>Ga0335074_10006468_pt1 | contig 16261 bp, 13 predicted proteins | sample Lox_Sample_23_FD_206715 | JGI IMG/M metagenome (GOLD analysis project Ga0335074, IMG submission 206715) | Soil microbial communities from Loxahatchee National Wildlife Refuge, Florida, United States - Lox_Sample_2.3 | ecosystem: Environmental > Terrestrial > Soil > Wetlands | place: USA...
CGATAAGGGACATGAATTTGCGGGTATCGTGGGGGCATTTACGCTGTGGTGTAGCCTTGTGGAAAGACTCGAGGCTAAATTGATATCCGCCAGATCAGTAGCCATTGCCAAACGCGGCCTGTCGACGGGCGTCACTATTCTCTTTTCTAGGCACAGGTGGTGGAGGAAGAGGACCTCCAGGAGGGGCTGGTCGCATTGGCAAGGTATGACTGAATGTCGCACCACTACTTGCAGAGCCAGCTGTGCGACCCAAGCTACCATTAACTTTAGGCGTTCGAGCGCTGTTAATGGTATTGATGATTTGTTCTCTCGGAGAGATGACCGTAGAACGAATATCACTACCACCGATTGGGATATCCCCGGAAGTTGGCGTTTGCGACATGTCCTGATAATCACCAGTTGGAGAATCGTCACCACGAAGTAGCTCCTGAGTTGCTGGGGATAACATAGGAGCCAGATGAGATTTGCGATTGTTCCTTTCCATAAGTCCCACTGCCCATTCCTGGAGATCCACTGGCGTACGTTTAGCAGCTTGTACGAAAGGCTCACGCTCCTAAATCACCGTCAGCAGCATAACATGGAATGGTAAGTACATTCTTACAAAAAGCTCTTGAGGTGTTGGTCTCTCATCTGGGTTCTTCAACAAGCACTTCTGGATCATGTCCTCGAGTATTGGCGGGAAAGCATCGCTCTTTGGCAGCTTAGGTGCTGGCTCATGTACAATCTGCTGTAAGAGATCGAGAATGCCGGCAGGAGCTCCATCGTCATCTGATAATTGTTCGCTTTCGAATGGAAATTTGCCAATGGCTAGCTCCATTATAGTCAACCCGAAACTCCACACATCCGACTTCACAGTATACTTCTCGCCTTGAATTCTCTCCGGGGCCATATATGTAGAGGTTCCTACAAAGGTGTCTGCTACAGAATTGACTAGTTCTCCGGAAACCCCGAAATCACACAACTTTATGTTTCCTTTCGAGTTAACTAGTACGTTGGAGGGCTTAATGTCTCGATGCATGATATGATGCTTGATGTAGAGGTACGTGAGTCCTCCAAGAGTGGCTTCTGCAATTTTTCCAAGCACATCAACCCGTACAGGTCCGAAGTCGCGGGAAATTCTGTCTAGAGCACTTTCCGATATGTCAGTCAATGCCTTGGCATTATACAACAGAGGTAATACCCGACATCCATGTACTCCATGCACATTATAACATCGTTGTTGTCACTCAGAAATGCGCCGTAGAAATTGACTATGAACTCGGAGTTGCACTCGTGCATGATATGAAGCTCTCGTACAATACGGCGTCGGATTTCTTTCTTGGCTTCGACGTGGATGACCTGTGAGCGCACTTGTGAGATATTGTTCTGTTAAAATAAGAGACAAATTCCGTCTATACCTTCCTGGCCATGATAGTGCCTGTTGCAATGTGTCTGACCTTGCTAACGGTTCCTCCATTTCCACTGCCAAGCTCTTTCAACACCTCCAAGTCTTCTCTTTTCAGATCAAGCTTATACTCTATCCCAATCTCGAGTTGCTGTGTTTTTCCGGCAAGTTCATCGATCTCATTACCTCCAGGTCCTCGTTTAGTACTCTCCTCTGGTTCTGCAGGCCGTGGGGGCGGTTTGTTCAACGCCAAACCCTTGACATTCTTACGCTTAAGCGTACGAGCTCCGAAGGCGTCCGACATGGCGAGATGTGCTTGGTACGGTCTGCGGATATAGACTCACGCAGCGTAAGGTTATCGATGGTGTTTTGAAGTCGTTGCGATCCAACAGGATAGACAGGCAGTTCACCGTTGACAAAGTCGGTTGTGAGATTGCCAGATGTGGGGTACGTATTTCTTCGGTTTGGTCAAGGAACCGCGCGCGCATAAAGTCTTTGCGAACAAAAAAAAACAACTGAGGCCACCGAGCAATGTTCGAGGAAGTTGGCAAGATCCTCTGCTATGTGCTTCTGCTGTAGCCTTTTGCTGTTGGTTTTTCGATAATGTTGGCACTCTGGCCGCAGATTGGCGGAGCGGCGCTTAGATGAAAGAATCTTCGATTATTGGAAGCCTCATCCAGACAAAGATGCAGCCTTAGATCGTGACGCGCAGTTAATGGATTTAAAAGGAGATATAGATAATGCTGTCTGAATATGGCAGTCTATAGGAGAGAGGCATCTACATCGAGGGAACTAAGAACAAGCACTTCTAATGCTAATAGTCTAGACTATGCTCCACTTCTCAGGGGCAGGATAGCGATACATGTGAGCTTGGATGTCTGCCAATGATGGAGACTTAACCAGGATGCATAAATCATTCGGACAAGCAGTAAGAGCAGTGGGATCATAACCCAGTCCTATCACAATCCTATTCGATAGTTGCCCTTTATGCTGAGTTACGTACTGGCTACTTCTTCTTTTACGACAAGTCATTAAATTTTGGAGGGGAAGGCTTCGACATGTAGGTACCCAAACTATTTTAGCTCTCGGAACTTGCCGGCGCAGCTATGAGTCTGCCGGACTCTTCTCACGTGACTTATAAATATCGCGACCGATTTTGGGTCGCGCGGCTTAAAAGTATGCCACTGAATGTCCATCTCTTCTTCACCACTACAACTTATTGTCTACCTCTTCCGTAGACAATAAGACTGCGACATTTACAGGATCTCGCGACACTTTTAGTCGTTCTGAGTAGTTTATTTTCAACAAACTGCCCAGCATGAGCATGCGAGATCTCTTAATCCAAGGGGAGGCCGAGCTGGACGACGAGGAGAATGATGAATCCTTTGACGAAGAGACTGGCGAAGTGCACTCTCGGAAAGATGTCGATAATGTGAGCCTAGACGATTCTAGTGAGGAGGAAGAAGACGATGACGACGAGGAGGCCGCTCGTGCTGTATGTATCTCAGTATCTTTTGTTGCTCAACAGGTGCTGATGCCTATTTAGGTTCGAGAGGGTTTTATTATCGATGACGAAGATGAAGAACCTGAAGAGCGGGAGAGGAGGCGCCGGAAGGACAAGAAGCGTCGGCGTGCAGAGAGAGACGAGGAGGAGGCCGTGCTTGACGAGGAGGATCTTGCTTTGATCGGGGAGGCAAATCCTGAATGGGAGCGAAAGACTGCAACACAAGTTGGTTATTCAGCCATATTTATGATAGATTGTTCTAACTGTAAGTGTAGCCTAAGCTCAAGCGTCTGAAACGTGGCCATCGTGAGGAGGATGATCGAGATAGGGAACGGGGTTTAGACGAGATATTCTCGGACGAGGAAGGCGATACAGCCCATGACTTTGAGGACGGTGTTCGCCATCCTCTTCGCCCCGATCATCGTCATCTGGATGAATTCGCGGATTTCATCGAAGAAGATGACCTAGAAGATGAAGATGAACGGCAACGCCATCAGGAGGAGATGGAAGTCGCTCGACCACGAGAACGGGCATACATCGGATCTGGTGGTGCAGAAGCTACTGGCCTCGACAAAGATGCTCTTGATGATATGGAGGCTATTTTCGGGAATGGCGAAGAGTACGATTGGGCCCTGGCGTTGGAGGAAGAGGCAGAGATTCGTGAGGTGGGAGATCAACAACTGGAATTGAAAGATGTCTTCGAACCTTCACAGCTTGCGGAGAAACTTCTTACGGATGAGGATAATCAAATTCGCTGGGCTGACGAGCCAGAACGATTCCAACTGGATCGGAAGCCATACAAGCATGTTCAGATCACTGATGAACAATTCAAAGAGGAAGCACATTGGATTACCAACTTTATGTGGCCAAGAAAACAGGGTCTCGGCCAAGGCCAGCTAAGCGCTGACCTACAAGTACCATTCCAAAAGGCCGTTGGTAAGGTGCTAGAGTTCTTCGTTGTTGATGAGGTCGAGGTTCCATACGTCTTTCAACATCGCAAAGATTACCTTATCCATGCCAAGAAGACAAGAGTACCGCCAGATCCAGATAATCCGGATCAGCCTGAATATTATGTCACTGCGGAGAAGTTGCTTAATCAAGATGATCTCTGGCGAATTCTGGAACTGGACTTGAAGTTTCGGGCTTTGATCGATAAACGCAATGTGCTTGAGAAAACATTTGACAACTTAAAATCGGTGGCTGGCATAAAGGATGAGATGTTTGAGCAAATGCTACCCGCTGCTGCTACGATGGAAGAGCTACAGGACTTGCAAGACTACCTCTACTTCACGTACTCATCTCAAATAAAAGATCTTAATGCGGCGGAGGGACACTCGAAAGACACACAGAGACGCCCCGGGGGCCGATCGTCTATTTTCGACCGCGTTCGCAAGGGCAAGGCATATAATCTTGTCAGGGCTTATGGTACTACACCGGATCAAATTGCTCAAAATCTCCTCCGAGAAGGGCGGAAGCAATTTACTGAGGATCAGCCAGAACGGCCGATTACTATAGCTGATGAACTAACCAGTGAAGGAGAATTCAGTACGGGCGAACAGGTTCTACTAGCTGCCAGACAAATGTTTGCGGAGGAGATGTTCATGAGCCCCAGAATGCGGAAGTACTTTCGGATGACTTACTTTGGTGGTATGGCAGTCTTCAGTTGTCACAGAACTGAGAAAGGATTGCGAAAGATCGATGAGCAGCATCAGTATTATGAGCTGAAATATCTAAAAAATATTTCGATGAGAGATATCGCCTTGAAACCGGAAATACTCTTAAAAATGCTCAAAGCTGAAGAGGAAGGCTTGCTAGAAGTCAAGGTCACTCTACAAAATGAGAAGGAGTTCCGCAGACAACTACTTTCTGAGTTCACATCTGATAATTACAGCGAGATTGCTGATGCCTGGAATGACGAGCGTCTTAAGGTACTTGACCTTGCGTTTGTTAAGCTCGACAGATTCATGATCAAGAGCGTTAAGGAAAATATGAGAGCCGAATGCGAATCTGAAGTACTCAAAGCTTGCCGAGAGGAATATTCACGGAAGCTTGATCAAGCACCATATAAGCCAAAGGGGATGGTTCTTGGCACGGTGCCCCGTGTACTCACACTCTCCAACGGTAATGGAGATCCTACTCGGCAGCCTGTACATTGGGCATGGGTGGAGGAAGATGGACGAGTCTTAGAGCACGGAAACTTCAACAACTTATCGCGAGACGAGACAGCACGAGAACGTTTCGTCGAGCTTGTTCAGCGGAGGAAGCCAGATGTATTGGGGGTCAGTGGCTATTCTGTCGAATCCAGCAAGCTCATTAAAGATCTCAGAGATCTTGTATCAGAAAAGGGACTACGAGGCGCCGATTTTGATGATCCAGAAACGGATGAAACACGAAACGAACCTCTCGAAGTTGTTGTGGTCAATGACGAAGTGGCTCGTCTTTACAAAGACAGTCCAAGAGCTATGGTAGAACATCCGACCCTTACTCCTCTCACGCGTTATTGTGTTGCATTGGCGAAGTATCTGCAGAACCCTCTCAAAGAGTACGCTTCGCTCGGGGAAGACATTATCTCTCTACCCTTTCATCCCTGTCAGCACCTTGTGCCTGAGGAGAAGCTTCGCAAGCAACTTGAGACTGCTATGGTCGACATGGTCAACCTATGTGGAGTAGATATCAACGAGGCGGTCAGTGACGCATACACCGCAAATCTTCTCCCCTATATTTGTGGTTTGGGCCCGAGAAAGGCAACCAGCGTTATTAAAGCAATCAACGTCAACGGAGGTGTTGTTAACACTCGCGATGAGCTGGTAGGTGATCCTGATAGTGGCAAACTACCTGTTGTCGGACCGCTTGTTTGGAACAATTGCGCCAGTTTCTTAAGCATTGAGTATGATCAGACTATGCCAACCTCAGATTATCTAGACAACACTCGAGTACATCCTGAAGACTATGAGTTGGGTAGAAAGATGGCTGCCGACGCTCTCGAACTTGACGAAGAAGATGTCAAAGCGGAAGTTGATGAGGGCGGTCCTGGGGCTATTGTTCGTAAGCTTATTAAGGACGACGAACAAGAGAAAGTTAACGATCTTATCCTTGAGGAGTATGCAGAGCAATTGGAGCGGAACTACAACCAACGAAAACGAGCGACTTTGGAGACCATTCGTGCTGAATTGCAGCAACCATATGAGGAACTTCGTCGCAACTTTGCCATGCTCTCGGAAGACGAGATCTTTACAATGCTGACAGGAGAGACTCCTGAGTCATTGTGCGAGGGAATGATTGTATCGGTTAATATCAGAGTAGTAAAGGAGGACTTCATCATCGCCAAGCTTGATTCTGGCCTCGAGGGGCGAGTCGAATCTTATGAGGCCTCGGACAATTCTGATGTTCCAATCACCCGTCTATTCTCTGTTGGACAAACTGCCCAAGCAAAACTCCTTTCTCTTGATCGGCGGGAGTTTAGTGCTAAATTATCATTGCGGGAAGAGCAAATAAGGCGCGGCTTCCGGCGTGACTTCAATCATCATCTTGATCAGTGGGACACATTCCAGGAGGCCAAGGATAAGGAGGAGCTTCGAGAAAAGGACAAGGCTACTGGCCGAGCCCAGAGAGTCATCAAACATCCGCTTTTCCGGCCGTTCAATTCCACACAGGCCGAGGAGTACTTAGGATCACAGTCAATAGGTGATGCAGTCATCCGGCCATCATCAAAGGGGAATGATCACCTAGCAGTCACATGGAAGGTTGCAGATGGTGTATATCAGCACATTGATGTCCTAGAACTTCAGAAAGAGAACGAGTTTTCCGTAGGCAGGCAATTACGCATTGGTGGCAAGTGGACCTACACCGATCTCGACGAACTGATAGTAGATCATGTCAAAGCAATGGCCAAAAAGGTGGTTGAGATGATGGGATATGAGAAGTACCAGACCGGCACTAAGGCCGAGATTGGTAAGCTATGACGTCCTGAAATATACAGATATTTGCTAAGTTGAACATAGAACGCTGGTTAACAACCTATACTGAAGCCAACCCCAAGCGATCAGTCTACGCATTCTGCATTGATCCTAAACATCCAGGATACTTCTATCTTTGCTTCAAAGCCGGCCAGAACGCTAAAGTCAATTCATGGGCAGTCCGAGTAATTCCACAGGCATTCGAGCTAATGAAGAGTGCATACCCTGATATGAGGGCTTTGTGTAATGGCTTCAAACTTAGACATGCAAACGAGATCAACAGGAAGCGGGGATAAATTGGCATACTTATCGCTAGGCTATATGGGGAGTTTAGATAGATTGTCATTCGGGGCCTTATTTGGCCGTAGCCGCGTGTACACTAGCGTCTCGATGGATTTCAAATTGGGGTTGCATTTGATATGGGAACAAAAAGTACATAGCGATCACATCAGCACGCCCCTTTGCTATGATAAGATTGATGGATTTGAAGAAGTGGCGTTTACCATTGCATGCAGTAATCTCGGAAGGAATGTCAGTGTACAATCCAGTAAGCCGCGAGGCTGGAGCTGAAACCATGCTTTTTCTTCATCTCATAACTCGCTGCTTATTAACTTGTTTGTGAGATTCTCTACACTTTTGCTCCTACCGAATTGTTAACCATCTCTTCCCAGCCTCTTAGATTATTGCCAGGAGTAGGACATCGGTTTCAGCCACTCGTGGGGTTGAGGCGCACAGCCGTGCGAGAGCCGCTTCTTAAGTGGTCAGATCGCTTCCTAAACATTTGGCGTTGCGCGGAACTTTATCGAGTTGCAAGGCACCTGCAGAATTATAAAGCAGACTTGTGTATTGTTGCTTTTTTTTTTTTTGTTGAGGGTTAGACACTCTAAATAATATTGGAAGCCGTATATGCAACCTCATCATTCTCTTTCACAAATCAGCAAAATCAGAGGTACCTTGCTCATGACAGTTGTTCACGTTTTCCCTATTAAGAGCCGCAATGGCGGGAATGGAGCAGCTCGAGATCCATAGCAAGGTATACTATGTATTGAAGTGTGATTGCGCAGAGAAGCTAACAGTTCTAACAGTCTTATATCGTGCGTTGGGTCAAAGTGGAGGACGGCCATACAATATCATGGAGTGTTCAGCCACACAAGAAGTCCATGTAAAGCATCGCACTCCCCGCGACCGAGCTAGCTGCTAATGTCAACCAGAAATTTTGGTATTGTGAAGCATCCGGGAGTGGGCAGTTCAGCTACAGCTACACCGAAGCTTCCGGCCCTCTCTCCGGAGGACACTCATTCTTCCCATGAGCACGAAACCAGTTCGGAATCAGGGAAGACACGAAGACCCTCGAGTACGCGAAATGACTCCGGTACCGCACAAGAGCTCTTAAAATCGAAAGGCTTTATACCCATAAATTGGCATGGCAAATGTGAGGCGGATAAGGTCTCCTTGGGTACCTATGCTATACTTCCCGGCCAGGGCGGAATGTACGGGTTGGTCTTCGACAACACCTTCTCGAAAACAACGTCGAAGACAGCTACGTTCGTCCTTCTTACATATCCTTCTAATGCGCCTCCCAACACGACACACCATCTCCTTCAAGGAGCTCCTGGAGCTATGTCAAGTGCAATAAACATTGGAAACAAAGGACAAAGTCCTAGACTAGGTGCAACGGCTTCGGATTCAGTGGACAGTTTGCATAGTCACCTGGCTGGTTCAGGAAGCAGAGGTACATCAGTGGCAGGACGCGGCGATACTGAGAGCATTCCGAGTACATACCACGTCGGAATCCTGCAGAAGAGACGACGAAAGAGAGGACAAGGTTATGCTCGACGGTATTTCTCCCTAGATTTTGTGTCTTGCACACTATCATACTATTACAGTCGGAATTCTTCAGCGTTACGAGGGGCCATACCTTTAAGTTTGGCTGCAATTGCTGCGGACGAGAGAAGAAGAGAAATTAGTATCGACTCCGGCGCGGAAGTATGGCATTTAAGGGCTTCAAATGCGAGAGATTTCGATGAGTGGACGAAAGCTCTTGAGGCAGCCAGCAATGCAGCCCGTGGCATAACATCTACTATGGATTCATCAACTACACGGCCGCAAATCAGAACCAACGGATTACAGGGTGGATTAGCACAGGTAAATCCTGAAGAGGAGCGAGAATGGGGTCAAGTTGAATCTTTGGTCAGTAGGATTGTTGGTACACGGGACGCCATACGAAGGCTAGCCAAAGATACCAATTTGTCCAGTAAATTATGCCCGCCTATCTTGGGCCCGTCCTCCATAGGGTCCAGTGTCCCCGACGACAAGGGAGACTATTTTGGTCTGAATGAAAAAAGACCCTTCTGGAAACGCAAAACAAGCTCTTCGACTTCTTCTCTTCGAGCATCCGACCGATCTTCTCAGTTAGCATCTACAACAGTAACTACTGTCACTTCAAATGGATCAATGGCCTCGCCGTTTCACAAGAGAGGAAAATCACGCGAGGAACCCACTATGCACGAACACTGTACTGCATTACTCAGTGATCTAGATTCCGTCCTAGTAGAATTCTCAACGCTCATTGCGAACAGTAAAAGAAGACGGATGCCAGCCCCTGGGTCAGCTGCAGTCTCAAGGAAGAGTATGGATTCGGATGCCGATGAATTCTATGACGCCGAAGAAAATCGGTCTCAGCTTGTAATGATCCAACGCCGAAGCGAAGAGGGTACGCCCGAGTCGGAAGGAGATGATGAGTTCCTCAGTGATACTTCATCTATTTCCTCCATTGGAGAAGATGACGTTATCTCTCCCCAACTTGGCGCGATATCGCTATTCCCTACGAAACCAAAAAGCTTCGTCCCTCTCCCAATAAAACCAGTCAAACGTCGTATCAATATTCCGCCAGCCACGGTACTCCCACCCAGTCTTATTTCTTTCCTACGTAAGAACGTCGGTAAAGACCTTAGCACAATCAGCATGCCTGTTTCTGCCAATGAACCTATCTCCCTCCTCCAACGCCTCGCAGAAGCTCTTGAATACGTTTCTCTCCTAGATACTGCCTCTGGGCTTAAAAACCCAGACCAACGTCTTCTGCACGTAGCGGCTTTTGCAGTGTCATACTTTGCAAATGGCCGAGCTCGGGAGCGTGCCATTCGCAAACCGTTCAACCCAATGTTAGGCGAGACATATGAACTCGTTCGGGGTGACTCAGAAACACCGGGAAACTTTCGATTCCTTGCTGAGAAAGTCTCTCACAGACCTGTGAAGATGGCCTGCCAAGCAGACTCTTCTAATTGGTCCTTCTCCCACTCTCCCGTGCCGACGCAGAAATTCTGGGGAAAATCCGCAGAGCTCATAACAGATGGTCGCTTCCGCGTCGTTCTTAGGCTTAAAGACGGCACAGACGAGTACTATAGCTGGACCCTTGCGACCGTCTTCTTGAGGAATATCGTTATGGGCGAGAAATATGTCGAGCCCTTTGGTACAATGACTGTGGTGAACGAAACCACTGGCGCAAAGGCGACTATCGAATTCAAATCGAAAGGTATGTTCGGTGGCCGTGCCGAAGATGTCTCTGTGGAATCGTATTGTCCCGATGGATCACACTCCGGTCTGAGCCTCTTGGGAACGTGGACCTCCTCTCTCCGCCTCATCGAAGCAGGAAAAGGCGCGGGGCCCGAAATCTGGAAAGCCGGCAAACTAGTCGAGGGCTTCGAGACGCGATATGGCCTTACGGAGTTCGCTGCCGCTCTGAATGAGATCACGGAGGTGGAAAAGGGGAAGATCGCTATTACGGATAGTCGGTTTAGGAAAGACCAGCGCGCTGCGGAGATTGGGAATCTGGATGTTGCGGAGGCGGAGAAAGCTCGGCTGGAGGATGAGCAAAGGAACCGCAGAAAACTGCTCGAGGCGAAAGGGGAATTGTGGAAAGCGCGGTGGTTTACGCGGCTCGATACTGGAGATCAGGGAGAGGAGGTGTGGAAGCTCAAGGGTGGAAAGGAAGGGTATTGGGAAGAGAGGGCGAAGAGTGTTTGGACGGGTGTGGAGGATGTGCTTGGTGTTAGGAGCAGCTAGTTATGGCGTTTAGATGCACGTCATATGTAAGCCTGATTCATGCAGCGTTAATAAGGTAGACTCCCTTTTATTGGATAATGAGGGCTTTCGAGCTTTTACAGCATAGTACGCATAGTAAATGAAGAATACATATCCCAATCAATGTTTTCTGTTGTCGGATGTCCTTCCTGCTGTCGAATTCCTTCCTACCTTCAAATTTCCACCTATTATCAAGTTCTTTCCTGCTTCGAGGTTCTCTTTATTGTCGAGAATATTTTCTGTCGTTGAGTTTCCTGTCGCTATTCATGATCATTGTCATCGACGTCAAGATTGCCGTCGTTTTTGCACTTTATTGTTGATTGTTCGTTCTGTCATTGAGTTTCATTCCCACCATCGAATTCATTTTCTGTGGACCAGTTTTCTCGTCGAGAGGCTTTTTTTTCTTCATAGAAAGATTTCGCCAAATTTCTTTCTTTCGACTCAAGAATTCGATATCATATGTTACAAAGCTTTTAGCACCAATTAAAGTTTATGATAAGGCTTGGGTAGGAGTTTTTGCCGTACACTAATCTTATACATTTCACTCCATCTCATTATCACATCCATAAGGAGAATACCTATCTCTTCGCCCAAGTTAGCGAGTGCTAGACCAAGAAGGGGTATGGGAGCATATTTAAGAGGGAGATAAAGAAGAAGAAGGGCTTTGAGATGGACTTGGAGGGATATGAGACTTTTAACAAACTACGGATCGATGGACACTCAATGATTTATTCTCGCTTCTGAAGGGCAGAAATTGTCTGTGAGATTGATGAGGTCAAGACATATTGAATGGACAGTCAATGCGTCGGAAGAAAGATAGCTCTCTCAGCTGTTTAAGATATCTTGCATTGCTCAGTAGGTAGGTCGTTTAGGGGTTTGCAGGCACGTGCATCAGTGACGAGCTCTGTATGTTACTGTACCAAAAGTCATGAAACAACGCTAGTAGGAGGACGCTGGAGGTCTAGCGATGAAGCCCTGTAATTTAGTGATGCGCCCCCTAAATTTTAGCGAAGGTCATCATGGTGGCTTGATTAGCGCAGTTCGATGACTTTTGTACAGAGCTTCATAATATGTCAGTTAAATTTGACGACATAATGCTCATTCCTAACAGATATAGACAAAAATGTCGAAGCACTTTCTGCAAATAGGGAGTATTCCTTGGAAATATGGTTTAATTGTCGTACCATTCATTTTCATTAATCTTTTTATTTTCCTTGACACAGAGGCGACCAACATTGCAAGGGCAAAGATCGTGTCCATATGGAGCAACTTGCGCCCTTCCAAAAAAGATCCTCCATTGAGAAAGCCGACTTCTGCTCTGCTGAACGAAACTGAAGAATATGTCGCGCTATGCGTGGCCGTCAAAGATCAGTCCAATGATCTTCCCGAATTCTTCATACACCACTACTACCACATGGGCATCCGGCGCTTCTACATTGTAGACGATGGTTCGAACCCTCCTCTCGAGACATTTACGGACTATGGCATTCCACGCGAAGCCATCACCTTCAAATACTGGGACCCTGAAGAGACAAGGGATAGGAAGATGCAGCCAATATTCTACAATGACTGTATACAAAATTGGGGTTCGAAACATACCTGGATGGGGTTTGTTGACACCGATGAATTCTTCGATACTCCTGGACCAGAAAGCCTGCCTGAAATCCTCAAGACCTTCGAAGCTAATGCTTCAGTGGGAGCCCTTGGGGTCAATTGGCGCACACATACATCTAGCGGTCTTCTGAAACGGCCACTTTCCAACCGGAAGAGCTTTACGACGTGCATAATAGACGAGGCAGCGCCCAATGGCGTCGTGTCAGACAACCTACACATTAAGTCGATCGTCAAGACAAGTGCATATATCAACCCTGAGAGTCCACATACCTTTCACCTAAAGGACAGTGCGATAACTGTGGGCGAGCACGGTGACGAGGTCTGGGAACCCCCCCGGCGAAGCCCAGCTACGAGAGACAGGATCGGGCTACATCATTATGGCGTTAAGAGCCGGGAGGAATATGAGGAGAAGATTCTTCGGAGTAATGCGAATAAGAATCCGAAGGGTTGGTCGTGGTGGGATCATATTGAGGATGAGATGCCACATGTCGAGTGTTTGGAGATGATGTTGTATGATCCGTGATATATGATAGTGAGGGCATTGTGCATAGGGACAAAGTATACATTCCAGATCATGGATATTATAGGTCAAATCTTTGACCAGCGTGTACTATATCATGCATTTTTCTCCTGATAAAAAGATAAATGGAAGCAAAGTGCATTTTACAGCCATAACTCGTATCACCAAAGCTTAAATAAGAGCCTACGAATATTAGCATGAGAAACCAGAGGTTGCTAGTCAGTTATGGTAATTATTGTACGCATGAACAGGCCTTCAAACAATCTTATTGGTCAATGAAAGGTGTAAAGAAAATCATGAGATAGAGTGAGGGATGTAAATAGCTTGTCCGTCGTTCACGATGAAAATTAGCTACCAGAAACAAAATAGGGACGCTAGAAACAAGCTATGGGCACATCCCGGTCAGCGCGGCGCGCCATCCCCCAAATTCGCGTCTCCTCAACAGCAGAAAGCACAAACGGCCCATCGAGAAATTCCACATTACTCACCATCCCCATCCCACACCCCGAATGGTTCTCCTCCTATATCTACTGCATTCGACGTCCCTCCAGACATCTCACACCCCTTAGGCTCGCCTTCCCTAAGCCACCAACATGACCGACACGCTGCACAACGCCCCCATAGTCCTCGACAACGGCTCCGGGACCATCCGTGCCGGTTTCGCGGGCGAAGATCTGCCCAAATGCTATTTCCCGTCGTTCGTGGGACGGCCGAAGCATCTCCGGGTGCTGGCGGGCGCCTTGGAAGGGGATGTGTTTATTGGGCAGCGGGCGCAGGAGCTCAGGGGATTGTTGAAGATTCGGTATCCGCTGGAGCACGGCATTGTGACGGATTGGGATGATATGGAGAGGATTTGGGAGTGGGTTTATGGGGAGGGACTGAAGACGCTGAGTGAAGATGTGAGTTTTTTTTCTTTCTGTGATCGAGAGGTTTGGGGTTTCGAGGCTTGAGGCGTTAGGGAGTGGTTGCTGATTTTTTGGTAATGGGTATAGCATCCGGTGTTGTTGACAGAACCGCCTCTCAATCCGAGGAGTAATCGAGATACGGCTGCGCAGATTCTTTTCGAGACGTTTAATGTTCCGGCTTTATATACTTCCATACAAGCCGTCTTGTCACTATACGCATCGGGACGAACAACAGGCATAGTGATGGACTCAGGTGATGGGGTTTCGCATGCTGTGCCGGTTTATGAGGGTTTTGCGATGCCGAGTTCGATACGGAGGATAGACGTTGCGGGGAGAGATGTCACAGAATATATGCAAACGTTATTACGGAAATCAGGCTACGTATTCCACACGAGTGCTGAGAAGGAGGTTGTCAGGATGATTAAGGAAAAGGTTAGCTATATCGCGGCGGATCCGAAAAAGGAAGAGAAGGACTGGGCAGGAGGCAAAACAGGGGAGTCGAAAGTGATGGAGTATGTGTTACCGGATGGACAGAAGCTTAAGGTGTGCAAAGTCCTGTGGTATACAAAGCACTGCTTTGGGCTAACTGAAGTCTTTAGGTGGGTGCCGAGCGATTTCGAGCCCCTGAAATTCTCTTTGATCCAGAAATCATTGGTCTCGAGTATCCTGGCATCCATCAAATCGTTGTCGATGCGATCAACCGAACAGATCTTGACTTACGGAAAGCATTATTCGGCAACATTGTCCTATCTGGTGGAAGTACCCTCACAAAAGGCTTTGGTGACAGGTTACTGCATGAGGTCCAGAGATTAGCGGTGAAGGACATGAGAATAAAGATATTTGCACCACCAGAGAGGAAGTATTCAACTTGGATAGGTGGGAGTATTTTGGCTGGTTTAAGCACATTTAGGAAGGTATGGCACCTTTAGGCTTCTGGAATCATGTGATGGAGAGTTGAAGCTGATGACTTTTTAGATGTGGGTTAGTATCGACGATTGGCATGAGAACCCGGACATCATCCATACGAAGTTTACATAACCGACTTCACTCTTTCAAACGCATGGCTGTCTCCTCACCCCTGATCGCCAACCGATTTCGAGCACTGGGGAAGCATCCTGACTGCTATTCCTAATTTTTCGAAACGATCCAGGAAGCTGCCGTCAGATTGCTCACCAATCTCAAAAAGACACATCGCACCCGATTAAATGCAAGAGAACGACATTGTCCTCAGGGATACTGAGGTTCTACACTATAGCGTTCACATTTCTTTCTAAATGTAGAGCATATTTCCCTTCTAAATATAGTACAGCAGTGTTGGCATGGCGCATGGCGTCCGTTTGTGGAGTCTTTAGAATTTCAGCATTCCCGCGACTTCTGGGAGAGTGTACAACTATGACTAGGGTGACGCGGCCCGCGAATCAAGAAAAGAAATTGGGTCGGGGGGGAGAGAGCAGAGACGGACGCAAGTTTTAGGGTGAAAGGGAATCCAAGGTCACAGCAGATCAGCATCAGCGTTAGCATTCAAATGATACCCATCGTGCCCGAACGTACATGATCAAAGAATATTTTTGATTTGGTTACCCGGCCCATCTAAGGCTACTTAGATTAGATTTCCCAAGCCGGGATATTATATGTTCATTTGCCCATTTCCCAACTTTTACCTGTCCGCATCAGGAGTTCAGCATCTCTGATAACTACCCAATACTAACCTCAAGCCCAATCCAACCATACCTTGCACCCACATTCCCTGAACTCCAAACAAAGCTGTTTTTGGTGCTCTCAAGCCCCGCCATGGACGCTAGAGCTAGGTTGAGACCGAAGCGTCAATGAAAACAAGGGCGACAGCCAAGCCAAGCGACAGGTAAAGCGACGCCCATGATGTGATCGAGTTCTCTTTTTTTTTTCTTTCTTTTTTCTTTTTGTCAACCAGTCCCCTTCACCGCCGCTCAAAAGCGCCGTTCAAGCGCCTCAAGAAACCGCTCCTCTGGCTACTATTCGACTCGTCGCTCCCATTGCTCAGCTTCCTTGCACAGCGGGCACTCTGCGACGACCAGTTGCCCGCGCCGCCGCGTCCCACATGCCAGACCTCGCGGCCCTGCTCGCGCGCGGCCTGGGCGTCCATCTCGTCGGCGAGAGAGAACGACGACAGCGCGGAGAAGGGGTAGATGTTGCCGGCGCCGCCGCGGCCGGTGGATGCTTTTGTCGAAGCTCGGACGGACGATTTTCTGGAGAGGATTGAGGATGGTTTGGAGATGGGAGAGGTAGAGGTGGAGGTAGAGGGGGAGCTGCTGGTGGAGA
>Ga0335074_10006471_pt1 | contig 16257 bp, 18 predicted proteins | sample Lox_Sample_23_FD_206715 | JGI IMG/M metagenome (GOLD analysis project Ga0335074, IMG submission 206715) | Soil microbial communities from Loxahatchee National Wildlife Refuge, Florida, United States - Lox_Sample_2.3 | ecosystem: Environmental > Terrestrial > Soil > Wetlands | place: USA...
ACGACTTCGGAATCGCTGACCAGATCGTGGGGAACGGAAAGTTCCATGTTCCGTTTCGTGCCTATGAAGGAGCAAAGGTACTCGGCGAGAGAGATCCGCACGAAGGCCGGCATCCGACGCCAAGCACTCCATACGCAAGTCCGCTCCTCACCCCGCAATGGCGTGTGGAAGAGGCGCTACGGCGACTTCTGGAAAGAAGCGGAGGTCAGGTTGAGCTTGCGACCGAACTGGTCGCGCTTGATCAAGACGCGGATACCGTCACCGCAACGTTAGTCCGCGACGACAAACAGGAGCGCGTTCGCTGCCGCTATGTCGTGGCGGCAGACGGCGGGAAGAGCTTCGTGCGCAAGCACCTTCAGGTGCCTTTCGAGGGAGAAACCTGGAAGGAAGAGCGCATGTACGTGGGAGATGTGCGCTTGCGCGGCTTGGATCGGGAGGCCTGGCATTCTTGGCCAAATCACCCCGACGGCTGGCTCGCGCTTTGCCCTTTGCCTTCCACGGACGAGTTTCAGCTTCAGGCGCAGGTGGCTCCGGCCGGCGAGCGCGAGCCCACGCTCGAATTATTCCGGCACTTAGTCAAGCAACGTACCGGAGGGATGGATGTTGAACTTACGGAAGCTCCATGGCTCTCACTATATCGGCCAAACGTTCGGATGGTGTCCCGCTACCGGAACGGACGCGTGTTTCTCGCCGGAGATGCCGCGCATGTCCACTCGCCGGCCGGCGGCCAAGGGATGAACACCGGGATACAGGATGCATACAATCTAGGCTGGAAGCTTGGCTGCGTGCTCGAAGGCGCTCCCGATGCGCTGTTGGACACTTACGAAGAAGAGCGGCTGCCGGTGGCCGCCAATGTACTCGGCTTAAGCACAAAGCTATACAGACAGATAACGAGTGGCGTCGACGAGGACAAGGTGCGCCGCGATGCAGTTACTCTCCAGCTAGGCATTACTTATAAGGAGATGTCGCTGAGCAAGAATGCCGGAGGTACGGATTTGAAGATTGCGGCCGGCGACAGGGCGCCGGATGCTCCCGGACTGAACGCGGCAGGTAATCCCGTACGGCTGTTCGATTTTTTTAGCGGTCCACACTTCACCTTGCTTCGGCTGTTCGAAGGCGGCGGAAATATAGAGCAGAACGAGTGGCGCGGCGTCAAACGCCTTGACGTGAGAGCCTCGCCCGAGACAAAATCGGCGCAGCAAATCTATGTTGATGCCTTCGGCCATTTTACTGCCGCTTACGGTGCGGGCAAGGGCGAGTACATGCTAATTCGCCCGGATGGTTATGTCGGCTGGATTGGATCAGCAGATAACCTGTCTGATCTCGACCAATATCTTGGCCGGATTTCGGCGCGGTAGGTCCCCCCTTACGCTTTAGTCAGTTTCTTACGCCAAAAAAGCCCGGCCAAAACGAGACCAAATCCGGCTAATCCAGTTTGCGTCGGCTCAGGGGCAGGAGCCCCATAGATCGCGAACTGAGGGTCGCTGGTATCGCTGGAGCTATCGAATCCGAAGTCCAGGAAGGCGGTTGGTTGGCTGGTTGTACCGCCTCCTTCCCACATGGCGGTGGTGTAGTAAGCCGGGGCAGTGGGCGAAAACGCCAGTACGAGCCAGTATTGCTGACCGGCTGTTAGTGCAAGCGACGCAGACGGATCGGAGAAGTTAAAAAACCCGGATTGATTTGTGATCGCCGTCGGGGCAAATGAAGCTAATAGAGAATTCGGAGTAAGGCCCGAAGGACTGTTGGAATAAATCGATGCTTGGACCAAAGCGGTTTCAGAGATGCTCAACGGAGCTGATGCGCCAGTAAGGATGAAGTCGGCGTTTGGCGTAAACGCAGCGGCAAAACCAACATGGCCACCCGTCGAGGTTGTGAATACATTAGGACCATTCATAGACGGGAATAAGTTCTCGTTACTGAAAATGGTATCCCCGCTCGCGGCAACGCACCAGACAGCAGATACAGACGCTATCAAGAGCCATTGTTTCATGGATGAAAAGTTAGTAAGTGTATTCATAGAAGCCCCCACTGGCTCAATGATAAGCAAGCTAGACTTCAATCCGCCAGTCGTTTTATCGATGCCGAAGCCGTTCTAGTTCTATTCTTTGATTGATCCGTATCAGGACCACTTAGGACAGTGCAGGGACGCTGAAACCGTCATGCAAAACCGCGGCACCCTTCAGCGGACGCTCTGCCGTACGACACACGATCGGCAACGAAACGAAACTAGTCCGCTATTTCTCCGGCCACTCGAATTTCGTCGAATCGCTTAACGCGATAAGCAACAATCGACACAACCCAGCTCACCACAAAGAGCGTGATAATCAGGTATCCAATGGCGCTGAAGTTCTGGTTCAGGCTTCCGACGCCTTTCCAGAAGCTTCCGTTGAGTTGGAAGCGTTGCACGAGCAAGCCTAATGCTTCCAAACCTCCAACACAGAAGGCAATCACCACGGAGACACTTGTGATGGTCAGGTTGTAGTACAGCTTCCTGATTGGCTTCTGAAAAGCCCAGCCGTAGGCGCCCACCATCAGAACGTTATCTGTCGTATCGATTAGCGACATACCTGCCATAAAGAGAATCGGAAAGAGAAGCACATTCCAGAAAGGGAGACCTTTCGATGCTTCACTCGCGGCGATGCCCAACAGTCCGATTTCGGTCGCCGTGTCAAAGCCCAGGCCGAATAGCAGGCCGACAGGATACATCTGCCAACTGCTACGGATCAACCGGAAGAGCGGGCGGAGAAGCCGGGGCAGAATGCCTCGCCCGGAAAGGAGAAGGTCAAGATCTTCTTCGTTGTATGGTTCACCTGCCCGAACGCTCTGGAAGGTCGCATACACGGTACGAAGAACGAACAAATTCACTAAAGCGATGCCGAAAAGAAACAACATCGAGACCAAAGTGCCGATCAAACCGCCCACTTCCTTGAACGCGTAGAACCGGGTATGCAGGACCGATGCGGCAGAGGCGATCACAATCGAGCCAATGAGAACGACCGTTGAGTGACCCAGAGAAAACGAGAGTCCCACTCCGACAGGCCTCTTGCCTTCCTGCATCAGTTTTCTTGTGACGTTGTCAATTGCCGCTATGTGATCAGCATCCACTGCGTGTCGCAGCCCCAGGGTGTAGGCGAGAAACGCTGTTCCCAGAAGTGCTGGGAAAGAATGAAACGCTACGGCGGCGGTAAGCCAAGCCGCGATATTGAATGCACCCAGGAACAGATAAATGCCAAGCACTCTGCCCTTCATGCTCGTCGTTAGCACGCTTCTCCCGTTCGTAGCAGACGTCTAAAGCTTTATTCTACCGACGCGGTAATACGTTATTGAGATTGGTGCTATCATCTCAGGCTAGTATTACGTTTTGGAGATCCGTAGCACTGTTCTTGAACGCCAGGGCCAAGTTCCGCCTCGGCATTGTGAGCCAGCCATCGACGTGGCGCTAGGGAAGGGAAGGATGATATGCGACCTCATTTTCCATTTCTGTTAGCAATGATGCTCACGTCACTTTTAGTTCGCGCGCAGGAGAAGTCGCCGGCCGCCACCAGTGATAACGCTCAGCCGCCCCAACTATCGGGAACTGTCCTTGACACGTCTGGCGCGACAATCGCTGGGGCTACCGTGCTGGTTCGGAGCGCGAACGGTACGGTACAAAAAACGACGCAGTCGGACAAGAACGGCGCCTATATTGTTCCTAAACTCCCGGCCGGTAAATATACGCTCGTGGTGTCTCATCCCGGTTTCGAAACCAAAGAAATTCCCGTCACGGTAGAGCCCACCGAGCCGCCGGTCCCGCTGGGCATCACTCTGGCTGTCAGCGCCGTGAATACCACCATCAGCGTGCAGGGCCGGCAAGATGACCTTGTCGGAATTGCCGATTCCGCTACCCAGGGAACGGTGGGCGCAAAGGAAATCGAAGATCGTCCCATTCTTCGTTCAGGAGAAATTTTAGAAACGGTTCCCGGGGTCATCATCACGCAACACGCCGGCGGCGGCAAGGCCAACCAGTATTTTCTTCGCGGCTTCAATCTCGACCACGGCACAGACTTTGCCGTTTTTCTCGATGATATGCCGCTGAACCTGCCCTCTCACGCGCACGGCGAGGGCTATGCGGACATGAACACCGTCATCCCGGAGTTTGTGGAGCGGGTAAATTACGAAAAAGGTCCTTATTACGCCGATGTCGGCGACTATGGCTCAGCCGGGTCGGCGCATCTGGAGTTCTATAAAACGCTACCCGAAAACTTCTTCCAAGTGGAGGGCGGCATGTATGGGTACGCGCGGGCTGTCTTCGGTATATCGCAGAAGGTGGGCTCGGGCAATTTGCTATTCGGCGGAGAAGCATATTACGACGATGGCCCGTGGACGCATCCGGATGGCTACGCCAAATTCAACGGCCTTCTAACTTACAGCCAGGGCGACGACGCCAATGGATTCAGCATCACGGCCCGCGGCTACCACGGTAAATGGAACTCGAGCGATCAGATCCCCATTACCGCCGTTCCCCTTATCGGTTTCTTCGGCGCACTGAACCCGACAGACGGAGGCAACTCACAGCGCTATAGCTTGCAAGCTGAATGGCATCGCCAAGGCGCGAAATCGAAGACGAAGATCACGCTTTACGGTTTTTACTACGATCTTGATTTATTTTCCGATTTCACATACCACCTGGATGACCCCGTTAAGGGTGATCAGTTCGAACAGCAGGACAGGCGCTGGGTGGCTGGGCTGGACGCACATCACACGATTTTTAGCCAATGGTTCGGCCGTAAGGTACAAAATACGTTCGGACTGCAAGTCCGCAACGATTGGATCCACAACGGCCTTTACCGGACGGAAAATCGCGTGCGCACGGACAAGAATGATATCGACGCGTGCAATGACGAACCGATCGACGCATGCTCTATCGATCCGAACCTGGTAGCGGTCTTGCCCGCGGACACGGATTTGAATAAATTCACCGAAACGATAGTCGGCTTCTATGTGGAAAACAAAATCCAGTGGGCGGAAAAATTCCGCTCGGTCCTGGCGCTACGCGGCGACGAAGCAATCGATGCCGTAACCAGCTTGACTCCAAATTATGTCGCCGCCGAATTGCCGGGCGCTCCGGTGGTCAATTTTGCTGCCGCCAATACCGGCACGGCCACCAAATTTCTGCCCCAACCCAAAGCGAGTTTGATTTTCGGCCCGTGGTCCAACACTGAATTCTACGTACAGGGCGGATTCAGCTTTCACAGCAACGACGCGCGTGGCGCAACGCAAACGGTGGAACCGATCTCGCCGGACAATCCATTTCCCACGGCCACCTCGAGAATACCGGCGCTAGTCCCGACTAAAGGCGCGGAAATCGGCGTGCGTACCGCGGCCGTCCCACATCTGCAAAGCACGTTTTCACTCTGGTATCTCCACAGTGCTTCCGAACTGCAGCAGGATGGCGACACCGGAGGCACGATTGCTTCAGCGTCGCCGAGCAACCGCTACGGCATCGAATGGGCGAATTACTACACGCCGCTGGAACATCTGGCTTTTGATTTGGATGTCGCGGATTCCAGGGCCTTCTTCACCACAATAGACCCGGCCGATGCTGCGCCGAACAGCCCCGGTGGCAAGCGCGTACCCGAAGCCGTTGGGTTGGTGGCCTCGTCAGGTATCACGATGCACGATTACAAACGCTTTTCGGCGAGTTTACGCCTGCGCGCCTTTGGCCCGCGCGATTTGACGTCTGATGGCATCTATCGCTCAAACGCGACGGTTTTGCTCAATGGGGAGGTCCGTTATCGCGTGACCGAAAAGTGGAGCTTTGTGGTCGAAGCTTTGAATCTGCTGAACCGCAGGGATCATGACATTGACTACGCCTATACATCCCGAATAACGCCAACTGCCGCGGCGGCATTCACTGACGTTTTCCATCCTGTCGAACCGCTTCAGGTGCGATTTGGACTGCGAAGAGCCTTCTAATAAACTTCCCCCACCACCAAGCGGCCGTGCGCAGGCGCGCCCGCTCATGCGCGCAGCTTCTGAATCTCCCGCTCAATGGCGTCGCGCACGGCTTCCCGCGCCGCGTCATCCTTATAAGGTTGCCGAGGCCAGAAGAACCCCTTCAGCCCATCGCGCCGCCTCCGCGGAACCACGTGAATATGCAGGTGCGGCACCGTTTGGCTAACCCGATTATTGATCGCGATGAACGTGCCTTCCGCATCCACCGCATTCTCCACCGCCTGCGCCAGCAACTGCGTCGCGGCGAGCATCGGTCCCGCTAAGCCCGTCGGCAAATCGAGCAACGTATCATAGTGTTCTCGTGGACACAGCAGCACATGCCCGGGAAACAGCGGATGACTATCGAGAAATGCAATCAGGTTCTCATCGTCATACACAATTTGCGCCGCCACCGTCCGCGCCACAATGTCGCAAAACACGCAATTCCCGTTCACGGCCATTATGGTAGTCCAGCTTTCTCTAAAGCCTTTAATGGAGCGGGCTCGATCGCACCAACTCTATTCACTTCAATCACCAGTTCGCCGTCCTCGTCTATCTCGAATGCCGGCGCAAATTTCGCGCCCCAAATGATCTCGTCGTAGCGGTAGGAATAACGCGTGTGAACGGTCTGGCTGAACGTGTCGTCGAAGCCGCTCAGCAGAATCATGAACTCCGCTTGAAGCCGCTCCAGATCGGCCGCGGTTTTCCCGTACAAAGGGCTCTTCTCGTCAATTGGATGCACAACCGTCCAGGTCAAGGCCAGAAACCAAATCTGGTTTCTTTCGAGCTCCAATGGAGTAAACCGCCGTTGTGGCCGGCCCTCAACCAACTCCACCGTCATCAGTAAAACGCGCGCTTCCAGATTGATCAGATTGTTCGATCTTCTATTTACAACCCGGCACTGCAGACTGGTCGCGTCAATATAAGGCGCCATAAGCGCGCTCTCGCTGAATCCGACGCGCGCCGATGGCCGCGAAAACCGCCCGAAAAGCAATCCCGTTGCGATCGCAAAAACCATCAAGCCAATCAGCGCCTCTAACGCTGCAATCGAGTTCGCGGGAGCACCGCTCGGCCACATATTTCCATACCCGACCGTACTCAGCGTGTGCGCACTAAAAAAAAAGATATTCAAGAAGTGCGATGCCGCGGTGGGAGCCTCGGCGCCCTTGATGTTCTCCATTCCAATTAAGGCGTATAGGCCCGCGAAAATAAGGTTGAGAACCACGTAGGCCGCTGCCACGATGGCGATGAAAGCGGGCCACGAAATATTGATGAGAAACAGGTATGGATGGAAATCTCGCCACGTTCCGCCGGTGCGCCGGACGTTAAAGTTCCCGTCCTGGTTGATGGCGCGCTTCAGCGCACCCGTGTACTGCTGCGTCAGTCCAGGATCGAAGGTCGGCTTTTCCATACCACCAGATGATACGCTCCTCAGAGCGCACAGGGCGACGGGTGCCCGTTGTGCGCGTTGTAGGCCCGATGTGCGCGTTGTAGGAAAGATGCGCCGCTCACGTCCGGCGCTTCAAGGCTTACGCCCCTTCGATCGGAATTCCATGTACGCCAGAAAGCCAAAGCCGGCCGCAATCGCCACCCGCACCAGAATCAACCATGCCTTATCGCGAGTCAGGATGTGGTCAACCGCAAGTAGCGCGAATCCAATCGCAATCGCGCTGTACCACCAGGCCATCCAGCGAATGCGCTTCGGTTGCATGTCCAAGAACCGTTGTAGCGTAACGATAGGCGCGCATAAACGTTGCGGCGCCTCTCCGCAGCCGCGCTATCGCCTATTCGTAACGCAACGCTTCGGTGGGATTCAGTTGAGAGGCGCGCCGCGCAGGCAGAAGCCCGAAACCCACCCCCACAGCGAAGGAAACTGCAAATGCAACGATGATCGACAGCGCCGAAATCGGAACCCGCACCTGGTTTGTGAAAAGCCGTGCCCCGATCGGAAGCGACAAGCCCAGCACGATCCCAACCACGCCGCCGGACAAGCTGATCAGGACCGATTCCACCAGGAACTGCAGCATCACATCGCGCCGCGACGCACCCACCGCCATACGCACGCCGATCTCCCGCGTCCGCTCCGTCACCGTCACCAGCATGATGTTCATGATGCCGATCCCGGAGATCAACAGCGCGATCGCCGAAACGATGATCAGCACAATCGTGAGCACATTCGAAATAGAGTTTGCGGTATCGAGTATAGCCGTCAGGTCCTGCACATTGTATGTGGCGCCGTGGCGATGCCGCGTCTCGAGGATGTCGTTCACCTCATCGCGGACTGCCGGAACATCCCCCGCATTGCGTACTTCAATGTAAACCGGATCGATGCGCTCGTATTCCATGAAGTACTTCATCACCGTGATCGGAATCAGAATGGTCTCATCGGTAATCTCGCCTTGGCCGAATGTACTCGTCTTCTCCCGGAACGTGCCGATCACGCTGAACTGAAGCTGATTAATCTTGACGGTTTGCCCAAGCGCCGCATCCTGGCTGCCGAACATCCGGATTGCCAGCTTATCGGTCAGAAGAGCAACCCGCTCCCGCAGCGCGATGTCGCTTTGATCGAAGGCGCGCCCGCGCAGAATCACCAGGTTCCGCACTCGCGCATATTCCGCGTCCACGCCGTCCACCGTGACCTGCCGGATTTTGCCGTTCACCACAATCTGGTCATGTGAGTTCATCACAGCCGCCGCCGCGATGATGCTGCTGCCTAGCGTGTCTCGAATCGCCTGCACATCGGCCATCTTGACGAAATCCGCCTCCACTTTGGCGACGTTTTCGCCACCTACCTCATACGATGCATACACCAGATTTGAACCAATGCCCCGAATCTGGTCCAGAATCAGATCCTTGCTCGCTAGCGAGATGGTGACAACCAGAATGACTGACGCGTTTCCAATGATCAGCCCGAGCGCGGTAAGAAACGTACGAAGCCGGTTCGCATGCAAGGCCTGCACGCTGAAATTGACGGCTTCGGTCAGGTTCATTCGAGCGGAAGCTTACGCGCCTCCTACTTCCTTCAGCAAGCGAACGGCTTTATCCCGCGGCGGGTCGTCCACGGTAATCGACGCATTCACATACTTGTGCAGCAGCGTCTTCGCTTCCTCCAGATTGCGCTTTTGTCTTATCAAAACATCGGCGCGCGCGTACCAGAGTTTTGGCGCATTCGGATTGATTCTCTCGGCCTGCTGGAATACCGCGTCGCTCTCGCCCGTCCGCCCTCGATTGGCCAGGAACCTGGCGAGCGCAATCAGGCGCCCCATTTCATGCGGTGCAATCGCAACTGCCTGCCGCAGGTGCTGCTCCGCCTGCTGGTATTGCTGATTCTTCTGCGCCAGCTTTGCCTCCGCAAAGTACGCTTCTGATGGATCCACCGCCGCCATCTTGCTCGCCACCGCGCCCGCTTTGTCGGAGCCGCCCCCGAGAAAACCCGGCGCACTCAGGTAATAATCGAAAAGATCGCTGAGCGCGTCGCGGTTCGTCCCGTCGAGCTCCACAGCGCGTTCGAACGCCTGTCGCGCCTTCGAAGCGTAGCCGGGCGCCATCAGCGGATTCGAATTCTCGGCGCGTCTGCCGTAAGCGCGCCCCAGCCAATCCGCATACTCGCTGTTGCCAGGCTCCGCTGCAGCCGCTTTCTCGAAGTAATCGGTCGCTTTCTTGAAGTCTCCGAGCATGAAGTAGTCGCGGCCCAGCAGAAACATCGCCGGCCCATCGGTCGCGTGCTTGTCGAGCAAGGCCAATGAACCTTCGAAGTTTGTTCGCTCGTAGAGCGCTTCTGCTTTTGTGAGATCCTCGGCCCTCAGCGGCCGCACGGACGCCGCCAAAAATCCGGTAAACAGCAGTAAAGCCCAAACCCGCAACGAAAACTTCCCCTTTTGATTCGGCATTGTAACGCTAATAGGTCGGATCAATCAATCAGATGTGGCCGCAGGCCACGAAGTTGCGCTGGCTTCCCATCGGCGCCGCCCACTTCTGCCGGCTGCTTGCAATCCGGAGCAGCCGGATCGCGCTGCACGAAGGATATAGTAGTCGGTAGCTGAAACTATTGATTCAGGAGAACTAAAGATTATGATCGCCCGGTTGCGACGTTCGCTTCTTTTCCTCGGTTTCGTTGCCCTCGTGGCTGGGAGTGCCTGGGCCCAGACCACCACTTTGGAAGGCGATGTGAAGGGTGAAGACGGCCAGCCTCTGAAAGGCGCGGTCATTGTACTCGACCGCACCGATATCAAAGGGCATTACCAGGTCAAGTCGGACAAAAAAGGCCACTGGCTGTACACCGGCTTGCCCTATGGCACCTACGACGTCAGTTGTACGGTGAATGGCCAAGTGATGGATAAGGTGACTCACGTGCAATCCAAATACGGAGAATCCACCACCGTCGATTTCGACCTTCAGAAGCAAGCTGCGGCTCACAAGGCCCAACAACAAGCTGCGGCAGCAGGCCAAGCTACGCCCGATGTCGAACGCGGCATGAGCAAGGAGCAAAAGGAACAATACGAGGCGCAGTTGAAACAACGCTCCGAGGCCATGAAGAAAAATAAGGCGCTCAACGACGCCTATAATGCCGGTCAGGATGCGCTGAAGCAAGGCGATGCAGAGCAGGACAAAGCGAAGAGGGCCGCCGATTATCAGGCCGCCATAGACAAGTTCAACCAGGCGGGCCAAATGGATGCAAACCAGGTGGCCATCTGGAACAGTTTAGGCGAAGCCTATACCGGTCTTGCGAAAACGCAAACCGGCGACGATCAGACCAAGTCCTACGACGCCGCACTCGATGCCTACAAGAAGAGCTTGGCCATCAAGCCGGACGACGCGGCCGTTTACAACCAGATGGGGAACATCTACGGCGCCGAAAAGAAAATTCCCGAGGCAACCGAAGCGCTGAACAAGGCCGCCGATCTGAACCCGACTCCGCAAGGCAAAGCCAAGGCCTTTTTCAACATGGGCGCCAATATGGTGAACAGCGGCAAGCCCGAGCAGGCTGCCGATTTCTTCAAGAAGGCCACCGACGCCGATCCAACCTATGCCGAAGCCTGGTATCAGTACGGAAGTATTCTCATGATGGCCGGCAAGGTGGATCCCAAAACCGGTACGCAGACCTACCCGCCCGAAACCGCGCCAGCCCTGAAGAAGTATCTCGAACTTCAGCCGAACGGGCCGCATGCACAGGAGGCGCAAGCGATGCTCCAGGCATTGGGCGAAAAGGTAGAGACCCACTACACTGCTCCCGGCGCGAAAAAGAAAAAGCAGTAAAGTGGTGATAGGGGGCGCTTCGTGCGAGCGCCTCATCTCCCGTCATGCTTCGCGCGCTTATTGAACTCTTAATTACGATCTTGATTGTGCTGGTGGCTCGCGCCGTGCTGACCAGCGTGTTGAAAGGTATCGCGAACGCCTCAGCCAGCGCATTTCGCAGCGGCAATCCGCAATTCACCGCTCAACGGCAAGCCGATTCGCCGCCCGCTTCAACACCCGGTGGTGATTTGCACAAAGATCCGGTCTGCGGCACTTACGTCGCCGAATCCACGCCCTTCCGCCAAAACGTGTCAGGCCAGACTTTCTACTACTGTTCAGGCGCCTGCCGGGAAAAGCACACTCTGGTAGCCCGCTAGCCCATCCACTGGGGGTTCTTGATCGTGCCGTCAAAGTGCGTGCTGATCTTGAATAGCTCGTACTTGCCGTTCATCGCGGCCTCGCGGGTCTTGTCCAGAATTGCGATCACTTCTGCCTCCGTCATCGGCTTAAACGTGCGCGCGGCCTCGAACGCCTGGTCCAGAATCTTCATGCTGTCGCATCCCGTGATGACAACCGAAGTCGGAAGATTCAGCGCGTAATGCAGGCACTCGGTGGGAGTCACCGTATTCGATTGCAGAAGAATGCCGCTGCCCATCGATTTCATTCCCAGCACCGCGATCCCTTGTTCCACCAGTTTCGGAACCACGTTATTCGCGAAACTGCGGAAGTGAGCGTCCATCGGATTCAGCGGCATTTGGCACGAATCGAAGTGGAAGCTATGCGCGCGCGCCATGTCGAGCATGCGCTCATGAACCAGCGGATCTTTATGGCCGGTAAAACCGATATAGCGGATTTTGCCGGCCTGCTTCGCCGCCATCACCGCTTCGAGCGCGCCGCCCTCCGCGAAGAAACGATCCGGGTCGTCCAGGCGGATGTTCTCGTGATACTGAATCAAATCGAGGTGGTCGGTTTGCAATCGCTTCAGCGATTCATCGATCTGTTGGGCGGCCGCCTGCTTCGTGCGTCCATCGAATTTGGTCATGAGGAACGCCTTCTGCCGGTATCCATCGCGCAGCGCTTTGCCCATGCGCACCTCGCATTCGCCGTTTGAATAATCCCAGCAATTGTCCAGGAAGGTAATTCCGCGGTCTAAAGCGGATCGCACAATGCGAATGGCTTCTTCTTCGCTCGGTTTCGCCAGGTGCGCGCCGCCCAAGCCGATCGCCGAGACCCGCTCGCCCGTGCTGCCCAGCTTGCGATAGATCATCCCGTTCGATTGCGCGGATTCACCCGTTTGCGCACGCGAAATGTGCGCGGCCCGTGCATTGAGCGCACAGGGCGATGGCTGCCCGTTGTGCGCGGCCCGCGAGAGCCCCGCGAGCCCCACGCCCGCGATTAAATTTAAAGCTTGCCGTCGGTCCATATAAATAGCGTAGACCTTCCGGCGCCCACAATCAGCGTAGATTTTCGGGAGGAATGCGATCGATCAAATCGCGAATCGCAGCCCACCATGCCGTCCACTCGCTGGCCCTGCTCTAGAATGCTGGCGTGAATGGCTTCTATCGGCAATAATATAGTTGACAACTCACCTGTTCCGCGTAAAATTGAAGCATGGAACAGAAGGAACCGGAAACTCTCGAGGAAGCGGTCCTCTACTTCGCCGATCCGAACAACTGCTGTGAATACCTTGTAGCGCATCGCTGGCGGGATGGCGTGACGTGTCCGCGTTGCGGCAGCAAGAAAGTTCTGTTCCAACCGAAGTACAACCGCTGGCAGTGTGGCAGCAAGCATGAGCTTCGGCAGTTCACCGCGAAGACGGGGACGATTTTTGAGGAGTCCCCGCTTGGCCTAGATAAATGGCTAATCGCCATGTGGCAAGTCGTGAACTGCAAGAACGGAATTTCGAGTTACGAGATTCACCGAGCCATCGGAGTAACTCAGAAAACCGGCTGGTTCATGGACCATAGAATCCGCCTTGCGCTCGGCATGGCGACACACGAGAAATTCTCCGGCGAGTGCGAGGCAGACGAAACATTTATCGGCGGCAAAGCGCGCAACATGCATCTGAGCAAACGACAGCGCCGCATCACCGGGACTGGTCCGAAGGATAAGACGGCAGTGCTCGGCATCCTGGAACGCGGCGGACGGATTCGCACGAAGGTTGTACCGAGCACCCGCAAAGAGAGCACTGCAAACGGAAGTCCGGGCGCACGTCGAAGCAGGTTCCGCACTCTATACGGACGCCCTGAAATCATACGATGGTCTGGCGCAAGAATACGCGCATGGTGTCATTGATCATGCCGAGAAATACGTCGATGGCCGGTCCACACGAATGGCCTGGAGAATTTCTGGTCCCTGCTGAAGCGCAGCATCAACGGTACGTACGTGAGCGTCGAACCGTTCCATCTGTTCCGCTACTTGGATGAACAGACCTATCGATTCAACAACCGAAAGCTGACTGATGCGGAGCGCTTCAGTTTGGCCGTTTCCGGCATCGTCGGCAAGCGGGTCACGTATGAGCAGTTAACCGGCAAAGCCAGCAAGGAAGTGTGAGATATGCCCTATCGGAAGCCGAAAAGAGGAAGCAGGAACGCAGACATGCGCTAACGGCTTGTTGGCGATGCCCGTGACACCACCGTGATATCATCCGGCTTAATCTAAAGCTATGGCAGCGCTCTCAATTCCTGAGCAGTACCAGTCCGGTCTCGCGAAGATTGCGACCCTGCCAAATGCGAGAATTGATGAACTGATTTCCTCGCTCAAGAATGTTAATCCAAGCTCAAGGAGCGCAGACTTCGTATCGTCCGCAATCGAAAAGGTACCGGATCTCGCGAGCAATGAGGACCTAAAATCAGCGGTGGTGACCCTGTATTCTCTGTACATGTTGAGGGCGGTAGTACGCCTACCAATATCGCGCTTTGTGCCAGACCTACTGGCGGCAGCCAAAGATTCCGGGAGTCCCACACTGCGATCAGCAGCTGATGACCCTGATTTCAAGTCCAAACTTCAACGGCTCATGACCATCGACTCGCTTGAGTTGTCTGCAAAGGCTTTTTCGTTAGAGCGCGAGCACGAGCATTTGTTTCACGATGCCCAAATTTTTACTGACCTAAGACCGGTTTTCAACAAAGACGTGTCGGCAGAACCGATTGGCATGGTGCTTGCGTACACGATGAAATTAATATTTCACGACGGCACGCGACATAAGGAGTTTTACCTCGCCTTAGACGAGGACGACATCGCTCGATTAAAGAAAGTCGTAGAGCGTGCCGAAACAAAAGCAGACACGCTCAGACGGCTTTTAGAAACCAAGCAGATTAGAAGAATGGCGTAACTTAAATATGGAACTCTTGGTCCCTCCGGTGGAAGAACGGTACGCAAGTGCCGCTGAAGAGACTTGGTTTGCCGAGTGTACCATTCCCTTGTCACGCAATGAACTCTTACTGGAATGGAGTCGCGCTATTGCCGTTTGCGATACAGATCTAGTCTATCTGTACCTTCGAGAACCACCTTCACATTCATACGGCGACTCGTTTGTATCGACGTCTAATTTATGGGGGCGGCATACCCCACGCTTACGAGCGCTAGGAGCGCGATGGTTCTCGGAAGAATCTGAGAGCACTCGAACTCTGTGCGAAGAATTCCATGAGTTGAGTTCTATGTGGCGACGGGAGACAGGGCATCTTTCATCGGTGGAGAGAAAGGTCCTGCATCATGCATACCAAAGAATCATCGGTATGGGCAGGGCAGCGGTTCCGCTAGTATTACAAGAACTTCGTGCGCGGGGCGGCCTTTGGTTTTGGGCCCTTCACCACATGACCGGTGAAGATCCCGCGGAGCGTTCTACGACAATCGCTGAGACCCGTTCGGCATGGTTGGCCTGGGGGTGTCGCAAAGGCTATCTCTCTAAAGATGAATAGGGAACGCTTGGAGGAAGTTTTCCCCAATCTGAATCGAGACGAATACGCGTTCACGAGCGATGAGGACGAGAATTATAACTGCATTGCCTGGGCCTTGAATGATACGCATCATTATTGGTGGCACACGCCTAGGTACGGCTGCTATTGGCCGCCAGGGGTTCCGCGTGAAAACAGTCTTCCCGTCATAAGACAAATTTTTGAGATCTTCGGATATCGGGCTTGTGAAGACCGCGCCTATGAAGTTGGTTTTGAGAAAGTGGCGATTTTCGAACATCCCGAATTTGGTGTTGAACATGTCGCGCGACAACTGCAAGGAGGAGCGTGGACGAGCAAGATCGGCGAGTGGGAGAATATACAGCACCGGACACTAGCAGCAGTTGAATGCGAAGACTACGGCTCGCCGGTCCTAATTATGAAAAGACGGCGCGCACAATGGCAGTCCGGCGCGCACAATGGCAGTCTTGAAAGGGTCGAAAAGAACTAATGAAGCCACTTCCCGCACCCAAAGTCCCCGGCAACACTGAAGCCGAGCGGATGAGCAATGCTCTCCGTATGGTGCTCACTGTTTCGAAAGACGATCTGCTGAAGGAAGAGGGGCGACAGAAGCGCAAGCGGGAAAAGAAGCGCAGCAAGAAGCCGACGTGACTCTTTGTATGCCGAAGAACTTCTACATCGTCCTTCAAGACGGGAAGCCACGAATCGAACAGTTGACGGCAGAAGAGGCCCAGAATCATTCTGCTGCGATCATAGGACCGTTCGACACTCTGGAAACGGCAGAAGCTGAAATCAAGAAGCGGTTCCCTCCTATGCAGTGGGACCGGTTCTGAGTTGCCAACTATATTATTGCCCTTTTATCTGGCGATCGAGACGCGCATGATACGCGGCGACGCTCCATCCGCTCGCGCCAATCGCAATTGCCGTTCCCTTCAGGCATGCGTCTCCGGGCCGCCCTCGCGGCGCATTTCGCGATCAATCAGAAAATTGACTTTCTCGGTCATCTCGGCCAACAACGTCTCCACACGGTCGAGCTTGTCATCGTGCACAATCATGCGGTCGGCCTGCCTCAATTGAATCTCGGCAAGTGTGGCCAAATGGCGCGCTTGCACCTCTTGAATCTCGATGATGCGAT
>Ga0335074_10006475_pt1 | contig 16249 bp, 16 predicted proteins | sample Lox_Sample_23_FD_206715 | JGI IMG/M metagenome (GOLD analysis project Ga0335074, IMG submission 206715) | Soil microbial communities from Loxahatchee National Wildlife Refuge, Florida, United States - Lox_Sample_2.3 | ecosystem: Environmental > Terrestrial > Soil > Wetlands | place: USA...
GTGCAGGAAACGCCCGGTCTCGCGCGTCAGCGCCGGGTCATAGCCGATCAAGTCGAGAAGCCGGTCAGCCACGGTCATCGCCGCGATCACCATGAGCGAGAACAGCACCGCGAGCAGCAATCCGCTGCGCGCGATGCGCCCCGCCATCTGCCTGTCGCCGGACCCGATCGAATAGGCGGCGAGCGGCGCCACCGCGGTCAGCACGCTGAGGCAGGTGACGACGCTGGTGAAGTAGAACCCGCCGGCCAGCGCGGCTGCCGCCAGCGGCACCGCGCCGAGCTTGCCGACCATGATCGTGTCGGTGACCCCCATCGCCATCTGCGACAGGTTCGCGGTCGCCAGCGGCGCCGCCAGCACCAGGGTCGCGCGGGTTTCGGAGAAAAGAGCGGAACGCATTTGCGTCCTTTGAGATGCCTTCGGCGACACTCGGGGTGGGGCGAGCGTCCGGTCGAGGGCAATCGGGCATGAGGGATAGGCAGCTTGCCTTCCCAAGGCGGCTCGCTTAATGCGAGGCCTCAAAGGAACGCTGGGCTGGTTTGCAGGGGCGCCGGCCGGTTTGACGCCTCATGGCAAAGGCCATAGGCTTTTTCAAGCAAAATCGCGCACGGAGGACATCGCCATGGCGTATCGGATCACGCCGCTGACCGCGCACACCGGCGCCGAGGTCACAGGTCTCGATCTGTCGCAGCCGCTCGACCCCGCGACCAGGACCGCGCTCAACCGTGCCTGGGCGCAGCATCATGTGCTGGTGATCCGCGAGCAAAAATACCAGCCGCCCGATTTCCTCCGGGCCGTTCAGGTATTCGGCGAGCTGCAGCCGCACGACAAAAAGGACATGCACGTCCCCGGCTTTCCGGAAATGTACTACGTGACCAACACGGAATTTCTCGGCACAAGGCGCATGATCCCGGGCGAGACGTTCCACACCGACCACTCGAACCATCCGGCGCCGCCCAAAGCGACGATCCTCTATCCCGTGGAGCTGCCGACCAGCGGCGGCGACACGCAATACGTCAACATGCACCTCGCCTATGACGAGCTCTCGGACGCGATGAAAAAGAAGATCGACGGGCTCAAGGCGGTGCACGTCTATCTCAGCAAATACAGCCCGCGGCCGCTGAAACCATTGAACGAGGAGAGCCTCAAGGCACTCCCGCCGGCAGGCATCCACCCGCTGGTGCGCGTCCACCCCGACAACGGCCGCAAGGCGCTCTTCATGAACCCGGTGCGGATCGAATCGATCGTCGGCATGCCCGACGACGAGGCGCTCGACCTCGTCGCCGAGCTGATGGCGCACGCGACGCAGAAGAAATACGAGTACCGCCACCAGTGGCGCATGGGCGACATGGTGATCTGGGACAACCGCAGCGTGCTGCACAAGGCCAACCCGGATTACGACATGAACCAGCGCCGCTATCTCTATCGCCTGATGCTCAAGGGCGAGGCGCCGATCCCGGTGGCGCAGGCGGCGTGACGGAACGTTGGCGGAACCGAGCCAAGGGACAAGAACGAATCGGAATTCATTCTTGTAGATAGCGGCGACTAGCCCAGCCGGCGCTTGAACAGCTCGCTCACCAGGCCGTAGCAATGCCAGGCGAGCGCGGGGTCATAACGCGGTCCTTCATCCCGCATGAAGGCGTGCGCGGCGTTGAATTCGTGCCAGGTGTAGGTGGCGCCCACTTCCTCAAGCGTATCGCGGATGAGCCGCCGGCCGGCGAGCGGCACGTGCGGGTCCTGCCGGCCCCAGATCATCAGGAGCTCGCCCTTGATGTCGCCGGCGCGCGCGAGGCTGTTGTCGGCGTTGCCCTTGCCGAGCTGGTGGTCGTGGATGTCGGTCGCATAGAAGCAGGCGGTGGCGGCCACGTCCGGGTTCATCCCGGCGCGAAACGCAAGATGCCCGCCGAGGCAGATCCCCATCGCGCCGAGCTTGCCGCTGCACGCCGGATGGGTTTTGAGGTGGTCGAGCGCGGCGCGCGCGTCGCTGTCATGGGCGGCGACGGTCTTCTCGAACTTGAGCGCATTGCCGCGGTCGGTGCCCGGCGCGTCGTAGAGCAGCACCGTGCCCGGCGCTTCGTATTCGTGATAGACCTCGGGCGCCGAGACGACAAACCCCTGGCCGGCGAGAAACGCCGCCATGCGCCGCACCGGGCCGGTGATCTGGTAGATCTCGGAATAGAGCACGATCCCCGGGTAGCGGCCAGGCGCCTGCGGGGCGAACAGATGCACCCGCATCGGCCCGGTCGGGGTCGCGATGTCCTCAAACGCATGCTCGTTGATGATCATGACCGCCGGCCTCCCTGCGCCTAATGGGTAGTAGTATACGATCGCCGGCGGCCAATCGGGCCGCAGAGGCCGGAGCCGGCGATTCAAATCGCTCTTACCGATAGGCCAATAGCTCGGCGCGGTGCCGACGCAGCCAGGCGCGCGGCCCGGCGCTATCCGGAACAAGGCTCGCGACGACGCTCCAGAAGCGAGGCCCGTGGTTCATCTCGACGAGATGCGCGACTTCATGCGCGACGACGTATTGGACGACCGGCTCGGGCGCGAAGACGAGCCGCCAGCTGAACGACAGCGCACCCTTCGACGAGCAGCTTCCCCACCGGCTCTTCGGGTCGCGCACCCCGACCCGCGTGACATCCTTGCCGAGCCGCGCGGCGAGCGTGCGGGCGCGCGCGGCGAAGTCGCGCCGGGCAAGCGCCTTCAGATGGTCGGTGATCCGGCGCGGCAGATGGACGGGATCGCCTCGCACCAAGATTGCGCCGTCGGCGATGGTGACGGGCGCGGCTGCGGGCTCGGTGATGCGCCTGATGCGGTGCGGCACGCCGAATATCGGCACTGTCGCGCCGTCGGCGAGCCGCAGCGGCGGCGGCATCGCCGCCACCCGCGCCGCAATCCAGCCGCGGTGGCGGGCGACAAAGCCGATCGCCGCGTCGGCGGCAAAGCGCCGCGGCAGCACCAGCTCGACACCGCGCGTGGCCGCGTCGACACGCAGCGACAGGCGCCGGGCCCGCGGGCTGACACGAATCGCGATCGGCGCGGCAAGTTCCAGTTGGCGGAGGCTGTGGCGGATCTTGTCGAGCGCCGGCATGTCACAAAAGCTTCCGGGACGTGTCACGATTTGGCAAGCTCGTGTGCCGAATCTGAAATTCGTCGACTCGGCGTCACGCTCAACGCGAATTTCAGATTCGAAACCACACGAGCCATCTTATAAAACTCGTGCGGTTTTCGGATTGGAGTTCGCAAACGAGTCCGCCACAAGGGTAATGCGAATTTCGAATCCATCACAAACCTCGTCAGATAAGCCGGCTGACGTGCAGGGGGGGACGGATTTTATGAAAAAGCTGATGCCTGCGCTCGTCCTTGCGGCGAGCGTCGTGTTTGCCGCGAAGATTGACGTCGCCTGGGCCGACCCGATCGAGATCCAATGGTGGCACTCGATGACCGGGGTCAATGGCGACCGCATCAACAAGATCGCCGACGACTTCAACAAGATGCAGAGCGACTACAAGGTCATCCCGGTGTTCAAGGGCGGCTACGCCGAATCGATGACCGCCGCGATCGCCGCCTATCGCGCCGGTACCGCACCCGACATCGTGCAGGTGTTCGAGGTCGGCACCGCGACGATGATGGCGGCAAAGGGCGCGATCAAGCCGGTCTACCAGCTGATGGCCGATGCCGGCGAGCCGTTCGACCCGAGCAGCTACCTGCCGACGGTGACGGCGTATTACAGTACGCCCGACGGCAAGATGCTGTCGTTCCCGTTCAACAGCTCGACCCCGGTGGTTTATTGGAACAAGGACGAGTTCAAGAAGGCCGGGCTCGACCCCGACAAGGCGCCGGTTACCTGGCCGGAAACCTTCGAGGTCGCGAAAAAGCTGCGTGCCGCCGGGATTAATTGCGGCTTTACGTCGGCTTGGGTGAGTTGGGTGCAGATCGAGAATTTCAGCGCGTGGCACAACATCGCGATCGGCACCAAGGAGAACGGGCTCGCCGGGACCGACACCGAGCTGGAGATCAACAACCCGCTGGTCGTGCGCCATGTCAACGACTTGGTCGAGGCGCAGAAGGACAAGAGCTTCGACTACAAGGGCCGCACAACCGAGCCGGAAAGCAGCTTCCTCAACGGCGATTGCGCGATGATCCAGGATTCGTCGGCTGCCTACGGCCTGTTCAAGGGCGGGCTTAAATCGCCGTTCGGCGTCGCCGAATTACCTTATTACCCCGACGTCAAGGGCGCCCCGCAAAACTCGATCATCGGCGGTGCGAGCCTTTGGGTCCTGGGCGGCAAGCCGGCCGATCACTACAAGGGCATCGCCAAGTTCTTCACCTATTTGTCGAGCGTTCCGGTACAGGAGAAGTGGCACGAGGACACCGGGTATCTGCCGATCACCAAGGCTGCCTACGAGGCGACCAAGGCCTCGGGCTTCTATGACAAGAACCCCGGCACCGAAATCGCGCTGAAGCAGATGACCGCGAAGCCGCCGACCGAGAACACCAAGGGCCTGCGCTTCGGCAATATGGTGCAGATCCGCGACATCATCGCCGAGGACCTCGAAGCTGCCTTTGCCGGCAAGGAAACCGCCCAGGCCGCGATGGACGACGCCGTCAAGCGCGGCGACGCGCTGCTGCGCCAGTTCCAGAAGAATACGCAGTAGGGTTCGTGCCTGCCCTAGTTTCATCCCCTTGGCCGAGCTTGTCGCGGCCATCCACGAATAACCCAAAGCTATTCGTGGACCCCCGGGTCAAGCCCGGGGGAGGCGATATTTTGGGGTTCTAAAGCTGATGGAACGCCGCGTCATCTTCGGCGGCTGGGTATGCCCGGTGATCCTCCTGGTGCCGCAGATGGCGGTGACGCTGGTATTTTTTTTCTGGCCGGCCGGGCAGGCTGTGGTGCAGTCGTTCCTGCGCGGCGATCCGTTCGGATTGAGCGAGCACTTCGTCGGCGCGGCGAACTTCACCGACCTCATCGCCGACCCGAACTACCTCGCGTCGTTCGGGGTCACCGCCCTGTTCAGCTTTTCGGTCGCGATCCTGGCGCTGGTGCCGGGCTTGCTGCTCGCGGTGATGGCCGATCGGGTCGTACGGGGCGCGGCGTTCTACAAGACCGTGCTGCTCATTCCCTATGCGATCGCGCCGGCGATCGCCGGGGTCTTGTGGATGTTCATGTTCAACCCCAGCATCGGCGTGCTCGCCGCCGCGCTGCGCTGGTTCGGGGTCGACTGGAACTATCTGTTGAATGCGCCGCAGGCTATCCTGTTGGTCATCCTGGCCGCCGCGTGGAAGCAGGTCAGCTACAATTTCCTGTTCTTCCTGGCCGGTTTGCAGGCGATCCCGGCCGCGCTGATCGAGGCTTCGGCGATCGACGGCGCGACGCCGCGGCGGCGGTTCTGGACCATCGTCTTTCCGCTCCTGGCGCCGACCAGCTTCTTTTTGATCGTTATCAATATCGTCTACGCGTTTTTCGACACGTTCGGCGTCATCCACAACGTGACCCAGGGCGGACCCGGACAATCGACCGAAATCCTCGTCTACAAGGTCTGGTACGATGGCGTCGTCGGGCTCGACCTCGGCGGGTCGTCGGCGCAATCGGTCATCCTGATGGCGATCGTCATCGGACTGACCGCGATCCAGTTCAAATTCGTCGAGCGCCGGGTGCATTATGCCTAGTTTCGCTGCGCGGAATGCAGCTCCGGGCTGGTGCCGCCGCCGGCGCGGACGCGCCGACGCACCAGGTGAAACATGGTAAGTGCCCCCCGCAGCGCCATTGTCCCGCACGCCGTGCTGATCACCGGCCTCGTGCTCGTGCTGTTCCCGATTTTTGTCGCTTTCATCGCGGCGAGCGATTTGTTGCCCGATATCCTCAATGCGCCGATGAGCCTCGTGCCGGGCGGGCACTTTATCGCCAACACGATCGAGGCGCTCGGCGCCGGGACGGTCAAGACCAGCGGCGAACCGGTCTGGTCGATGATGGTCAACAGCAGCGTGATGGCGCTCGCGATCGCGGTCGGCAAGATCGCGATCTCGCTGCCATCAGCCTATGCGGTCGTGTTCTTTCGCTTTCCGCTGCGTCGGCTGTGCTTCTGGGCGATTTTCGTGACGCTGATGCTGCCGGTCGAAGTGCGCATCATGCCGACCTACAAGATCGCGGCCGACCTGCATCTGATCAACACCTATGCCGGCCTCACCCTGCCGCTGATCGCCTCGGCGACGGCGACGCTGCTCTTCCGCCAATTTTTCCTGACGATCCCCGACGAGCTGGTCGAGGCCGCCAAGATCGACGGCGCCGGGCCGTGGCGGTTTTTGGTCGACACGGTGATCCCGCTATCGGCCACCAATATCGCCGCGCTCTTCGTGATCCTCTTTATCTACGGCTGGAACCAGTATTTGTGGCCGCTGCTCGTCACCGACACGCCGTCAATGACGACGATCGTCATCGGCATGCGCCAGATGATTGGCAATGGCGACGCGCAGACCGAGTGGCAGCTGATCATGGCCACCGCGCTGCTGGCGATCCTGCCGCCGATCGCGGTGGTGCTGCTGATGCAGCGCTGGTTCGTCAAGGGCCTGGTCGATACCGAGAAATGAGCGCGCTCGGCCTGCGGCCAGCCATCGTCGGCGATGCCGCCGACATCCACGAGCTGCTGCTCAAGCGCGCGGCCGAGATCCCGCTCGCGGTCGAGACCTTGGAGCAGCAAGAGGCGCTTTACGCCGCGATCCGCAAGATCCTCGCGTTCGGCCAATCGTGGATCGCGACCGAGGGCGGGACGGTCGCGGGCGTCGTGCTGGTCGATGCGGCCGAGGTCGGGCGCCACTGGGGGGAGAACGAGTTGTTGAACCTGCGTTATGCGGCCGGCCAAGGCCTCGACGGGTTGCTCGGCGAGGTGATCGCGCGCAACGTGCCGATCGTCGCCGGCGTCCGCGACGCCAATCGCAGCGGGCTTGCCGAACTGCTCGAAAGCCTCGGCTTTTGCTTGACCGAAACGCGTGTCGGCGAGCGGCATTTTCGCCATCGGCCGGGAGAACGGAAATAGATGGCGACGCTAACCCTCGACAGCATCAAAAAATCCTATGGCGACCGCGAGGTCGTCCACGGCGTCAGCTGCGCTGTCGCGGATGGCGAGCTGGTGGTGGTCGTCGGCCCGTCGGGCTGCGGGAAATCGACCCTGCTGCGGATGGTCGCCGGGCTGGAGACGGTGACCTCGGGTTCAGTGGCGATCGATGGCCGCGTCGTCAACAACATCGAGCCCAAGGATCGCGACATCGCGATGGTGTTCCAGAATTACGCGCTCTACCCGCATATGAGCTGCTTCGACAACATGGCCTATGGCTTGCGGATGCGCGGGATGGGCCGCGATGCAATCAGGATGCGCGTCGAGCGGGCGGCCGCAACCTTGCAGCTCGATGGCCTGTTGGAGCGCAGACCGCGCCAGCTGTCGGGCGGCCAGCGCCAGCGTGTGGCGATGGGGCGCGCAATCGTTCGCGACCCCAAGGTGTTTCTTTTCGACGAACCGCTTTCCAATCTCGACGCCAAGCTGCGTGTGCAGATGCGCGTCGAGATCAAGCGGCTGCAGCAGGAGCTCGGCACCACCTCGCTCTACGTGACGCATGATCAGGTCGAGGCGATGACCCTCGCCGACCGGCTCATTGTGATGAATGCCGGCAATGCCGACCAGATCGGGCCGCCGCTCGACCTCTACGAGAGGCCGGCGACGGCGTTTGTCGCCGGCTTTATCGGCTCGCCGGCGATGAACCTGATCGAGGGGCGGCTCGATGCGTCGGGTGTGGTCGTCGGCAATTGCGTGCTGCCGTGCGAGCGCCCCGCCGGGGAGGCGGGGCGCGGCGTGACGGTCGGGCTGCGCCCCGAGCATTTGGCGCTCGCGGGGGAGGGGTCGCTGCCGCTGACCGTCGAGCTTCTCGAGCGGCTCGGCGCCGACACGATCGTTCACGGCAAGCTTGGCGGCGGCGGGAGTGTGGTCACCGCGCGCGCCGCCGGGACGATCAACCCGTCATTGGGCGAGGTGCTGCGGTTTGCGGTGCGCCCCGAGCATGTCCACCTGTTCGACCGGGTGAGCGGCGCACGGATCTAATCTTCCCGGTCGATCAGATGGATGAACGAACCGGCGATGTTGCCGCGTCGCAGCCCGGTGCGACCGAGCGTGTTCCCCGATGAGTCGGCGATCGCGAAGAGCGGATCGCCATTTTCTTCGACGATCGTCGCATAATGAAATTCGTGCCCGCGAAACCGCGCGCCCTCGCCGCCGAGCGGCCCCGCGGCGAGCAATCCCGCTGTCCGGTAGCCAAGATGCCGGCGCCGCTCGGCAAAGCTTGTCTTGAGTGGCAAGAGCCCCGCCATGCGATGGGTCGCGCCGCCGGCGTCGGTCAGCGTCTCGCCCAGCACCATGTAGCCGCCGCACTCGCCGTAAATTCCCTCGTCGGCGACGCGAAGCGCATCCAGAAAATTCGTCGCCGCCGCAAGCCGCCCGGCATGCAGCTCGGGATAGCCGCCAGGCAGGTAGATCGCATCGGCCGCGGCGGCGGGCGCTTCATCGGCGAGCGGGGAGAAAAAGGATATTTCCGCGCCCTGGCGCCGCCAGCCGGTGAGCGTCGCCTCATAGATGAAAAGGAATGCAGCGTCGCGCGCCACCGCGATGTGCTGGCCGAGCGGCGGCAGGGCCGGCGAGCCCGAGGCCACTGTGCAGCGCGCCGGCTTGGCCAACGCGATAAGCGCATCGATGTCGCAAATCTCGGCAATGTGCGCCGCAGCGCGATCGAGTCGGGTGTCGGCGTCGCCCACTTCATCGGCCGGCACCAGCCCGAGATGCCGCGCCGGCAGCTCGAAGTTTTCGTCGCCACGCACGGCGCCGAGCACCGGCAGGTCAGGCAGATGGCGCGTGATGGCGTCGCTCAGCAGCGCGCGGTGGCGCGGGCTGACGACGCGATTGAGGACCACCCCGGCGAGCGGAGTTCGCGGATCGTGTCGCGCAAAGCCCGCGATCAGCGCGGCGACCGAAGCCCCCTGGCCGCCGGCATCGACGACCAGCACCACGGGCCAGCCGGTGAGCCGGGCCAGATCGGCGGTCGAGCCGGTGTCGCCGTTCGGCCCGGTGCCGTCGAACAGGCCCATCACCCCTTCGCACAAGACCAGCTCGGCGGCGCTTTCGAGCTCGTGAACCAACTCCGAAAGGGTCGTCGGGCGCATCGCCCAAGGGTCGAGATTGAGGCAAGGGCCCCCGCTCGCGAGAGCGTGAAAGGTCGGGTCGATGTAGTCGGGCCCGCATTTGGCTGCGGCCATCCGGATGCCGTGCCGCCTCAAATGGCGGAACAGCGCCGCGGTGATCACCGTTTTGCCGCTGCCCGATTTCGGCGCGGCGATGATAAGACCGCCGGTCATCCGCCGCGATGCCAGTCGAGCATCTCGTGCAGGCGCACGACCTTGCCAATCGCGATGATCGCCGGGCTCTCGGCTGAAGCCCCGGCGTGTGCGGCGTCGGCGAGCGTTGTCGTCACCACGCGTTGCGCCGCGGTCGTCGCCTTGCTGACGATCGCCACCGGCTCATCGGGCGCGCGGCCGGCCGCGATAAGCCGGGCGGCGATATCGCCCAGATGGGTCAGCGCCATGTAGAGCACAATGACCGGCGACCCTTTGGCGAGCGCCGCCCAGTCCGGCGCGCTGTCCTCTTCGCCGGGCACCGCGCCGTCGCTGTTGTGCCCGGTGATGAGCGTCACGGCGGAGTTGACGCCGCGATGAGTCAGGGGAATCCCGGCATAGGCGAGCCCGCCGATCGCCGCGGTGATCCCGGGCACAATCCGGAAGGGGATGCCGGCTTCGGCCAAGGCCAGCGCCTCCTCGCCGCCGCGGCCGAAGACGCACGGGTCGCCGCCCTTGAGGCGCAGCACACGCTTTCCCTCGCGGGCGAGCGCGACCAGCCGGGCCGAGATATCGGGTTGGCGCGGCGATGGCCGGCCGCCCCGCTTGCCGGCGTCCTCGACCGCCGCTCCCGGCCGCGCCAATGCCGGGATACGCGGGTCGACCAGCGCATCGCAGACGATCGCGTCGGCGGTTTCGAGCGCGTGCAACGCCAGCACCGACAAAAGGCCGGGATCACCCGGCCCGGCCCCGACCAGCCAGACATGGCCGGGCTTCAGCTCGGGGAGTTCAAGGCGCGAAAGGTCGCTCATATCGTCGCAAGGTAGTCAGGGCCTTTGGCCGCCATCAAGTAAGCTCGCGCCTCCGCGCGAGCTTCGGCGCCAGCCCGCTTTCCGCGCACGCGGAATATAGCCTAAGATCGTTCTATGGCACGGCAGGAACCCCGTCCGCTGCGCCGAGGATGGACGACCGGCGCTTGCGCCGCGGCCGCCGCGCGGGCCGCGTATGCTGCGCTGTTGACCGGCGACTTCCCGGACCCCGTGACAATCCGCCTGCCGCGCGGGCAGCGGCCGAGTTTTCCGCTCGCGCTCGCCGAATTCATCGGCAATGGCGCCCGCGCCGGCATCATCAAGGACGCGGGTGATGATCCCGACGTTACCCATGGTGCGACGATCATCGCCCAGTTGGCATGGGCCGCGCCAGGCTCGGGCGTCGGCTTCGCCGCGGGCGAGGGTGTCGGCACGATCACCCGGCCGGGCTTGCAGCTTGGCGTCGGCGAGCCGGCGATCAACCCGGCGCCGCGGGCGATGATCCGCGAGGGGCTTGTCGAACTGGCCGAGGCGAACGGCGCGCCACTGCCCGATGTCACCGTGACCATCACCATCCCAGGCGGCGAGCGCCTCGCGGAAAAGACGATGAACGCGCGGCTCGGTATTGTCGGGGGGCTTTCGGTCCTTGGTACGACGGGGATCGTGGTGCCGTATTCCTGCGCCTCCTGGGTGCATTCGATCCATCGCGGCATCGATGTCGCGCGCGCCGCGGGGATCGATCATATCGCCGCTGCCACCGGTACGGCCTCGGAGCGCGCGGTGCAGCGCCTTTATGGCCTGCCCGACCAGGCGCTGATCGACATGGGTGACTTTGTCGGCGGCACGCTCAAATACCTGCGCAGTTGCCCAGTGCCGCTTCTGACTCTGGCCGGCGGGTTCGCGAAGATGGCGAAGCTTGCGGGCGGCCATCTTGACCTGCATTCATCGAAGAGCGCGGTCGACACGGTGATGCTGACCGAGATGCTGGCGGCAACCGGCGCGGGCGGGGCGACCCTGGCGGCGGCGCAGGCAAGCGACAGCGCGGGGTCGGTGCTCGACGCCGCCGGAGAATGGGGGCCCGCCTTGGCCGAGAGCATCGCGCGCCGCGCGCGCGAGGTTGCGCTGGCGACCTTGTCGGGAGCAACCGCGGTCGAGGTCGCGATCATCGATCGCCGCGGCGCATTTCTCGCGCGGGTCGGCGCCGAGGTTCAGCCATGAGCACGCGGCTCCTGATCCTCGGCGGCACGGGCGAGGCGGCAGCCTTGGCGCGCGGTGTGCTCGCCCGCTTCGGCGAGGCGATCGACATGACCACGGCGCTCGCCGGGCGCACCCGCCATCCGGGGCCGATCCCGGGCCTGGTGCGGATCGGCGGCTTTGGCGGTGCGGCGGGGCTCGCCGATTATCTTGCCGCGCAGCGCATCGCGCGGCTGATCGATGCGACCCACCCGTTTGCCACGGAGATATCGAACGCGGCGCGGCTCGCCTGCGACCAGACACGGGTGCCGCGCCTGTTGCTGCTGCGCCCGGCTTGGCGCCGCCACCCGCTCGACCGCTGGATCGAGGTCGACAGCATCGAGGCGGCGGCGCAGATCGTCGGCCGCGTCGGCCGGCGCGCGATGCTGACGGTCGGCGCCGGCGAAGTTGGGGCTTTCGCGACCGCCGGCGGCGTGCGTTTCGTGGTGCGTCTGATCGATCCGCCGCGCGAGCGGCTGCCGCTACGCTTTCACGAGGTGGTGCTGGGCCGCGGGCCGTTCGCGCTGAGCGAGGAGCGCCATCTGCTGGAGCGCCATGCGATCGATGTGCTGGTGTGCAAGGCGAGCGGCGGCGCGGCGACCGAAGCGAAGCTTGTCGCGGCGCGGGAATTGAGCTTGCCGGTGATCATGGTGCGGCGGCCGCCGGTCGAACGTGGGCTGTCTGCCGATACCGTCGATGCGGCGCTCGATTGGCTGGCGGGGCTCGACGAGCGTCCGGAGGCGCGGAGGATGTCATGAGGGGGCGTATTTTGGGGGTGTTCGCGCTCGCGGTCATCGCGTTGGCGCCGAGCGCGCAGGCGCAACTTAACCTCAACCCGTTCAACGGCTACTACCAGAATATCCCGCGCGCCGCGAAGGCGAACGATGTCGGGAAAATCCGCCAGCTGCTCAGCGACGGCACCAGCCCCAACCAGACCGACGAGGACGGCACCACGACCGGCATGCATATCGCCGCGGTAAGCGGCAATTTGCAGATCATGGCGATCCTCTACAAGGCCGGCGGCGACATCAACGCGCGTGATTCGGTCGGCGATTCGCCTCTCGATCTTGCCGTCGAGCACGATCAGCTCGAAGCGGCGAAGCTGCTGCTCGAAATGAAGGCGCGGGTCAACGACCAGGACAAGAATGGCATGACGGCACTGATGTTCGCCGCCAAGGGCGGCGATGTCGAAATGGTTCGGGCGCTGCTGGCGGGAGGCGCCAACCCGAACACGAGCGATTACACCGGCCGCGATGCGGTCGGTTGGGCCCAGGAATCGCGTCGCCCGCTCGTCGTCCAGGCGCTGAAGAACGCCCAGACCAAACATTAGACTGGGGATTGCCTATTGCCGCCGCGGCCGCAATACGTGGTAGTGGCCGGGCGCGTAGAGCCGGCTGTCGCTGCCCTTGCCGCCAAGCGCTGGCCCGACCAGAATGAGTGCCGTGCGGGCGATCCCCGCGGCCTTGGCCGCATCGCGGATTGTCGCCAACGTGCCGCGGATCAACAACTCGTCTGGCCAGCTCACGCGGTAGGCGACGACTGCAGGGCAATCCGCGCCGTATTGCGGTGCAAGCGTGCGGACGACCCGCGCCAGATTGGCGATCGACAGATGGATCGCCAATGTCGCGCCGCTGGCTGCGAGCCGTTCCAGGGCCTCTCCCTCAGGCATCGCCGACGAGCGGGTCGCGGTGCGGGTGAGGATCACGGTCTGCGCCACCTCGGGAAGGGTCAGCTCGGTGCGCAGCGCGGCCGCCGCTGCGGCGAAGGCCGGCACCCCCGGCGTTACGTCATAGGGGATGCCCAGCGCCTCGAGGCGGCGCATCTGCTCCGCGATCGCGCCATAGAGCGACGGGTCGCCGGAATGCACCCGCGCGACGTCGTGGCCCTCGGCGTGCGCGGCGGCTATCTCGGCGACGATCTCGTCGAGGGTCAGCGGCGCGGTATCGATGACGCGAGCGGCCGGCGGCGCGGCGGCGACGATCGCCGCCGGCACCAGCGAGCCGGCGTAGAGGCAGACCGCGCAGCTTTCGATGAGCCGCAGGCCGCGCACCGTGATGAGGTCGGCGGCGCCCGGCCCGGCGCCGACAAAGTGGACGGTCACCTGCCGCCGTAGCCGCGCGGCGTATAAAGGCGCGGCCTGTCTCCGGCGAGCGCGCGGGTCGTGCTGCTGCCGATGATGACGATGGTCAGCATGTCGATGTCGATCCCTGGGTCGGCCTCGGCCAGCGCGGCAAGCGTCGTCACGCGGCAGGTCTCGCCGGCGCGCCCGAGATTGCGGGCAATGAGCACCGGCGTCGTCGCCGGACGGCGCGCGGCGAGGATCGCCGCCGCCTGGGCGATCCGCTCCCGGCGGCGCGCCGAGCGCGGGTTGTAGAGCGCGACGACAAAATCTCCCGCCGCGGCGGCTTCCAGCCGGGCGCGGATCGCAGGCCATGGCGTCATCAGGTCGGATAGCGAGATGGCGCAGAAATCGTGGCCGAGCGGCGCGCCGGCGCGGGCGGCGGCGGCCTGCATCGCGCTCACCCCCGGCGACACGGCAATCTCGACGGCCGACCAGTCAGGCCGCTCGCTGCCGTCGAGCAGCTCGAAGACCAGCGTGGCAAGACCGTAGATGCCGGGGTCGCCCGAAGAAACCAGCGCGACACGCTTTCCCGAAGCGGCAAGGTCGAGCGCGAGCCTGGCGCGCTCAGTCTCGGCGCCGATGGAGCTCGGGTGGAGGGTCTTTCCCGTGAGCGCGCCGCCGAGCAGGTCGAAATAAAGGCGGTAGCCGACAATGTCGCCGGCGTCGGCGACCAGCGCGCTGGCTTCCGGCGTCCGCCAAGCAGCATCGCCGGGACCGACGCCGACGATCGCCAGCCTGCCGCGCGGCCTCCCGATCGTCATTGCGTCGATCGGCGAGATCGCGCGGGCGATCGCACAGGTCGCGCCGCGCGACTTGCGTTTGGCGACGACAAGGATGCTTCCGGGTCCGGCCGCCGCCAGCGCCGCGCCCTCAGCAACCCCCCAGCAGCCGGTGGCGCGGAACGCCGCCGCGGAGCGTTCGGTAAGGCGCGAGGTCTCGTCGAGAAGCCGCGCGGTAGCGAAGAATCGCGCCGGCGCTCCGAGCCGCTGAGCGAGCGTGTGGATGCCGGGTTCGCCGAGCTTCAACTCGGCCGACACCACGGCGGCGACCGCCTCGGGTGCAAGGCCGGCGAGAGCCAGGCTTTCATCGGCGAGCGCGGCAATCTCTTCCGCCGGGCAGTTGCGCTCGCAGCCGATGCCAAGCGCCAGCACCGGCGGGTGAAAGACCAGCGCGGACTCGTCTTCGGCGATCCGGCGGTCGGTTACCCGTACCGCGGGCCCGGCATCGTCGGCCCAGGCGATAGTGCCGGCGCGCAGCCAGTCGGCGCAGCCGAGCCGATCGTCCAGCGTCACCGGCTTCCCCGCGATGAGCGCCGCCGCGACAGGCTTCACCCACTCGGGGTTGGCGATCTTCCAGCCCGGCGGCGGCTCGTCGAGCGCCAAGCCAAGCCGCAGATCGCCGGCAGTGGTGATCGCCGCGACAGTACCTAGTTCCTTCGCGAGCGCGCGGGCGATGGCATTGGCGCCGTGATGTCCGCCCAAGAGCGGCACCGCGACAGATCCGTCTTCGGCCAGTGCGACGACCGGTGGCTCGGCGCGCTTGTCGTCGACGAGCGGCGCCAGCGCACGGATCATGATGCCACTGGCGCACAGCCCAACGACCGGCCGGCCCGCGGCGAACAGGTCGCGCAGATGCGGCGCGACGCGGTCATAAGCTTCGTCCCACTCGCCCGCCGCGGAGCGCGGCCCGTGTAGTCTGGCGCCCGGCAACAAATCGCATACCCGGCGGCCGAGCGCCGCGCCGCTCGGCCCGAGCGCGACGACGGCGGCGCGGCCGGGAAGTTTTCCGTTATCCGGCATCGATCGAGATACGCGTCCTCATCTCGTGAGCCGCGCCTGCCGGCAGATTGATCCTGTCATCGGCGACGTTGCCGGTCTCGACGCAGATGAAACCGCGCCAATTGTCGGTACCGAGATCGCTCATCGCCGCCGCTTTCTCGGGCCATGGGTTCCAGACGATCGCCGAGGCTGCGCCGGCCTTGTCGATCGCGATGCGGCGATTCCAGCCCGGATCATCGATCCGCAGGCGATTGGGAACGTCGAGATAGACGCTGTCGGTCTCCTTGGCGAGCGTCAGCGGCGCGCGGGTCGGCGCGACGCGGGCGAAATTTGCCGTCTTGTCGATATGGGTGCTGGCTTCGAGCCCCCTCACGGTGACGCGCTCGACATCCGACACGGCGAAATAGGTATGCAGCGCCTCCTCGAAGCTCGCCGGTTGATCGGTGGTGTTGCGCGCCATGAGGCTGAGCGCCAGATCGGCCCCGAAAGCGACGCAGTAGGTCAACGCGAAACCTGGCGTGGCAAGCGACAGCTCGAAGGTGACCGCTTCGCCCGCGGCCTCGAGCCGGTCGAGCTGCCACGGCGCGGTGCGCGCGACGCCGTGCTGCGGCGCCATGGGGTCGGTCGGATGCGGCCCGAACCACGGGAAGATCACCGGGACGCCGCCGCGGATCGCTTTGCCCGGCGCGAACACTGCGTGGCTGCTGGTGAAGATCACGGGCCGTGCGCCTGCCGGCTGCCACGCCGTGACCTGGGCGCCTTGCAGCACGAGTTCGCCGGTCATGCCGCCACGCGACACGATGGCCTTGGCGACACCCTCCCCGCTTTCGGCGAATTCGACGATCCCGGCGATGTTGAAACGGCTGGCAAGCTCGGCGGCGTTCATCGGCAAACCTCCGCTGCGAAAGCCTCATCATGCACGCGTCCGGCGCACCAGCGC
>Ga0335074_10006476_pt1 | contig 16248 bp, 10 predicted proteins | sample Lox_Sample_23_FD_206715 | JGI IMG/M metagenome (GOLD analysis project Ga0335074, IMG submission 206715) | Soil microbial communities from Loxahatchee National Wildlife Refuge, Florida, United States - Lox_Sample_2.3 | ecosystem: Environmental > Terrestrial > Soil > Wetlands | place: USA...
TTGAATGTTCCCGTCATTGCCGATGCGGATACCGGCTACGGCAATGAACTCAACGTTGTTCGCACGGTTCGCGAGTACGAGCAGCGCGGAGTTGCGGGCCTTCATATTGAGGATCAGACGTTCCCTAAGAAATGCGGCCACCTGGAGAACAAATCCGTGATCCCGCTCGAAGACTATATGGCAAAGATTCACGCGGCAGCGGCAGCGAGGCGCGATCCCGAGTTCCTGATCATTGCGCGAACCGATGCGCGCGCAGTGTTGGGCTTCGACGAAGCGATCCGGCGGATGAATGCGGCTCTCGATGCCGGCGCTGACATGGCGTTCGTCGAAGCGCCACAATCGATCGAAGAAGTGGCCGAGGTTCCGCGATTGGTGCGCGGGCCGTGCCTGTTGAACATCGTTTGGCGTGGGAAGACGCCGGATGTGACCATCGACGAAGCGGACAGGATGGGCTACAAGCTGGCGATTCTGCCGGTGCTATTGTTCAATGCGGTGATGGGAGTGTGCGACCAGATGCTCGGCGAGCTGAAGCAGAAGCGCCGGCATCCGATGCCCGTGACGGATGTCGCACCACAGGAGTTTTTCCGCCGGATGGGCGCGGCACAATGGGACGAAGTGACGGACCGGGTGAATGAAAACATCCGCTAGGAGGGCTTCAAAGCGGGCTTCTCCGCAGTCCTCGTTCGTAATCATTCTCATCGGACTATTCAAACTGTTTAAAGCGGTGCTGCTGGTGGCAGTTGGAGTGGGCGCGATCAAGTTCCTGCACAAGGACCTGGCCGCATCGGTCATGCATTGGGTGCGGATATTGCGTGTCGATCCCGACAATCGATTCATCCACGGAATTCTCGCAAGGATCTTCCGCGTCACTCCCAAAGAGCTAAAGGCGCTCAGCGTTGGCACGTTCTTTTATGCGGCGATCCTCGGCACCGAAGGCACCGGACTTCTGGCGCGAAAGCATTGGGCGGAGTATTTCACCATCATCAGCACGGGTGTGTTCATTCCGCTCGAAGTTTATGAGCTGGTGCGGCATTTCACGCTTACGAAGGTGGTGGTTACCGTGGTGAACGTGCTGATTGTCTGGTATCTGGTGGCGCGGGTGCGTTCGCGCCGAGTTCTTTGAGCAGCTTGGCAGTTTCCGGATACGATGGCGGATGCGAGTTGACGCCGCCAAAAACCCGCGGGCGGTAATTGCCGGTCGCATAGTCGAGCGGCGTCTTGCCGTCGTGATCCTTGGGCTCGATCTCGGCGCCGTTCGCGGCCAGGAAGCGGATGGTGTCATTCCAACCCTTGAGAGCAGCGGCATGCATCGCAGTTTGGCCGTCGTCTGCGCGGCGGTTGATATCGGCGCCGGCTTTGAGCAAAATCTTGAGCGATTCGACTGCATCGTCGTCCGTTTGGTAGCGGCCGCGTGTGGGGTTGCTGGTGTGGCCCATGCCAGCCGCGGCCATGAGCGGCGTCACGCCCTCGGCGTTCGGAAGATCGACTAACGCGCCGTGCTCAATCAGCAACTTCATGGCAGCGGGATTATCGCCGGCTTTAGAAGCGCGCAGCAACGACGTTGCGCCGGTGGACAAAACCTGATCGCCGCCGCGATCGAACGGCACGTTGCGGTAGGGCGGCCGGAGTTTTAGTTGCAGATTCGGGTCCGCGCCTTTGTCGAGCAGCATCTGGATCACTTCGAGCGCGGTGGTTTTGTCGGTGGAAGGCGTATCGGGACGGCCGCCTGTCGGCAGCGTGGATAAATCCACTGCGGTATAGAGCGGCGAGCGTCCGTACAAATCCCATTTGTTGATGTCGGCGCCGGCGGAGATCAGATACTTTGCGAAATCGAAATGCTGGTTTTCGAGCGCGAGGACCAGCGGAGTCTCGCGATCCCGCGTGTACATGTTGATATCCGCACGACCCTCAAGGAGGGCTTTCGCGCACTCGACGCAACCCTGGCGCGCGGCGTAGAGGAGCGGCGTAAATCCGCCGATGTGGCGGTCTTTGGGACGAGGCTCTTTGGTAATGCGGGTCTGCCAATCGCGAACTGTGCCACGCGCGTTCGCCTGGGCACCGTATTCGAGCAGCAAGCGGATCATCGCGGGCTGGCTTTCGGCCGCGGCCCACATGAGCGCGGATTGGCCGCCGAAGCTTTCGATGGCGTTGACGTGCGCGCCAGCGATCAGCAACGCCTTTGCTGCGTCTACATGGCCGGTGCGTGCGACAACCATGAGCGCGGTTTGGCCGTCGGCATTGGGCGAGTCGGCATTGGCGCCCGCGGCCAGAAGCATTTTGATGATCCCGGCGTCACCGGTTATCGCGGCTTCCTGCATCGGGCTTGATCCGAATTGATTTACGACGTTCGGCTTCGCGCCGGCCGCGAGAAGGCGTTTCACCATCCCGGCGTCCCGTTGATAGACGGCCCAGTGTAGAGGTGTAGTGCCGTTGGCTTCGGGCGCGTTCACGTCGGCGCCGTGTTGGATCAGTGATTCGACCGCGACTTCATCGCCAGCCTTGACGGCCTGGATGAGATCGCCGCCTCCGGCAGTTGCAGCGTACAGCCCGAACGCCAACCATAAGGCGCTGATACAGGTCCGGATCATATTCTTCAGATCAAACCTCGGTCATCAACGCGTTGCTATCGCCGATGTGATCGATCGGAACGCCCGCGCGTTCGAGCAGCGTGAGCATGAGATTCGCGAGCGGCGTGTCCTGGGGATACTTCAGATGCTGGCCGCCTTTGATTTTTCCGTAGCCCAAGCCGAGCACGGCAGACGGCAGCGGGTCATGATTATGCAAGTTGCTATTGCTCATGTTGCTGCCATACAGAATGATGGAGTGATCGAGCAGCGAACCGTCGCCATCGGGCGTTGTAGCGAGCTTTTTGATGAAAGCCGACAGAAGGTCGGTGTGATAGGCGAACACCTTCGAGAGGCGATCCAGGTTCGCAGGGTTGTTGCCGTGATGTGATAACGGGTGAAACGCGTCGGAAACGCCGATGGCGTTGAAGGTCCGCATGCTGACTTCCTTGTTCATCATGAACGAGAAAACGCGCGTCAGGTTGGCTTGATAGGCGATAGCCAACAGGTCGAACATCAGGCTGACGTGTTCCTTGAAATCGTTGGGCACGCCGACCGGAGCATCCGGCACATCGATTCGCGAAAGATTGCTCTTTTCGACGGTCTGGATGCGGCGCTCGATTTCGCGGAGCGAATCGAGATACGAACCGACCATGGCGCGATCGCGCGGCCCGAGCTGCTGCTGTAGCGAGGCGGCGTCACCGAGGACGGAATCGAGAATGCTCTTGGTTTCGCCGACGATGGCGGCGCGCTCCGTGGTGGTGTCGCCCTGGCCGAAGAGTTGATAGAAAACCTTGCGCGGGTTGTACTCCATCGGCAAGGGCTGCGTAGGAGTGCGGAATGAAATCGTGTTGCCGAAGCCGCAGCCGAACGTGGGATCGCAGGTGGTGCCGGTTTCGGTGGAGAGCTCCAGCGAGGGAAAGGGCGTGTCCTGGCCGATGTGCTTGGCAGCTATCTGATCGGTGCTGGTTCCCGCGAGCGGGCTTTGCTGCGGCGCCGGGTGCACGCATCCGAGCCAAGTGCCGGAGGTGATGGCGTGCGGCGCGGGACTTTCGGCGGCTTTATTGCGCAGGCCGCTGACGATGGTCAGATGACTTTTGTAGGGTTCCAGGGGCTTGAGAATCTGGAGAAGCTGAAAATCCTTGCCGGTGGTCTTGGGCGACCAGCGATCGAGCACCGAACCGTGCGGCACGTAGATGAAGCCCATGCGGGGCGCCGGTTTGGCCGCGGTCTTCGACTGCGCCGTGGCGGCCGGAATCATCGCTTCCAGCAGCGGGAGCCCAATCGTCACGCCCATCCCTTGCAGAACGGCTCTGCGGGACAGGTGCTTCTTTGAGATGAACATGAGCTTTCTCCCCTTTATCTTGGTTTTAAGGCTGCCGTCTGAACAGGGACCGACGTTTTATCGACAGTTACTTTCTTGAGACGGAACGGATCGCTCGAGACGATTCCCATCACGAGCGAAGAAAAGCGATAGTGATCCGCGGCGGCGGAGTGCACGATCTTCCGCACGGTCGGCATATCGTAATATTCCAAGCGCCGGCCCAGCGCATAGGTCATGAGCTTTTCGGTGAAGGTCTGGACGAACTGCTCGGGATTTCGCAGCAGCGCGGTGCGCAGGTCGGTGGGGCCGTCGAGCTTAGTTCCGTCCGGCAGGTTACCCGAAGCATCGATCGGGGTGCCGGCGAACATCTCGACAGTTCGCCAGCGCCCAATGGCGTCGAAATTCTCAAGCGAAAATCCGATGGGATCCATGATGCCGTGGCACATGTTGCAGCTCGCTTTATTGCGATGCTCGGCCATGCGTTCGCGAACGGTTTTGAATACTCTCGCGCCGACTTTGTTGTCCTTGAGCAGCGCGTTAACGTCGGGCGGAGGCGGCGCGGGCGGCGTACCGGTGATGTTTTCGAGAATCCATTCGCCGCGGCGGACGGGCGAAGTCCGGTCGGGGTAGGAAGAAACCATCAGAACCGCGCCTTTGCCAAGCAGGCCGTAGCGGACCGGATTATCCAGATGCACGCGGCGGAAGTTGTCGCCTTTCACGCTGACGATGCCGTAATGATGGGCGAGATGCTCGTTCAGATAGGTCCAGTCGGCAGTCATCAGATCGAGGACGTTCCGGTCTTCGCGAAAAACGCTGTCGACGAACAGCTCGGCTTCTTTCACCATGTCGTCACGCTCGTCGGCGGACGGGAAAATCTTGGGATCGGGAACAATCTGATCGAGATCGCCCAATTGCAGCCATTGATACGCAAAGTTGGTGGAAAGCGTCTCAGAGCGCGGATCGGCCAGCATCCGGCGGACCTCGCGGGCGAGCACCGCGGGATCATGCAGACGCCCTGCTTCGGCGACTTTCAGCAGCTCGTCATCGGGCACGCTGGACCAGAGGAAGAAAGACAGCCGCGAAGCGAGATCGATGTCGGTGACGCGGTAGATGGAATCGGCGACCTTGTCCCTGGGATCGGTGGTGGTGACGCGATACAGAAAATACGGACTCGCGAGGATGCGCGTGATCGCACTGCGGATGCCCTCATCGAAATCGCCACGCGCGCGTCCGGCATCGTAGAACGCTAATAATTCGCGCATATCGGCCGGCGTGATTGGCCTCCGGAAAGCCCGATGCGCAATGGTCGATATGATTTTGGTAGCGCAAGCTTGCTCTTCCGACGCCGCCTTGGGATAGCAGGTGAAGATGCGATTCCGGCTGGGGGTGGTGCTAAGTCCGGTGGGATTGAACGGGCCGCGAATCTCGAAACTGGTGACGCGGGCCATGCGGTCGAACCCGATGCTGTCGCCCTGGCTCTCCAGACGGTCGTCGGATTCCGAGAGCGTTTGCGCTAAAAACGTGACGGCCACCTGGTGCGGACCGGCTTTGGCCTTGAAGCGGATGTTCTTTACGCGGGCGATGATTTTGTCCTGCGCGGGCGATTGATCGATATCCAGCGCGCGCTCGTCCTCAGGGCCGCCGATGCTGGTCTGGTAGACTTTGGCGCCGTCGAGCGTAACGAGCAGCGTGGTTTGATGCTCAATCCCGATGAACCAGATGTTGCGCAGCGGGCTCGGCAGGTTCATTTCGTATTCGCCGTCGGCCGGGAAGAAATGAGTAACAGCGAATCCGCCGCGCGTGCCGAGCGGAAGGCCATCCACGTGAAACGCCTGCGCGCCCTTGTTGGGATTGAGATAAGTCTGGCTACCCGGGCGCGGATCCGGCTTGCCAACGGCCTGCACAGCTACCGATCGCGCAGCCGCCACATATTGATTGAAGAAGACGGGCGAAGTCTGAAGCACGTCGGCGATGTTGTCGAATCCGTCGCTCTGCGCGTCGGAGGGCAGCAGCTCAGCGGGGTCGACTTTCAGACCGAGCAGATCGTAGACGGCATTCGCGTACTCTTTGCGATTGAGCCGATGCAGAGCGACGTCGCCGGGGTTAGGGTGGAGCGCGGCGGCAGAATCCAGGTAGCCTTCCATCCAAGCGACGAATGCATCCGACTGCGCGTGATCGGGGCGGCGCATGCCTGGCGGCGGCATCATGCCCCCGCGCAGCTTGCGGATCACTTTTTCCCAGGTTTGGGCATGCTCAGGGACGCTTGCGGCGTCCAGTTGATCGAACGCGATGCCACCGTTTTTCTGGTGGGTGTTGTGGCAGGGAAGGCAATAGGTCTTGAGCATAGCCCAGTGCTGATCGGCCTGCGCGAGGAATGTGGCGGGGCTGGGCGTCGCGGCGAGGCCGCAAGCTGCGGTGATCAACAGCAAACCGGAGGATCGGATTCCTTTATGCATCGGGTGTGAAATGGCCCCACATACTGTCGAAAGCCAGGCGAATGAAGTCCTTCGGGTCGCCCATCCGGTCATTATATTCTTTGGTTGGTTGCGCCGCGAAGGCGTCGTCCACGTTCCGGCCACCGAACATTAAGGCTCGCAAACGTTGCGCGATGTTACCGAACATTTTACGCTGGGCTTCGAGATCGGCGCGGGTCATTACCCCGCCCTGTCCGGCCACAATGCGGGTTTGGTCATTGGCAACCTTGAGAACCGTATCGAGGCCGCTCACCACCCCGAAAATCCAGCCGCCGGTCCACCAGTCAATGAATGGCCAGCTTTTCTGGGCGATCACGTCGCCAATGACGAGCACGTTCGCCTTGGGGAAGAAGACGTAGATGTCGCCGTCGGTGTGGGCCTGCAGCAGGTAACCGTAATCGATGCGCTCGCCGTCGAGCGTGAGCGAGTTGCCTTTCGGCTCACTGCCAAAGAAGGTCTTGTTGGGCAGCGCCTCTTTCGGGAGCGGGTGGAACGTCCGGTTTTCCCAGGGGCGGGTGATGTCGGTGGTGAGCCAAAGACGGGTATTTTCGTGGGCGATGATGGTGGCGCCGGCCCTGCCGAGCGGGAGGTTCGAGCCGGTCTGCTCGGGATGCCAATGGGTGTTGAACAGCGTGTGAACCGGCTTTGCGCCGGGTAGCGCGGCGACGGCCTGCGCGAGATTGGCGGCGCGTTCGGCCAACCCGCCATCCACCAGCAGGACGCCGTCCGATCCGGTTCGCGCGACTACGTTGGCGCCAGCGCCGGTCAGCAGGAATAAGTTATCGGCCAACGGTGTGGGAGCGATGGGGCCTGGGGCAGGGTCTCCCCTCAGGACCGAAAGGCCGGCGGCGCCGGCTAAGGCATTCGATAGAAAGGTTCTGCGAGAAAGACCCACGCGGATACAAGTATATCGCTGCCGGCCGGGCGAATGTTGCAATTGGATATACTGCATGAGCCGCCCGGTTTGTCTGGCTGCGGCTTTTTCGTGCGAACGGGGGACCGTTTCACAACGAACACTGGTCCTTCGCAGATTGAGGGATGCAACTCATAAAACCTTAGGAGGAAACATGTTTCACCACGTAGCAAGAAACATTACTGCAAAGAGAGCAGTAGCGTTTGGTTTCGCCGCGATTACAATCGCGTGGCAATCCATGTCAGCCGCAACCCTGTGTGTCAACCCAACCGGCGCATCCGGTTGCCAGACCACGATCGGCGCGGCAGTTGCCGCAGCATCTTCTGGCGATACGATCCAGGTCGCCGCCGGCACGTACAAGGAGTCGGTCACGGTAAGTAAGACGCTCGCGCTCATCGGCGCAGGGAGCGCCAGCACCATTATCGACGCGACGGGACTACCGAACGGAATTAACGTGGACGGCTCGGCAGCAGCGCCGAATTCGGGCGTCAGCGGCGTCGTTGTTTCGGGCTTCACGATCGAAAACGCCAATTTTCAAGGCGTTATCGTCCAGAATGCCTCGTTCGTCACCTTCTGGAACAATCAGGTTATCAATAACGACAAAAGCCTGGATGTTTCCACCGCCTCGCCAAGCTGTCCGGGGCTCCCGAGTGCCCTCGCATCGGGCGAAGCGTTCGACTGCGGAGAAGGAATGAATATTACCGGCGTCGACCACTCGGTTATCTCCAACAACGTCATGCAGCACAACGCTGGGGGGATTCTGGTGAGCGATGACACGGGCGCAACGCATGACAACGTGATTTACGGGAATCTGGTGAGTGACAATCCGTATGATTGCGGTATTACGCTGGCGTCGCATAGCGGAATGGGCGTCTATCACAATACGATTACGGCCAACCAATCGCTCCGCAACGGATTGCAATTGCCTGGAGCGGGAGCGGGCGTGGGGATTTTTGCCGCCGGACCGGGCACGCAGACCTATGGCAATGTGGTTGTCAACAACGTGATGATGGGCAACGGACTGCCGGGCGTGGCCATGCACAACCACGCATCGGTACCGGGAGCGCCTCCGGTGGTGCTCAACGACAACGTAATCGTCGGCAACACGATTTCGGAGAATGGCGCGGATACGGAGGATACCGCGACATCCGGACCGACAGGGATTAACATCCATAGCATCGCCGCAGTCAGCGGCACCGTAATTTCGCAGAATGTCATCAGCCAGGAATCGATCGGGTTGGCATTCACCGCTCCCGGCCAAGTGACGGCGAGCCTCAACAACTTCACGGCGGGCGCCGGCATCTTCAACGGCGGCAGCGGAAGCGTGCAAGGAACCGAGAATTGGTGGGGATGTCTGGGCGGCCCGGCATCGGTAGCGTGCGCAAGTTCCAGCGGGACGGTGGCATCTGCACCCTGGCTGACCACTCCGTATTCTTCGGGCACTCTTCCAACCGCTCCGAGCGGCAGTGGCGGAACCACTCCGCCTCCCAGCGGAATCACGATCGTGATTCTCGGTCCGGGTGGCGCGACATCGGCGACCAACACATTCACGGTCACGCAGAGCCAGGTCGCTTTGAATGCGTCGCAATCGACGAGTTCGAATCCGGGTGGGCTTTCCTACTCGTGGCAACCGGTGGCCGGATCGTCGGTCGGAATTCCGGGCGGCAACACCGCGACGCCGTTTATCCAGCTCGGTAAGCCGGGAACCTATCAGGTAAAGCTGACGGTTACCGATTCGACTGGGGCGACCGCGAGCGCAGTCGTTACGCTGCAGTACATTTAGGTTGAGACGTTGTGGGGCGGTTGTGTTCAATTGCAGCCGCCCACAGTCCAACGGGAGTTGAACATGCAACCTGCAACTGGCTTCGATCAACTGAAACAAAAGATGCGCGGATCGTGGACGGCCGGCGATTTCGGACAGATTGCGCGGTATACAGAGCGGTGCGCAGAAGAGTTTGTCGATCGGTTGGGGATCCAGCCGGGCACACGGGTGCTGGACGTTGCGTGTGGGACCGGAAATTTGGCGATTCCCGCGGCGCGGACGGGCGCGCTGGTGTCGGGCGTCGACATCGCGCCGAATTTGCTGGAGCAAGCGCGGCAGAGAGCGGCGGATGAAAATCTGAAAGCGAGTTTCGACGAGGGCGATGCCGAGCAGTTGCCCTATGCCGATGCCGAATTCGACGTGGTGATGACGATGTTCGGGGCGATGTTCGGCCCGCGTCCGGAAATGGTGGCCGCGGAACTGGCGCGCGTGTGCCGTCCGGGCGGAAGAATTGCGATGGCGAACTGGACGCCCGACGGTTTCATCGCCAAACAGTTTGCAACCGGCAATCGTTATGTTCCGCCGCCAGAGGGCGTTCCGCCGCCAGTGCTGTGGGGCGATGAGCGCGCGGTTCGGGAAAGATTGGGCGCATACGCGTCCGAAATTCGGACTACGCGGCGGACTGCCGAGTTCGATTATCCATTTTCACCACGCGAAGTGGTTGATTTTTTCCGCCGGTATTTTGGCCCAACACAGGTTGCGTTGTCGCGACTTTCCGCGAGCGAGCAGGCCGCGTACCTGGCCGATCTCGAAGCTTTGTGGAGCGAGCACAACGAAGCGGGCGACGGGCGGACAGCAGTGCGAGGCGAATTCCTGGAAGTGATCGCGACACGGGCGTAACAGGTTTTGGCTATTCGACGACCACAATCGGCGCTTGCCAAAACGCTGCCTTCTGCCCCGCCGGATCGAGCACCGTGACCTGGCAGTTATACGCGCCGGGTGGAAGCGGATCGAGCGACAAATCAAATCGCACGGGCATCGTTTTCAGGCGATTGTCCATCCCTTGCGTGATGGAGCGCGGTGGAGTCTCATAAACTTTGGCCGCGCCGCGGTAGAAAGCGACGAACGCGACCAGCGGCTGCGTCGCTGGCACGCCTTGTTCGTACGCTTGCAGATAAACGTACATGTCGCGGCTCTTGCTGAAAACGCGCGTCACACTGGGAACCAGCTTCTCTCCCTCATGCACCAGCGGATTCGTGGTTTCCGCTACTTCCTTTTTCTTGAGCGCATTGTAAATCGCATCCTTCAAGTCGACGCGCTGGCTGCTCAACACCACGGAACTGGTCGGAATGCGCTGCACTTCCTTATTGAGATTGGGGATGACGAACGGCGTTTCGTAGGTTCCGATGCGGCCGGTCTCGGCATCGCGCGCAAGAAATTTGATCACATATTTGCCGGGCAGGAGCGTGAAGCCGGTGTCATATTCGATCGGCTGCTTGGCCAGCTTGGCCGCAGTTTCGCCAGTCAACTTGATGTCGGCCTTATCGCGGACATTCTGGACGGTGGTGCCGTAATCGTCTTTGATTTCGCCGATGAAATCGATCAAGGTACGCTCAGCGCCGCCCTTGCGCGCCAGCGCCAGCTCTCGGCCGGGAATCTTGACCACAACCGGCACGAAATATTCGGCGCGGTTCAATTGGAAATAATCGATCTCCATCGCGATTGTGAGCTCGGTGATCGGATCGCCCAGCATGAGTGCGTCTTCGAGCTGCCGTTCCTTTTCTGAGGCGGTGAATTTACCGAAGGTCTTGCCGGCGAAATAGCCCTGTCGATAATCGAGCGATGCGGAGAGGCCGTTAGTGAGCGCGATTTTGACGCGGCGGAATCTGCCATCCAGATTGCTATTCGTGGTGTAGTAGCCGACGATGTAGTAACTCGAAACGCTTTTCGCCGCCTGCACGATTCCCGCGGAAAGATCGTTGTTGTCGAGCAGCGCTTTGCCGCCGGTATCGGAAGCCAGCGCGTAGAGGGTGTCTTGCGAGAGTTGGAAATGCGTAGTCAGGGCGAGCGCCGCGCCGCCGGTGTACATGCCCTTGCCCCCGGGCGACCCCTGAGTGGCGTCTCCCAAAGGCGCATCGGCCACCAAACCGCGCGCGTCGATCGGCCAAAAGGAAACGCCGGCGCGGACCGCGGCGTTGATGGTCGCGTGCAGTTGCGCCTGGTTATCGATGCCATTGAGCTGTAGGCCACTGGCGAAATACAGTACCGACTTTTTCTCGCTGAGCTGGCCGAGCATTTTGGCCGCGGTCTGCAGCGCGGAAAGCTGGCGATTGGTGTTAAAGATGTTGAACTCGCTGTCGTCCTGGCCGAAGGCTGCGCCGGTGTCGGGCGTGCTGTCGTCGGCAGTGGCCTCGTCGAAACCTTGCGCCTCACCGACGATCATGGTTTCAAGAATGCTATCCAGCCGCTCGCGATCGTTGGTGAAATCGGCCGCCACGTGCACGCCCCCGCCTTCGAATCGCATGATTGCTACGCGATCGGCGGGAGTGATCTGCGTTCGCACGAATTTCTGCGCCGCCTGAACCGCGCGCAGCTGATCGGGAGGCGGCATGGCTGTCATGTCGAAATAAAGGACCAGCAAACGGCGATCTTGATATCGGATGTCGCCAGGCTTTTCGGCCGTGATCTGCGTTTCAGGGAGTTTGCGTAGAGGCAGCGCGGCGGTTGTGATGGCAGGCTCGGGAACCGCGCCGCCTGGCACCTTCTGAAATTCGAATAGCCGGATTGTCTGCGCCGTGCCGTCTTCCGTGACGGTGAAATCTTTCGCAGTGAGTCCTTCAACCGGCTTGCCGCTCTTGTCCTTCACATTGACCGTCTCAACCACGAGCTGGCTACTGGTGGAAAATGTAGCCGGAGCGGCGCCGCCCGCGGGTGCGTTTTGGCCGATCTGCTGCGCGTTTGCGGCCAGAACGAATAGTGCGCCCGCGGCCAGAATAAATCGAAAGACAAATGTAGCGCGGATCATTTTAGAACCTCACGATGAATCGAGTGATGAGGCTGCGCATGGGATTGGCCGCAGTCGCAAGGCCGAAGAGTGGACCGAGCGTGGTGTTCCAACTCGGGAACGTAACGTGGTTGATCGGGTTGGTGGAATCGATGCGCAGATCGCCGTTGAAGCGATCGTTCAAACGAAAGGTTCGCCCAACGGAAGCGTTAAACGTAAACTGCGTGGGCCCCTCGATCGAATTCCGCCCCGCATCGCCCCATTGGCCGGGCAGCGGCGCGGTGTACGCCGCGGGATTCAAGTAAAGCCCGGACTGCGCACTAGCGACGGATGCGCCGGTGTAATTGGGACGAAGGGTGCCCGTGAATCCTGTGCCCTCGGTTGGCGCAAGATAGACCGGCGTGAGCGGCAAACCCGATCCCGCGACGATAGTTGACAGGAACGTCCATTCCTTGAACAGCGCGCCTTTCCACCCGCTCAGTAGCGTGCCTCCGGACATGCCCATGCCGGTAGTGTATTGGATTTGGACGTTCAAAAGATGCCGCTGATCGAAACTCGAGAGGCTGCGCTCGGCGCTCAGGTCCAGCCAATTCTGCGCGATCATCAGATTCCGAACGCTGGACGCAGCGGCGGCGCCCGGAGTCAGGAAATTGGGCGTGCTGGCTCCCGCACCGAGGCCGCCCAGAGCAGCATCATCATCGATCGCTTTGGCGTATGTGTATTGGATGGACGCGGTAAATCCGCTGTGGAGACGGCGGCGCAACTGGAACTCGCCGGCTTCGCGCGTCGAATTGCCGTTCGAAGTGATGTAGGCGTAACCGGCGGGGCACGCGGGACACGGATTGACCGCACCAAGCGGATACGTGTTCGGCAGAAACTCCTGCGTGCCGTGTGTACCCTTGATGCCGAGATAGGTAGCCGTCATTTGCAGGGAGCCCGGAAGATCGCGCTGCACGGAAACCTGCCAATTCTGGGCGTAGCCGGGACGAAAGTTCGGGTCGATTCCAAAGGTGTTGAGCGTGCCGGTGGGAGTGGCGTTGAATCCATCAGCCAGCGTGAGCGGGCTCACCACCGTATTCTGCACGCTCAGGCTCTTCGACAGCGGATATTGCTGGGCCATCTGCGTCGCGATGGTTTGATACACGGACGTATCGTAGTAAACGCCATAGCCAGCGCGGATCACGAGCGACGATGCCGCAAGCGGCCGCCACGCAGTACCAATGCGCGGCTCAAAAGCGTGCCGGTCTGGATGAATCAACGAATCAGGATAGTGCTGGCCCGTGAGCGGACCGATTGGATCGCTCGCCACGACGGGAGCTTCGTCGGAAAAACCGGGGATTACATCGAGATTTACGAGGCGGCCATGCAGCTCGGTGATCGGAGAACCGTACTCCCAGCGTATTCCGGCGTTCAGCGTGAAGGTGGAATTAATACGCCAATCATCGGTGAAAAAGGCGTCGTACAGCGAATCGCGAAAGTATTTGTCAGCGTTGCCGAAGGCGACGGAAGCTGCGTCAGGAACTCCTAGAAGAAAATCCGCCAGGTCCGATCCGGTACCGGCGCCGGTGAACGTGAACGTTCCATGCCCGTTCTGCTGCCCCAGGACATTGAACTGCTGCTTCTTATAATCGCCGCCGAACTGAAAATTATGACGCAGATGATTCCAAAACCCGGAGTACGACGCAGCGCCCGTCTGATTGTGATTGGAAGATTGCTCGGCATCGGAAAGCCCCGTGATGCTGGAGAAGGCGAGGCTCGGCGGTCCCCAATCGAGAGGATTCTGGTCGTTCCCATTGATGCCGGCCATGCCCGAGACATTTTCGCGATTCTCAAAATACGGCGTAATGCGCGTGGACATGCGGCTGAACTGATATCCGAACGTGGAGAAGAAGCCCTGCCCGAAGCGGTGAAACCAGTTGACGTTGGTAGTGAGGCCCAACGCATCGGTGGTGTCGAGAAATCCGAATACGTTCGGATTATCCTGGCGGGTGCTTTGAAACGCGAAATTTCCGTAGAGCTGATTGCTGCGATTTACGAATTGGTTCCAGCGCGATTGCAGGTCGTCTTGATGCGTGACACCGACCACGGGAATCTGGTAATTGTAGCCCGCCGCCGTGGAGAAATTCGGCAACGGATAAAGATTCAAAAGCGATTGAGCCTGCGGATTGAGCTGGCTCTTGGGAATCAAGTTGCCGGCAAAAGGAGCCCCGGTGAACGGGTTGATGATAGGCGTGAGCAATTGCGAGAGATCGCCCGTCCGTTCGGCCGCCGTCGGCATCAGCGCCGTGTCGACGTTCGCATTGCGGTTGCGCGTCCACTGGTAACCAACGAAAATATTCGGCCCCCGTGGGAGTAAATGCGGAATCCGCAGCGGACCGCCGAAGGAAGCGATGCCGGTGAAATGGTTGTAGCCCGGTTTCGGAGTATTTTGGCCGGTAAGGGAGAAGGAACGCGCGTCCCAGATGGAATTGTCCACATAGACGCCGAATGCGCCGTTATACAGCGATCGCGAGTTACGATTGTTGCCGAACGCTGGCAGCAGAGCGAAAGGCGAACTCGCGGCATTGTTTTCGCTGCCATTAATCAGCAAACCGTCGGCCGCACGTTGCTGAAGTTCGTCGCGCGACGCCCCGTTTTCGGCCGGGGCCGGCGCCCCCTCGGTCTTTGGTGGCTCGCCGGAAGCGGGTTTGGGCGGCTGTTGGGCCGGTTGCAACGCGGTGGTTTGCGCCTGAGCATGGATCTGATCGAACGGCAGCATTTTCAGCTCCCAGGTTGATGCCAGCGCCGCTCCGGGGCCTACCGTAATTTGTCCTTTTACCGGCGTAAATCCCAGCATTTCGATTTGAATTGACCAGGCGCCGCCGGTTAAGTCGCGAAATTCGTATGCACCTTTCGCATCCGTGACGGCGACGATCTTTTTGTCGCCCTGCGTCACGGTAACCGTCGCGCCGGGAACCGGCAGGCCTCCGAACAACACTTCGCCACTCTGTTCGGCCGCCGGCAAATTGAGCGCGGCCAGCGCGAGGGCAACCACAGATCGCAAGGCGCGGCGAGTCATGACGCAAACCCGTCAATTAGCGCTGCGCCGTTGGACATGGTCGATCACCAGCACCGTATCATGTTGAAGGAAATGACGAGCAAAACGCGCATGGCGTTCAAAGTTTCTTAGTTTTCCGACGGCCGCTGGACCGAGTCGATGACGAACATTTCAACCGGGCCTTTTTGCGATTCCAACTTCAGGCCGAGCTGCTCCTCGAGGGCAGTGAATAACGACGGACCGTTCGGATCGGGCGGAGGAAACCCCGGAGGCCCACCCGGCGGCGCGCCGCCCCCGGGAAACTGAGCTGCCTGCGCTTCATCGGGCGTCCATTGCAGGCTGATGTCGTACTTTCCGGTCAACCCAGTCTTGTCGATTACAGTGCGGCCGAGGGTGCGCGAAAGCATCGGGATCATGTTCGAGATCGGCATGTCCGAAGCCATCATGGAACTAGGGCTCATCATCATGCCGCCGCAGGGGAGCGTGGGAGGCTGGCCGGGTTCGGGCAGAGCGGGAGGTTTCGAAGGATCGCGCGGCGTGCAACCGCCCTCCTTCGCCGGAGTCAGTTTCGGCCCGAGCTTGCCCTCCTCGTTGGCGAGTACCAGCGCGTAGACGGATTCCTCTTTCGTGTCGCGATGGAACTTGAGTTGGAAGCGATCTTCCAGCAGCGACCGCAGCATGAGCGCGATTTGGTCTGGCGCCGGGTTGGTTTCAGGCTTTGCGTTGATGTCGTAGCGCGCCGAATTGATCCAGCCCGGGCCGCCTGAGACCTGGTACGGCTGGATGCGCCAAGCAATCACGATCATTTCTTTGAGCGGCATGTTGGTGACGTTGAGCCGTCCGCCGGGAGCCATGCGGATGAACATACCCCGTGCATCGGGAGCGGCAGGCTTGATGGACGCCACTTCGAACTGTGGATGCGGCGTGGCGGGGGTTTGCGCGAACACGGCGCCTGAACAAAGCGTAAGACTCGCGACTGTCAGGAATCGAAGCATGACCATTGGTCCCCTCCGCGAATATCGCACCAGCGTAGCAGTTTGAGGTCCCAAGTGCGATTCGCCGGATCGATTCTGTCGCGGCCACATGAGAAGTTCCTATTAGAGCCAAGTAGAACGTTCCTACCCAAACAAGCGAAGTTGAAAGGTGGAACGAATCCAGATGAGCCAACCG
>Ga0335074_10006477_pt1 | contig 16247 bp, 13 predicted proteins | sample Lox_Sample_23_FD_206715 | JGI IMG/M metagenome (GOLD analysis project Ga0335074, IMG submission 206715) | Soil microbial communities from Loxahatchee National Wildlife Refuge, Florida, United States - Lox_Sample_2.3 | ecosystem: Environmental > Terrestrial > Soil > Wetlands | place: USA...
AACCCGCGCAGTTTCGTCAGGTCGGTCAGCCAGCCCTCCCCGACGGTGCGGTCCAGCAGTTCCCGCAGCCCGGGGTTGGCCAGCGCAAGGAAGCGGCGCGGCGTCACGCCGTTCGTCTTGTTGCTGAACCGCTCCGGCCAGAGCTCGAAGAAGTCTTTGAGCACGCTCTCTTTCAACAGCTCGGAGTGCAGCGCGGCGACACCGTTGATGGCGTGGCTGCCAACGGTCGCCAGGTGTGCCATCCGCACGTGCTTACCGTCGTCCTCGCCGATCAGCGACATCCGGCGGAGCCGGTCGTCGTCGCCAGGGAAACGGGAGCGCACCTCGTCGAGGAACCGGCGGTTGATTTCGTAGATGATCTCGAGGTGGCGCGGGAGTGACTCGGAGAACAGCTCCAGCGGCCAGGTCTCCAGGGCTTCGGGCAGCAGGGTGTGGTTGGTGTAGCCGAACGTCGCGACCGTGATCTCCCACGCCTCGTCCCAGTCCAGGTCGCGCTCGTCGACCAGCAACCTCATCAGCTCGGCGACCGCGATCGACGGGTGAGTGTCGTTGAGCTGCAGCGCAAACCGTTGCGGTAGCTCCTTGACGCCCGCGTCGGCGAGGTCGTCCATGATGTGCAGCACATGCTGCAGCGAGCAGGACACGAAGAAGTACTGCTGCAGCAGGCGCAGCCGCTTACCGGCCTCCGGTTCGTCGTTGGGGTACAGCACCTTGGTCACCGTCTCCGAGGTGACCTCGTCCTCGACGGCCTTGTAGTAGTCGCCGGTGTTGAAGGCTTCCAACGCGAACGACTCGACGGCCCGCGCGCTCCACAGGGTCAGCACGTTGCAGGTGTTCACCCCGTACCCCTGGATGGGCGTGTCGTAGGCGACGCCCTTCAGCAGCCGCCCCGGCACCCAATTGACGCGGTCATGGCCGGCCCCCTTGTCTGGGTCGGTGTGGTGCTCGGCGTAGCCGCCCCACTTCACCAGGTAGTTGACATCGGGTTTGGCGATCTCCCAAGGGTTCCCGTTGACCAGCCAGTTGTCGGTCTTCTCGATCTGCCAGCCGTCGTGAATCTGCTGGTTGAAGATGCCGAACTCGTAGCGGATGCCGTAGCCGATCGCGGGACGTTCGAGGGTGGCCAGCGAGTCCAGGTAGCATGCCGCGAGCCTGCCCAGGCCCCCGTTGCCCAGCCCCGGCTCCGGCTCGCATGCCAGTACCTCGTCGAGATCCTGGCCCATCGCGGCCAGCGCGGTCTTCGCCGCCTGCTCCATGCGCAGGTTCAACAGGTTGTTGCCCAACTGCGGACCCATCAGGAATTCGGCCGACAGGTAGCAGGTGACCTTGCGGCCGAGATCCAGCGAGGTCTGCGTCGACGCCACCCGACGGTCTTGCATGCGGTCACGCACGGCCAGCGCGAGCGCCCGGTAGTAATGCTCGGACCGCAGTGCCGCGGCCGGACGGCCAATCGAGTAGCGCAGGTGATCGGTGATCGCCCGCTGTAGCGCTTGCGCGCCCATCCCGGTGCGGGAGTGCTCGAACAGATCGGCGGGCCTGGTTTGATCGACATCGGTCATGCGAGTCCTACTTCCTGGATGAAGGCACCGGCACCCATGTGCGCTGCGGCGCAGGCGGTCATTTTGGCAGCGGTGTCTGCACACCAGGCACGTAACTGACGTCCGCTTCGTGAACGCAAGCCCACGGAATAGCAAAGAAAGAGTGCTCCGGCGACCGGTGGTTTGCAGGCCGATACTGGGTGCATGGATGAGATCAGTAACGAGCACGGGCCCGCCTGGGGGTGAACTATCAGCAGATCCCGGTCAATGCGCCCAAGTGTCCGGTGCATTCCTATTCCAAGGATGGTGCGATGCGCATCATCCCGGTCAGCGATCCGGTGTATGCGCCGAATTCCAAGGGCGGACCCAAGGCTGATCCAGCGCGTACCGCCGAGGCGCTCTGGCACACCGACGGGGAGATGGTCCGCACCGCGACAAAAGCGAGGCCGCGATGCGAGCAGAGTCGTCCTAGCTGTTACTCCGGCCAGCTGTTGCTGAGGATGATCTGGACGAAGTCGTCACGCACGAAAGTGTCGTCGAAGTGTTGCAGCACATCGGCATTCATGGTGCCGAAGGTGCTGTCCGGTCGGTGCTTCATGCCGTCGTTGAACGCCCGGAGTATCCGGTTCTTGAAGTCGGGTCGAGGGTGCGCAGCGGTGACCGCCTCAATGGCGTCAGACGATAGGTCGTCACGACCTATGCCTAGCACGTCGGTCTCGACACCCGCTGTGACGAGCGCGATTTCGGGGTCTAGGAACTCCGGCACACCCGGTGTTGTATGCAGCGCAATGGAAAGCCAGACCTTGCGAGCGGCGGCCTCATCAACGCCGCGCTCCAACAGGAAGTCCCGCGCCGCGTTGGCGCCGTCGACTTCGAACCGAAGCATCGACGTTCGGTAGCCCTCGGTCAGCCCAATGTCGTGAAACATCGCGCCGGCGTAGAGCAATTCTGGATCGGGCTGCAGACCACGCCGCCGACCTTGCAGAGTGCCGAAAAAGAACACCCGGCGGGAATGGTCGAACAACAGGTCGTCTTCGGCGTCGCGGATGTACTCGCTGATGTCCCGCGTGAGCGGGGTGTCGGGGATGGTGATACCGGCGATGGACTGCGGGGATGCAGGGGTCATCGCCCTAGCATGCCCGTTGCTGCATTAACTCGTTGCGGGTGGCAGGAATTTGTGATCGATCAGCGACTGTAGTGCGCTTTGAAACGCGTCCTGGGTGTCGACAGTTTCGGTGAATCCGGCTTGGCGCAGCTTGACGGTGCTGACAAAGGCCTGTGGTCCTGCCGGTGCGCCGTAGGCGAACGCGAAGTCTGCGTGCTGATCACCGTGACCGACCAGTTGGTGCAGATTCAGCGGGCGAAGTCCGTGTTTGGCGACGACGTCATCCCACACGTCGGAATGCTCGGCGAGGTAGGTTGCCAAACTCATCGGTGTATCCGGTCCGGTCTGCACGCCTAGGGTTTCGGCCAGCGCCGGCCACACACTACGCCATTCGAAGACGTCGCCGTTGGTGATGTTGAACGCCTCGTTGGCCGCCTGCGGAGATTGCGCGGCCCAGACCATCACGTCAGCGACCAGATCGGCATCGGCGGCTTCCCAGACGAACGACGGACCGCCGGGAAAACCGAACGGTTCACCCTTCTCGCGCTGGATGGCGGCATAGACACCGATCGCCGGAATCACATTCAATGCCCCAGGCGTTGGCCCGGTGACAAGTTGCGGGCGTAGCGCCGTGTAGCTGAAGCCGTGCTTGGCGCCCATCTCTGCGACATAGTCTTCTTGGTCGATAAAGAAGTTGTCGTGATCATGGTCTGCGTCGCGTTCACGAGCGGGGATAGGTATGGGATGCAGATGCACGCCGTAGACTTTCGTTCCCTGCAGGATACTGATGTGTTGAAAGTTGTTGGCGCTAAGCAGGATCGGCTCTACTACGTTGCGTAACATGGCGTTATTGGTGTCGATCTGCGACTTGCTTGACCAGCCGGCGACCAGTTCGGGCTTCTCATGCAACGCCGTATAGGCGATGTGCGTAATGTCGGTCAACGGCTCGAACGCATCACGTGCCGCATCGCGGTCCTCTAGATCGACCGACAGGAATTCGACCTCCCGACCGCTGAACAATTCGGGCTTGCGGCGCGAGACCCCGACTACGTCCCAGCCCGCCGACAGAAACTTCTCGATCGCGGCAACCCCGATCAAACCGCTGGCGCCGGTGACCAACACCTTGTTAGACATGACGAGCTCCGTTCCTCACGCGTGTGCTAGCCACCGATCGCCAGCTGACCACCGGTGACCTGCAGGATGGCGCCGTTCACGTAGCTTGCTGCGGGCGACGCGAGAAAAGTGATGGCGTTGGCGATCTCGTCGGGCGCTGCGACCCGCCCAATCGCGGTGTAGGCGGCGAAGCCGTCTGCAAGGCCTGGCGTGGCGTCCGTGCCGGGGGTCTCGGCCGGCCCGGGCTGCACCGCGTTCACCCGCACGCCTGACCGACCGAATTCGTCGGCCCACACGCGGGTCAGCAGTTCCACGCCGGCCTTGGTGGCACCGTAGATGCCTCCGGTGCGAGACGGAATAGCGGCCGCGACCGTGCTGAGGTTGACGACGACGCCGTGGCCTCGCTCGGCCATACCTGGCACCAGCTTCTGCACCAGGATGTACGGGGCTCGCAGGTTGATGTCGACGTGCTCGTCGAAGAATGCGTCGTCGGTGTCGGCGGTCGCGCCGAACTTATAGACGCCGGCGTTGTTGATCAGGATGTCGATCGGGCCCGCTTCGGCGGCCAGTCGGCGCACGTCGTCAGCGTCGGCAAGGTCAGCAGCGATGAAACGTGCTTTGCCCCCGGCGTTTTGGATCTCCTGAACCACCTTGGCTCCGCGTTCTTCGCTACGCCCGTGCACTATTACCTCGGCGCCGAGCTGACCGAGTTGCAGGGCGACCGCCCGGCCAATCCCGGCTGTGGCGCCAGTTACCAATGCTGTCGAACCCTCAAGAGTTGTTGTCATGGGATCTGCTCCTTAGTCGAAGTACTGCGGATGCTGTGCGCAACAGCGCCGACCCCGCCCTATTTAATTCCAACGGCAGGGACACGGCTATGGGGTTGGCTTATCGGCGCTATTAGCGGCGGCTATAAGCTCGGCCGATAGCTAGTGATGGGGCGGCCAACTGTTATGGAATTGCGGGAGCTCAGCGCATTCGTGGCGGTCGTCGAAGAAGGCGGCATGTCCGCCGCGGCGCGTCGCCTGCATGTCAGCCAGTCGGCGTTATCGCAAACGGTGAGCGCCCTGGAGCGCGAACTCGGCGTCACGCTGTTAGATCGCACCAGCATCGGCGTACGCCCAACCGAAGCGGGAGCGACGCTGCTCGCCGAGGCGCGTGCAGTGCTGGCTCGCTACCACCAGGCCGTGCGGACAATGGGCACCTACCGCACCGGATCCAGCGAGGTCATCAGGCTGGGTATCCCGTTGGAGCTGGCTCCTGACGTGCTGCCCACGGCGCTCGCGAAATTCATGGCAGAAGCCCGAAACACGCGGGTCGTACCGCAGCACCTCTCGACGGCTGCACAATTCAAGGCTTTACGCAGCGACCAACTCGACGTCGGTCTGGTCCGCGAACGCCCCTCCGGGTCGGAATTTGACGCGATGCTTGTCGCTCGGGAACGCCTTGGCGTACTCATCTCGTCGAAAGTTGCTGCCCGACTGGCTAGCTCCGACGGCCTTAATCTAGACCAACTGGCCGAACTGCATTGGGTCGGCTTTCCCCGCTCGAGTAGCCCCGCCTGGTATGACGAACTGACGGGCGTCCTGCGCAGCCACGGCGTCGATATCGGAGCGCCGGCCCCTGACGACCAAGTGTTGATCCCCGAGGTCAAGTTCGCGGCCGTCGGCAGCGGGCAAGCTTTCGCGCTGGCACCCGAGAACGGGCTGCAACCGCTGCCCGATGACGTGACGTGGTTACCGCTAATCGGTCAACCAGTGGTGCGCCGCACGTGGGTCGTCTGGCCGGCCGAGTCCCGGCGACGCGATGTCGGACGGCTGATCGCGTCGTTTCAGCCGCCCGAGGGCAGCTGACTCAGTAGCGCGTTGAGGCCGTATTCGAAAACCGCGTCATAGTCAGTGGGGGACTGCAGCGCCTGGACGAGCGCCTGGTCGGGCCAGCCGTCGTCCCACAGCGACGGATCCTCCTCCTCGTGCTTGGCGCCTCGAACAGCCGAAAACTGCATCAGCGCAGACGATATGACGTGAACCTGCACCGCTCGCAGGACAAGCGCGGCATCGGCACCGGTAACACCCAATTCGGCCAGCTGCGCTGCCAATGTCTGCTGAATAGGCAGAAACAACATCGGCGTCCGATCGCGTTCGTGCGTAATGGCAAGCAGGTGTTGCCGGTCGATCAACGCCGTGCGCTGCGAGCGCGCCAGCGATGCAATCCGTTCGACCGCGGTGTCACCCTCGACGGGTAAATGCGCCATCTCGCTCAGCAATCGGTCGACCAGGCTGTCGAAGAGCTTGTCGCGGCCGCCGACGTGCCAGTAAATCGAAGTGACTGCCACCCCGAGTTCTTCGGCCAGGCCGCGCATGGTGAATTCCTCGACGCCGTGTCGTTCGATCAGCCGGGCCGCGGCATCAAGGATCGTCTCGGCGCTACTGGCCTCCGTCAACCGCCTCACCCCCCGTAATACGTTCTGACTCCGGGAGTTCGAGATAGCGTTCGAGGTTGCGGTGCATGTTGATTACCCGCCGTTCCTCGTTGGACAGCGTCAAGTGGGTGAACCCGGGCTGGTGAAGGCCGCGCTGAAGTCCGGCCAACACGTGGATGTCCTGACTCATCACCAGACCGGGCTCTGCCTCATTCGCCGTCATCCGAACATCGGCCGGCTTGATCCGCGGCGCACCGGGCGGCATACGAGTCCACAACAACATGACGAACTCGCCGTGATCGGGGCCGGCTCCCGGACGTGAGCACATCACCGTCAAGTGATCGGCATTGGCCAGCAGGCTCAAGTTCGGAAAGACGTTGTACTGGTGCAACCGCATCATCTGATCGGTGCTGGCCCAGCTCAAGTCGACGCCGCGCCCCGCGGCGAAAGCCTTTATCCGGTCAGCGATTACGTCGATAGCTGGCTGGCCACCCGGGAACGGGGTACCCTCCGCAACGCCCATCAGCGCCCCCTGGGTGCAGACGTAGGCGTCCCACACCTCGGCCTCGGTGGGCGTCCGCTGGAGATGCGGGCTCGGCACGCCGTAGAGCTGCTCGGACTTGCCGGTGTGTCCCCAAATGACTTGTGGGGCATAGACATCATCCATGCATTGGTGCAACTCGGGATGCAGCGTCTGGACGTGATAGGTCTCGCTGAACCCGTCGGCGATCGTCTTCCAATTCGCCTCGACTTCGATGGTCATAGTCCCGTAGCACCGGAAGTCGCCGATACCCAGCCATGCGAGGTCCTGCGGCACCGCCTCCAGAAAGTCGGCCAAGGGCGCTGCGTTGACGTCGAGGTTGACGAAGACCAGCCTTTCCCAAGTGTCGACGCTGGCCGCGATCAGCGGAAACTCAGACATCTGCAGGGTGCCGAATCCCTTACGGTTCGGGACCCGCTTGAGAACGCCGCACAGATCCCACGTCCAGCCGTGGTAACCGCAGCGCAGTTCACCCAAACCCGTGCCCGCGCCGGCGCATAACGAGTTGCCCCGGTGCCGGCACACGTTCTGAAAAGCTCGCAACGTTCCGTCGTCGCCATGGACGATGAGTACCGAGTAAGGCCCACAACGGTATTCGAAATAGTCGCCCGGCTCGGCGACATGGTCCACCGTGCAGGCGACCTGCCACACTTTCGGCCACATCCGCTCGACTTCGAGTTGGGCAAACGCGGGGGAGTAGTAGCGCTCCGCGGGCACCAGGGTCGGACGTTGTGGCGGCGCGCCGATCGCATCCTCGAGCCGAGCCTGGGTCCTCATCGAAGCACTCCCCTCGCGTCTGTAACGGTGTTACAGTCGACCACTGTAGCGGCCGGCTGGGCAGGCAAAGGGAGTAATCGTGTTCGATCTGAAAATCACTGGCGGAACCGTCGTAGACGGAACCGGTGCGGACCGATTCGAGGCCGACGTCGCCGTCAAAGACGGCAGAATCGTCGAGGTTCGTCGCCGCGCGCCCGGGAGCGCGCCGCTGGAAGGTGAGGCCGCCGAAACGATCGACGCCACCGGCAAGATCGTCGCGCCCGGATTCGTCGACATCCACACCCACTACGACGGCCAGGTCAGCTGGGACGACATGCTGGAGCCGTCCAGCAGCCACGGCGTGACCACCGTCGTCACCGGCAACTGCGGGGTCGGGTTCGCGCCGGTGCGGCCGGGCACCGAGGATTGGCTGATCGGCCTGATGGAGGGCGTCGAGGACATCCCCGGCAGTGCCCTCACCGAGGGCATCTCGTGGGGCTGGGAGAGCTACCCCGAATACCTCGATGCCATCGAACGAAAAGACTTCGCCGTCGACGTGGGCAGCCAGGTCGCCCACGGCGCGATCCGCGCCTACGCGATGGGCGAGCGCGGCGCCCGTAACGAGCCCGCCTCACCCGAGGACATCGCCGCGATGGCGCGCCTTGTGCGGGAAGCCGTCGAGGCCGGCGCGCTAGGCTTCTCGACTTCCCGCACCATCGGTCATCGCGCCATCGACGGCGAGCCGGTTCCGGGAACCTATGCCGCAGAGGACGAGCTGTTCGGGCTCGGCCGGGCGATGGCGGCCGGCGGTCAGGCCGTCTTCGAGCTCGCGCCACAGGGCGTGGCCGGCGAAGACATCATCGCTCCCAAGAAGGAACTCGACTGGATGCAGCGCCTAGGCGCCGAGATCGACCGACCCATCTCGTTCGGCATGATCCAGGTGGACGCCGCGCCGGAGCTGTGGCGCGAACAGTTGGACATCTCGGCGGCGGCCCACGCGGCGGGCAGTCGGCTGTACCCCCAGATCGCCGCCCGACCGTTCGGCATGCTGTTCGGCTTCCCCGGGCACCACGCGTTCACCCACCGCCCGACCTTCCGTCGGCTGAAGGCAGAATGCGGCCGCGAAGAGTTGGCACAGCGGTTGGCCGACCCCGCCGTCAAGGCCGCAATCCTGTCCGAAGACGACCTACCGCCGGACCCAAACAAGTTGTTCGACAACATGTTCGCGCTCGCGCAATACTCACTTGGTCGGCTATACGCGATCGGCGATCCCCCCGACTACGAGCCGACCGATGACCGCACCGTGGAGAAAATCGCCGCCGAGCGGGGCGAGGACCCGTTGGCCACTTTGTATGACTTGATGCTCGAGTCCGACGCAACGTCGATGCTGATGCTGCCGTTCTACAACTACTCGCACGGCAACCACGACGCGATCCGGGAGATGCTCACCCACCCTGCGGGCGTGGTCGGACTGTCCGATGGCGGTGCGCACTGCAGCATGATCTGTGACGCGTCATATCCGACCTTCCTGCTGACCCACTGGGCGCGCGATCGTCACCGCGGCGAGAAGCTGCCGCTGGAGTACTTGATTCGCAAGCAGTCACGCGACACCGCGCAGCTGTTCGGGCTCTCGGATCGCGGCGTCATCGAAATCGGAAAGCGTGCCGACGTCAACGTGATCGACATGGATGCGATCACCTTGCACGCCCCAAAGATGGCCTACGACCTGCCGGCCGGAGGCAATCGACTGATCCAGGGCGCCTCGGGCTACACCGCGACGATCGTCAACGGCGTCGTGACCCGCCGCGACAACGTCGACACCGGCGCGCGCCCCGGGCGGTTGGTGCGTGGCGCGCGCTAGCAACACTGCTCACTGGCAACAATCACATCAGCCTCACGAGTCTCCGTGGGTTCGGGGTGTGTGTTCTGTCCACCAGTGAGCGACTGTTGCTGCCAGCGGGATTGCCATCGGGGATGGCGAAATCGCTCGAAGGTGGGCAAATCGTGTGTCGGCTCCACTCGGAGATTCGTGGGGCAGATGTGACAGCGCCGCTACCTGACCGCTTGATCGATGAGCGCCTCAGCTGCCGCGCGAGCCGGCGCCCACGGCGAGCCGTCGTCCAACGACGTCGCCAATGCGGCCGCACCCTCGTAGAGCACGCCGAGTTCGTTGCCCAGTAGCTGCGGGTCGGCGGCGCCGGCTTGCGCGGCCAGCTCCGTCAGCTTGTCGATGAAGCTGCGCTTGCTGGTGCGAACGATGTCTTGCACGCCCGGCATGGCGCCTGCGGCCTCGACGGCCGCGTTGTGGAACGGGCAGCCCCGTAGTGGTCCGCCGCGTGCCGTGGGTCTATCGAAAACGGCCAGCAACCGCTCACGCGGGGTTCGGTCAGCGCCTTCCAGGAGAGCGGCGACGCGGTCTTCGATGCTGCGCAGATACTCCTCCACGACAGCCGTCTTGCTCGGAAAGTGTTGGTAGAGAGTTCGTTTGGAGACCGATGATTCGGCCGCCAATCGCTCGACGCCGGTGGCGTTGATGCCCTCCCGATAAAACAACTCCGCCGCAGCATCCAGGATGCGCTGGCGTGCGCCACGACCGCCCCTGCTCTTCACCGGTTGCTTGCTCATTGCTGCAGTATACCGAACGGTTTACATCGGGCGTCAAGGCGTGTACTGTCGCGTCAGACGGAAGTACACCAATCGGTTTACTAGGAGTGGACATGACAAAGCGATCGCCCGTGGTACTGGTTACCGGCGTGTCGTCGGGAATCGGCCGGGCTATAGCCAGCGCTTTCGCGGAAAAAGGCTTCGAGGTTTTCGGTACCAGCCGTAATCCGCATACGACGGAACCCGTGTTCGGGGTCGAGTTGGTGCAGCTTGACGTCACCGACCAAGCATCTGTGGCCGCAGCGGTATCGACGGTTGTTCAGCGCGCCGGTCGCATCGACATCGTGGTCAACAACGCTGGTGCCGGAGTCTTCGGCGCCGCGGAGGAGACGTCGATCGCCCAGGCGCAGCAGCTGTTCGAGACCAACTTCTTCGGGCTGGTGCGGGTGACGCGTGAGGTGCTGCCCTACTTGCGTGCGCAGCGCAGTGGTCGCATCATCAACATCGGCTCGGTGCTGGGATTCCTACCTTCGCCGTACGGTTCGCATTACGCCGCCTCGAAGCACGCCGTCGAAGGCTTCACGGAATCCCTGGATCACGAAACCCGCGAATTCGGCGTGCGGGCGATAGTCGTTGAGCCGGGCTACACCAATACCTCCTTCGAGGCCAACGCGGCCGAGGCCGATTCACCGCTGGACAGTTACGCGGCCATCCGCAAGCACGTCATACAGGCCATCACCGAGGCGCTGCGCACCGGCGACGATCCGGACGTTGTCGCACGGGTCGTTCTCAAAGCGGCGACCGACCGCACGCCCAAGCTGCGGTATCCGGCCGGGCAACTGGCGCGGCGGCTCGCGTTGCTGAAGAAATATGCACCAGCTAGCTTGCTGGACAACGGAATTCGCAAAGCGAACAAGTTGGGCAAAGCGCCCGCGCCGGCCGTTGCGTCGAAGGCTCACGTGCCGCTTCGGTGAAGCGTGACGGGGTGCGTTAAATGAGCTTAAAGGACCTCGACGTTTGGTAATGGCCAGGCGGACACCGTGGATCCTCCGCGGCATGGCCCGCCTCTCCGCCGGAATGACTGCGCGCGACTAGTTCGTCAAGTGCCGCAAAAGGTTTGGTAAGGACCGAAGTCCTCGGGAGCCGGACTCGCGTAGCGCTCGAGTCCCGGTCGTTCGCGATAAGGGTCGGCGACGGCGACGAGCAGCTGCTCGAGCGGATCGAGGTCGCCTGCGGTCGCCGCGGCCAGGGCCTCTTCGACCAGATGGTTGCGCGGAATGTAGATCGGGTTGACGCGATCCATTGACTCGACGTCCGGGCCCAGCGCTCGCCACCGCGACGTCCACTGGTCAAATCCGGTGAGCGGTTCGGCATGGCTGAGCCGGCGGAAGAACGACGTGTAGTCCGCCTTGCTGTCCTTCAGCAGCGGCAGCAACTCGTCGACCAACGACGTGACGACTTGGGCGTCGACGTCGGCGGGCAAGCCGAGTTTGGCGCGCATGCCCGATGTCCAGACCGCGTCGTAGTCGTCGCGGAATGCGCCGAACGCGTTCTCCACGAGCGCAATTCCCTCTTCGATGTTATCGGCGAGCAGCGGGAGAAGCGCCTCGGCGAACCGGGCAAGATTCCACCCCGCGATCGCGGGCTGATTGCCGTAGGCGTAACGACCCCAATGATCGATCGAACTGAAGACGGTGTCAGGATCGTAGGCCTCCATGAAGGCGCACGGTCCGTAGTCGATGGTTTCACCGGAGATGGTCATGTTGTCGGTGTTCATCACGCCGTGGATGAAACCGATCAGCATCCACCGGGCCACGAGCGACGCCTGGACCCTGGCCACGGCTTCAAACAGCGCCAGGTAGGGGTGATCGGCGTCCGCAGCCTCGGGATGGTGACGCGCGATCGTGTGGTCGGCGAGCCGTCGCAGCAGGTGCAGGTTGGCGGTCGCGGCGGCGTATTGGAAGCTGCCGACCCGCAGGTGGCTGCTGGCGACTCGGGTGAGCACGGCACCCGGCAGCAGCGTCTCGCGCTGCACGGGTTGCCCCGTGCCGACCACTGCCAACGATCGCGTCGTCGGGACACCCAGCGCGTGCATCGCCTCGCTGATGATGTATTCGCGCAGCATCGGTCCCACCGCGGCCAGGCCGTCACCGCCGCGGGCGAACGGTGTGGCGCCGGAGCCCTTGAGGTGGATGTCGCGAACGCGCCCGTCGACGCCGACGAGCTCGCCCAGCAGGAGGGCCCGCCCGTCACCCAACCGCGGCACGTAGCCGCCGAACTGATGGCCGGCGTAGGCCTGGGCCACCGGAGCGGCATCGCCAGGGACCAGGTTGCCGACCAAGAAGCGCAGCCCGTCCGGACTCCGGAGCCATGCAGCGTCGACGCCGAGTTCGGTGGCCAGCGGCTCGTTGAGCGCCAGCAGTCGCAGGTCGGGAAAGGTTTCGGCTTGCCAGCGCACAGCCATCTCCGGCAAGTCGCGGAAGAAGCGGTCTTGCAGAGCAATGGTCGTGTCCGGAGCTACGCTCACGTTCCCCAGACTACGGAGTGCCCTACCCGAGGCCGTGTTCGATCAGGTCACGCGCGCGGTCGATCATCGACGCGAACGGTCCAACAGCGAAATTCAACATCGGGGATTCCACGCCAGCATGCGGACGGGTGGGAGCGATGGCCTCGGCCGCCCGAACCGCTGAGGTCAGCCGCTTGAGCTCGTCGGCGTCGAGCTGTCGCTCCAGCTTGGGGAATTCGTACTTCTCCTCATGCGAGGCGTGGTCCAGCACCGCATCCCGCAGTTTGGTGAGCTCGTCGATGAACTGTTGTGACGTGATATCGATCTTCTCGATCTTCGACAGCAGCTCCTTCGCTGCGTGCTCCTCTTCGAGCCGGGCATCCACGATCGAGTCGGCGGCGTCCACCTCGCGGCGCACCCGAGGATGCACGACCATCTCTTCAGCGGTCTCGTGGACGGCCAGCAACTGGCGCAACTGCACGAACGGCTTCTCGCGGGCTTGCGGGTCGGACGCGTACAGCACCTGGTCGAACATGTCCTCGATGAGGTTGTGCTGAGCTTTGAGGAAGGCGATTACTTCGTCGGGCGATTCGATGATCATCTCGGACATTCCCACACCTCCGGGTTTCTCCCTGCATACCCGGGCACGATGCGGCTAAACGCTGCGCAGTTGGGCGCTAGTCTGCTTTGGTGGCTCCGGCGGTCGGCGACGTCGACGACATCGACTTCGACGATCTGACGTCGCCCCAGCTAACCGATGTGCAGCGCCAGATTCTGGAGTTCACCGAGGCCAGACACGTCGACTTCGACATCGACCAGATGCTCGCCGAGGCGGTCGAGCAAGCAGGCGTCGACGACCTCGACGACTCCGACGGCTTCCGGGACCGCCTGAGCGCGCACGTGGCCGCGATCGAAGGTGACCACGGTCTGACCCAGCTCACCCGTTCGTCGCTGCGGCAACGAGTGGTGCGCCTGTTGCGCAACCGGCTGTCGCTGACCGACCTGGTCAAGCGCTATCCCGAGATCGAGTCGATCCAGATCGAGAAGCCGTTCATCGTTGTCGGGATGCCGCGGTCCGGCACCACGCATCTGGTCAACCTCATCGCCGCCGACCCGCGCCGACGCGCGTTGCCCTATTGGGAGAGCCAGGATCCGATCCCGGCGCTCGGCCAAGGCGCCGACATCTTCGGCGTCGACCCGCGCTATGCGCGAGCCAAGGCCGAACACGACGCGCTGATGGCAAGCGCCCCCGTCGTCGCCGCCATGCACGACCGGTTCCCCGAGGCGATCGAAGAGGAAGTCGAACTTCTCGACCTCGATCTGGCCGGTTACGTCCTGGAATGGCATGCCCGCGTGCCGGATTGGCGCGACTACTACTTTGGCCTCGACCAGACCCGGCACTACGTCTACATGAAGAAGGTCTTGCAGGCGTTGACCTTCCTGCGCGGCCCGCGGACCTGGGTGCTGAAAAGCCCGCAGCACTGTGAGCAACTCGGCCCGCTGATGGCCACATTCCCCGACGCGACAGTGGCGTTCACACACCGCGATCCTGTCGCGGTGATCCAGTCGGCGATCACGATGATGGCCTACTCCGACCGGCTGCGCCGGACGAGCATCGACCCGGACTGGCTGCTGGACTACTGGAGCGACCGAGTGCACCGACTCCTTAGCGCGTGCGTGCGCGACCGCGACCTGGTACCGGCCGAACGCAGCATCGACATCAGCTTCCACCACCTCAACGGCAACGAAATGCCCTTGCTCGACGAGCTTTACCGTCGCAGCGAAGTCGAATTGACATCGAAGGTGCGGGCCGGCTTTCAGCGTTACCTGGACGGCAACCCGCGCGGCAAGCACGGCCGGATCCGCTACGACCTGCAACGGCACTTCGGCACTACGCCCGACGAACTCCGTGCCCGGTTCGACTTCTATTTCGACAAGTTCGACGTGCGCGCCGAATGAAGGGGAAACGGTGATGTCCGAACCGGTCTACCGCAGTCGGCCGGGCGCCGACGCCATGCGCCCCGCTTCGGCCGAGCAAGCCGAGCAGATCGCACCGGGGCTGTGGTGCTCGCCCGGTCTGTCGAATTCTTACCTGCTGACCACCGGCGACGGTCGGGTGATCGTCAACGCCGGCATGGGTTTCGAGGGGCCCGTGCACCGCGCCAATTTCGACGCCGTCGATTCCTCGCCGGTGCGCTACATCATCTTCACCCAGGGCCACGTCGACCATGTCGGCGGTTTGGACAGCGTGCGTGACCCGAATACAACGGTTGTCGCACAAGCGAACTGGACGTTGTGGCGTGACGACAACGAACGCCTGCTCCCGTACCGTGCCAATCGCAGCGCGTTTGCCTTCAAGAACACCTTGGCGACCGGCATCCAGGCCATTCAACGGCGGTTGGGCACGAAGCGTCTGCCGGCCCAAAGTGTTCCCACCGTCGACCTCGACTTCGAGGACACGCTCACGCTGGATGTCGGTGGCCGGCGGATGGAGTTGATCTCCGTGCCGGGCGGAGAAACCAACGACTCGCTGGTGATATGGCTCCCAGACGAGCGGATCTGCCTGTGCGGGAATACCTTCGGCCCGCTGTTCGGCCACATTCCCAACCTGGTCACGATGCGCGGCGACCGGTACCGTGACGCGCTGACCGCGATCGCTTCCGTCGAGCGGGTTCGTGGACTGCAGCCCGAACTCCTGGTAACCGGCCACTTCGAACCGATATCCGGGGTCGAACGCATCGACGCCGAACTGACCCGGCTGCGCAACGCCATCCAGTACATTCACGACGAGACCGTCGCAGGGATGAATGCCGGCAAAGATGTCGCGACCCTGATGCGTGAGATCACCTTGCCCGCGGAATACGAAGTGGGCCAAGGCTACGGAAAGGTCGCCTGGGATGTGCGAGCCATCTGGGAGAACTACTCTGGCTGGTTCCATCACCGATCGACCACCGAGCTGTACCCGGTGGGTTTCGACGCGGTGAGCGCTGACGTGGTCGAGTTGGCCGGTGCCGATGCTGTGGTAGAGCGGGCGCGCGAACATCTGGACGACGAACGGCCGTTGCACGCCATCCATCTCGCCGAGCTTGTCCCCGCAGACCATTCCGGGGCGCGCGAGGTGTTGCGGGCAGCTCACGAAAAGCTGTTGGCCGACACCACGAATTTCTGGGAAAGAGCCTGGCTCATCGAACAAATAGCGAGCTATCAATGACAGCTCAGGTCAGTTTTGATTTCACCGGCACCGCGGCGCTGATCACCGGCGGTACCAGCGGCATCGGGCATGCGACTGCTGTGCTGTTCCGCGACGCCGGAGCCCAGGTCGCCATCACCGGCACCAAGCCGGCCGCGACGGACTACGACGTCGATTTGTCCGGCATGGCCTACCACCAGTTGCGGATGACGCAACACGATTCGGTGGATGCGTTGGCGCAGAACTTCGCCCGGCTGGACGTGCTGGTCAACAACGCCGGCGCGAATTTCCCTGGCGGCCTTGATGAGTCAAAGCCGGATGGGTTCGAGGCGTCGGTTGCGCTCAACCTGACCGGTCCGTACCGTTTGACCGTCGGCCTTTACCGCGCGCTGCGGGCGTCGACCGCCACGGGGGGCGCCAGCGTGGTCAACCTGGCGTCGATGTCTGCGTTGCGAGCCGTTCCGCTGGTGCC
>Ga0335074_10006478_pt1 | contig 16247 bp, 13 predicted proteins | sample Lox_Sample_23_FD_206715 | JGI IMG/M metagenome (GOLD analysis project Ga0335074, IMG submission 206715) | Soil microbial communities from Loxahatchee National Wildlife Refuge, Florida, United States - Lox_Sample_2.3 | ecosystem: Environmental > Terrestrial > Soil > Wetlands | place: USA...
TCCGGCGGAAGGGGCAAGCACGTCGGCGCCCGTCACGGTTGGAGCGCTGAGGGAGCGCCGTAGCGGAGGGGACGCGCATGCGGATTCGCTGGACAACCAGGATCGCCGTGGCGATCGGCATGATCACGCTGATCGCGGGCGTTGCGGTCGGCGGCGGGTCAGCGAGCGCCGCGACGGCCAGGCCCGCGTCCGCGACCGCCGGCTACGTCACCGCGGGACGCTGAGCGAGGCACTTGCCTAGATTCCCTGGACCGGCTCCGTCGCTCCCCGCGTCGTGAGCCGGGCGAGGTGGCGGACGTAGTCGGTCGCGTCGAGGGGCCGGATCGAGGCCATGCCGAGCTGGTCCTGCAGCAGGACGAACGCGATCAGCGCCCCGAAGTAGGCCCGCGCGGTCAGGTATCCCTGCCCGTCGCCCTGGCGGCCTGCCGCCGTGTCGATCAGGTGGCCGAGCCGGGTGGCCGCTTCGTCGATGAACTCGACGAAGCTGGTGTCGCCGGCCAGCGCCTGCCGTTCGCTGATCAGGATGGTGACCAGATCCAGGTTGGCCCGGGCGGTGTGCACGAACCCGGTGCCGATCAGCTCAAGAAGCTCATCGAGCGGCAGCAGCGCGTTATCCGGTGGCTGGGGCAGCGCCCGGAACACCGCGATGGCCTCGTCGGTCAGCGCGGCCAGGATCGCCCGCTTGTCCGGGAAGTAGCGGTATAGCAGCGCGTCGTTGATGTCGGCCGCGGCCGCCAGGTCGCGGGTGGTGGTGGCGTGGAACCCGCGTTCGGCGAACAGGGTACGGGCGGCGGCGAGTATCTGGCGCCGTCGTTCGGCCGCCGGGCGCCGTGGCCGCCGCCCGGCGGGGCCCTGGCCTGGCACGCCGGTCACCGGGCGCGGTGCCGGATCACGGCGAGCAGCCACAGGCCGGTGGCGGCGTTGAGCATGCCGAGCGGAACCCAGTCGAGCGCGGTGTGGGGGCCGACCGGCGAGTGCGGCCGGGTGACCGCCCAGATGATCATGGCGACCGTGGCGCCCTTGGTCAGCCCGGCAAGCACGGTAAGGACCAAGGTGCCCGTCCCCGGTGCCAGCGCGCCGACCGCGAACGCCGCAAGCCACGCTGCTGCCAGCGGGAACAGCACGGCCGCAGGCAGTGCGCGCAGCGAGGTAGCGAACACGCCGGCGCTGGCGATGACCGCTACGGCCACGGGCAGGCGGCGTGGGGGCGGGACGACCGGGCGGCGGCCGGCGTCCTGGCGGTGGGTGGTTGTTATCACGATTTGATAGTAGGCGCCTGCTTACTTCATTGTCACCCTTGACTGAACGGTTTTCCGGCCAGCATCGGGCGCTATGCCCCACGCGGCGTGAACCGGGGGGTCGGGCAATTCGTAATAAATATCATCGGACAGTCATCTAAGGAGCACGATGAGTAACTGGGATTTCGGCCATCCGCCAGCCGGCCAGGACGACCCGCCGCAGCCGCCGGAGTCGGAGGGCGCCGCTGACCCGCCTAGTCCGGCGGCCGGTGCCGCCGGAGGATGGGGCCGGGACGAGCGGTGGGCAATCCGAACGGCCGGGGCCGGCCACGAGACCTGGCGCGCCGACGACGCCTGGCCTGGCGACCAGTGGGATGACGACGACGGAGCGGCGCCGTATCCGGTCACCTACGAGCGCGACCCGTTCGTCGCACCTGTCCCGCAGCCGGCACCGCCACCCGACAGCTGCCAGCGCGCCCCGTCCTTCACCCCCATCCCGCAGCCGGCGACGCCGCCGGACGGCTACCAGCGCCATCAGTTCGCTGCGTGCGCTCCGCCGCCGCCCACCCCGCAAGAGCCCTACGGGCGCGGCCCGTCCTTCACGCCCAACCCGCAGGCGGCCGCGCCGACGGCGGGCAAGTTCGAACCGTGGTCGCCGGCGCCAGGCCCCGGCGCGCCCGGGGACGCGGACGAATGGACGGGGCGCGGACAGCGCTGGCTGATTCCGGCCGCGATCGTGGCGGCGGCCGCCGTCGTGGGCGCGGCCACCGTGCTGCTCTCTGGCGGCCACCCGGCCAGCCCTGCGAGCGGCCAGAGCGGTCAGCACCCCGACGGCCGCACCGCCTCGGCCTCGCCAGCCGGCAAGGCCGGGAGCACCCCGGGGACCTCCCCCTCCCCTGGTGACACGAGTGCCGGGGCGCCGCTCACGATGGCGCAGGCCCAGGCCGTGCTCGGCGCGTACACGACCGCGAACAACGACGCGAACGCCGAGCGCAGCGACACGCTGCTCGGCGAGATCGAGACCGGGTCCAGTTACACGATCGACGCGGGCCTGTACCAGACGCAGCGGGCGACCGGAGCGGCGCCGTATCCTCCGTTCAGCGCCGCCCAGGCCACGTACTACATTCCGGGCAGCGAGCCGGCCAGCGGTCCGCGCTGGTTCGTCGCCCAGGTTGGTGACGCGTTCCAGTCCAGCCCGCAGCGGATCACGTCGACCGAGTACCTGCTGTTCACCCAGTCCGTGGCCGGCGGCGCCTGGCAGGACGCGATCGAGCCTTACCTGCTGTCCGCTGCCAGCGCCCCGCGGATCGCGGTCGGCGCCGACGGCCTGGCGACGGCGGTCAGCCAGGGCGCCGCCTCGGTCGCGGTCGCTCCCGGCCGGCTCGCGGCGGTCACCGCGGCTTCGCTCGACGGGACCCAGGCCGGCCAGACCGCGATCGCTGACCCGGGCAACCTGGCCGACCGCGACGACCAGCGAAGCTGGCAGGCCATGATGCCCGGCGGAACGGTCACCGACGCGCACTCCCCCGTCGCCGGCCCCGACGGCCAGGAGTTCGCGCTGCTCACGGCCGACGGCGGGGCCCTTGTCTTCTACACCGACGCGGCGCAGGTAACGGTCACCCCGCCTGCCGGGTCGCCGCTGCACCTCAGCGTGCCCGGCCTCTACGCCGCCGGCCAGGCCCTGACCGAGGCGACGGTGAGCTACCTGGAGCAGTTTGCCGCCTACGACCCGCCCGCGGGAACCGGCGTGCCCCGCATCGTCGCCGATTACTCCGCGATCACCGGCGGGAGCTAGAAGGAGCTGAGCAAGAGTTCCACGCAACGCGCCCGGCCATCGCTTAGCCGAGGGTGCCGGGTGGGACGGGGTACGGGAAGGTGGGCTCGCCGCCCAGGCAGTCGAAGCCTGCGAATCGGTGCCGTCCGGCTGACATGCCGGCTCCCGGCCCCTAGCCGCGCTATGCTCACCGTGCCGCCGCACTGCACGCATACCCGGGTCACACGGAACAGCCTGGCGATTACCGGGTGAACCGGACCGGTCGGCGATCCGTGATACAGGGCGACGGGCCACGACCTGGGGAGCACGATGAGCCACTGGGATTTCGGACATCCGCAGGCCGGTCGGTACGACGACGACCGCCGGGATGACGATACCCGGGATGACGACGAGGGGACGGCACCGTACCCGGTCACCGATGAGCGCGACCCTCTCGTCGACGCCGCCTCGCGGGCGTCCGCACCGCAACGACCATGGGACGGCCAGCGGCGCGACAGCGCGCGGCCGGGCCGGCCGGCGCCCGAGGCGGCGGATTCCGGCTGGCACGGCCAGGTCCCCGGCGGCCCGGATAAGAAGTCGGCGGAGCTAACGGGCGGGGGCCACGGCCGGCACCTCGGCCGCCGCGGCGAACGGGGCGGCCGCCGGCGCTGGCTGCTCCCGGCTGGCATCGTGGCGGTCGTGGCCGCCACGGGCGCCGCCACCGTGCTGCTCGCCGGGGGCCACCCGGGCGGCCAGGACGGTCAGTACGCGGACGGCGCCACCGCCTCGCCCTCGACACCCGGTGGGACCGGGACCGTGTCGCCGTCCACGGCGCCGTCGACAGCCGACTCCGGTGCCGGCGGTCCGCTGACCATGACGCAGGCCAAGGCCGTGCTCGCCGCCTACACGACGGCGAACAACGACGCGAACGCCGAGCGCAGCGACACGCTGCTCGCCATGATCGAGACCGGGTCCAGTTACGCGATCGACGCGGGCCTTAACCAGGCAAACCGGGCCGCCGGAGCGGCTCCCTTCCCCCCGTTCACGCCGGTCGACGCCACGTACTACATTCCGAGCGGCGAGCCTGCCAGCGGGCCGCGCTGGTTCGTCGTGCAGGTCGACGATGCGTTCCAGTCCAGCCCCGGCCAGGTCACGTCGACCGAGTACCTGCTGTTCACCCAGTCGGTCGCCGGCGGTGCCTGGAAGGACGCGATCGAGCCCTGCGTGCTGCCCGCTGCGAGTGTCCCGCTGTCCGGTGTCAGTGTCCCGCGGATCGCGGTTGGCGCCGACGGCCTGGCGACGGCGGTAGACCCGGACGCCGCCTCGGTCGCGGTCGCCCCCGGCCAGGTGGCCGCGGTGACCGCGGCCTCGCTCGACGGGACACAAGCTGGTCAGGCCGCCGTCACCGACCCCGGTAACCTGGCCGACCGCGTCGACCAGCGGACCTGGCAGGCCGTGGTGCCCGGCGGAGCGGTCACCGACACGCACTCACCCGCCGCCGGCGCCGACGGGCAAGAGTTCGCCCTGCTGACCGCCGACGGCGGTGCCCTGGTCTTCTACACCGACGCCGCGGAGGTGACGATCACCCCGCCCGCCGGGTCGCCGCTGCACCTCAACGTCCCCGGCCTCTACTCGGCCAGCCAGCCGCTGACACAGGCCACGGTGAGCTTCCTGGAGCAGTTCGCGGCCTACGACCCGCCCGCCGGAACCGGCGCGCCCAGCGTGGTCGCTGACTACTCCGCGTTCACCGGCCGCGGTTGAGGCTTGCCGCGTATAAGGCCGCGCCCCTCAGAACGTGGCCCGGCTTTGCGCCGGGGCGCGGGTCTCAGCCGGGGCTGCCGGGCGGGACGGGGGCGTCGAAGGACGGGAAGGTGAATTCACCGCCCAGGTAGCGGAAGACCGGGTCGGCCGGGTCAGGCCACTCGTTTCCCGGCAGCGGCGGCGCCTCGGCGCCGGTACGGGTGGCGGCCAGCACCTCGGTGGCGTAGGCCTCGGCGTCGTCGCGCGGCTCGTAGCCGAGCGCACGCGCCGCGTCCAGGGACACCCAGCCGCCGCGGGTGTTGGCCGACACGCCGTAGACGACGCGGAAGCCAGGCGCGGCAGCGGTAAGGCAGACCTCGAAGAGCCGGCCGGCGTCATCCGGTGACAGCCAGGTCGCCAGCATCCGCGGGCTGGCGGGGCGGTCGAAGCAGGACAGGATGCGGACGCAGATCGCGTCGATGCCGTAGCGGTGTGCGTACATGACGCCGAGGGCCTCGCCCGCCGCCTTGGACACGCCGTAGTAGGTGTCGGGCACCGGGCTGGCACCGTCAGGGACGGGAAACGACTCGCGCGGCGCGAACCCGACCGCATGGTTGGACGAGGCGAACACCACCCGCGGCACCCCAGCCCGCCGGGCGGCCTCGAAGACCGTGTAGGTGCCGTTGATGTTGACGTCGAGTATCGGCGCCCACGCGTCCTCGGCGGGGATGCCGCCGAGGTGGATGACCGCGTCCGCGCCGGCGCAGGCGGCGGTCATCGCGGCCATGTCGGTCACCGACGCGGTCACGGATTCTTCGGCCGGGCCGGCAGGCGCGGCGAGCGGCGCGACGTCGAGCAGGCGCAGCACCCGGCCGGGACGGGCGAGCCGGGGGCGGAGCATCGTCCCGATGCGCCCGGCGGCCCCGGTCATGAGGATGGTCGGCACGAAACTCGAACCTACACCCGCCCGCCAGGACGCTGCCGGTTCGGCCCCGCGCCACCGCGCGGGCAGTCATGGCTCGGGGAGAGGGGCAGCCGCAACCGTTCCTCGGTCAGGGCTTTTGACGCTGTCAGCACTCGGTCAGCAGCCGGCGGGCGTCGGCCGCGAGCCCCCGCATGCCCAGTCGCTGCGCCGTCGTCCCTGCCCTGGTGAGCAGCGCGGCCGTCGCCGGGCCCGCCCGCCCGCCGCTGGCCTGGGCAAGGCGGATCAGGGCACGGGCCTTGTCGACCTGGACGCGGGCCGCCTGCGGCGGAACGGCGGCGACAGCGTCGGAGATCGAGTCGAACCGCTGCAGCGCCTCCTCGAAGTCGCCGGTGGCCATCGCCAGCAGCCCGGTGTAGCGCTCCACCGGGCCGAGCAGCACCGACGGCCAGCCCGCGAGGACGAATTCGCCCGCGTGACTGTCCAGGATCGCGCGCAGCCGGCCGGCCATGCCGGGCAGCAGCCCGCCGAGCGGGTCGTCGCGTGCGCCGTGCCGGCCGGCGGGGCTCAGCGCGAGGCACGTCTCGGCGAGCATGGCGGCGACCGAGACGGTCCAGCCGTGCGGCGGGAAGGCGGCGAAGCCCTGGTAGGTCTCGTCAAGGATCCGCACATGGGCGGCCGCGGCGGGCAGGTCGCCCGCGTCGCAGCTCGCCAGGGCAAGCGCGACCCGCCAGATGGCGAAGAACGCGTGCCCCTCGACCTGTCTGAAGATCTCGGGGTCGGTCTGGCTGAGCGCCTCGCCGCGCTCGCGCCGCAGCCAGTACACCTGGCCCTGCCAGGTCTGCTGCTGGGTGTCGGCCACCAGCGCACCCTCCGCGTGGGCCCGGGCGACGATCGGCGCCGCGACGGTGAACAGCCTTGCTTCCGCGGCGGCGAACCGGCCATGCCACAGGTCAAGGACCGTCTCCATGGTGAGCTGAAGCCACCGGGACGCGTGGCTGGCCGGCATTGTCCGCTCGTGTGCCAGCAGCGTCCCGGCCGCGTCGGTCACCCGGCCGAGCCGCAACTCGTCGATGGCCAGCGTCATCAGCGCCTCGCGCTGGAAGTACGGCGAGCGGGCGAGCACACTCGCCCGCTCGAGGCGCTCAGAAAGCCTGATCGTCTCGGCCGGCGGGTCATAGTCGTACAGCGCCCAGCGGCACTCGTGCAGCACCTCGCAGGACGTGTCCGGCAGCAGGGTGTCCACCTGGGCGAGCGCGGCGCGGGCCAGGGCGATGCCGTCTCGCCTGATGCCGTCCGCCTCGGTGCCGAGCACCGGAACAGCCAGGGTGGATTTGCGGGCCAGGTGCGCGGTGAGCCGCAGGCGCAGCGCGACCGCCGCGTCGTCGTCCCGGCCGGCCAGCGCGGCGATGCCGTCCCGCAGGGCGTGCAGCAGGTACCAGTCGAGCTTGCCCGGGTCGGTCCACCGGCGGGCGAGCCTGACCAGTGCCTCGGCTCGTTCCAGCGGCCTGCCGACCGCGATGTCGTAGGCAAGCTGGTACTCGCGGTCGGCGGCCGTGACGGTGCCACGCTGGTCGAGGGCGTCGCCGAGCGCCAGGTGCAGGCTCGCCCGGGTCGCGGGGTCCTCCGGTGACCGGGCGATCCCGGCCCTGGCCCACGCCTCGGCGGCTTCGCCGCTTGCCCGCTCGGCGCGGGCGGCGGCGAGGAAGGCGCGGGCCGCCTCCGCAGCGGGCAGGTCACGGTCGGCGCCGAGGGCGTGCCCCGCGATGCGGACCGGCAGGCTCGGATCGGGATCGGCGCCCGCGGTGTCGCCGGACCGCCCGGTGAGCGCCTCGAACGCCCGCTGGTGCAGGGCCCGGCGCAGCGCGGGATCGGCGTCGAGGCCGGCGATCACGTCGTCTCGGTGGCTGCCATGGGTGAACCGGACACCCGCGGAGGTGTCGATCCACGACATCCGGCGCGCGTTCAGTTCCTCGCGGTCGGCTTGCTCGTCGCTCAGGCCAAGCATCCTGGCGACCAGCGCGGTGTCGATGACCAGGTCCGACGCGGTGATAGCGGCGGCCGCCAGCCATGCGGAAGGAACCGGGCCGTCGGCGGCAGGCCGCTCAGCAGATGCGGGCTCGCCGGGCTCGCCGGGCCTGGCGGACCGCGGGGTCGTGGCGGCGAGCTCGTCGCGGATCCGCACCGGCTCGCCGGCCGTCGCCGCCGCGATGAGCCGGATCTCTTCTGCGGTCGGCGGCCGGGCACGGACCTGCCGCAGCCAGCCGCCGATGGCCTGCTCAGGCAGCGGATCCAGGCGCAGGCGCACGGTCTGCCCGCGCACCGCCGTCACGGCATCCGTCCAGGCAGCGCCCTCGCGACCGACGTCGTCGCGACCGAGGAGCGCGATGCCGACGGGCGCGTCGCGCAGGCTGGCCAGGAGCAGGTCGAGCAGTTCCCTGCCGCGCTCGGTGAGCCGGTCGGCGTCGTCAAGGACCACGATCAGTCCCCGGCGGGCGGCGACGGTCCGCGCCAGGACGTCAAGCGCCCGCGCGATCTCGGCGAACCGTACCTGCTGTGCCTGGTCGGGCTCGGGCGGCTCAGGCGCCCCGGCCTGCGGCGCGATGAAGTCAAGGAGCGCGCGGCGCTGCCCGAGTGTCAGCCGCGCCGCCGCCCGGTCGCTGCCGGGACCGATGTCGCGGCACGCCGCCGGCCACAGCCGCTCCGCGAGTTCCTGCCAGGGCCGCAGGTCGCCGGGCTGACTGGCGCCCACAAGGACCACGGGAACGCCGGCCGCCACCGCCGACGCGGCGAATGCTTCCGCGAGCCTGGTCTTCCCCCGTCCGCTGGCGCCGCGCGCCGCCACAATCGCAGGCCTGCCGTCATGCACCGCGCCGAGCACGCCACCGAACGCGGCAAGCTCCGCCTCCCGGCCAACCATGACCGCCGGGCTGCCGTGCACGGGCGGGCGCGGCGCGACGGTCAGCGGGCGGTGCACGTCGATCCCCGCCTCCGCCAGCAGGATCAGGTCATCGGCACGCGTCACGACCCCGTCGCCCTGGTAGCGTTCCTGGCCGCGGCTGGCGCCGCGCCGTGCCGCGAGCAGCCGCTCGGCCTCGTCCGTGCCCGGCCCGTCGTACAGTGCGGTAAGGAATCCGGCCAGCCAGGCCACGTCGCCGCCAGGCGCCCGGTCCGCCGCGGCCTTCTCCCCCTGGCCCGCCATTGAGCTTGCTCCGGCGGCCGCTCCCGGGCGGTCACCGGGGCCGCCGACGGGATGGCCGCGGTAGGCGCGGGCCGCCGCGTACGGTCCGCCCTGGCGGAGAGCGGCGTCGGCCAGGTTCCTGACCAGGAGGTCACGCGCGTGCCCCAGGTCCCCCAACAGCCGGCGGCACGCTTCCGGGGGCCCTTGCGGCCACAGGTCGGCGAACGGCTCGCCGCCCCAGAGGCCGGCCGCGGCCTGCAGCCGCTCAACCGCCGCCGCCTCGTCGCCGCCTTTCCATAGCGCCTCGGCGTCGCGGGTCAGGTTGAGGAAGCGAAATGCGTCGACCGCTTCCTCGAGGCCGCCAGGATCAGCGAGGACAAGCCGGTAATTGCCTTCTTTTCCCTTGTCTGGGGGAATGTCAAAACCGCTATCGCAGTCACGAAGCACCCGTCGGAGGGACCACATTAGGGTGCGCACGTCGCGGTTCTCGTCGTCCCAGACGGCGGCGGAAAGCTCCTCACGGCGCACCCTCCTGCCCCTCGCCGCGACCATGAGCGCGAGGGCCTTCCGCATCTGCTTGCGCAGTTCTGCCGGCTTATCGCCGTGTACAAGCTCGACACGTCCGAGGATGATGATCGTTCCCGCCGGCACGACACTCCTTCCGGAACGTCCGATTCATTGGCAACTGTCGATTAGACATAAATTTTACCATTCACCCTTATATTCAAAGGGCTGTCCGACCGGGGCGGGGCCGCATTCCGGGGGGCGGGCGGGCAGGGTGCGGCGGCACGGGAGCGGGCCGTGCCGCCGCACCCGCCGGGGCCCGCGATACGGTGGGCGGGTGACCAGCACCCCGCTCTCCCTGCCCGGCCGGACCGTGATCTTCGACTACGGTGAGGTCATCTCCCTGCCACAGTCACCCGCAGACCGGGCGGTGCTCGCGGGCCTCGCCGGGGTGGCCGAAGACGGTCTGGGCGGCACGGCCGAGCGGTTCTGGGCTGCCTACTTCGCGCACCGCGACGGACTCGACCAGGGCACGGCGGGCGTCGCCGCGTACTGGCGCGCGATCGCCCGCGAGACCGGCGCGTACTGGGACGACGCCCGGGTGCACGAGCTGTGGGCGGCGGACTTCCGCAGCTGGCTGTCGGTCAACCCGGCGGTCATCGACCTGCTCGCCGACCTGCGGGCCGGCGGGACACCGCTGGCGCTGCTGTCCAACGCGGGCCCCGACTACGGCAGCTACTTCAGGCACGGCCCGCTCGGCGACTTCTTCAAGGCCTGCTACGTCAGCGGCGAACTCGGCCTGCTCAAGCCGGAGCCGGAGATCTACCGGCATGTCCTTGAGGACCTCGGAATCAAGCCGGCCGAGGCGGTCTTCATCGACAACCGCGCGTCCAACGTGGCCGGGGCGGAAGCGCTCGGCATCACCGGCCACGTGTTCACCGACGCCGCCGGCCTGCGCGCCTTCCTCGTGTCGCTCGCCGCGCCGGCGGCCCTCTGACCACCACGGAGTCCCGGGTCGGCAGCGCCCCTGGCCGCCCCGGTTCGCGCCAGGCGGGTACTTCCCGTGATTATCCCGAACGGTTCGCGTTTCACCCCCTCCCCTCCCTCCTCAGCATCAGGATGGACGGCTGGGGCCGGGACTCTGAGCCCGGAGCGGACCGCCCGCGGAGGTCTCGGGCGGGAAGGTCTCCGGCGGGCACGGCCGGGGCGGGGACGTCCGCGGGGGGTGGACGGTCGTGACCGTGCCGTTGCTCCACACGATCGTGACGCACGCGGGCATGACGTGCGCGTGCCCTGTCTGCGGGCCGTCGGCCGCGGGACACGGCTGGCCCGCCGAGCCGGGGTCGCCGGCCATCAGGGCCGGCCATGGCGCCGGCTCCCACCCACCGAACTCGTCCGCCGCGCCCGAGGCTCCGCAGACAACACCGCCGCCCACGTCGCCCGCGGTCCCCGCGGTCCCCGCCTCGCGGTAGGCGTCATGGAGCCGGAGCAGTTCGCCGCCGGCGCCGAGAACCGCGTCCGCGCGCTCCCAGAACTGGCGGGACTGCCACAGCCGTCCCGTCTCGGCGTGCCCGACCGTGGTGACGGAAACGCCCGCGCGCTCGGCTAGTGCCGGCTGGGTCAGGCCGTTCGCCCGCCGCCTGGCGGCGAGTCCCGCCGACAGCGCGCGCGACGCCGCGGCCAGCCCGCGCTCGGCAGGCAGCGGCGCGGCTCCGGCGACGCGGGGTCGCGCGTTGCGGCTCGGCCCGGGGGTGAGCAAGCCGTCCTGAAGCAGCACGCGCAGGGCCCGGCGACAGGTGAGCGTCGAGTACCCGGTGACCCGGCTGAGCGCCGCGCCGCTGGGAGCCGGCTGTCCCGGCCGGAGCGTGCCGTCGGCGATCTGGCGGCGGACGGCCGCGACCACCCGCAGGTACTTGGGCAGGCCGTTACCGTCTGCGGTCATGGCGCTGGCGTGTCGTGGAGCTTGCTCGGTGCGCGGCATCGATGCCTCTCCTTGGCTCCGGCTCGGGTATTACAGTGCCACGCACAATGATACTCGAATGTGGTCGACCGCTACCAAGTGGAACATTTCGATCCGCTTATTGCTGTTATCCCGGGAGAGGTGCAGGACGGCAAGGCCAGGCCGACGGGGGTTGGTCCGGCTCAGACCCAGCTATCGGCCCGCGGCGCGTCGGTGCCGTGGGCGTCGCGCCAGGAGATGACCGGGTTGCGGAGGACGCCGAGCTTCTCGATCTCCGCCTCCACGACGTCGCCGGGCCTGAGGTAGTTGGCGAACGGGTCGTCGGTGCTCGCGGCGACGCCGGCCACCGTGCCGGTGGTGATGAGGTCGCCTGCGCTGTAGACCTGCGGCGAGTGGTAGGCGACGAGCTGCGGGATGGACACCGACATCTTGCGGGTGTTCGACTTCTGCCGCACCTGGCCGTTGACGCGCAGCTCCATGTCCAGGTCGTGCGGGTCGTCGACCTCGTCGGCGGTCAGGATGTACGGGCCGATCGGACAGAAGGTGTCGATCGCCTTGGAGAAGGAGAAGACGCCGGACTTCATCTCGCGGCGCTGGATGTCGCGTGCCGTGATGTCGTTGAACACCAGGTAGCCGCCGATGTGCTCGACCGCCTGCTCAGCGGAGAAGAACTTGCCCGGCCTGCCGATGACGATCGCCATCTCAAGCTCGTAGTCGAGTTCCCCGGTGAGGTGCCCGGGATACACGATCGGGTCGCCGGGGCCGATGATCGCGTCCACGTTCTGGAAGAACACGATGCCCTTGTTGACCGGGTGCGACCAGTTGACCCGCGCGAGGTCGTCGTGGTGCTCGCGGAAGTTGCCCGCGGTGTGGAAGAACTTCTTGGGCACGATCGGCGCGCGCAGGCGCACGCCGGCCAGCGGGTAGCGGCGCCCGGTCTCCTCGACGTTCTTGTCGCGCTCGAAGAACTCCCGGGTCGAGGCCACGTCGAGCTCGATCACCTGGTCATCGGCGATGCGCCCGACCCGGCTGCCGCTGTCCCGGCCGTCGTTGAATGTCACCAGTTTCATGCATTGCAGCACACCAGGCAGCCGAGCATGGTCTCCGCGCCGTTGCCATTCAATGGAACGCGCGTTGTCCGGGTCACGGCGGCGGGCTTCACTGCTCGCTATGACGGACTGGCTTGGACTGCGGGACCGCGCGGCGCTTGTCGCCGGCGCGGGAGGGATCGGCGAGGCGGTCGCGGCCGGCCTGGCGCGGGCCGGCGCCCGGGTGGTCGTCGCCGACGTGGACGCCGCGCGGCTCGACGCGCTGGCGACCCGGGCGGCCAAGTCGGATTCCGCCGAGATCAAGACCGTGGCGGCCGACCTCGGCTCCGCCGCGGCGGCCCGGCATGCCGTGAACGACGCCGCCGCGATACTCGGCGGGCTTGACATCTTCGTGCACGCGGTCGGCGTCAACGACCGGCGCCCGGTGCTCGACACCCCGGACGAGGTCTGGGAGCGCGTCATCGACGTCAACCTGAAAAGCGCGGTGTGGACCGCCCAGGCCGCCGGCGCGCTGATGGTGCCCGCCGGCCACGGCCGCATCGTGTTCCTTTCCTCCGTCTCCGGCCTACTCGCGCACGCCCACCACGCCCCGTACGCCGCGACGAAGGGCGGCGTGAACCAGCTCTGCCGGGTCATGGCCCGCGAGTGGGCGCCACACGGCGTCACCGTCAACGCGGTCGCACCCGGCTACACCGAGACCGGGCTGACCCGCGCCTACCTGGACCAGCCGGGCGTGCGGGACGGTATGACCGGGCTGGTACCGGCCGGGCGCCTCGGTACGGTCGCCGATCTTGTCGGCCCCATCTTGTTTCTCTGCTCAGCGCAATCGGCGTTCGTGACCGGTCACGTCATGTACGTCGACGGCGGCCGCACCCTCGTGTAGTAAGGACCACCCACAACATGACGTTCCCCCAGCGTTTTACCGGCAAGACTGTCCTGGTCACCGGCGCGGGCACCGGGTTCGGTGCCGAGGTCGCGGTGCGCGCGGCACAGGAGGGCGCCGACGTCGCGGTGCACTACCGCTCATCGGAGGCGGGCGCGCGGCAGACCGCCGCGCGCGTCGAGGCCGAGGGGCGCAAGGCGTTCCTCGTGCGGGCCGACATCACCGACTGGGCCCAGGTCTCATCGATGGCCGACGCCGTGTGGGACCGCTTCGGGCGGCTCGACGTGCTGATCAACAACGTGGGTGACATGGCGAGCGAGCAGATGTCGTGGCGGGACATCACCGAGGAGTCGATCGACCACACCCTCGCCGTGGACATCAAGGGCACGCTGATGTGCACCCACGAGTTCGGCTCGCGCATGCTCGAGCAGGACGGCGGCGGGTCCATCGTCAACATCGGCTCGACCGTGATCGTGCGGGGCAGCGCCCGGGCGCCGCAGTACGCCGCGGCCAAGTACGGCATCGTCGGCCTCACCAAGTCCTACGCGCACGCCTTCGCGCCCCGGGTGCGGGTCAACGTCTTCGCCCCGGGGTTCATGGAGACCGAGCGGATGCTCAACCGGGAGGACTACAAGAACGGGCGCGGCGACACGCTGCGCGCGATGACCCCGATGCATCACATACCGAAGCCGGAAGAAGTAGCCGGCACCGCGCTGTTCCTCGCCAGCGAAGACGCCAGTCACATCACGGGTGGCTATCTTGTAGCCGACGGCGGCTACAACATGATCGGAGCATGACATGTCCGGCGCTTCTGTCCCTCCCGACCAGAGAGTTCTGTTTATCAACGGCACCGTCTTCGACGGCTCGGGCACGCCCCCGGTGCCGGCCGATGTCGTGGTGCGCGGTGCGGCAATCGAGTCGGTCCGGCCCGGCGGCGGCACCGAGGTGCTGCCAGGCGATCAGGTTGTCGACTGCGCGGGCCTGACCGTGATGCCCGGCCTGGTGGACTCGCACTGCCACCTGACCTTCCCCTCGGCGCTCGGGCACATCGACCCGTCGTTCAACCCGCCGCTCGACGTCAGCTTCTTCCACCACATGCCGACGCCGGACGAGCACCTCGAGATCGCCAAGCGGAACGCAAGGATCCTGCTCGATCACGGGTTCACCAGCGTGTACTCGGCCGGGTCGCTGACGCCGGTGCCAACAGAGGTATTCCTGCGCGATCAGATCGCCGCCGGTCTCACCCCCGGGCCGCGGATGCGCGCCGCCTCCTTCGAGCGGGACAACAACCCGGTGCAGATGGGACCCGGCGGGCCGCAGCCCAGGGAGACCGGCCCCGGGGCGGTGCGGGCGTTCATCGCCGAGCAGGCGGCCATCGGCTTCGACAGCGTCAAGCTGCTGCTCAGCAACGACGACGTGTTCTTCGACGGCGGGTCCATGGTTACCCAGTACAGCGAGGAGGAGGCCGCGGCGGCCGGCGAGCAGGCCAGGGAGTCCGGCGTCTGGCTCAACTGCCACGCGCAGAACCCTGACTCCATCAAGCTGGCGGTCCGCAACGGGTTCCGCTCCGTCTACCACTGCTCGTACGCCGACGCCGAGGCGATCGACCTGCTCGAGGAGGCAAGGGACTCGGTCTTCCTGTCCCCCGCCGTCGGCATCATGTGGGCCAACGTCTACGAGGGCGAGGAGTTCGGCATCGACCGCGCCCAGGCCGAGCGGATGGGCTCGGTCAGCTCGCTTGAGGCGATGACCACGCTCTACCCGGAACTGCGGCGGCGGGGGCTGCGGGTGCTGCCGGGCGGCGACTACGGGTTCCCGAACAACCCGATCGGGCGGAACGCGCGTGACCTCGGGCTGTTCGTGAACCTCTTCGGCTACCAGCCGGCTGAGGCGCTACGGGCCGCGACGCACTACGGCGGCCTGGTCCTCGACATGCCGGTAGGGCTGCTGACGCCGGGTTACCTCGCCGACGTCCTGGTGGTCGACGGCTCGCCGACGACGGACGTCACCGTGCTCGAGGACCCGGACAACCTGCTGGCGATCATGCAGGGCGGCCGGTTCCACAAGCGAGCCGGCCGTCTTGAGCTCGGATGAGCATGAGCGGCCAGGCCGATGTGACGGGGAAGCAGCCGGCCGCACGGCACACACGGCCGGCGCGAGCGTGGGAACGCCCGGCCAGACGGCGGAGACGGCCGGCATGACGGCGGGAGCGGCCGACCCGACGGCGGAGACGGCCGGGCTGACGACGCGGGCGGCCGGCGTAACCGTCCACAGGGGCATCGAGTACGCGCAGATCCCGGGTTTCCGTCCGCTTGAGCTTGACCTGTACCTGCCGACCGGATTCGCCGCACCCGGCCCGGCCGGCCGCGCCGGGACGGACACGCCTGGTCAGCCTGGGGTGCCCGTGGTCGTCCACGTGCACGGGGGCGGGTGGCGGCGGGGATCGCGCCGCCACCCCTTGCCCGCGCTAGGCGGCGGCTTCTACCCGGGGCTCGCCGCCGCGGGGATGGCCGTCGCCGCCGTCGACTACCGGCTCAGCGGCGAGGCACGCTACCCGGCCGCTGTCGACGACGTGCGCGCCGCCGTCGCGTGGGTGCGGGCCGCGCTGCCCGGGTACGGGATCGTCCCCGGACCGGTGGCGCTGTGGGGCGATTCGGCCGGCGGGCACCTCGCCTTGCTCGCCGCGCTCACCGGGACTGCCGTCGACGGGGTGGTGGCCTGGTTTCCGGTCACCGACCTGGCCGGGCTGCGCGGGCCGGAGGACGACGACGCGGAGTCGCGCGAAGCGCTGTTCCTCGGCGCGCCGCCGTCCCGGGTGCCAGACCTCGCCCGCGAGGCGAGCCCGCTCAGCCACGTGCACGCCGCGGCGCCGCCCGTGCTGCTGCTGCACGGCGACAGCGACGCGATGGTGCCCGCCGACCAGAGCATCAGGTTCGCCCGTGCCCTCACCGAGGCAGGCGGGACCGTGTCGCTCGAACTGGTACCCGGCGCCTCCCACTTCTGGGACGGCGCCCGCG
>Ga0335074_10006479_pt1 | contig 16246 bp, 10 predicted proteins | sample Lox_Sample_23_FD_206715 | JGI IMG/M metagenome (GOLD analysis project Ga0335074, IMG submission 206715) | Soil microbial communities from Loxahatchee National Wildlife Refuge, Florida, United States - Lox_Sample_2.3 | ecosystem: Environmental > Terrestrial > Soil > Wetlands | place: USA...
GACGGCCCGGCTGAAGAATATCGGCTTGCGCGCCAGCTCGATAATCGCCTTGCTGCTGCTTTGGTGGGTGGCGGCTCGACTGATGAACGATACGGAAGTTTTGCCCCAACCCCTTGCCGTTGCTCGCACCATCGTCGCAGACTTCAAGAGTCCGGGCCCTGAAGGGGAGTCGGCCTTTTACGACATAGGGATCACACTGGCGCGCATCTTCGTTGCATTCGCCGCATCCATGATCGCCGGAATCGGCATCGGCTTAGCGATGGGACTGAACCGACTTTGGGAGCGCTCTTTACTGGCAGTGATCCCGCTAATGCTGACGATGCCGACGATCCTTGCGGTCTTTCTCGCTATCATGTGGTTTGGCTTCAGCGAAGCCGGCGCTTTGGTTGCCGTCATGGCGATCGTCATACCCTTTGTCGCCGTGAATATGTACGAAGGCACCAAGGCGATGGAGAAATCGTTGATCGACATGGCGGTGACATTCAAGGCCAGCCGCTACTTACGCCTGCGGAGGGTCTACATCCCGCAGCTCATGCCCTATATTTTTTCTGCCTTTCGATATGCGTTCGGCCAAACCTGGAAGATCGTAGCGTTGGCCGAGACCTTCGGCCTAAAATATGGAATTGGCTACATGTTCTTCTTCTGGTTCGAGCAATTCAATATCACCCAGACCCTGGCTTGGATCATGATGTTCGTCGTTCTTATGCTGATCCTCGAACATGGCGTGTTTGCTCAGCTGGAAAGCAGGGCATTCGCTTGGCGCGCCTCGCAGGCACAGGCACGCTAGAGCGAATTTGGGCCAGCCAGAATCGGGATTCCCCGGCAGGTTCGCATAGGTATTGATTCGAGTTGTGGAGGGTGGATCAATACCGAAAACTTGCTCCTCGGAGTTACGCGACCGAGTTGTGAACGCGATTGAATCGGGCGCGTCACCGTGAAAGGATGTCGTCGCGGCGCGCAGCGCCGCCAATGGATAAAGAGACCATCCTGCCAGTGCGAAATGTCTGAGCGAGAGAGCGGCGGAGATCCCCTATCGTCGGTGCCGTTTCGAGGGGGGCGTTCGTTGTCGGGCTGACCCCGTGGCTCGCGCGCGACCGCTACCACAACACCGCCGGCATCGACATCTAGTCCATCACTCGCCTCGAAGCGATCTGCGAAAACGGAAATGGTCGTCAGGCGCCTGGATTCGCCACGCGTGTGTCGCTGGGCGCGGCATCGGCAGCTCGCTCTGCTGGGCGAAGTCGTAGTTGCCCCCTCCCTCGCGCGCTTGAGTTTCTAAAGCGAGATGCTTAGCGCGGCCGTCCAGGCGCTGTTCCATGAGTGACCTAGGACTCAGCTGTAAGCCTTACAGTATTTCGATAAAAGTCTATTGCATCGCCAACGCTAGGTTTCGCTCACGGGCGGCGCTAATGAAGGCGGCATAGCTCCAGGTCAGATGATGCGCCGAAGTCTGCGCACCGGTGTTGCGGTCGATTTGTTCGGAGAGCGCACCGTCCGCAGGAATAAACTCTCGTATCGTACCCAAGTAAGCGTCGCCGCGCGCGATGAGCTCGCGGCGCAGTTGTCTCACGCCCTCGCGTCGTCGCGCCCGCCTGTAGCACAGGCCGGCGGCCGCGAGCGTAATCGGATACCAGGCGCCTCCGCCGAAGTAGCTGTCCTGCCGGGAGCGGCCGAGTACGGGGCCCACCCAGCGCGCTCGATTGATCGGAAGTTCGCGCGCAAACAGCGCCTCTATGGCGACTTGCGTTTTATCTAGCCGCGCATCCGCGATACTGTGCGGCCCATTGGGCAAGTCCGCATCCCAAGCGGCAAGCAGCGTGACCGCATCCAACACACCTTCTGACGTTTCAGCCGATGCCGATCGCATCGGCACGAACAGTTGGTAGCCTTTTTCCCAATATAGCTCTAGCCCATCACGCAGTTTTTGCTCAGCATCGCGCCAGTTCGTTTCATCATGCATCACCCACGTACGGCCGTGGACCAGCGCAGCAAGCTGCACAAGCTCAACGTAATAGTGGTACCTATTCTGGTCCGTTTCCTCCCACGGTCCGATGCAAGGCACACCGGCATGCGCAACGGTGAACTGCAAATCCCGGTGCAGCAGTCGTACGAGTTCGTCGAACGGATCACCTCCGGCTGCCAGATAGCGCAGACAGGCCAGAGCCCGGAGGGCCGGACCATCGTACTGCGGACGTGACCAACAAAAGATGTCTAGCGTGCCGTCCGGATTGAACCGCGGTTCGGCGAGCAAAGTGTCCTCGCATAATGCGTCCAGGTCGGTTCGCGAGCGGAGGAATCTTTGATCGCTTTCGGCGCATACATCCCTCGCGCGACACAGTGCAACGGAGCTGTGCTCGTCGGGTTCGGTGAGTTTGAGCGAGAACCGCACGAAATTTTCAAAATGTCGCTGCCAGCACTGTCGCTCGATCACCCTTGTCGCGTCCCCCATCAGATCGGCGACCGTGCGCATCACGAGTGCTGAATCTCGTACCCAATGAAAGAAATAATCAGGCTGGGGGTCCCAGTCGGCAAACACCGGCGACGCCACCACTGAACCCAGCGCGGGAATTATGACTTGGCCGAAGCGATCGCGGCGTCGGACGAGGTGCGTTGCCGATATCGCCTGCGCTATTGCGGCGACGCATACACCAGTCTGGCGGGCGATCCACGCGTTGAGTTCCGAAAGTTCCATCGTTTAAAAGCGCTGAGATTTTCGGACAGGCCAAGCATAGACGAAGCCACAGTTCAAGTTCGCAGATGTGGAGATGGAACCGCCCGTACCCGGCCGCCATCAATTGCTCGCATTTGCGGAGCCTAGGGGGCACTGGTGAGGGTAATTCAATCGCATGTCCATGATGTCGGACTGGATGGTCGCACACGACCTTTCCTGCGCCTCGAATTCGCGTGGCGGCAGCGCCGCGCAATCGCCAGGGAGTGATGATGCGGCCTGCAGCAGCGGATTTGATTTTCGTCCGCCAGCTGCTGCATACGAAGGGCGCTCTGCAGCCGCCGAAAGTGGTTCGCTGTTGCGCGCGCTCTGGCATTCGCCGTATCGCCTGCGCATCACGCTACTTGCTTGCGGCATTTTCGCAGTCCTGCTCGGCAACATGGCTGGCCAGCTGCGGCTTAACACGTGGAACGGCGCATTGTTCGATGCCGTGGCGCAACGCAGCCTGGATGAGCTGGGACGCCAATTGCTGGTTTTCCTCGCTATCATCGGGGTGCTGCTGACCCTCGTGGTCGCTCAGACCTGGCTGCAGCAAATGCTCAAGGTGCGGATGCGCGAGTGGCTCACACAGCACCTTCTCGATTCATGGCTGGTGCCCGGGCGCCCGGATCGACTCAGCCTTGCGGGACCGATCGGCGTAAATCCGGACCAACGCATCGAAGAAGATACCCGCAAGCTCACCGAGCTTTCCGCCAGTCTCGCGGTCGGTCTCTTACAGGCTACGCTGCTGCTTATTAGCTTCATCGGCATGCTGTGGGTCTTGTCTGATCAGCTTGTATTCATCATCGGCAGTGCCCGGTTCACCATACCGGGATACATGGTCTGGTGTGCGGTGCTGTACGCCGGCATTGGCTCGCTGCTGACCTGGCGCGTTGGCCTGCCGTTGATCGGACTGAACGCTGAGCTTTACGCCAAGGAAGCAGAACTGCGCTTCGCACTGGTCCGCGTCAGCGAAAGCGCGGAAAGCATCGGCCTGTTCGGCGGCGAGCAGGACGAACGGCGGCAGCTCAACGGCAATCTGGCTTGCGTCATCGGCTCTATGAAACAATTGTCCGGTGCATTGTCGCGATTGACCTGGATCACGTCGGGTTATGGCTGGATCGCCATCGTGGTGCCCATCATGGTGGCCTTGCCGGGCTATTTCAGCGGTGGCCTGACGCTGGGTGGGCTGATGATGGTGGTCGGCGCTTTCAACCAAGTGCAGTCATCGTTGCGCTGGTTTGTCGACCAGTTTCCCTCGATTGCCGACTGGCGAGCTACGCTGCATCGCGTCAGCGCGTTCAAGTCGGCAATCGAGAAGCTGGACGATATCGACAAAGCCGTCGACACGATCAGCCTGGTCGAGCACGCAAAGGACATGCTGGCATTCGAGTGCGTCAGTGTCCTCACCGCCGACGGTCGCGTCGTGATTGCAGAGGCGACTGTCGACATCGGTCCGGGTGAGCGCGTCTTGATCGTCGGTGAATCCGGAATCGGCAAGAGCACGCTATTCCGGGCCGTCGCGGGTCTTTGGCCGTGGGGCAGCGGCACGATCCGATTGCCAGATCGAAACTCGATGATGTTCATGCCGCAACGGCCATATCTGCCACTTGGCACCATGCGCGCGGCGATCGCCTATCCGCAATCGCCTGATGCTTTCGCCACGGCCGACATCGCCAGAGTGTTGCGACGTATTGGATTAAAAGAATTCGTGCCGGCTTTGGATCAACAAGCCCGCCTCGACAAGATGTTGTCGCTCGGTCAGCAGCAGCTCATTGGCTTCGCGCGCTTGCTGCTGCACCGACCTTCCTGGATCTTCCTCGACGAGGCGACGTCCGCCCTCGACGAATTCAGTCAGCGCCGGGTCATGTCGATCTTCGACCAAGAGCTGCGCGACGCCAGTCTTTTGAGCATCGGCCATCGCCCGGGACTAGAAGCGTTCCATACCCGGACCTTGCATCTCGTCCGCACTGCTGCGGGCGCGCGGCTGCATCACAACAGCGAGTCTGCGAATCCCTCGCAGCACCAGATGGAGTTCGACTCGGCGGCCGGGCATCAAACAGTGGCGGGGCGAAAAGTTCTGGCACAAGCGTAACAACAAGCGCGATCGGCCACTTAAGATCGGGATTGCCCTTTCATCGGATAGTATTGATATAGCCAGGTTTCAGTCAGCGCTTTGTCGTCGAGGCGCAAGTAGCAGCGCAACTCGATCGGATCGTTGCCCGGGGCGGCGAGGTCGAACAGTGCCCGCCATCGTTGGGTGCCGACCACCTTGATCACGTACGCATTGCTGACGGTGCCGCGCGACACCGATACCACGGGCGTCACGTCGTAGCGCGGTGCCATCCGAGCCAGGGGGCCGCCGGCAAAATCGACGACGAACTTGCGTTTATCCTTATCGTCCGGCGACGGCTTGCCAGGCACCCCGCCTCGGCCAATACGCGTTGCGACCACCGAGCCGATATCCTTAGGTGGGAAGGGGCTATTATCCTGCCAATATAGCCGATAAGCGACCTCCAACCGATCACCTGCCTTGGGTTGGCGCTTGGGGTTCCAAAAGACGACGACGTTGTCATGGATTTCGTCGTCGGTCGGGATCTCCACGAGCTGCACGGCACCAGCATCCCAGGGGCCCAGCGGCTCGACCCAAATGCTTGGCCGGCGGTTATAGAATGCGCTGTCATCCTGATAATCGGCGAAGTCTCGGTCGCGCTGCATCAGTCCAAAACCTTTAGGGCTCTGATCCAGAAAGGAGTTGGTAAGAACGGACGGCGGATCGATCAAGGGTCGCCATATGCGCTCGCCGACACCGGTCCAAAGTGCAAGACCATCACTATCATGGATCTGCGGACGCCAATCGGGCATACAGGGATGCTCGTTTTGGCCGTACCAATACATGCTGGTCATGGGCGCAACCCCAAGCCGCGCGATGTCGTTACGCATGAATAGACTTGCATTAACTTCCGTGGTCACACCGGTCGCTTTGTTGGCGATAACCCGATATGCGCCGGTAAGGCTCGGCCCATCGAGCAAGGCATAAATGGTGATCGAGGAAGTCTGCGACTGCGGTTGCGCCAACCAGAACTCCACGAAACGGGGAAACTCCTCCTTGCTGGAGAGCGCAGTATCCACCGCAATGCCGCGCGCCGAGGCGCCGTATTGGTTTTGCTGGCCGGCGCTGCGGAAATAGCTGGCGCCCTGGAACGCGAGCCAATCGGTCTCCACTCCCTGTCCATTCAAGACGCGAAAGCCGGAAAAGCCGAGATCGGCAGGCAGTTTGGCCTGAAGGTCCGTTGAATCGTAATCGAAATCGTCAGCCGAGTAGAGGACCTGGCGCGCGGTATCGCCCTCGAGCAGGTTAATCCGCACGGGGAGAGGATTGAACTTGTCAAGATGGAAGAGGCGCACAGGGAACTGATGTGATCCGTCACCCCACAGGGCACGGTCGGCGCGAAACTTGATCTTCTGCACGACGTCGAAATCGATTCTGCTGACGATCGCTGCGGCTGGCGGCTGTACCGGCACATAAGCTTTTTTGGAGAGCGCGGAAGCCTTTTGCGTCAGTCGATCGAAATCGAACGGGTGCGGCGGGCCGAAGCGCTCCTGCGCTGCGGCGGCATAGCAAACGCGTGCCCCCACTGTGGTCAGCGCGAAAACAGCCATCGGGGCAGTAGCTGCAAGCAAACGGCGGCGGCTAAGCGGACCCATTCTGTCACAAAACTCGCGTGTTTGCGGCATGAAGGCCCGCCGTTTGCGGACCCTCGCATTTGCGGGTCTGTAGTGCTCCGGCTTTTCGCGTGCGCGGCATAGTATTCGGGAAACTATCGCGGCCAATCGGCGTTCCCTAGTCATGAGGTCGCGGCGTGAGGACGGTTGGGTACCAAAGACGCGGCATTTCAACAATGAAGGAATATTCATATTCGCAAACGACGCCAGATGATTGTGCAGCGGCATGGGCGCTAGCAATTGATCAGGCTACTCCACCGCCTCGCCCGACCCCGATGCCGGTGCAGGTAATCGAGTACTGGACGCCGCGACTTTTCTTCGTCGCGCTGATTCGTTGGCTCGGGTGGCTTGGTCGCGCCCTTTCGCAGCGTCGTGCCCTCAGCGGCGGATAGCGATGAAACACGATGAAGCAACAACCCAACGCTGGCTGGTGTTCTGTTTGGTTTTCGCTACCACGGCCGCCGCCGCGTCGAAGCTGTTCACGATCTTCCGAATCGACGGTCTATCGGCCGAGGAATGGCTGCTGCTGACCCTATTCGCAGTCCTGTTCTCCTGGATCGCAGCCTCGTTCTGGCTTGCCTGCATTGGCGCCTATGAATTTTGGAATGAGGCTCGGCGCGAGTCTGTAGCCAAAACCCTCGCGCAGTTTAGCACCTCGCGCTCGCGGACAGTGCTTGCCGTTCCGATTTACAATGAAAACTGCGCTGCGGTTTTTGCTGCCATTGAGGCGATGCTGGATTCGCTACGCGAAGTCGGCGCGCTTGATCGCTTCGATTTTTTTGTGCTTAGCGATACTCAGAACCCGCACAGCCGCGCGAATGAGGAGAAGATCTGGCATAGGGTGCGTCGCGCCAGAACCGACGCTCGCATCTACTACCGTAATCGCAGTCGCAACATCGGGCGCAAGAGCGGCAATATCGCCGATTTCTGCGTGAACTGGGGAGCGCTGTACGAGTACATGGTTGTACTTGATGCCGATAGCTTAATGAGCGGGCTAACGCTCGTCCGGCTCGTTGCATTGATGGACGATAATCCGCGGACCGGACTTATCCAGGTCGCGCCGCTCTTGATCGGTGGCGAATCCCTATTCGCCAGGATGCAGCAGTTTGCGTCCTGGGTGTACGGCCCGATCTATGTCAGTGGTCTCGCCAGGCTACAAGGTGCCGATGGCAATTATTGGGGTCACAACGCCATCATCCGCGTGAACGCGTTTATGCAGCATTGTGGCCTTCCGCGCCTCCCCGGTCGGCCGCCGCTTGGCGGCGAAATTCTCAGTCATGATTTCGTCGAGGCCGCCCTGTTGCGCCGCGCGGGCTGGGATATTTGGCTGTTACCGCGATTAGGTGGCAGTTACGAAGCAACGCCGCCCAATCTGATCGATCACCTCAAGCGCGATCAGCGCTGGTGCCAGGGTAATCTACAGCATATTCGTCTGCTTTTTGCCCGGGACTTCCGCTTGCAGAGTCGGCTGCATATGGCGTTCGGAGCCGCTAGCTATTTGTCGTCGCCGCTCTGGCTGCTGCTGATTCTGTTGTTTTCAGCCGATGCGGTCCAGCTTCAGAACTCGGCGCTGGTGACTTTCATTGGACGCTACCCGATTTTGATTTGGCCGGTGTCCCACGTCGAAGCCTTTCTCAGCCTGATCGCCGCAACCGCAATGCTGCTGTTTGGGCCGAAATTGCTGTCGCTTGTACTACTACTGCGCGACGCGGAATCAACGCGCCTTTTCGGCGGCGCACAGTCCTTGATCATCAGCACTTTGACGGAGATCGTAGTGTCGACGCTGCTGGCGCCGGTGCTGATGCTATCGCACAGCTGGTTTGTGGCGAACACGCTGGCCGGCCGGACCGTCGAGTGGGGCGGGCAACGACGCAGCGGTAGCAGACTCCCATTTGCAGTATGCGCCGCCACTTTCACTCCTCACACCGCCCTTGCAATCCTAGCCGCAGCATTGGCGTTTTATTGGATGCCCGGCAGCGCCTGGTGGTTCCTGCCCCTGCTGGCTGGGTTGGCGCTCGCGGTGCTCCTGTGTTGGGTGACGAGCGACCCCAAATTGGGCGCAGCTGCGCGGCGCCACGGGCTCTTCGTGGTTCCGACCGAAATCGCACCACCGCCACTACTCGGCCGTCTCAACGCGCGCCTGAGCGCCATAAACGGGTCGCGCGACGACGAGACCGATCGAAGCGGTGGATCATTGCGTGTCGCATAGGGGGCGTTTTGCCATTGGTCGGGCATGAACCAAACGTTGATGGTCTTTTGCAGCGCATGAGCCTGGCCGAAAGGGTCGGTCAGCTCAATCATCCCAATGTCGCCGGCGCGGATGCCACGGGTGCCGGTGGAGCGGTCACCGACATTGAGGATCGGATTCGGTGCGGCCAAGTCGGTCTCCTCACCGCCGGCCTCGATCCGCTGCGCGCAGACGAATTGCAAAAGATCGCGATCGAGCAATCGCCCCATGGCATTCCTCTGTTATTTACGCTGGATGTCATTCATGGCCATCGCACCGTTTTCCCCCTCCCGCTAGCCCTGGCTTGTTCCTGGGACATGGCACTGGTTCGCCGAACCGCCCGCGCCGCGGCCATTGAAGCTGCAGCCGACCGCATCGCGCTCGCGTGGGCGCCGATGCTCGATGTGACGCGCGACGCGCGCTGGGGCCGCTGTGCCGAAAGCCCTGGTGAAGATCCTTTGCTCGGTGCGGCGTTTGGCATCGCCATGGTGGAGGGGCTCCAGGGCGACGATTTATCCAGACCCGACGCCGTGATGGCGACCGCTAAGCATTTTGCCGGCTACGGCTGTGTCGAGGCAGGGCGCGATTACAATGCAGTCGATGCCAGCGCCTACCGAATCTACAACGTGGTGCTGCCTCCGTTTCAGGCCGCAGTCGCGGCCGGCGTCGGCGCTGTAATGGTGGGCTTTCACGACCTTGCCGGCATTCCTTGCACGGCGAACCGGCAGCTGTTGCGCGAGCTGTTGCGCAAGCGCTTAGGTTTTAGGGGCCTCATCGTTTCCGACTACACCGCGATTCTGGAACTCGTAAATCACGGTGTAGCGGTTGATTTGAAAGAGGCAGCCTATCTCGCGTTTTCGGCGGGTATCGATGTCGACCTGATCAGCGAGGCCTACGTCCGCTATTTGCCCGAGCTGATTACCGAGGGCCTCATCGCCGAAGCCGACGTCAACGCCGCGTGTCGCCGAGTGTTAAGTGTTAAGGCGCGGCTTGGATTGCTTAAAACACCGTACCGCGGTAGTGGCGTATCGAGCGCGCAGCCAGCGGTGCTTACATTGGAATGCCGTCGCTTAGCCCGCGAGGCGGCAGCAAAATCCTGCGTCTTGCTCAAGAACAACGGTATCCTGCCGCTGGCGCGCGGTCAGAGCGTCGCGGTCGTCGGGCCTCTCGCCGATAGCACCGCCAATATGCAAGGCACCTGGGCGGTCGCGGCCCGGCCGGCAGACAGCGTCACCGTCGTGCAGGGCCTGCGTAACGCCACAGCTAATCGCGGCCCTATTGTGTACGCTAAGGGTGCCAATATCGTCGATGATCCGAACATTGCCGCGCGATTGAACGTATTTGGGCAGACGTTTGGGATCGATTCCCGCACGCCGGCCGCGCTGATCGCCGAGGCAGTGGATGTCGCTGCCGCAGCCGACGTTATCGTGGCATGCGTCGGCGAGGCCAAAGAACACTCGGGCGAGTCCGCGACGCGCACCGACCTCAGCCTGCCGGGCAGCCAGTTGAGTCTGTTGCAGGCGTTGCATCAGAGCGGGAAGCCGCTGGTCGTCGTGACTATGAGCGGACGCCCGCTGGCGTTGGAATGGGAGGACCAGCATGCTGATGCGATCTTGCATGCGTGGTTTGGCGGCAGCGAAGCCGGCAGCGCAATTGCCGACGTTTTGTTCGGGCACATCAATCCATCAGGCAAGCTGGCGATGAGCTTTCCGAGAAATGCCGGACAGTGCCCGATCGGCTACAGCGAGCCGCCGACCGGTCGACCCCGCAACCAAATCGGAATCGATGTCGATGGTGATGCTGAGGTCGATCGGCACGGCCGGCGTGTGTTCCGCAAGTTTACCACCGCGTGCCGTCTTGAGGGACCGCACACGCCGCTTTACCCGTTCGGCTACGGTTTGAGCTACAGCACGTTCGAATACGGCGAGCTCGAACTGGATCGCACGCTGCTTCGCGGCGAGCGTGAGCTGCTCAACGCGGGTGTGAAGGTGCGCAATGCCGGACCATGGACCGGTGAGGAGATAGTGCAATTGTACATCAGCGATCCGGTGGCCAGCCGGTCACGCCCGGTGCGCGAGCTCAAGGGTTTTCAAAAGATCACTCTACAAAAGGGCGAAGAGCGCTTGGTCAGTTTCTCCATCGCGGCCGACGACCTGCGTTTTTTCCGGGCCGAGTGTTTGGCAGAGCCTGAACATGTCTTTGAGCCGGGCGTGTTCGTTATTCAAATTGGGCCAAGCTCTGATGTTGGACCCTCGGCGATGATTGAATGGCGGGCCGAGCATGTGTGAGGATTCCCAACCAGAAACTGCCTGCCGTCGGTCCGACCATGAGCTGCTCGACTTGGTTCAGCAACGAACTTTGAACTACTTCTGGGATTTTGCCCATCCGTGTAGCGCTATGGCTCGTGAGCGCAGCAATCCGGTGGCCGGCTACGATTATCTCGACACGGTGTGCAGCGGCGGCACTGGTTTCGGGATCATGGCAATGATTGCCGGCGCAGCGCGCGGGTTTTTGCCGCGCGCGGGCGTACTCGAACGCGTCGGCCAGATAGTCGACTTCTTGCAAAGGGCCGAGACGTTCCACGGCGCCTTTCCGCACTTCCTGCATGGTGCAACCGGCGCCGCAATCGCTTTTTCCGAAAAGGATGACGGCGGCGACTTGGTCGAAACCTCGTTTCTGATCGCCGGTTTGCTGTGTGCACGGCAGTATTTCGATACTGCACACCTTGTCGAGAAAAACCTGCGAACCGCGATCAACGGTCTATGGCTCGCGGTCGAGTGGGATTGGTACGCGCGCGGCGGCGATCGTCTCCACTGGCATTGGAGCCCGCATTACGGCTGGTCTATGAGTCATGTTATCGTCGGCTGGAACGAGTGCCTCATCACCTACATTTTGGCGTGTTCCTCTCCGACGCATCCCGTGGCGCCCGCCGCCTATCATCGCGGCTGGACCGATAGTCCCACATTTCGCAACGGGCGAGCCTTTCACGGCGTCCAACTCTCGCTTGGGCCGCCGTTCGGCGGTCCATTGTTCTTCTCGCATTATTCGTTCTTAGGGCTCGATCCACGCGGGCTGCACGATCGCTATGCCAATTACTGGTGGCAAAATCGCGCGCACTCGTTGATTAACCGCGCGCACTGCATAGCTAATCCGCATGGCTACGCCGGCTATGACTGGGATTGCTGGGGCCTGACGGCGTGCGATGGAGATACCGGCTATAGCGCCTTCTGTCCGCAAAATGATCGCGGTGTCATCGCGCCAACCGCAGCGCTGTCCGCTATGCCGTACACGCCAAGTGAGTCGATGCGCGCGTTGCGACATTTTTACGAAGATCTCGGCGACGAAATCTGGGGTTGTTACGGATTTCGCGATTCCTTCAACCGCTCGCGCCGCTGGGTGGCCGAGGGCCATCTCGCCATCGATCAGGGCCCGATCGTAGTGATGATTGAGAATTTTCGGTCGGGACTTATCTGGAACACTTTTATGTCGTGCGGCGATGTTAGCGAAGGTCTTCATCAAATGGGATTCTCAGTAGATGCGAGCGCAACACAAGACGCCTGTTGATGGAACAAACCTCTATTTGATCTCCGGCTTTGAGTGCATTGCAACGGGTTGCGCGTCGCTGAGAGCGCTGTGACGTGCCTCCGACCAAACTCGGCGGGCCTTACTGCAGCCTTTCGCCATGTTGGCTCAGTCGATGAAGCCCACCCATCGGCGGGGTCCTCCAGGCGACTTGGTGCAGCTTAGTCGCAGAAACGACGCCGGACCGTCCCAGCCAATCGACGATCGGGCCCGATACCAAGGTGATCATCGGCCGGCCTCTCGGTTTGGGGGTGATTTGTCTGGTCGGTTGGATCGCGATAACCGCGTTGCGCGTAGGGGCAACCCTTTACCTGATGCGCTTTTGCGTCGGTGATGCTGACAACCTTTTTGCGCGCACGCACGTGACGCAAGCGCGTACTCATGAAGTCATCGTCGTATTGGGTGACGCTAGGATTTTGCGCTAGTGACCTTCAACGACTTGCGCCAATACGGCGTACGTTGTTTGCCTCAGCGGGTGTCGCGGGCATCGTCGCCGGGCTGGCGGCGGCTGGTGCTGAGCAACTGTATCACCGGCGTGCAGTTCGCCACAACGCAGCCGTTTCGGATCGATGACGCAGTCAACGTCGAGAATGAGTGGGGCAAGGTCGAAGAGATCACGCCGAGCTACGCGTAGTGCGGATATGGGACTGGCGTCGTATGATTGCGCCGATCAGCTACTTCATCTCCGCACGGCATTGGGCGGCGTGTGTGGTCGACGTGGAAAAGCGAAGTTCCAATCAGCGCGATACGCGTACAGAGCCGCCGACCTAGAATTGCCAAACTGTATGAAAGGCATAACGTCCTCCCACAAAACTGTCGCAGTCGGCTGCAGTTGCTGCTTTCGTCTAGCGACCGCTTGTTTTTAGCCCGCACGCTGCGTTGCGAGAGCGGAGTTCGCTTCTCCTGAACGGCTTGAATGTCTTTAGAGTTCCTCACTGCGTCGATTTTTCCGCGAGGCAGCACGCAACTTGAAAATTGCCAGGCTGTAGCACCGAACAGCGCAGCGAAGGCCACGGGCCTGATAGCGCGGCAGTCGGTTTGTATAACAATGGACCCTGGCGCTGGAGCGGGAGCCTGACGATATTCATAAGGCGTTGTCGATTTTCTTTAACAGCTCAACTCATGAGCGGTTCAACTAGGCGCAACAACCAAACCGCTGTTATGTCGCATGTCCGCAGGAATTGAAGATTATGCGCTGATTGGAGATTTTCGAACGGCCGCACTCGTCGCCCGCGATGGCTCGATCGATTGGCTGTGCTGGCCGCGCTTTGATTCGGAGGCCTGCTTTGCCGCCTTGCTGGGTTCGCGCGAGCACGGCCGCTGGATGGTTGCGCCACGCGACAAAGCCAGCGTCACGCGCCGATACCGCCCCAACACTTTGGTGCTGGAGACGCATTTCGAGACGCCCAACGGCGCGGCAACACTGGTAGATTTCATGCCGCAGCGCTGCGATCATTCAACACTTGTGCGCTTGGTTATCGGTACTCGCGGCCACTTGGCCATGCATACCGAGATGATTTTGCGGTTCGGCTATGGCTCCGCTGTCCCCTGGGTGAGCCGCGTCGAAACAGGCGCGCTACGGGCCATCGCTGGCCCGGCCATGGTGGTCCTGAACACGCCCGTGCATGTGCTGGGCCAGGATATGACCACTGTTGGCGAGTTCACCATAAGCCACGGCGAGACGATCCCATTCGTTCTCACCTATTCGCCGTCCCATTTGCCGAGTCCAAAAATGGTGGATCCGACCACGGTGTTGGCGGAAACGGAAACCTACTGGCGCCAATGGTCGGCAAAATGCAGACCGGCCGGACGCTGGTCCGATGTGGTTCGCCGCTCGATGATTACGCTGAAAGCGCTCACTTATGGCCCGACGGGCGGCATCGTGGCCGCGCCCACAACATCGCTGCCTGAACGGATCGGCGGCGTGCGCAATTGGGATTACCGATATTGTTGGTTGCGCGACGCTACGCTCACGCTGCTTGGGGCGATGCATGCAGGATATTACGAGGAGGCCCAGGCCTGGCGCGAATGGCTCTTGCGCGCCGTCGCCGGCAGCCCGGATCAACTTCAAATAATGTACGGCATCGGTGGCGAACGGCGGCTCGCCGAGTGGACCGCGTCGTGGCTACCCGGATACGAGAATTCGGCTCCGGTGCGTATCGGCAACGCGGCGCACAGCCAGCTTCAGCTCGACGTGTTTGGCGAGATCATGGATACGTACCATCAAGCGCGGCGCGGGGGACTGACCGGCACCAATTCAGGATGGGACATTCAACTTGCGTTTGCCGAACACCTTGAAAAGGTTTGGAATGAGCCCGACCATGGGATGTGGGAGATGCGCGGGCCACCGCAGCATTTCACCTACTCGAAGGTCATGGCTTGGGTCGCTTACGATCGCGCGATCAAAAGCGCCGAGGCATTCGGCTTCGATGCGCCGCTCGCCGAATGGCGGACGCTGCGCCAGCAGATCTTCAACGCGGTGTGCGAGCATGCTTTCGACAGCGGGTCAGGCACCTTCGTGCAAGCGTTCGGATCGAAACAGCTGGACGCCAACCTCTTGCTGCTGCCTTGTGTCGGATTTCTTCCGGCTTCCGACCCCCGTATCGAGCGCACGATCACCGCCGTCGAAAATCATCTCCTGCGTGATGGCTTGGTTATGCGCTACAGTACCGAAGAGGTCGAGGATGCGCTTCCGCCTGGCGAAGGCACATTCCTATCCTGCAGCTTTTGGCTTGTTGATGTCTACACGCTGCAGGGCCGTTTGGCCGAAGCCGAACGGTTATTTCGGCGCCTCGTCGGGTTACGCAATGACGTGGGATTGCTGAGCGAGGAGTATGACACCGACGCGAAGCGGCTCGTTGGAAATTTCCCGCAAGCCTTTTCCCATCTCGCGCTTGTCAACAGCGCCTTTAATTTGACGGGGACGAGGAAGCGCGCGCGCGCCCATCCAACACCGCACACAGGACGAGCATGCACCTCCCGAAGAGGTCACAGCAGCGGTGGATTAACGCGTTGACGCGCACCCGACTCAGCCGCATTGCCACGTTCTGTCGGGCCCAATGACATGATCCAAACGCTTGCCGAGAAGAAATGTATTCCTTGTCGTAGCGGAGTTCCGCCAGCCACGCGGGTAGAAGCCGAGCGTTTTTAGTTGCAGACTCCGAATTGGGAACCGTGGCAAGCGTAGCAACCGTGTGCGTCTGTACGCCGCCGGCGACTGCGACGCCTTGGCGGGTTGCCAGCGGCAATTTCAAGGTCGTAAGTGAGACCCGTCGTTGGCGTGCCACGGTGGCAGCCTAGGGCGATCCGCATTTAGGAGCGGAAATATTCCGATGCACCGCTTTCACTGGATCATGATTGGTGCAGCCGCCGGCGCCGCGCTGGTGTTTGTGACCGTCTCGCCGCCCCTGGCCCCGCTGATCAACATCGCCATCGCCTCGCCGTCGACGGCCGCTGCGTCGACCTATCGCGAGCTGGAACTGTTTGGGAAAGTCTTCGACACCGTGCGCCAGGACTATGTCGACAAGCCCGATTCCACCAAGCTAATCCAATCGGCGATCACTGGCATGGTGAGCAGCCTCGATCCCCATTCTAGTTATATGAATGCTCAGGCCTACCAGGAGATGCAGGTCGAGACGACCGGCGAGTTCGGCGGTCTTGGCATGCAGATTACGAAGGAAAACAACGTCGTGAAGGTGGTGTCACCGATCGACGATACCCCCGCGTCCAAGGCCGGCATCCTGTCCGGCGACATTATCACGCAGATCAACGGCAAGGCGATCGAGGACCTCCCGCTCGACAGCGTCGTCGACAAGCTTCGCGGCGAGCCCGGCTCGAAGGTCACACTCGCCATCCAGCGCGCCAATGCCACCCGGCCCGTTATCTTGACGTTGACGCGCGAAATCATCAAAACGCGGCCGGTCAGCGTTCGCGACGAAGGTGGCGATGTCGGCTACATCCGCATTACCGAGTTTAACGAACAGGCGACCGACGAGCTGAAGAAC
>Ga0335074_10006480_pt1 | contig 16243 bp, 9 predicted proteins | sample Lox_Sample_23_FD_206715 | JGI IMG/M metagenome (GOLD analysis project Ga0335074, IMG submission 206715) | Soil microbial communities from Loxahatchee National Wildlife Refuge, Florida, United States - Lox_Sample_2.3 | ecosystem: Environmental > Terrestrial > Soil > Wetlands | place: USA: Florida...
TCGAGCCACATGCGTTCGTGCCATTGGTTGTAGGTGATCGTGCGCGCGGCTAGCACGGGATAGAAGAAGCCGAACAGCACGGTCGTCGTCGCGAGGTAGACGGCAACCCCACCGAAGCCGAGGGCTTGACGAAGCCCGGTCGTTGCACGGGTCCCGATCGCCATACCGATCACCATCGTGATGGCGAGGGCCATGAACGGCACCTCGGGCAGCATGTAGAAGAAGAACATGACGCGGTGGTGCTCGTCCTCGCGGAACCACGGGAGATAGCCGGCGAGGAACACCAGCAGCAGCGCGCTCGCCCGCCAGTCCCGCCGGGCGACCCACGCCCACGCGACCGCGATGAACGCCGGAATCGACGCCCACCACACCGCCGGGTTGCCGATGCCGAGCACCTCTTGCGAGCAGCTACTGGCGCCACAGGTGTGCGGGGCCTGGTAGTAGTACGCCACCGGCCGGGTCATCAACAGCCAGCCCCACGGCCGGGACAGGTACGGATGCGGGTTGGCCTCCCAGGTGAGGTTGTCGGCGTAGTGCCAGATCGCCTTCTGATAGGCCCACCAACCGCGAAAGACTGCCCAGTCGTGCGCCCACCAGGACTGCCCGGGGTGCACGTACAGGTCGTGGTCGTAGGCGTAGGTGCTGTTCGAAGCGAACCAGCCACTCCAGGCAAGGACGTAGACGACAGCGGGAACGAGGACGAACGCAAGCAGCGCCGGGCCGCCGCTGTAGAGCGTGCCGCTCCAGAGCCCGTTCCTGGCGCCGGCAGTACGACGGGCCCCGACGTCCCAGGCGATCGCGAGGATGAGCAGCGCCGGGATGTAGAACGCCCCGTCCCACTTCACCGCGCAGCTGGCACCGATGCAGATCCCGGCGGCCCACCGCCAAGGCCGGAACCCCAGCGACGGCCCCCAGCTGTCGGGGTCGAGCGCGCCGGTGAGCCGGTCGGCAAGTCGTCGCCGTCCGTCGTCGCGGTCGATCACCAAGCAACCGAAGGCGGCCAGGACCCAGAACATCAGGTAGATGTCCAGCATCGCCGTACGGCTCTGGACGAACTCCAAGCCATCGAGGGAGAGCAGGATGCCCGCGATCACGCCGAGGGCGGTCGACCGGAACATCCGGCGCCCGATCCGCGCGACCATCAGGATCGCGATCGTGCCAACCAGGGCACCGGAGAACCGGTAGGAGAACACGCTCGCCGGATAGATGGTGGCGCTGCTGCCGTGGCCGAAGACGACGGTCTTGCCGTGATCGAACAGCACCTCGCCGACTGCCATCATCCACTTGCCGAGCGGCGGGTGGACGACGAAGCCGGGGCCGGTGCCGGGGCCGTTCGCCTCGACGCCGTGATGGAGCAGGGTCCAGCTGTCGTGGGCGTAGTAGGTTTCGTCGAAGACCAGGTCTTTGCGGGTCGTCAGCTGGTGACCGCCCGGGCGGGTGAGGCGCCAGAACCGCGCGATGCCGGCGAGAACGGTCACCGCGAGCGGGAGCAGCCAGCCGCGCAGCCGGTCGGTCGGCATCGGCCGGATCAGCTTGGTCCGGATCCGCTCGAGCGCCTCGGCGGCCGAGAGCGAGGGAGCGGGGGCGGCCTCGTCGATCGCCGGCGGTGCCGTCATGGGGCTCATCGTATGAACACATCCCGCCGCCGCTGCGCTGATCTTGACGTTGGAGGCGCACAAACCGAGGTTGTGCGCCTCCAACGTCAAGATCACCGAAGGGGTGCGCGGTTGAATGTGCGGTGTGCCGTTGGTGATCGCCGCTACGCCGATCGGCGACCCTGCCGATGCGTCCCCGCGGTTGCGAGCCGCGCTCGAGAGCGCCGATGTCGTCGCGGCGGAGGACACCCGGCGCGTGCATCGGCTCGCCACATCGCTCGGGATCCGGATCGGCGGCCGCGTCGTCGCCGTCTACGACGCGGTCGAGCAGGGCCGCGCCGCCGGGCTGCTCGACCGGGTCGCCGACGGCGACACGGTGCTGCTCGTGTCCGATGCAGGGACGCCGCTCGTTTCCGACCCCGGATATGTCCTGGTGACCGGCGCCATCGCGCGCGGGCTCGCGGTGACTGTCCTGCCCGGGCCGTCGGCGTTGACCGCGGCGATCGCGATCGCCGGGCTGCCTGCCGACCGGTTCTGCTTCGAGGGATTCCTGCCGCGCCGAGTCGGCGAGCGTCGTACCAGGCTGGCCGAGCTGGCCGCCGACCCGCGGACGCTCGTGCTCTTCGAGTCGCCACGCCGGTTGGCGTCGACGCTCGCCGACCTTGCCATGGCGTTCGGAGCCGACCGGTCGGCCGCGGTGTGTCGCGAGCTGACGAAGACCTACGAGGAGGTCCGCCGGGGAACGCTCGCGGAACTGTCCGAGTGGGCGTCCGGCCACGAGGTCCGTGGCGAGATCACGGTGGTCGTCGGCGGGGCGGACCGGGCAGTGGACGAGACCGACGACGGCACCCTCCGTGACGAGGTGGCGGCGGCCGTCGCCGCCGGCTCAACTCGCCGCGACGCGGTCGATGCGGTGGCCGGCCGGCACGGGCTGCCGAGACGCCGGGTCTACTCGGCGGCGCTCGGAGAATCGAGTAGCGCCCGCCCGTAGGCTGGGCGCATGTCCCGGCACATCCTTGCGGCGGTCGCATGGCCGTATGCCAACGGGCCGCGCCACATCGGCCACGTCGCCGGCTTCGGCGTGCCGTCCGATGTCTTTTCCCGCTACCACCGGCTGGCGGGCAACCGGGTGCTGATGGTTAGCGGCACGGACGAGCACGGAACACCGATCCTCGTCCAGGCCGACCACGAGGGCGTGTCTCCGCGCGTGCTCGCGGACCGCTACAACCGGGTGATCGCCGAGGATCTCCAGCAGCTCGGGCTCTCCTACGACCTGTTCACCCGTACGACGACCCGCAACCACTACGCGGTCGTGCAGGAGATGTTCAGAGGGCTCTACCGCAACGGGTACATGATCGAGCAGACGACCAAGGGCGCGATCTCACCGTCCACGGGACGCACGCTGCCCGACCGCTACATCGAGGGAACCTGCCCGATCTGCGGGTACGACGGCGCGCGTGGCGACCAGTGCGACAACTGCGGCAACCAGCTCGACGCAGACCAGCTGATCAACCCGCACTCGCGGATCAATGGCGAGACGCCGGTCTTCGTGGAGACCGAGCAGTTCTTCCTGGACCTCCCGGCGCTCGCCGACGCGCTCGGCGCGTGGCTGCGGACCCGCACCGACTGGCGCCCGAACGTCCTGAAGTTCTCGCTCAACCTGATCGATGACCTGAAGCCGCGCGCGATGACCCGGGACATCGACTGGGGCGTCCCGATTCCGCTGCCGGGCTGGGAGGATAACCCGAACAAGCGGCTCTACGTCTGGTTCGACGCGGTGATCGGATACCTGTCCGCATCGATCGAGTGGGCCCGTCGAAGCGGTGATCCCGATGCCTGGCAGGCCTGGTGGACCGACCCCGCGGCCGAGTCCTACTACTTCATGGGGAAGGACAACGTCACCTTCCACGCGCAGATCTGGCCGGCCGAGCTGCTCGGGTACGACGGGAAGGGCTCGAAGGGCGGTAGCCCGGGCGAGTACGGCGAGCTCCAGCTGCCGAGCGAGGTCGTGTCGAGCGAGTTCCTCACGATGGAGGGGCGGAAGTTCTCCTCGAGCCGCAACGTCGTGATCTACGTGCGCGAGTTCCTGTCGCGCTACTCACCGGACAGCTTGCGCTACTACCTGACCGCGGCCGGCCCGGAGTCCAACGACACCGACTTCACCTGGTCGGAGTTCGTGCGGCGCAACAACGACGAGCTCGTCGCGGCATGGGGCAACTTGGTCAACCGCACGCTCTCGTTCACGGCGAAAAACCTCGGCTCGGTGCCTCCGGCGGGAGACCTGAACGACATCGACCGCGCCCTTCTGGACGCGACGAAGTCAGCGTTTCCCACGGTCGGTGCAGACATCGAACGCTCCCGCATGCGTTCCGGACTCGGTGAGGCGATGCGGGTCGTGACCGAGACCAACAAGTACCTGTCCGAGCAGGCGCCCTGGAAGCTGCGGGAGTCCGACCCGCAGCGCATGGCGACGATCCTTCATGTCGCGCTGCAGGCGGTCAGCGACTGTACGACCCTGCTGTCGCCGTTCATGCCGCACTCGTCGCAGCAGGTGCACGAGCTGCTCGGCCGGGACGGGGTGCTCGCACCCGAACCCGAGCTTCGCGAGGTCGACGACCTTGACGGCGGCCCGGCGTACCCGGTGCTTGCGGGTGACTACCACGTCGACGTGAGCTGGGAGTCGGTCGACATCAAGGCCGGTACGCCGATCGCGGCGCCGACCCCGCTGTTCGCCAAGCTCGATGCCTCTGTGATCGACGAGGAGCTCAAGCGAATGGAAGGCGAGTGAGCCGAGCCGCTGCGCGCGAGGGTGGTCCGCCGCCGGCGCCGGAGCCGCTCACCACGCCGGCGCTGGACAGCCACTGCCACCTCGACCTGATGGAGGCGGATGTCGAGGAGGCGATGGCTGCGGCGCGGGCGGTCGGCATCGAGCGCGTAGTTCAGGTGGGTGTCGATGTCGAGACGTCGAGGATGGGTGCGGAGCTGGCGGCTGCGCGTGACGACGTGTGGGCGGCCGTCGCCATCCACCCCAACGAAGCGCACGCCGCGACCGATGCCGACTGGGCGGCGATCGCCGAGCTTGCGGGTCGCCCGCGGGTGGTCGCGATCGGGGAGACCGGCCTCGACCACTACCGCACGGCAGAAGGCGGCTGGGAGCAGCAGGCGGAGTCGTTCCGCCGGCATGTCGCGATCGCCAAGCAGTCCGGCAAGGCGGTCATGATCCACGACCGTGACGCACATCAGGATGTCCTCAAGGTGCTCGCCGAGGAGGGTCCGCCGGAACAGGTGATCTTCCATTGCTTCAGCGGCGACGGCGCCTTCGCGCGCCAGTGCGCCGACGCCGGCTACGTGATGTCCTTCGCCGGCAACATCACATTCAAGAATGCCCAGGACCTCCGTGACGCGGTGATGATCGCGCCGCTCGACCAGCTGCTGGTCGAGACCGATGCGCCGTTCCTGACCCCCATGCCGTACCGCGGCCGGCCCAACTCGCCGTACCTCGTGCCGATCACCGTCAGGGCGATCGCGGAACTGAAAGGGATCTCCGCCGACGACGTCGCGGCCGCGGTGACCGCGACGGCCGCCAGGGTCTTCGGCTGGTCATGAGCACGGCTGGTGATGAGCACCGTGTCATGAGCGCTGAGTCATGAGCGCTGAGTCATGAGCACCGTGTCATGAGCACTGGGGCCGAGGACGGCCTGCTCGGGCCGGCAGACGTCAGGCGCATGGTGGCATCGCTGGCGTTGCGTCCGACGAAGACGCTCGGCCAGAACTTCGTGATCGACCCCAACACCGTTCGCCGGATCGTGCGCGCGGCCGGCCTCGGACCGAACGACGTGGTCCTCGAGGTCGGGCCCGGGCTGGGCTCGCTGACCTTGGGGCTGCTGGGAACGGCCAGCCGGGTGGTCGCTGTCGAGATCGACCCAGTCCTCGCGGACGCTCTGGCAGCAACGGTCGAGCTGCGCTTGCCGCAGCGCGCCGGCCGGCTCGAGGTGGTCACCGGGGACGCCCTCCACCTCGTCGAGATGCCGGGTCCCGCGCCGACCACGTTGGTCGCCAACCTGCCTTACAACGTCGCGGTGCCGGTACTCCTCCACCTGCTGGCCGGCTTCCCGTCGCTGCGCCACGGGTTGGCCATGGTGCAGGCGGAGGTTGCCGATCGGTTGTCCGCGGCTCCTGGCTCGCGCACGTACGGCGTTCCCTCCGCGAAGGCCGCCTGGTGGGCCGATGTCCGGCGAGCCGGAAGCATCCCTCGCACCGTGTTCTGGCCGATGCCCAATGTCGACTCGGGCTTGGTTCGATTCATCCGTCGCGACCCGCCGGCCGCCCCGGAGTCACGCGACCAGGTGTTCGCTGTGATCGACGCGGCGTTCGCCCATCGCCGGAAGACGTTGCGCGTGGCCTTGGCAGGCTGGGCGGGAAGTGCCGAGCAAGCCGAGATCGTGCTCCGAGCGGCGCACATCGATCCACGGGCTCGTGGCGAGCAGCTGGACATCACCGCGTTCGCGGCGATCGCGGCGGCTCGCTCGGTGCTGCGTTAGGCGGCGAGGTGAGATGCCGACCGTCACATACGATCGCCACGTGAGGCGGCTGCGGTGAGCATCACCGTGCGGGTGCCGGCAAAGATCAACCTGCACCTCGGCGTCGGACCGTTGCGCCCGGACGGAAAGCATCAGCTGCACACGATCTACCACGCGGTGAGCCTGTACGACGAGGTCGTGCTCGAGCCGACCGATGACGGTGCCGTGTCGGTCGTGGTCGCGGGCTCGCAAGTGCACGGCGTACCCGAGGGTGACGACAACCTCGCCGTTCAGGCAGTGCGCGCGGTCGCCGCACTGGCGGGCGTCACCCCTTCGGTGCGGATCACGATCCGTAAAGAGATCCCGGTGGGCGGCGGACTGGCCGGCGGCAGCGCCGACGCGGCGGCCGCGCTCGTCGCGGCCGACGCCATGTGGCGCTCGGGCCTGGATCGCAGCGTCCTGGAGCGGCTGGCGGCCAACCTGGGCAGTGACGTCGCGTTCCTGCTGCACGGCGGAACCGCTTTGGGCACCGGTCATGGTGAGGTCGTGTCGCCGGTGCTCAGCCGCGGTGACTGGCATTGGGTGCTCGCGGTCGCCGAGAGCGGACTGTCGACGCCGGCGGTCTACGCCGAGTTCGACCGGCGGCACGGCAGCGACATCGCCGACCCCTCGCATGCGGCCGACGGCGTGCTGGCGGCGTTGCGGTCGGGCGACGTCGTCGAGCTCGGCCACGCACTGCGCAACGACCTGCAGGCTCCCGCGTTGCACCTTCGGCCCAACCTGTCGAAGGTCCTGGCGGCCGGCAAGGAGCTGGGCGCCGCCGGCGGCATCGTGTCAGGCTCCGGGCCGACCGTGGCGCTGCTCACCGAGAGTGCATCGGAGTCGATCCGGATCGCGTCCGCGCTCGCCGGCTACGACGTCTGCCGAACCGTCCGCCGGGCGAGCGGCCCGGTTCCCGGCGCCCGGGTGATCAGTTAGTCCGTCCGAGAACGCAGTCGTCGACCTCGAAGGTGGCTCCGCCGGCCACGGTGTTGGTGCTGAACACCGAAAGCGGCAGGATGTCACCGGTCCCGATCGTGGTGTCGCTCACCTGCAGCAGATGCCAGTTGCTGTCGGTGATCGCCAGCGAGGTGATCGCTGCGGTGTTGACCGCCTGGTAGTTCGGCTTGGCCTCGTGCAGCTCGATGCTGATCGTCATGGGCCGGCTGGCCTTCGCCCAGCAGCTCGCGACGTACGTCACGCCGGGGGTGTCGCTGGAGATCGTCGGCGGCTTGCCGTCGTAGATGCCGGACGCGGCGTAGCTGGTGCTCGTCGTTGCGATCTTGACCGAACTACTACCTGAATGAGCGTCGCTCGACTCGGTCAGCGTCGTCGCGGGTCCATAGGTAGTCCAGTGCAGCGGGATGCCGTTGGTCCAGGTTTCGAATCCAGGATTGGTCAAGAGGTTGGCGTCCGGCGTCGTCACGTCGAAGTCGGCTGATGGTGTGCTTGCGTTACCGGCCGTATCCGTGGAAATGACCGTGTAGTCATACGACGTGTTTGGGCTCAGCCCGGTGTCGGTGAAGCTTGTCGCGCCCGTGGTCGATCCGACTGCGACTCCGTTGCGCAGGATCGTGTAGCCCGTGACGGGAAGGGTGCCGGCGACCGCGGGGGTCCAGCTCAGGCTGACCACGGTCGGGCCGGTAGCCGAGCCGGAAAGGCCGGTGGGTGGCGATGGCGGCACTGCCGGGAGTGTGGTGGCTGTCGCCGGGCTCGATGGTGGGCTCGCCAACTGATTCGCGTCGATCGCCGTCACCGTGTACTGGTACGTGGTGCTCGGCGCCGTCGCGGTGTCGTCGTACACCGTGCCGGCGGTGGTGGCGATGACCGTGCCGTTACGTGTGACCTGATAGCCCGTCACCGGCGACGTCCCTGGCGTTGCCGCAGTCCAGCTCAGGTCGATCTCTTGCGGTCCGTTCGGTGTCGCGGTTAGCCCCGTCGGTGCCAGTGGGGGCGTCGCCGGGAGCGCGACCTGAAATTCGGCTAGCGAGGCCATCGGCACACCACCGGTACAGGCGAGTGTCATCTGCAAGTTGCAGGTCTGCCCGTATTCCAGGAAGTCGCCGCCGACGACCAAGGTGTTGGTTGCGGCATCGAACGCGAAGGCGCGCACCCCGTTGTCGTCCCCATCGGGCGGGTTCATGGCAGGCCTTCCGGACAGCCCTGGGTCCCAGGCCTGGATGGCGCCGGTCGCCTCAGAGACCTGGCCCGCGAAATACGGCCACTGGCCCCCGGGTTTGTTGATACGGGTTCGGTGAGTGCCGGCAATGATCGAGTTGCCCAGCTGGATGACGCCTTGGGTGTCACCGATCATCGAGTCAACCCAGATCTGCGCGCCTGTGGTCGCGTTGAACAGGTGCATGCGATTCGCAGAGCCACCACCCCCGCTGACGATTGCGGGTGGACTGACATTGCTATCGAGGGCGAGTGAGCGCGGGTCGTCTCCATTGACCCCGTCGGGCGGGGTGTTCGGCTCCAGGACCGGTGTGAAGGTCGTGACCGGAGCTCCCGATGTCTCGTTCAACTCGATCAACCCGTGATTGGTGAACCCGTCGATCGTGTCGAAGAATCCGCCGACGTAGAGGCCGCCGTCGGCCGGGTCGGACAAGAGCGTCTCCACCCCTCCCCACGGCATGGGATCCGACCAGTTGACCGCGCTCGTGGTGAGGCTGAGCGATCGCACGGTGCCAGACGCGCCGGCGGAGTAGATCGCGGCCGGGCTCTGGCTGATCGCGAGGGCGTTGACCTGTCCAGACGCACCTGGGTTCCAGCCGGTGACCGCGAAGCCGGGCACGCTGACCGCGGCCAACCGGTTGCGGCTTACTCCATCGAAAGTCGTGAAGTCTCCACCGACGTAAAGAGTTCCGGCGTTGTATGCGAGCGCATGGACGTATCCGTCGTCCGCCAGCGTCGTCTCCGCAAACACGAAGGCGCCGGTGGTTTCGGTGACGACAGCGAGGTTGGTTGCGGGATGCACGACACCGTCCGGCGTCGTGACCGTCGTGAAATCACCACCAAAGGCAACCTCCGGTATGCCACCCACGGTGAACTCCGCCAGTGAGGTGACGTCTCCGTTGGTCTGGGCGAATGGAATCATCGTCGGGGTGTCTGAAATCGTCGTCGACTGTGGTGCCGCGCATGCTGCTGTCATTGCGCCGGCGCTGACCGCGAAGGTTAGTGCCACGGTGGTGACGAGGAGGCAACGCGGTGTTCGCTTCACGCGCACCACTCCTTGCAGACACCAGCGCGTGGGGTCCCCGCCTGGCAAGCGACGGACGCCGGTGGGCGGACGATAGCAACAGTTCTCGGCCACCGCAGCCGAGTTCGATCGTTGCCCTCGTCAGGTCTGATTTGTGGTGCTATGCCTGTCGTTCAGGCTTCACGCCAGTCGCTCACGCCACTCGGGCGCCGCCGCCGCGGGCTAGCTCATGGCGAGCTTGGCTGCAAGTCGCTCGGGTGTCGGCCAGCGGACGTCGTAGGCAAGGTGGAGCTTCTCGAGAGTCCAGATGATTCGTGCCGAAGAGTCCAGCTGGCCGCGCAGCACCCCGTGCCTAGCTGCGGTGGGTTCCGCGTGGTGAAGGTTGTGCCAGGACTCACCCATCGCGGGAATCGCGAGCCACCAGACGTTCACCGACCGGTCCCTCGTCATGAAGGGCTTCGCCCCGAATGTGTGGCAGATCGAGTTCACCGACCACGTGACGTGGTGCAGTAGGGCCACGCGGACCAGGCTCGCCCAGAAAAGTGCCGTCACTGCACCCTGCCAATGCCATCCAGACCAGGCATAGCCGACGAGCACGGGAAGGAGCAGGCTGACCGCGCTCAGCCAGGGGAACGCCTGCGAGACGCGGACGATCGCGCGATCCGCCAGCAGGTCCGGAGCGAAACGCTGGTGGTTGGTCTGCTCCACGTCGAACATCCAGCCGATGTGGGCATGCCAAAGACCTTTGAGCAAAGCGCGGAAGGTCTCGCCGTACCGCCACGGGGAGTGCGGATCGCCCTGTCGGTCGCTGAACGCGTGGTGGCGCCGGTGGTCGGCGACCCAGCGGATCACTGGGCCTTCGATCGCCAGGCTGCCCGCCACGGCGAGCGCAATCCGCAGCGCCTTCTTGGCCTTGAAGGCGCCATGGGTGAAGTAGCGGTGGAAGCCGACCGTAATGCCGTGGCCACTGATCGCGTACATCACGAAGGCGAGCAGGATGTCGTGCCAGCCGATCCCCCAGCCCCAGGCGACCGGGATCGCCGCGACCAGGGCGAGCAGCGGGACGACGATGACAACCAGCAGAATCGCTTGTTCTGCTCGCGCCCCGCGCGCGGTGCGGGTTCGAACCGTCGCCGGGAGCGGGCGGGCGGCGGCGGGCGCGGCCGCCCTGGGGATCGCGGTCTGGGTCATTCCCGCTCCTCTCGTTCGGCACGATGGTCGCACGCCCTCCTAGAAGGGGCACGGGCGCCCGAGCACCCTAGGCTGCGAGGCAGCAGTCCCGGATCGTCTAACGGCAGGACCCGAAACTTTGGATTTCGTTATGGAGGTTCGACTCCTCCTCCGGGAGCGGATGTATTCGGGCGTGCTCGATAGGCTCGGCGCCGTCCAGCACCGCCGCACGCCACCTTGGAGCCCGCGTGACTGACACCGCGCCGGTTGCCGTGATCGTGCTGGCGGCCGGCGAGGGCAAGCGGATGAAGTCGGCGCTCCCCAAGGTGCTGCATGCCATCTGCGGACGCTCGTTGTTGGGGCACGTGCTCGCCGCGACCGCACCGCTGGGCGCCGCTCGCACGCTGGTGGTCGTGGGTCACGGCCGCGACGCGGTGACGGCTCAGCTGAGCGAGATCGATCCCGGTGCCGCTGCTGTCGTGCAGGACGAGCAGCGCGGAACCGGGCACGCCACCGAGCTTGCGCTCGGGGCGCTCGACCCCACCACGAAAGGCACCGTGCTCGTCGTCCCCGGCGATGCTCCCCTGTTGACGACCGAGACGTTGCAACGGCTGCTGGCTCGGCACGAGGAAACCGGCGCCGCGGTGACCCTGCTGAGTGCGGAGCTAGCTGATCCGACCGGGTACGGCCGCGTCGTTCGGGATCCCGACGGCCAGGTTCGTGCGGTCGTGGAGGAGCGCGATGCCGACGACCGGATACGCCAGGTCAGCGAGATCAACACCAGCGTCTACGCCTTCGATCTAGAGCAGCTCGGACCGGCGCTCGCCCGCGTGGAGACGAGGAATGCGCAGGGCGAGCACTACCTGACCGATGTCATCGGCTTTTTCGTCGACGACGCCAAGGTCGTGGCCAGCGTTCGCAGCGACGACCCGACCGAGACGTTGGGGGTCAATGACCGCGTGCAACTCGCTGCCGTTCGTCGCGCGATGCGTGATCGGATTGTCGCGCACTGGATGCGCGAGGGGGTGACGATCGTCGACCCCGAGACCACCTGGATGGGTGTTCGAGTCACTCTTGCGCCGGACTCGACGATCCATCAGAACACGCAACTGCATGGCGCGACCCACGTCGAATCGGGTGCAGAGGTCGGCCCAGACTCGACGCTGAGAGATACCCATGTCGGCGCAGGCGCGACGGTCGTGAAGTCGCACTGCACGGGCGCTCGAATTGGCGCGCGCTCAGCGGTCGGACCGTTCGCCTACCTTCGCCCCGGCACCGTCCTTGGCGCCGATGCCAAGGCGGGTGCATTCGTCGAGATGAAGCAGGCGGTGGTCGGGGACGGCAGCAAGGTGCCGCACCTGTCCTATGTCGGCGATGCCGAGATCGGCGAGCGCAGCAACATCGGTGCCGCCACGGTCTTCGTCAACTACGACGGCGAGAACAAGCACCGGACGGTGGTGGGCGACGACGCGCGGGTCGGGTCCGACACGATGCTGGTGGCTCCTGTGACGATCGGCGCCGGCGCCTACACCGCAGCGGGCTCAGTGATCACCGAGGACGTGCCGCCGGGTGCGCTTGCCGTCGGTCGCGCACGGCAGCGCAACGTCGAGGGCTGGGTCGAGCGCAAGCGTGCCGGCAACTCCGCCGGCAAGAAGCAGGATGGTCCCCCGGATCCGGACGACACCGGTCGGTAGCGTCACGAGCTTGCAGCTCATGCTGGCGTACAAGGGTTTCACCCGATCGGGCTATCAAGATCGGTCCGAGTGGGCTATTAGGTCGGCGCGTCCCCATGACATTCTCTGGTTACCAGTCCGCGTCTCGTCATCAATGCTTCTGCCGCCGGGGTCCGGCGCGGGGATGGAAGCGCAGCCGAAGGGGTCTCGTCGTGCGTCGCCTTTTCACTCTTCTGATCGGGATCGTCACCGCCCTTGCAGTGGCCGTCCCCGGCGTCCAGCTGCTAGGTGCACCGTCGGCCGGTGCAGTCGTTCCGGGCAGCGTGGGTGCCGATGCTGCGTCGTCGTGGCAGGCCAACGCGACGGTCTGGAGCATGACCTACGCGAACGGCGACATCTTCATGGTGGGGGACTTTACGTCGCTGCGGCCACCGGGCGACGCCCTCGGCACGGGTGAGGTGTCCTCGCCGTACTTCGGGGCGCTTAACGCGTCCACAGGGGCGCTCGACCCGGCGATCCAGACCCACGTGTTCGCCGGCCAGACTTCCGGCCTGCCGCTGACGCATGGCGTTGTCGCCCCGTCGCCGGACGGCAGCACGATCTACGTCGGTGGAGCGTTTACGACGGTCGACGGTCAACCGCGCAACCACATCGCCGCATTTAGCACCTCCACGGGCGCGTTGCTTCCGTGGGCGCCCAACGTCAGCGCCGCCGTGAACGCCATCGCAGCAGTCGGCAACGTGGTGTACATCGGGGGGTCGTTCGCGAAGGTCAACAAGACCGCGGTCGGCCCCGACCTTGCCGCGCTGAGCGCCAGCACGGGCGCGATCGTGCCCTGGGGCTCCGGCACCGGCCCGAGCACCGACAACACCGTTGATGCAATGGCGGTGACGCCGGACGGCAGCCAGGTGGTCATCGGCGGCTACTTCGATCAGGTCGACGGGTTGACCCAGAGCGCCGATGGCACAACCCGTTACAACAAGGCTGCCATCATCGGTGGTGTCACCTCGGCCACGCCGGGTGCGCTCGAGCCGATGCCGGCCGACAACGTCGCCGTTCCGCTGGGCACGTCCAAGGCGCCGGTCAACGGCTGCTCCTCCGACGTAAAGTCCGCAGTCATTAGTAACGGGGTCGTCTACCTAGGCGACGAGGGCACCGGTGGCGGCTGCTTCGACGGGGTCTGGGCGGCCAATCTCTCCAACGGCAGTCTGGTTTGGGTGAACCGGTGCCTCGGCGCCACGCAGATCCTGGCGGTCATCGGCAACTATGTCTATAAGGGTTCGCACGCGCACAACTGCCAGGAGAACAACACCAACGGACCGGTTTCCAATGACCCAGCAAACTTCCCGCAGGTTGCGACGAACCAGGCCCGGCACCTGCTGTCGCTGAACACCAGCAACGGCTTCCTCGGGCCCTGGTACCCGTTCTCGAACGCTGGTACAAACCTCGGTCCGCGGGCAATGGCCACGGACGGCAGCCAGCTGTATGTCGGTGGTGACTTCACCACGATGAACCACGTTGGTCAGCAGGGCATCGCCCGCTTCACGCCCACGAGCGACTACCCGACCCCGAAGCCGGACGGCCCGGTTGCGGTCGACGCCGGTCCGGGCACCGTCAACATCTATGCGGTGCCACCCGTGGACCTCGACGACACCCAGCTAACGATGGAGCTGTTCCGCGATGGTGGGTCGACTCCGATCGCCAGTCAGACCGTCACGTCGTATTTCTGGAAGCAGCCGACGGTGGTCTTCTCGGACTCTGGCTTGGCCGCAGGGAGCCAGCACACCTACCAGGTCGAGGCTGTCCCAACCTCGGGCTCGCCGGGCAGCTCGCTCTCACGCGGGGCAACCGTGCAGGTGCAGAACGGCTCGACCAGCTATGCAGCAACCGTGGCAAGCCAGAACCCGTCCGGCTACTGGCGATTCGATGAGCCGGACGGAACGCTCGCGGGTGACGCGTCATCCAGCCGGAACTGGGGCATCTACACAGGCGGGGTCACCCTCGGGCAGCCTGGTGCCATCGCCGGCGACCCGGACACCGCGGCGAGTTTCGACGGTTCGACCGGTTACTTCTCGACCGGCACCGCGCAGGCCAGCCCCTCCACCTTCTCGGAGGAGGTGTGGTTCAAGACAACGACGTCGGCTGGCGGCCGGCTGATCGGCTTCGGGAGCAGCCAGACCGGCAACAGCAGCACGTCCGATCGGCTGGTCTACATGACCAACAGCGGCCTGTTGATTTTCGGGACGAAGTCCAGCAACCAGACGCACACGATCCAGAGCACGAAGTCGTACAACAACGGTGCCTGGCACCAGGTGGTCGCGACCCAGGGCCCGTCGGGCATGGTGCTCTATGTCGACGGGCAGAAGGTGGCCAGCAACACGACGACGACGAGCCAGTCCTACACCGGCTACTGGCGGGTTGGCGACGACAGCCTGAGTGGTTGGACCAGTCGCCCGAGCAGCAGCTTCTTCAACGGGACCATCGACGACGCCTCGGTCTACAACTCGGCTCTGTCTGCAACGCAGGTGGCCGCGCAATACACTGCCGCCCTGGCGCCGGGACAACCGGGCGTGCTTACCCAGAGCGCGAACGGCACTGGCGAAATCGACCTGAGTTGGGGCGCTGCAGTCGGCGCCACGTCGTACGACGTTCGTCGCGGCGCGGGCGGGTCGGACACGTTCCCGACCGATCTGGGTACGGTCACGGGTACCACGTTCGCGGACTCCGGTCACAACCCGGGTGACTCGTTCGACTACGAGGTCATCCCCGAGAACGCATCCGCATCAGGTCCGGCGTCCAATGCGGTGACCGGCACGACGCTGCCGGCGCAAGTCACCGGCCTCGAGCTCAACGTCGTGTCGCCCACGGACATCAACCTGTCCTGGAGCCCCGCACAGGGTGCGGCAACCTACGATGTCTTGCGGGCTCCGGACGGCACCTCGAACTGGACCACGATCAGTTCGGGTAGCTCGGCGAGCAGCTACGACGACACGTCGCTCAGCCCGGGTACGGCGTATGACTACGTAGTCGCGGCAGTGAACGCCGGGGGAACCGGCGCGGTCTCGGCGACCCAGGTCGGAACGACGCCGCAGATCGCGCCGGGTCAGGTGACCGACCTCAACCCCAACGCAGTTGGGGCGACCGAGATCGACCTCACCTGGGATCCGACGACAGGGGCGTCCAGCTACGAGGTCGACATCTCGACTACGTCTGCCTCGGGCCCGTTCACGCCGCTGACAACCACGCTCACCTCGGCGTCGTACGCGAGCACTGGGCTGACCGCAGGCGCGACTTACTGGTATCAGGTCATCGCGTCTAACTCCGCCGGGCCGGGCCCGGCTTCTCAAGTCGTGTCGGCGACGACGCCAAATGTGAATTCGCCCACGCTGGCCAATAACTTCGAGGGCGGCAGCGCCGGTACGGCTCTGACTGCGGCGAACTCCGGCGGTGCGTCAGGCAACAAGTTCGACGCCGTGACCTGCGCCGGCACCGGCACCGTCAGCTACACGTCGAGCGCTCCGCACGGCACGCTCGCGGCGGCGCTGACGCCGGGCACGTCGCCATGCTTCCTCCAGTGGGGCAAGACGTCGATCACAACGCCGTCCACTACGAGCTACGGGCGGACGTACCTGAACTTAGGAGCCGACCCTGCGGTCGGGGTGCAGCTCGCCAAGCTCGGCGACTCGTCGTTCAACCGCGATGCACAGATCACCATTCAGACGAATGGCAAGCTCGCCTTGTACGACGCAGCCGGCACCAAGCAGCTCACCTTCACGAGTGCGCTGCCGTTGAACACCTGGCTGCGGGTCGAGTGGACTCTTGTGAACTCGGCCACGACGGGCTCGCTGGCGGTTAGCGTCTACGCGGGAGACAGCTATACGCCGCTCGAAACGGAGACGGTCGGCGGGATCAACACCGGCACCTCATTTGGTTCGCTGCAACTCGGCCAGGCCATTGCGTCGTCAACCCCTCCGGGGACCGTCCTCCTGGACGACGTCGCGATCGGCACTGCCGGGCCGTTGGGCCCTGGCAGTTAAGGGAGTCGTG
>Ga0335074_10006481_pt1 | contig 16241 bp, 8 predicted proteins | sample Lox_Sample_23_FD_206715 | JGI IMG/M metagenome (GOLD analysis project Ga0335074, IMG submission 206715) | Soil microbial communities from Loxahatchee National Wildlife Refuge, Florida, United States - Lox_Sample_2.3 | ecosystem: Environmental > Terrestrial > Soil > Wetlands | place: USA: Florida...
AAGCCGCACGGTTTCCCCTTACAATAGCGGGATGCATTGTTGAGAACTGTCAGTACAATGCTTTGACCTGGGCGAAATCAGATTATTCCCCATGGGTGCGAAACGTACTCTTCTTCGGTTACTGCTTTTTCTTGTGCTGTTCGGGATGCCGGTCGCTGCATATGGACAAGCTGGCACCGGTTCCCGGGATTACGTGCGCCTCGATGTTTCATCGTTCTCGAAGTTGAGCGCGCCGGAAGGTGCTCAGCGTTGCCAGTTCTGTCATGCGGCTGAGGTCGAGGGATTCGCACGTTCCGCTATGGCGCATGCGTTGCGTCGCGCCGGGCAAGAACCCGATGGAACTGTTACAACCGCCAATTCCCAGATCACGATGCAATCGTCGACCGACGGGTATTGGCAACGTCTGGAGAGCGGAGGAGAGGCCACCAACTATCGCATCGACTACGTCATTGGCTCAGGCAAACACGCGGCCGGATATCTCCTTGATCTTGCAAACCATCTATTCCAATCCCCCGTTGCTTACTACAATAGCCGCCAAGCGTATGATCTGGCGCCCGGATATGAAAACCTGACCAACCCGGATTTCACACGGCCTGTCAGCGACGCGTGCCTGTTTTGCCATTCTGGCTCGGCACTGAAAGTCCCAGGGACGGCGAACGAATATCGCTCTCCGCCTTTCTCGGCTGAAGGGATTAACTGCGAGCGCTGTCACGGAGCTGTCGACCGACACCTCAAAGATCCACGATCCGGAACAATCGTGAATCCTGCCAAATTGGAGAGAGTGGCACGCGACAGCATCTGCGAACAGTGCCATCTTCTCGGAGTGGGGCGCGTCCTGAATCCCGGGAAGAGCTTCAGTGATTTTCGGCCCGGTGAACCACTCGAAGAAGTGTTTACTACTTACCGAAATGTGCTGCCTCCTGGCGCCGACGGAGAAAAGTTCAAGGTCATCAGTCACGTGGAGCAACTTGCTAGAAGTGTGTGTGCTCAGAAAAGCGACGGAAAGCTTTGGTGTGGGACGTGTCATGACCCTCACAACCAGCCCCTCGAACCCGTCGCTTACTTTCGCTCCAAATGTCTTTCCTGTCATGCGAGGAAATTCCCGGCAGCTCATCCTGGCGAGCGAAGCGATTGCATTGGTTGTCACATGCCGAAGCGCGACGCAAAAGACGGAGGCCATACCGCATTCACTGATCACCGGATCCAGCGTCGTCCCGACGTGCAAGAAACAACCGCGAAGGAGTTGGACATCGCTGCTTGGAGAGAGCCTGCACCAGAACTGCAAAAGAGGAATCTCGGCATCGCATACATCAATGTCGGCATGCAGGAGCGGTCTCGATCTTTCATTGGCCGTGGGTATCGCATGCTGACCGAAGTTCAAACTCAATTTGCCAATGACCCGGCGATTTTTACTGCGATAGGATCCGCTCTGCTGTTGGCTAAACAGAACTCGGAGGCAGAACTGGCCTTCGACCGGGCATTGCAGCTGGATCCCGATTCGGTGGTCGCGGAGACAAATGCGGCGTCAGCCTATTTGCAAGCCGGCGACTACAACCGTGCCTCCGCGCACCTCGAACGGGCGGTCACCCTTGATCCGTTTCATCTGCCTGCCCTAGAACCTTTGATCGAGCTCTACAAGCGGGAGGGGGACACTTCCAAAGCGGAGCAACTGTCTGCGAAGTTGAGTTCGGTCATCGAGAAACAATCGGACCGAATGGGTGCATCGCAAAAATCAGACTCTGAAATGCCAGCCCGGACGGCAGAGTCTGTCTATAAAAACATTCAGGTTCTTAAAGGCATTTCTGCCGACGGAATAATCCCGTCAATGCGTTTTGTCGCGGCATCCCTGGGAGTAGAGTGCAGCTACTGTCACGTGGTTGGACATTTCGACAAAGATGACAAGAAGCCGAAGCAGACTGCGCGCGAGATGATGCGAATGGTGCTTAGGATGAATGCAATCAACTTTGGTGGAACGCGAGAAGTTACTTGCAATTCTTGCCACCATGGTTCGACCAGACCGGAATCAATCCCTGGAGTTGCGGGAGAAGAGTCAGAGGAGCCTCCTAGCCCCGAGCAAAAGTTATCAACTGAGTGGCCAACCGCTAACGACGTGATCGATCGATATGTGCAGGCCTTAGGCGGGGCAGCGGCTCTCGAACAAATCAAGAGCAGCAAGGAGGATGGCTCAACGATTGTTCATGGTAAGTCTTCCAGAATTGAAATTCTCAATCAAGCTACCAACAGGCAAGTAAGAATTCGCTATACATCCGAAGGGGACAGCCTCACTGTTTTTGATGGGCACGAGGGTTGGTGGATCGTTCCAGGGCGCCCTCTGCGCGAGATGCGAGGCCCGGAACTCGATGCTGCAAGGATCGACGCCGAGCTGCAGTTTCCTTTGCATCTCAATCAGACTTGCGAGAATTTGCGGATGGATGATCCGGTGAGAATCGGGGACGTCGATGCCTACGTGATTTCGTGTGAAAATGTTGGCAAGCTGCCGCTCCATCTCTATTTTAATGAGCAATCGGGACTGCTGGTGCGAATGGTGCGTTACCTGCCGTCGCCGCTAGGCAATATCCCGACTCAAATCGACTACAGCGATTACCGTGAGGTCAGTGGTGTAAAGGTTCCCTTGCGCTGGGCCGAATCGGAACCGGATGAGATTACGACAACCCAACTGGAACATGTCCAATGGAATGTTCCTATCGACGCGGTCCGATTCGCCAAGCCAGCCGGACCAACGGCGGCGAAGCCCGAAGGACAGTGAGCGAGCCGGACGTATATCTCTATGTTCGTTATGAGAAGGGTTCCCGCTTTGAATGCGTGACGCGAAATGCCCAGGTCTGCGCCAATTCCGTTGCGATGGGCGCTGACTTGAACTCGGTTGGCTCCTAGCCCACGGTAGAGGAATGAAGCGTTTTGCGCCAGGGGTTCGGCGGCTCGGACTTGGAATCATTTGCCCGGAGGCCGGCGTAGCCGGCAATATCCAAATCAAGAATGACGGTGCGCTGAGGACCACTGCCGGTTTTTGCGGCGCGGCAAACCTCGCTATCATTCAAATCCGAGTGCTATATTGAGTAAACCTTTTCTTGTTCGCGTCTTGTTACGAGAGATAATTGCAGACATGCGGTTGTTCTCAGGCTTCACGATTACCATCTGCTTTCTCCTTTCTGCGTTTGCGCTCTCTGCTCAATCGAGCCGGGACGAGGTGAATTCAATCACCGCCGCGCTGCGGGCAAGCAGATTTTCCGATGCTCTGGAGTTGCTCGAACCGGCTATCCGACAGTCTCCTTCCAACGCTCAATTGTGGACGCTGCAGGGACTGGCATATTCAGGCCAGGGACACCGGGAGAAAGCCCTCGCATCCTTCCATCAGGCATTGAAGATTTCGCCTGACTATCTTCCGGCACTCGAGGGTGGAGCGCAAACCGCCTATGAGACGGGGGCCCCGGACGCGACAGTTCTTTTGCAACATGTGCTGAAGCTTGTTCCAAGTGATCCAACAGCACACGCCATGCTTGCGTCTCTCGCCTACAAGAATCACAAATGCAGTGAAGCCGTGTCACATTTCGAACAAAGCGGTACTGTGCTCGAGTCGCAACCGGTTGCGTTGCGTCAATATGGAATTTGCTTAGCCCAGATTAAGCGCGTTGACAAAGCCATCGAAGTGTTTCAAAAGCTGATCCGAATGCCTGCTGACGAAACGCAAGACCGGGTCCGTTTGGCCGAACTGCAACTTTCGAGCGGAAGGCCAGCGGACGCCGTGGAGACGCTTCAGCCCGCGTTGCAGGACCATGCTGATTCCGACGTGCTTGCTCTCGCAGCAGAGGCATATGAAAAGCAGAAAGATACGCCGCAAGCAGTCAAGCTTTTGCATCAGGCGATCGTCCAGGATCCACGCGACGTCGATCTGTACCTTCAATTTGCCGATCTTTCAATCGTTCACCAATCGTTCCAGGTCGGCGTGGATATGATGAGCGCTGGAATAAAGCTGCAGCCCGCGGCTGCCCCGCTATATCTCGCACGCGGAATTCTGTATGTTCAGCTCGCGGATTATGATCATGCTGAAAGCGATTTCGAAAAGGCGAATGAACTCGATCCTGGCCATTCCATCAGTGATGCAGCGCGCGGGATGGTGGCTGAACAGCAGGATGACCTGGACAAGGCGCTGTCTGTCGTTCGCTCGCGCCTCGCGAAGCATCCCGATAACGCATTATTGCTCTATGTGCAAGCCGATATTCTGGTGCAAAAGAATCTCGATGTGGACAGCCCTGAGTTCGATCAGGCGGTGACGTCCGCAAAACGTGCGACTCAGCTGCAGCCTGGATTAGTCTCGGCCCGCGATACCCTGGCAAAACTCTATCTGCAAGCGGGGGAGAATCAGCGGGCAGTCGAGGAATCGCGGGCATCTTTGCAACACGATCCGAGTGATCAGGTTGCTCTATATCATTTGATCGTGGGACTGCGTAAAACGGGGCACAGAGCAGAGTTGCCTCCGCTCCTGCAAAAACTCGCGGATCTTCGCGAAAAGGCAACGCGGGAGGAAGGCGAGCATAATCGCTACAAGTTGATTGAGCAACCGGAGACCAATCATCCGACCAGGTAAGGGCTGGCGAGACCTGGGCCGCCATAAAAGGCCTGCCGGAAATCCAAGAACGTATCGAGTGCTATGAAAATTTCACGCCGCTCGTTTTTTAAAGGGACACTCGGGACCCTGCTGATTCCCAAACCTTTACAAGCCTTTGCACAGCAGCAAGGAATAGCTTCGCGCGGAGTGACGCCGCAGGCGCGTCCTGCTAACTCCGGACGCCCTTTTAATGCCCACTTCGTTGATGTAGCCAAGGCTGCCGGGCTCACGCAGCCCACAATATACGGCGGAGTGGAATCCAAGAAATATATTCTTGAAGCAAACGGATGCGGCTGCGCGTTCTTGGACTACGACAATGACGGCTGGATCGACATTTTTTTGCTATGTGGAACCAGACTCGATCAGGCTCCCGCGGAGGCTACCAATCGTCTTTACAAGAATAACCGGGACGGCACATTCACCGACGTCACCGATCGCGCCGGCCTTCGCGCGACCGGATGGGCCAATGGCGTGTGCGTCGGCGATTACAACAACGACGGTTTCGAGGATATCTTCGTTACCTACTTCGGCCAGAACCGTCTGTATCGGAACAACGGCGACGGCACATTCACGGATGTGACGAAAGCTTCTGGGCTACTTAGCACCGAGACGCGGTGGGGCGCAGGATGCAGCTTCATTGACTACAATCGCGACGGCCATCTGGACCTTTTTGTGTCGAACTACATCCGATTCGATCTCGAAAAAGCTCCGGTACCCGGCGAAGCTTCTACCTGCAACTGGAAAGGAATCCCGGTGAATTGCGGCCCGCGTGGATTGCCAACCGGTCGGCACTCGTTATACCGCAACAACGGGAACGGGACCTTTACTGAAGTGACTAAGGAAGCAGGCATAGCCGGTGCGACCGAAAATTACGGAATGACTGTGGTCGCCGCGGATTTTGATGAAGACGGATGGCCAGACATCTTCGTGGCATGCGACTCCACCCCCAGCCTGTTGTTCATGAACAACCACGATGGCACGTTTCGAGAGGAAGGAGTCGTTCGGGGAGTTGCCCTAAGCGACGATGGGATGGAACAGGCGGGCATGGGAGTAGGCATCGGGGACTACGACCCGGATGGACATCTGGATATCTTCAAAACGCACTTCATGGGTGACACCTGTGGGCTTTACCGTAATGACGGCAAAGGCAACTTTGACGACAAGACTCGTGCCGCCAAGATTGGAGTCGAGACCCGCTTCGTCAGTTGGGGTGCAGGAATGTTCGACCTCGACAACGACGGCTTCCCTGACATTTTCTTTGTCACGGGTAGCGTTTACCCGGAAGTAGAGCGGAAACTGCCCGACTATCCTTATCGGACGCCCCGCATTCTCTTCCGCAACTTGGGAAATGGACGCTTCGAGGAACTATCGGCTGAGGCAGGTCCCGGAGTAACCGAAGCTCGCTCAAGCCGCGGCTGTGCCTTCGGCGACTTCGACAACGATGGGGACATCGACATCCTCATTATCAATATGAATGAAGCGCCATCACTGCTGCGCAATGATTTGTCGGGGAAGCAAAACTGGATCAAATTCCAACTCGAAGGCGTAAAGTCGAATCGCAGTGCAATCGGAGCACGTGTGCTCGTGCACTATGGAAACAAGGTGCAGGCGCAGGCCCGCGTGAGTCAGTCCAGTTACTATTCATCGAACGATCCTCGCCTCCACTTCGGAATCGGAGACGCCAAAACCGTTGATGTTGACATCATTTGGCCGAATGGCGTCCATGAACGTTTTCAGGGAATCGAAGCGAATCAACTGGTTACCGTTCGCGAAGGGGCCGGAATCATCGCGAGCAAGGGATGGGACTCCAGTCGCAAGCGCTAACTCTGGTTCCCTAACATCGAGGTTCTGTTCTAGTCATCCCTGGCAGGCCGCACACAGAAAAATCTCTTGACAACGTCTCACATTAATATTTAGATATTACCCACTTACGGTAAACGTTTTCTCAACTTGAAATCTACAGCGCTCTCGCCGTTCGAAAGCGCGATATCAGGGAGGCATCCATGCCTGGTCGCATGTTGTCCCGCCGAGCAGTCCTACTTCTGTGCGTGTTTTTGTCGCTCGCGAGCGCAGCCTTCGCTCAATTCACCGCGAGTATTCAAGGAGTAGTCCAGGATCAAAGTGGTGCCGGGGTCGCAAAGGCCACGGTGGTGGTGACGAGCCAAACGACAGGAGCGGCCAGCACGACTACAACCGACGCCGAGGGGAATTACCGATTTGTCTCTCTCGCTCCCGGTGAATACAAGATCACTGCTACGGCGGCGGGCTTTGCAAAGTCCGAGGCGGATATCACGCTACTCACCGCGCAGAACCTGAATGTTCCGATTTCACTCAAGGTTGGTTCCGTGAGTGACTCTGTGCAAGTGAGTACCGAGGCTCCCGTAGTCGATTCTGCGGACAGCCGCGTTCAGTTGACTATTGAGAATCAGGCGGTGGCGGTGTTGCCCATCGTAGGACGAAACTTGGTCACACTCGTTACGGTGGCCCCCGGGGTTTCGGGCCTCGGAACCAGCACCTCCGGCAGTCCAGCATCTGGCGTGGATAACTACTCGACCGAAGAACAGGTTGATGCCAGCGCCAATGGACAAGGCCAGAACAATAATCAATATGTGGTGGATGGTCTTGACGTCACAAGCGGAATCCGTCAAGGAGTTCTAAACCTGACTCCCCAGCCGGAGGCGATCCAGGAAACCAGCATTCAGGTAAACACTTTCTCGAGCGAATACAGCCGTGCCGCCGGGCTGCAGACTATGTTCACAACGAGGTCAGGGACGGACAAATTCCACGGCTCGGCGGCCGACTGGTTTAACTACCAGGGAATGTTTGCTGCGCAGCACTTCGTGGGATATCCCTACTCGCCATTTCATTCGAACAACATGGATTTCGGGATTGGCGGGCCTGTGATTCCCCATCATGACTTTTTCTTCTATTTTGCAGTGGAGCCGCTACGTTCCTCTTCGAGCGCTGGTGGATCGGTGACTTTTGCAGCGCCAGAGTTCATACAATTTGCCCAAGCGACACCAGCATTGGCGAACACGGTCGGAACTGGAGTCTTAGCTAAGTATCTACCCGTGGGCGTGTCTGGTGTCACAGTTTCCCAAACGGCAAGCGATGTTCTTGGGAGCAATGTTTGTGGAACGCCGGTTGCAAATAACATTCCCTGTTCGACACCGATGATCGATACCGGTTCATTTGGTGCAACGTCAATTCGAAACGGCACACAATATTTTGCTCGCTTGGACAAGGGTTTTAAGAATGATCGAGTTTACGCCAGTATTTTCCGGACCCTTTTGTTGACCGGTGCGCCGTCTCCTATGCCCCAATTCTCCGCGTTGAACAACACGTGGCAAGTCGCGGGACAGGCGTCATGGACTCACACGTTCTCTCCATCCACCTTGAACGACTTTACTGCTGGTCAGAGCAGGGTGGAGGGAGTGCTCGGGAGCGGAGCCAAGGACTATACCGTCCCATCCATATCCGTAAGCGGCATCAATGTCGATTCAGGACAGGCGTTTGGCGTCGGATTCGCGCAGGGTGATTTCATTCAACACAACTATCATTGGCGCGACGTACTCACGCACGTCCGGGGTGCGCATACCTTCAAGTTTGGGTATGAGGGCTGGTACGGAGATGACGTGGAACCGTTCCAGGGACCGTGGTCGCAACCGAAATTCTCATTCAGCAACCTGCTGACATTGGCGCAGGATGCCCCCAGTAATGAGAACGGTATTTATTACAATCCTGCGACTGGCACCGAGCAGTTGTGGAGCTGGGATGCTGCTTCCAGGACCTTCGGGCTTTTCATGCAGGATACTTGGAAGGCCAAGAAGAATCTGACCGTGACTCTTGGTTTGCGCTATGACGACAGCGGAAACCCTTGGTCGAAGAGTCCTTCGACGGTCTTCGGAAATTTCTACTTGGGTACCGGTTCAACTGAGCAACAGCAAGTGGCGAATGGCTACGCTAAAGCCACGCATAATGCCTTACTGCACTCAGTCGATAACTTGTTTAGCCCAAGAATCGGAATTGCTTGGGATCCGACCGGGAGTGGCGATTGGGTAGTGCGCGGCGGATTTGGGATTTACAACAACTGGCTCACACAAGCCAACGTGCAGGAGGAATTCCGCGGTAGCCCCCCGGGAGAAGTCGCGCCGACCTTTGTTGCGGGTGGAACGGCATCTGCTCAAGCTCCAATCTTTGTTCTTGGGAGCAGCGACAAGCCTCCCTTTGGATTTACATTCCCGACGTTTGGCACAGGAAGCGGGCCAAATCCGCAATCAGGAGGCGGCCTCAATGCGCAAGGCGGTGTTGTCGGCGCCAGTTTTGCCATCGGCGGAATCAACCCCCTATTGAAGTCCCCGAAATCGAACGTATGGTCGGTCAGTCTGGAGCGAAAATTGGGAGCTAAGTTCGCAGCCAGCGTCGGTTATAACGGGTCCCACTCCTACAACATCGTCGGCAACGGCAACTCGATCGGCAATGTTTCCTATGGAGTGGATATCAATTCATTTCCGGGCGACCTGATTAACGTGATGAACACGAGCCCGACCCCGGTGATCCCCAGCCCGACGCGGTTGAATCCCAGCTTCGGACCGATCACCTACGCGGACAACGACCGTTACGGCAATTACGCGGCTGTGATCTTCGACCTCAGAGGACGGTTCTCCCGCGGCTACGTGGATACCTCTTATACGCGTTCTCGTTCCAAAGACGACGCGCTCTACTATCCCAACTCCGCGGGCTTGGATCCGCAGCAGTATTATGGACCTTCAATTTTTGATGTGCCCAACCGCTTCTCCTTGAGCGGCAACTATTCGTTGAAAGGTTTGAACGGCGGCAAAGGCTTCGTTGGATATTTGACCGGTGGATGGGGCATAAGCGGAACCAGCATCTTCCAGTCCGGTTATCCTCTAACCGCGAATAACACGAATGGCTTTCTAGCTGTGTGCGCGTCCGGTGCCCTCAGCAATGTTACGGGATGCTCGGCCTCGGACCCAGCCGTGGCATATCAGGCGGGAAGTGGGAACTATAACGCCGACGGAGAAACAGCCGCTTCTTATCCGGATGCGACGAGCTACACCCAATCAACCGACAACAAATCCTGGCTCTCGGGGGCAATTCCTAAAAGCGATTTTGCAGTTCCGACCTTTGGTCAGAACGGAAATGAGAAGGCCATGCAGTTCCGTGGGCCGAATTTCTTCGAAACGGACATAAACTTCTATAAAGACACGATGATCACGGAGCGGGTGAACTTCCAATTCCGATTTGAAGTGTTCAACATCTTTAATCGGGCAAATTATGCCAATGTCGATACAAATTTTCCCGACGGGAACTTTGGTTTCGCAACAGCATCGCACGAGCCGCGTTTCTGGCAGCTAGGCGGGAGGCTTTCTTTCTGAGACGTACACATCCTCTGACTTTGGCCGGCTGACTTTCGTTCAGGCAGCCGGCCAAGTTTTTCCCAAGCTTAAACATCCCGAGACGCTACGCTGGCTGCGCACATGGCGTTGGATCTACTATGATGCTAATCGTGCGCCCCGATGGTCCTTCGACGCTTAAGGTGTCGACTCCGAGGTAGGTCCAGACTGCTTGAAATCCACGGTTGCCATTCGACAGGGAACAAAAATCGTTTTGGACGTGATCCTGGGGCTGTCCTGTCTTTTTGGCCAGACTCAAAAAGACCAGAAGCAACAAATCGCGGCTGCCTTACAAAACCACCAATTTGATCGTGCTCTTGATCTTCTTAATCCTCCATTACGGAGTAGTCCCGAGGATGCTGAACTCTGGACGATGCAAGGGGTCGCGTATGCGGGACGTGGCCAGAAGAAGGAAGCCCTGGCTTCATTTCGCAATGCCATCAGTTTATCCCCGAATGATATTCCTGCTCTCCACGGCGCCATTCAGATCGAGTATGACGCGGGGAATTCGGATGCAATTCCCCTTCTGCAACATCTTTTGCGTCTGCAGCCATCTGATTTGACCAGCCACGCAATGCTTGCTGTCCTGGAATATCAGCGGGGCAACTGCTCATTGGCGGTCGTACACTTTCAGAAAGCAGCTTCTTTGTTCGATCAACAACTCCCGGCTCTTAATGCTTACGCTACATGCCTGGTTCGCCTTCGCCGGCCGGCGGATGCAGGAGATGTGTTCCAACGCGCCCTGGCGCTCAATCCCGACAATCCGCGGGAGCGTCAACTCCTGGCCTGCTTGCAAGTGATGGCGAAAAAACCTGAGGATGCAATTTTGACACTTGGTCCTCTCCTTTCAGACAACCACGCAGACTCTACAACCCTGGAACTCGCTTCGTCGGCGTATGAGGATGCTCACGAAACGGAGAAGGCAGTGGACGCATTGCGTCAGGCAATCTTGATCGATCCCCAAAACGTTCAGCTCTACCTTGACTTCGCAGCGCTATCGGCGACACATCAGTCATTCCAGGTTGGCATCAACGTCGTGAACGATGGGATCGGCCTACAGCCGAAGGCCGCGGCTCTATACTTTGCACGTGGTGTGCTGTATGTGCAGATTGCGGAGTATGAAAGGGCGCAAGCAGATTTTGCGAAAGCCTACGAACTTGATCCGTCGCAATCGTTGAGTGCGGCCGCACAGAGCTTGGCCGCCGTACAGCAAAACAATTTGGATCAGGCGCTGTCTGACGTGCAGGAAAAACTAACGCGCCGTCCAAAGGATCCGATCCTCCTTTACATTCAGGCAGACGTTCTTGTTCAGAAGGGCGCGGAACCAGGCAGCCCGGAGTTTCAAACGGCGATGCATTCCGCGAAAAGTGCTGTTACGCTGCGTCCGTCACTCGGACCAGCGCATCAGGTCCTTGGCAAGTTGTATTTGCAAGCCGGAGAATACTCCGAGGCCGCGGTCCAGTGTCGCAGGGCGCTGGAGATCGATCCGAACGATCAAACATCCCTCTATCATCTGATCCAGGCATTGAGGAAGGGTGATAAGAAAAGTGAAATTCCCGACTTGCTGAAGCGCCTGGCCGGGCTTCGCCAAGAAGCGACAAAAGAAGAACGGGAACAATATCGTTACAAACTCGTCGAGGGAGACGCCGGCAAATAGTCCCTGCGGCCCGACGAGGGCTTTTTAGGACTTCAGAATCGCGTAGGTGCTGTAGTTCTCCTTGTCGATATTCATGAACGGCCGCATCGTGATTTCCTGGCCCTCAATCGACTTGGCAATCCAGTCGCCTTTGGCGTTATTTGTGGGCTTAGCCTGCAACAACCCATCGCGATCGAAACGTGGCTGCGAGTCGGTCACCGCAAACAAAACGAGCGGACCATACATGAGAGCTACCAGTTTAGGATGATTCGCGTCGACCGCTTCCATCCTCAGACTCATCGGCAGTTCCAGCTCGATGCGATCCCCATCCTTCCATGTGCGCTTGATTGAGGCGAACGTGCCCCCTTGCACGGATCCGGGGATACGGTTGCCATTAACAGAGAGTGCCGGGTCCGGTGTGGTCCACGCCGGAATGCGCAGGTAAATCGCGAACTCTCCCGGCTGCGAAGCCGAAATCTTCAGCGTGATCTTATTGTCGAATGGATATTCAGTTTCCTGCTTGATTCCATACCTTCCAGGTCCATCCGTCCATTCGACGCGCGAAGGCGCAAACAGGTTTACATAGACTCCGTCGGAAGAACGGAAATAAGTGCTGACGTGGTAGTCGGCTGCCAACTGCGGGAAAGTTCCCGAGCAGCATGGCCATTTTTGGCCATACCAGACTTTTTTCCCGTTCGTAGCATAGTCCGAGTAGTAGAAGGATGTGCCATCACCCTGAATCGGCCATGCGCCCAGGATCGTGTTGTATAGCACGCGTTCCATGCTGTCTCCGTATTTCGAGTCTTTTGTGACACGCAGCAAATAACGCGTAATTTTGAAGTGGCCGTAGGCACCGCACGGCGTCTCGAAACTGGCGTGAGTCTCACTAAGGCTGTTACCCAACTGACCGGTTTCCGGTTCGCCGAACGTTTCGTTCGGTCCCCACCCGCCAGTCGCGAAACTTTGCGTCGTGAGCAACATTCGAAATCCGTTCTGGGCTGCTCGCAAATGCTTCTCACTGCCTAGCGTGATGTATGCCTGCATTGCGGAACTAAAGGCATTCACATGGCTATACGCATGTTCGAAAGGCAACACATTATTGCCCTCTGACAGAGGATTGAAGTACGTGTCATCTTCCAAGTACTTCTTCGCCATGTCTCGATAAAAGACATCTCCGCTGCGCTGGTACGCCAGGAAAAGATTCTCGGGCAGCGTGTACGTCTCGTCCCATGTGTAAGACGTGTCCTTGTGGGGCCGGGAGCGTTGTTCTTGCCGTGATAGGGCCTTTTCCGGTAAATACGCCAAGATCGCATGTGTCAGCTTCTCATGGATTCCCATAGCCAGCGGGTCATGCGCGAACTCGTGCGCATCAATCAAACCGCAGGAGAGCTTGTCGTACGTGTAGGCGGGGAGTCGATAGCCGACAAAGAACTTGGCCTTCGGATCGAGGGTTTCCCCGTAGCCTTTGACGAGGCGATTAATCTTAGCGCGAGTTTCTTCCGATCCCGTGACGGCATAGGCTCGTGCCAACGCGGAAACATATTGCCCAAAACTGTGCCCGGGAATAAATCCGTGGAAATCGTTATGCACCAGGCTAAAGCCGCCGATGTCGTACCAGCCTCCCATGTCCTCGCCCGGGGCCGGCAAGCCGGCCATCTGGCGAAACACTTTGAGCATACGGTCATCGTCCAGATTGAGAAAGCGGGCGTGATTCTCCTCAAATTGGCGTTTCATCGGGCCATCGAGCAACTGCACATCCGAGTACTGGAATGTCGATAAAGCCGGAATCACGGCGACGGATCCTTTTGCGGGAGGCTCGGCTGCCCAGGCAGGAGCGGAACGAGCAGTGTAGACGGAGGCGGTGACCGCGCCTGCTGTCTTGAGGAATTCGCGGCGGCTGACGGAAGAAGTCATAGGCCTCCTTGATTGGGGAAACGTTTTCTCCAGTTTGCTGTACAGACTGGCGTTTGTCAATTCCGGGCGGTTATCGAGCAGTCAACCGAGAACGCGTTCTGAATTTCTTCCACTTCCACTTGTTGCAGACGGAACTCCCCTGCACCCACAATGCCAGCGACCTGTTCCGGATTTCGAAATCCAACGATGGCTCCGGTAACCACCGGATGATTCAAGGTCCAAGCGATTGCCACTTCTCCGGGCGTGCGGCCGTGTCGTTGACCGATATTGCGCAGCAATTCGACCAACCGCAAGTTGCGGGAGAGTTGGGGTTCCTGAAATCCAGGCAATGATTTCCGCCAATCCTCCGGAAGAAAGTTCGCGACTCGCTCCTTCGTCATGGAACCTGTGAGCAATCCGGCGTACATCGGGGAATACACGATCACGCCAATGTTCTCAGCAGCGCAGAAGGGCAGGATCTCAGCCTCGATTTCCCGGCGGACAACCGCGTAAGGCGGCTGCAGGGAGGTGATGGGCGCAATGGCCTGAGCGCGTTTCATCTGCGCCACACTGAAGTTCGAGACCCCGATATATCGGACTTTACCTTCTATCTTGAGTTTCGCCAGTTCCGCCCAGCCCTCCTCGATGTCCTCGTCTGGCTCCGGCCAGTGGATCTGGTAGAGGTCGATGAAGTCGGACCTCAGACGCCTCAGGCTGGCCTCGCACTCCCGGCGAATGGATGCTGCCTTCAGTGACGCGCCAATCTTTCCGTTATCGTCCCAAACCCGCTCGCACTTCGTAAACACGTGAGGTCGAGGATGGTAGCCCTGCAATGCTTGGCCGATCATTTTCTCGGAGTGCCCTAGTCCATAAAGCGCCGCCGTATCAATCCAGTTGATTCCATGGGCAAGGGCAGCATGGATCGCAGGGATAGAGTCGGCGTCGTTCTGTAGCCCCATACTTCCACGCCAACCGCCGCCGCCAATTGCCCAAGCGCCGACACCAATCGGCGTAATATGGAGATCGCTGTTGCCGAGCCGACGTCTTTCCATTCCAATGCCTTCCGTCCAGACCTCGCCACGAAGGCGGGTTCGACCTGAGTTTCACTTCAGCTCGATCAACAATTCCAGATGGGCGAAGGTATTGTACCGTAATCGATTACTGGAACCGGCTTTTTTATCCGATGCAAGTTTTCGGGATCTGACTGAAAGGTCTCAGGACACGATTGAAATAGGCTTCGGGAAGAGATCAAGAATGAAAGACGAAACGCATCAGAGCGCCTTAGTTACGGGGCATAAGTCCCTATAGTGAGGGATGGAGTCATTCGGAAAAGCTTCTTGACAACAATTCTCAAGCGGTCTATAAACTCTTTCAATTCTAAGAGAAATCGTTTACTGTACCGGAGAATCTCAGTGAGGAGCGGTTCGCTTGGCCAAGTGCACCCGGGGCGCATCGTCTGTTTTTTGGCCCCGTTCTTCCACGCGTCTGAGTCGGTTGGCTGCAAGCGGCACAAGGGCGACACGCAAGGCATAGCGTCTGATCCTGGCGGCTCATAAACATGCCTTCTGCTCAACTTCAGTATGTGGTGAGACGAGGCCTGCGAGGGCGCGACATTTCTGTTTTTAGTGTCAATCACCCGTTTCCCTCCGTACAAGATGATCAGCGCTCGCGCTGAGGCTCCAGGAGGACCTGGCAAAAATGAAACAATCTCTTTTATCGCGGCGGAACTTCCTGAAGCGGGTATCGACAGCCGGGGTAGCCTGTTCGGCGAACGCCCTCTGGGCTAAGCCTGCACTTCTCACGAACCGGGCATTCATGCGGTCCTCGGCCGATTCCTCAACTGCCCGCGTTTATGTTGACACCAGGCGAACGATCTCTCCCATCGATCCTAACCTCTTCGGTTCGTTCCTCGAGCACTTAGGCCGTGCAATCTATCAAGGGATCTACGATCCGGGTTCCAAACTCTCGGATTCGGATGGCTTTCGTAAAGACGTCCTCGAAGAGATACGAAATTTGGGAGTTCCTATCATCCGCTATCCTGGCGGGAATTTCGTCTCCGGTTACAACTGGCTCGACGGAGTTGGCCCCAAGCAGGATCGTCCTCGCGTCCTCGACAAGGCGTGGAATACTCTCGAGTCGAACCAGTTCGGGACAAACGAGTTCCTGGCTTGGTGCAAGGTTGCGAATACAAAGCCGCTGATGGGCCTGAATCTTGGCACGGGGACACCTGAGGAAGCCGCGGCCCTCCTCGAATACTGCAATGTCGACAAAGGAACGCGATGGAGCGATCTCCGCCGCCACCACGGGGTCGCCGATCCCTGGAGAATTCAACACTGGTGTCTCGGCAACGAGATGGATGGTCCTTGGCAAATTGGCCATATGTCCGCCAGTGAATATGGGCTGAAAGCCGCAGACGCCGCACGAGAGATGCGTTACGTCGACCCCGATGTGAAGCTGATTGCCTGCGGGTCCAGTGGTCCTTTCATGCCCACGTATCTCGAATGGGATCGCGAGGTGCTCGAACAGTGCTACGACTACGTCGATGGACTGTCGCTGCACCGTTATTTTGGCAACGACGAACGCGACACCGGCGGATCAAGCGGGAAATATCTCGCGATGAATATGAGCATGGAGCGACAAATTGCCGAGACCCTTGCAGTCTGCGATC
>Ga0335074_10006482_pt1 | contig 16240 bp, 11 predicted proteins | sample Lox_Sample_23_FD_206715 | JGI IMG/M metagenome (GOLD analysis project Ga0335074, IMG submission 206715) | Soil microbial communities from Loxahatchee National Wildlife Refuge, Florida, United States - Lox_Sample_2.3 | ecosystem: Environmental > Terrestrial > Soil > Wetlands | place: USA...
GTGGCTGGCGCGCACGGGCAAATCCTTTCGGCTGTTATACATTTGCCGGATCGGAAGCCGTGGGGGTTTTTGCCGATTTGCGGAAGGATCAATTGCCGAGGTTGCGAATGCGCGGGCATCAATGCCGGCCGGGAAACTTTCGCGAGCCTTCGAGGCAGGAGAGGACATGACCGAACCATCCGACGGCACTGTCGCGCCGCGCGAAGTCATTCCGGCCGGCCATGCGGCGCTCACGCCTGACGAAGGGGCAGGAGGGCCGCCGTCGCGGACGGGCACTGCCGCGCTCTCTGTCGCGGCACTCGGGGTCGTGTTCGGCGATATCGGGACCAGTCCGGTCTACACCTTCAAGGAATGTTTCAATCCGGAGCACGGGCTCGCGCTGTTACCGGAAAACGTGCTCGGCGCGCTATCGTTGATCGTCTGGGCGCTGATCCTCGTTGTCGCCTGCAAATACGTGCTGCTGATGATGCGCGCCGACAATCACGGCGAGGGTGGGATACTGGCGCTGCTGGCGTTGGCGCAAGAAGCGATGCAAAGCGGCAAGGTGCGAAACCTCTTTGTTTTGATCGCGATTGGCGGCGGCGCGCTGTTTTACGGCGACAGCATGGTCACCCCGGCGATTTCGGTCCTGAGCGCCATCGAAGGGATCGGCATCGCCGCCCCGCAATTGAACCGGTTTGTGGTGCCGGTCACGGTCGTGGTGCTGGTGCTGCTTTTCTTCATTCAGCGGCGCGGTACCCGCAGTGTGGGTCACTTCTTTGGCCCGGTCATGCTGGTCTGGTTCACGGTGATCGGGCTTGACGGGCTGGTTCACATCGCCGCAGCGCCGCAGGTACTGGCTGCCCTGAACCCGGCATATGCGGTGACGGTCTTCATCGCTTCGCCACTGCGCGGCTTTATCGTGCTCGGCGCTGTATCGCTGGCGATCACCGGCGGCGAGGCGCTGTACGCCGATATGGGGCATTTCGGCAGGCTGCCGATCCGCCTCGCTTGGTTCGGGCTGGTGCTGCCCGCCATTGTGCTGAACTATTTTGGACAGGGCGCCTTGATCCTTGCCGACAAGTCGGCGCTCGAAAATCCATTTTTCCACATGGTGCCGGGGTGGGGGCTGATCCCGCTGGTGGTGGTGTCGACCGCGGCGACCGTGATCGCGTCGCAAGGGGTGATTTCCGGTGCGTTTTCGCTGACGCGCCAAGCGATCCAACTCGGCTTGCTGCCGCAACTCGATGTCTTCCAGACTTCGACCGAGGCGCGCGGGCAGATTTACATTCCGCAAGTCAATTGGCTGCTGCTCGCCGCGGTGGTGACGCTTGTTGTCGGCTTCCGGAGTTCGAGTGCGCTCGCCTCCGCTTACGGCTTTGCGGTAACCGGAACGATGGCGCTGACGACGGTGCTTGCCGGAGCGGTGATGCGCCGCATCTGGCATTGGCGCTGGCCGATGGTCGGTGCGCTGCTGGTGCCGATGATGACGATCGATCTGGCCCTCTTTGGTTCGAATGTGATGAAGATCCCGAGCGGGGCGTGGTTCCCGCTGCTGGTCGGGCTCGTCATGTTTACGCTGATGACCACTTGGCGGACCGGCCGCCGGCTGGTGCTGGACCGGGTCGCCAGCGAGACGATGTCGATCGGCGATTTTCTCGGCATTTGCGGAACGGCGCCCGAAGCCCGGGTCTTCGGCACTGCCGCCTTTCTGACCAGCCACCGCCAGCACGTACCGCCGGCCCTCTTGCAAAATCTGAAATTCAACAAGGTGTTGCACCGAACCGTGTTGCTGGTCCGGGTCACCACCGACAACCGGCCTTGGGTCCCGGCCGCCGCTCGGATCAAGAGCCGTGCGCTGGGCTACGGTTTTTGGCAGGTCGACGTGCATTTCGGGTTCGCTCAGACGCCGAACGTGCCACGCGAACTAGGACGCGCCAAGATTCCCGGCCTCGATCTCGCGTGCGGCAAAGTCCTCTACTTTGTCGGCCGTGCCAACCCCAAATCGACGCCGCAGCGCGGGATGGCCCGGTGGCGGGCGCATCTCTATGTCTTCCTCAGCCGTCTCGCGACCCGTACCCCCGAGTTTTTTCGCATCCCCGCCGACCAGGTCATCGAGTTGGGAGCCCAGGTGGAAATCTGAACGAGCTTGCAGATCCCGGTGCGCTTTGCATCCGCACTGCGGCCGCGGGCGGTGGTCGCCCGTGCCTCTTCCCTCAGAAGCCGCCGCCGTAAATTCTGTGCATGACAAGCACCGTTTTCGCGATAACCACGATCATCACGCCCCAAGAAACGAAACCCGCAACCTGCGCGATCCGTTCCACGGCCTGCGCGCTGCGCCCGCCGGTCCAGCGAAGGGGACCGATGCACGGGATGATCAAGGGCAAGCCGACGAGGTAGGGCAGCAGATAGCGGCCCTGGCCGCCTTCGACAAAAGGGGCGCCCACCGGCGTCCAAGTCAAATAGAGTGCCGCGTATACAGCGCCGGCCGACATCGCGAAAATGACGATGGCCGCGGCTTGATGCACAATCGAGCGTCCCGCCGCCTGCACTAGGCAGGTCGCCGCGGCCAACAATATCGCAATCCCGCCGGCGCGATAGATCCAGTTCGGGAGCGGCACATTCACCCGCGCGATGACCTCGTGCGATTTGAACAGGAACTCGTGGTGGTCGACGAAGGTGCCGTGGATCACGGTCAAGACGAACCCCGGATGCTTCAATAAGCCGGCCAACTGTGCCGCCGAGTTGACCCGATGATCGGCGGCAAAATCGGGTTGGTGTTGAGCGCCGACGGCAACGAGCCAGGCGATCGTCGCCGCCAGGACCGCTATCGGTGCGAGCGGACCGTCGGGCGCCGTCAGCCATGCGGCGAAGGACCGGCCTTGCCGCCCGCGGATCAGCAAGAACGACAACAGCGCGTAAGGCGGGCGCGCCATCGCGATCAGCAGCGCGCATCCCCAGGCGACCCAGTTGCCCGCATCCGACACCGCTGATTGCCGTTTTGCCGCGAGGGCCGCAAACAGCGCCGAGACCGCGATCAGCAGACCATCCTGTGACAGCGATGTGGCGAGATAGAGGAACATCGGCGTGGTCAGAAAGACGGCGATCACGAATATGCCGCGGCCGGCTGTCGCGAGCGCGATCGAGGCGATGCCAACCGCGGTCAGAGCGGTCAGCAGGCGCGCCAGATAATAGGATTTGAGCACCGAAAATCCGGCGGCGCGACCGATTGCGAGCCCGATTGCCTGCGGCAGATAAAGAACCGAGCCGTATTGTCCGGTATTGGGATAGCCCGTGAAGCGCGAGGTGCGGGTCCACCGGATATTGTTTGCCCTCTCGATGACTGCTGGCGGCTTTGGCGCGCCGGTGCCGGTCGGCGACAGCACTTGCCAGAGATCGAGCAGCCCGGTGTTGACGTCGCCGCCGATAATGCCGCTGGCATCGGGCCGTGGCAGGATCTGGCCCGACGAGAGCGACTCGGCATGGAATGAATGGGCGAATTCATCAGGCGCGTCAAACGCCGGCAAAATCGAATTCAGCAACGCGACAATGATGATTGTGAAGATCAGATAGGCAACCGCGACAAATTTTTGGTCCAGCACAAAACTGGCAGATCGATGGGGTGATGACGGTGCGATAATCTCTTGATGCATTTGTTGCTCTTTGGACAAGGATTGGAAATGGTCGAACAATCGCGAGCATGAGGTCGGTTCGACGGGGAGTCAAATGGCCGGCGAGTGTTACAACTGATAAGCGCAGCCAAAAAAGCTGCTACCCGTCGACATTTCCGAATGTGTGCTCATTGCTTGACGTCACCGAATCTGAACCAAAGCGTCATATAACACCGATCCGAGCGAGCATAGCCGATGGGGAATACTGCCGTCGCAACGATCCACGCGTGCGAATGTACGCACGAATTTCCTCCACATGATCCGCATCTTCCCCGACCCAGCGGCTGAGTGCGTCGTCAATCTGCGTCACAAAATAACGACCACGGTAGACCAAGTCTTTTTTAAGAAAAGGAAATTCGGTTCGCTCTAACAAAACCAGATTCGCTGCATTCATGGTATTCGATTGATTCAATTTTTCAATAAAATAATGCTTGAGAAAGCTACGGGTTACGTCTTGATCGGGGAACTGCTGGAAGGTTATCTGCTGGACGGTCTCGTCAAGCGCGTTATATTCGTCCGGCCCAAGTGAGATTAGAATGCTTTCAACGGCTTGTGTGAGCGAGCCGTCAAAAATGAGTTCGACGATCATGGCCTGACTATACAACGGACGTGGGGTAATCCCACGGCGTGTGAGGTATTGTGAAATGCCGATTTCGCCGCGTTTGACGCAATATAGTCGATATGAAAATGGCCTATATTCCCGCCAAAATGCGCCAAATCCTTTATTATGGAATAAATTTCCCGAGATAACGAAGAACCAGCTTTGAACGTGATAAGATGGGTCAAATGTCTCGGTAATGCCAATATAATTATCATCCATTTGATTAAGTCGATTTAACATTAATCTTAGGGCCGAGGGGCGAATAAAGATACTGTCGTTACAGTAAATGACTTGTTTGATTTCACAGCCCATTTCTGCTAAATGTTTGGTTGCCCACTTATAACCGCCAAAATCGCGTCCTCCTCGAGGTTTAGCGATTATTGTATGACAGTGCGGCAAGAATACTGTGATCGATCGTTCAGGGAATCTCCCATTATTGACTAGTATGATGTCGTAACCCGTGTCCCTTAAGCAGGCAAGAAAGGCCAACAAATTGCTGGAAATTTGCCGTCCTTGATTTATTGCAAAGATACACCAGCGTCCGCTACCCAATGGGCTTCCCGCTATGACTTGCAAGTCGGTTTCCCGTCTCGCCTTCGGCAATTCGCTGCAGTAATAGATGACGACATAGTACGCAGCACAGATGCAGCGAATAAGCAGCCGACAAAGCCATCCAGAGACGCGCAAGATCAAGCGTAGGATATTCGCCATTAGACGCTAATCTCCAGCTAGCCGGCGATGAGCCCACTCTTTGAGGCATAACCAAATGATTGCGCCGCGATTTGGACGAAAAGTACATTTTCTAACTCGCGAAGTGCGACCGAGCCGAAGTGTGAGCCGCGCCCTAGCTTTAATTAGCGGGACAGCATTCCGCTCAGACGCCGGAACCGGGTTACGGTATTTCGGATCGGCGAGGTTATCCGCCAACTTCGCGAATGCAACAGAGCCTCCATTGCGACGCGCGAATCGGCGATTTCGTGATTACATTTCGTCACTTGCTGGTTCAGTTCGATGATTGCGCGATCGCGTTCGCCCACCGTCCGCTTTAAATCGCTGATCACACCGTCGCGTTCTTCCACGGTGTCGAACTCAGCGCGCTCGTTCTCGCTCAAGCCCGCGAGCTTATTAGCGGCCTCGTACAGTAACTCTCGAACCATCTTTGCCTCCGCTGCGGGTAGCAGAGCCGCCGCATCGAGCGCTCGGCCGAAATCCGCAGCGGCACCTACCATGTTCTCCAGCCGAAACCGCGCTACGCCGCGCTGCACACATGCCCGCGCCAAAGTGGCGGGTTCGAGTTCGGTGAGGCGCAGTGTGGCGGGCAACTCCTCGGCGGCGGCGACAATGCGGTCAAACACCGCCTCGGCAGCGGCAGTGTCGCCGACAACCAGCGCCGCGATTCCGTCATACAGCAGCGCCTTCCAGTATATCTGCGGCTCCGCTGGGAGGCCGAGACGGTTCGTCTCAGCGATCGCGCAATGCGCCGCAGAAAAAAGTCGACGCGCACCAACTGCATCACCGCGTCCGTTCAGCAGCAGCATGCCGGCAAAATAAAGAGCGAAGGGCGCCCAATACGGAAGGACTAACGGCAGGTCAACTAAACGAGTAATGGATACGAGCCGCGCCGGAACCTCTTCTGGCGCGGCAAAGCTGAGGCCGCAATTTTGCTGTAGAACCTCCTCAGCGGAGGCCAACACCGTCTCTGCTTGCGCCCAATCGCCAAGCGAGACGTACTCCGCCAGAACCTTGTAAAGGGCGCCTTGACGGACATCCGTGGATGCCGAGCCACGGTCTGCCGCGAGCGCTTCGAGATAGGCGATGTAGGCCCTGTGGTCAGGCTCAAGTGTCGCATTGAGCACCGTAGCATCATCACTCGCAAAGGCGAGGAGCCGGTGCTCGAACACGATTACCTTGACATGTGCGAAATCGGAGCGCCGCAAAAGATCCGCCACAGCATCGGCGCTGAAGACTTGCTGATGGGATACTCGCAGACTGGCGACGACGGCTGGTATCGGGCGACGCGGCATGACGCCTTCAGAAGCGGAGGTCATCAGCACCAGCACGCCGTCCGGCTGCAGGTGGCCGCGCATCATACGGACGAAGCTCGCCGGATCCTCGACGTGATCGATAATTTCTCTGCAAAATAGCAGATCTGCCTGCATTTCCCCCGGCAGCGGCTCCTCGCTCAGATAGTCCGGCAGGATCTTGATGGCGAACGCTCGCGCCCCGTTCTGGGCTAAGGCTGAAGGATCGAGCCCGAGCGCCCGTGCACTGAATACACGCTGCGCAAAATCGATTGTGTAGCCGAAGCCGCAACCGACATCGACGAAGTTATGAATGGGGCGAAGCCGATGCGCCGCGATCAGCGGCCGGATCATGAACTCGATATCCACCAAGAGTTGCGCATATAACCGCGAATAATCGAGATGGCCGAAATCGGTTTCGCAACTGGCCTGGGCAAACGGGTGAGGGGACACGTTGTCGCAGACCGGACCGGGTTGGATGTCGAGTGGCCGGCGTCCCGGCATCTCGCCATCGAGAGCGTGGACGCCACAAAAACCGTCGATGCCCAAGGATTTCGACTCCGCGGTGCCGCAGATCGGGCAGCCGGCCGGCTTGGCATCTTTCCATATCAGAAGCCCCGATGCGTCCGGCGCTGCGCCTTTTGTGAAAGAGGTGGCGGCGATGGAGGCAGATTCCCGCGCGCACAGGATATCTGCGGCCTCAAGGATCAGCCGGCGCGCATGGGCGCGCCGATCTGCTGCTGCTCCTCGTTTCGCCATGGCGTCTGCGAACATTGAGATGGCTTCGGCATATCTGCCGAGTTGCAAGTGCGCCACTGCGCGTTCGAAGGCGACACGCGCCTTCACGCCCGGCGCCACCCACCCTAGGACATCGGACGCGCGCGCCGCCTCTGTCGGGATCGTATCGAATTCCGCAATTGCCTCCTCGCGCCGCCCCGCCGAAAGCAGCACACAGCCGCGCTCCATCGCGGCGAGCCACACGAGTGAGGCCTCCTCTCGCGTATCTTGCGGGGCGATTGACACTTCGTGCCTCAAGACCTCGAATGCCAGACCGAGGAGATCCGCTCCACGCAGCGTGTCCTCACCGCTGAGACACTCGGCCATTGCCCGATAGTACAGGAAGGCACCGAGGCAGAATGGGGCCACCTCGGCATATTCCCGCCGGGTGCGCGCAGACAGAACGCGCGCTCTAAGGGCGGCGGCATCTAGCGGATTATAGCCGTACACCTGATGAACAAGAGCAACAAAGGCGTCCGTGTGCGCGGCGGCTCCGAACATTCGGCCTTTGTTTACAAGTTCCTTGATGGCGCGGAATCGAAAGCCGAGCGTCAAGTCGGCAGACCGGTCCGGCATTTTCGCCCGCAGAACGAGATAATCATGGTATCGCTGGGTCGGTATCTCGCCAGGCGGGCGTAGGCGGATCGGGACGTCGGCGGCAAACGCCACCAGCCGTTCGGCCTCCGCTTCGACCAGCACCTGCGAGAAGCCGGCGGCGCGCAGCGTCGCCTCCAAGCCGGAAGCGGAGAAGAGAACTTTGTGGAGCCCCGGCGACAGCACCGCCAGGATAGTGCTGGGGTTCGTACCCGGCTGGACAAATTCCGCCCGCGGTGTGGTCAGGACCAACGTTCCACCCGGTTCTAGATGCGAGCGGAGCTCGGTGACGAAGGCTAAGGGATCCGGTACGTGCTCGATGACCTCTGACGACAAAACAATTCCGAAGCGCCTCTCGCGCAGTTCCGTGGCTTCTGAGAGAAGAGCCATGTGGATCGGCGCGCCGAGCATGTCTCGACCCATGCGACCATATTTCGCTGGTTCGACGCCGGCGACCTCTGCGCCGGTCATTCGCCGCCAATAGTCCAGCGTAAAGCCAAAGCCACAACCGACGTCGAGGAGACTCGGGGCTGCTCCGTTTCCGGAGACCCTCTCGATTGGCCGCACCATCGAATCGATGCCAGCGCCGAGATGCAGGTAGTGCCGGCAGGCGACGGGGTCGATTCCGTCGTCATCGGTGTACTCAATAAAGCGACCGGCAACGCCGGTCAGGCTATCACAGACGCCGCACCGGGCAAAAGCGATCGTGTCACCTGCGACATATGGGTTGGGTACCGTGAGCACGGGCTGCTGGGGCCCAACAGCCCCGCATGCAAGACAACACTGACTGACAGGGGTGGCCTTATCATCGCACCACGTGATCTCCCAATTGCGCGCTTTCACCGTCGTAACTTTTCTACTTGAAAGATCTTCCATCCGGCTTGCCCAATGAGCGGCAACAATCGCTATGTGCCTGTTAGCGTGGAATGGTACCCGCGTAATACGGCCAATGCGGTCTTTAAGCGGGGAATGGCTTTATTCGCGGCAGGCGACGCCGCCCGTCGTCGCAGCGTAGGCTGTTTAGGCTGATGAGGATGCGGCATAATAATCGACTATCGCGTCCCAGGCGGCGGTTTCGCTCCAGGCGGGGGGGCGTGCCGGGTCGGTGTTGATGCGCACCGGCGGTTCCGGGAATTCGGTCTGTTCCGCCAAGACAAGCCGGCAGTCGAGACGGGTGCGGTCCGCGACTTCGCGCGCAAAACGCTGAGCAAAGGCGCCCTGGGTCTCGACATAGCCGCTGGGGTTGATGCGCGTAAAGCCGCGGGCGGTTGCGACGGTTTCGGCAAAACCGGCATAGGCGCCGGCCAACAGATCGACATGGATGTTGTCGCGAACATAGGCGGGGGTGCGCACTTCAGCAGCGGCACCGGCGCGCCACTGGCGCATCAGATAGGCGCAAAACCGCGGCTCTTCGAACGGGCCAAACGGGTTTGGAATGACGAATTTGCCAAGGCTCACGCCGGCGCTGTCGCAATAGGCGCGGATCAGATCGGCGCTCAGACCCTTGGCCACGCCATAGAGGGAAAACGCCCGCAGCGGCAGGGTTCCCGCCCCCTCATTCGCTTCGAACACGCTGCCGGTCGCAACGACGCCGCGCAAACCGGTCATCGCCGTCAGCACCTGCGGAAAATTGCGGGTGTTGGCGGCGAGGGCGGCGGCAACGTCAAAGGCCGGCGAGCGGTAGTCACCCACCTCGGCCGCGTGATGACACAACAGATCCCAGCGGCCAGAGCGGCAGAGGTCGAGAAACCGGTCATCGCCAAAAACGCAGGAAAAGCGGCATTCCGCGACCCGGCCGAGCCTCGCCACCCGCTCCGCCCGCACATCGCCGCGATAATCATGGCGCGCCCGGCGCAGGGGGGCGACCACCTGATGCCCGGCGGCGTGCAGCGACTGCGCAAACCACAGCCCGGTGAACGAGCTTGCCCCGGTCAGCAGGATCCTCACCGGCAGCCCCGCAACGCCGCCGCGAGCGGGCCGGTCGGGTCATAATCGGGCCATTCGCGATCCTTGGCGGACACCGTGCTCGGATTGATCGGCCAGCGAATGCCAAAACGCGGGTCGTCAAACCGCACGCCGCGTTCGTTCTCCGGTGAATAAAACGCGCTGACCAGGTAGAGCGCTTCGGTATCGTCGCACAATGTGATGAAACCGTGGGCGAAGCCGCGTGGAACATACATCATCCTGCGGTTTTCGGCGGTGAGATCGGCGCCGAACCATTTGAGATAGCTCGGGCTGTCCGGCCGCAGATCGATGATGACGTCGTGCAGCGCGCCGCGAATGCAGCGCACGACCTTGACTTCCGCCGCCGGCGGCAGTTGCAAATGCATGCCGCGCAGGGTGCCGGCAGCCGCGGTCAGCGAGTTGTTGACCTGGACAAAGCGGGTTTCAAGCCCGGTTTCGGCAAATTCGCGCTCGCAAAACAGCCGGGCAAAAAAACCGCGATCATCGCCGCGCTTGTCGAGTTCGATCAAATAGACGCCAAGCAGCGGGGTGCCAACAAACCTCACGCCGCCGCACTCCGGCCAAGGTTCCTGCGCCAGCGCAGCGACGGCAACAGCATCCCCCGTGCGATCAGGCGATCGAGCGTCTTGAGACGGATCAGCGAGGAGTTGCGAAAATCCGCATCGGCGAAACCCATGTCTTCAAGCCCCCGCTTTAGCCGGCCGATGCTGTCATTCAGGGTCGATAATGGCTGGTGGTCGGGGGCGAGCCGGCGAAACAGCGAAAAATCGACGCGATAGGAACGCTGGTCGGGCGGCGCGGCGCGATTGATCGAAACCTCGGTGCCGGGAACGGCATTCGCCACCGCCTGCGCCAAATCGCTGACCTGGTAGTTCCAGGCATCGGCCCCGGCATTGACCGCCAAGGTCTCGCCCCCCACCGCCGGGTCGCGGCCGATCGCCCATTCGATCGCGCGCGCCATATCGCTGACATCGATCAGCGGCCGCCACGGCGTGCCGTCCGAAAGCACGGTGATCTCGCCGGTAGCGAGCGCACAGGCGACAAAGTCATTAAGCACGAGATCGAGCCGCAAGCGGTCGCTCATGCCGCAGGCGGTGGCAAAGCGCAACGCCGTAATCGTCATGCCGCCGGCGTTCAGGCCGGCCAACCCGCGCTCGGTAGCGACTTTAGAGCGGGCATAGGCGGTCAGCGGATTGACCTCGTCGCCTTCCCGCCGCGGTCCGCCTTCGGCGAAACCGTAGATCGAGCATGACGAGGCAAAGACAAAGCGGCTTACCCCCGCCGCTTGCGCCAGGCGAGCCAGCCGCAGGCTCGCCTGCGCGTTGATCTCGTCGGTGACCTGCGCAAAGCGGTTGCCCATCGGATCGTTCGAGACCGCCGCCAAGTGGACAACCGCGTCGACGCCCTCCAACAGCTCCGGCGGCAGATCGCGCACGTCGCCATAGTGTTGCCGCGCCAGCTGCGTTTCCGGCAACAACTCGGCATTGGTCAGGCAATGCGCAAAAAATCCGGCGTCAAAGCCGATAAGCTCGGCAGCCGGCATGACACGCTGCAGATGACGCACCAGCCCAGCGCCGACATAACCCAGATTCCCGGTGATCAGAATACGCATCTATCGCCTTTGAGCCCTGCCAGTTGAGTCTTCCCCGGTGAGGCTTACCAGGTTTTCCACGGCGCGCGTCCGCGGGCCCACAGATCCTCGAGGTAGCGCTTGTCGCGCAGCGTATCCATTGGCTGCCAGAACCCATGATGGAAATAAACCGTCAGCTGATCATCTGCCGCCAGGCGTTCCATCGGCTCGCGCTCCCACACCGACGCGTCGCCGTCGATGTAGTCGCCGACCATCGGCGACAGGACAAAGAACCCGCCATTGATCCAGCCACCATCGCCGATCGGCTTTTCCTGGAAGCCGGTGACGCGGTTGCCGTCGAGGCGCAGCGAACCGAAGCGCCCGGGCGGCTGCGTCGCCGTCACCGTGGCGAGCCTCCGTTCGTCGCGATGCAACGCGATCGCCCGCGAGATGTCGACATCGCCGACACCATCGCCATAGGTCAGGCAGAATGCCGGATCCTCGCCGATATACGGGAGGATCCGTTTGATCCGCCCGCCGATCATCGTCGCTTCGCCGGTGTCGATCAGCGTGACCCGCCACGGTTCAACCGAGGCCTGATGAACGCTCATCGAATTGTCGCGCATATCGATCGTGACATCCGAGTTATGAAGAAAATAATTCGCGAACCACTCTTTAATCACATACCCTTTGTATCCCAAGCAGATGATAAAGTCATTGATCGCATGCGCCGAGTAGATCTTCATAATATGCCAAAGGATGGGCTTGCCGCCGATCTCGACCATTGGTTTGGGACGGTGATCGGTCTCTTCGGACAGCCGAGTCCCCAAGCCGCCGGCAAGTATTACAGCCTTCATCCTGTCTCCCCAATTCCGTCAGATGGCGACCGCCAGACCGCAACGTTCAGCGTTGCGGCCGCTCAACGATAAATCGCCATTTTGAATGGTCGGCATCAGCGCGTTGCCTCGCCAATCATCACGATCGGCAGCCGATTCCCGTCGCACGCGCTCGCTGACTTGCATTTGCCGCCCCGTTTCGTCGGAAGACATTTAATGCGCGGCGGCTTGGACGCTTCGAGGCCGCGGTTGAGCCGTGTTCGATCAATGCAACTATTTAAGACGAGCCGGCAAAGCCGCTCCATCCTCGACCCCCATTCCCCCAATGGCAGTTTCTATAAGCCAATTTCGCTCGCCGCGGCAACCGACTTTGCACCAGTAAAGCCGGCTTCCTGGCGCAAAAGGTCGGCGTGATTGAGGTAGCGAGTGCGGCGAGGGCTAAAATCCACATCGTGCAGCATGTTTATCGCCACTGTCTCTCAACCCCCGTTTCGCGGTGTTCTTTAGGGCCTCCGCGCGAATCAGCCGCAGGTAGGCCTGATCGCCCGGTGTCGAGATCACCGCGACTTGGCGCCGCCGTGTCGAACCCGATGCCGGTTGCCATCGTGATGGCGCAAGGCCTCTTTTTTACCCACAGCCGCCCCGGGTACAGCGGGCGCAGCTATCATGCGCCACGCGCAGATTCACCAGCTTGGGTTCGGTTTGTGTCGAGCCATCGCCGCCTTATAAACCCCCGTGAAACAGTGCCTCGCATGCCACTCGGCGCAATGACGACAGTTCTCCACCTGATCACCGATCTTGATACCGGCGGCGCCGAGCAGATGCTGGCACGGCTGGTTTCTCGCCTCGACCCCAGGCGGCAACGATCGGTCGTCGTCAGCATGACCGGACGGGGGATCCTGGCGTCCGATCTGGCGAGCGCCGGCATTGAACTCTTCTCGTTGGAGATGCGCCGCGACTGGCCCGACCCGACCGGACTCGTGCGCCTGCTTCGAATCTTGCGCCAGGTGCGTCCGGGAATCCTGCAGACATGGCTCTATCATGCTGATCTTCTGGGATTGGCCGCCTGGCTTCTGGCGCGGACCCCCAGTCGCCTTTTCTGGAACATACAGTGCACTGAGACGCTGGATGCGAGCGTGATCAGGCGTCTGTTGAGCTGGTCGTCGCGAATGCCCGAACTGGTCATCGTCAACTCGCTCGCCGGCCAGCGCTTCCACGAAGCCCTCGGCTACCGGACCCGCCGCTGGGTCCACATCCCGAATGGCTGCGACACCACGGCGTTTCGGTTTGACGCGCAAGCCCGGCGGTCGCTGCGCGCCGAATGGGGAATCGCCGATGATCGGGTCGCGATCGGACTGCCGGCGCGGTATCACCCGATGAAGGACCATGAAAATTTTCTCTCGGCCGCTCATCGGTTGGCGGCCGCACGGCCGGAAGTGATCTTTGTCCTCGCCGGCCCCGGCATCGAGCCGCGCAACCGATCGCTGGCCGAGGCGATCGCCGAGCGCGGGTTGGGCGATCGCATCCGCCTGCTTGGCAACCGCCACGACATGGTCGGGGTTTATTCGGCGCTTGATGTCGTGACCTTGTCATCGGCGTTTGGCGAGGGCTGCCCTAATGTTCTCGTCGAAGCGACATCCTGCGGCGTCCCGTGCGTCGCCACCGATTGCGGTGATGCCGCCGAAGTGCTCGGTCCGAATGGCGTGCTCGTGCCGCCCCGAGACCCGCTGGCGCTAGCCGCCGGATGGGACCGGCTGGTGGCCCTGGGACCGGAGGCCCGGCGCACTCTTGGCGACAGGGCGCGCGAGCGAACCATCCAACTCTATGACCTCGGCGCGATCGCGGCACGCTATGATGCGCTTTATGGTTCGTAGTAATCGGCGTTGCCGCCGACGGCTTGCGCAACTGCGGTCGGGTCGCCGACATGGCTAGCGCGACCATGCGGGTGGCGGCATTCACCGGCGGGGTCAAGGCGCCGTCGGCGCGGTTTCGCGTGCGCCAGTACATCGCGCCGCTCGCCCGCGAGCAGGTCGAACTCGTCGAATTCGGCCCCGGCCTGGGGTCCTACCCGCCGCCGCAGCAATGGAAGCGGCCGGGATGGCTGCTCGGCTCGCTGGCGCAGCGGCTGCCGCAGCTTGCCGCGGGGTGGGCCAGCGATGTCACCCTGTTGCATCGCGAAATGATCTCGACGCTTTACACGCTGGAGGGGCTGACCCACCCGCCACGAGTGATCGATGTCGATGACGCGATCCATCTTTTTCGCAACGGATGGGCCGCCAAACGACTGGCGAATCGGGCTGATTTGGTGATTGTCGGCAACAATTGGCTGGCTGAGGCGTGGCGTCGCTGGAATCGCAATGTGGAGGTCCTGCCGACAGCAGTCGATACGAGCTTTTACAACCTCACTGCGCTGCCCGAGCGACCATGTGTCGGCTGGATCGGCTCGTTTGGCAATCTGCGGTATCTGGAGCGCCTCGCACCGGCGCTTACCATGGTCGCCCGGCGGTTTCCGCATGTCGTGATTGCCGTGTGCAGCGAGCAGCGGCCGCGGCTCGACGGTTTGCCGGTCCGCTTTGTGCCCTGGTCGGTTGCGGCGGAACAGGAATTTTTCGCCACCCTGACCATCGGTCTGATGCCGCTCGACGACGGCCCCTGGGAGCGCGGGAAATGCAGCTATAAGATGCTGCAATACATGGCGGCCGGACGGCCTTGCGTGGTGTCGCCGGTCGGCATGAACAACGATGTGCTGGCGCAGGCCGAGTGCGGGTTCGCGGCGACGACACAAGCCGAATGGGTCGGGGCGATTTCGCAGATTTTGGATGATCGCGCCGCTGCCGAACAACTCGGAGCGGCCGGTCGCGCGCTGGTTCATTCGCAATACAGCCTGTCGGCGCTGGCGCCGCGGCTGGTGCGACTGCTTCGCGGCGTCGTGCGTTCTTGATCATTTGCGTCAGCCAGCCGCGGCGGCGCCTGGGGCCATCCGCGTCGCCGCGCGGACAAACTCCCGCACTTTGTCGAGATCCTTGGCCCGCTCGTCGGCCCGGTCGGTTCTTGTCTTTGAATCGACGCCGGCCGGGCCTGCTACGGCGATCGCCTGAGCCACATTGTCGGGGCCGAGCCCGCCCGCGAGAATCGCCGGGATCCGGACCTCGTCGACGACTCGCCGGCTGAGGGCCCAGTCATGCGCGCGGCCGAGCGCCCCGAACTGGCGGCTCTGCGGGTCATAGCTGTCGAGCAGCAGAAAATCGGCGACCCCGAGATGTGACCGGGCGACCTCGACGCAGCCCGCATCGACGATCGGGATCGCTCGCATAATTGCGACCTGCGGATATCGCGCTTTGACCTCGCGCAATGAGGCCGGCGGAAGGTCTTCGATCGACGCCTGAACCTGGATGATATCAGGCCGGGTCTCGCGGATTACCCGCAGCACCTCCGTCAAATCCGGGGAGAGTGACAACGCGACCCGCCGGCTGCGCGCCGGTGTGGCGGCAAAGATTGCCAGCACCTGTTCGGCCGGCAACTCGCGCGGGAAGGCGCCTTCACCGACGAGGACCCCGATGTGATCGACCCCGAGCGCGGACAAAGCCATCGCCTCCTCGGGGGTCTGGACCTCATAGATTTGCACCAGCATGCGGACGAGGCTAACACACGGCGAGAGAGCCCGATGCCCTGCTTTTGACCGGGAGTTTCGTTATGCCTGACGAGATCAACGCTTTTGTCCCCGGCCCACCCGTCCATATCGCCGGCCGACCGGATGGCCCGTTATCCGGTCTGACCTTTGCCGCCAAGGATCTGTTCGATGTCGCAGGCCATCCGACCGGCGGCGGCAACCCCGACTGGGCGAAATACAACCCGGTCCCGACGCTGCATTCCTGGGCGGTCGAGCGGCTGCTCGACGCCGGCGCGAGCTTGATCGGCAAGACCATCACCGACGAGGTCTCGCTCGGCATCGTCGGGGAGAACGCGTTTTACGGCACGCCGGTCAATGTCCGCGCCCCCGGCCGGGTGCCGGGCGGCTCGTCCTCGGGCTCGGCGGCGGCGGTTGCCGCCGGGGTCTGCGATACCGCGCTCGGCACCGACACCGGCGGCTCGGTGCGGGTCCCGGCGAGCTTTTGCGGGCTTTACGGCATCCGGCCGACGCATGGTCGGATCGATGTCCGGGGCATGCTGCCGCAGGCGCCGAGTTCGGACACGACCGGCTGGTTCGCCCGCGATGCCCAGACCTT
>Ga0335074_10006483_pt1 | contig 16237 bp, 11 predicted proteins | sample Lox_Sample_23_FD_206715 | JGI IMG/M metagenome (GOLD analysis project Ga0335074, IMG submission 206715) | Soil microbial communities from Loxahatchee National Wildlife Refuge, Florida, United States - Lox_Sample_2.3 | ecosystem: Environmental > Terrestrial > Soil > Wetlands | place: USA...
ATCTAACGGCGGGAGCGCGCGGCTACCTCGTGATCGGTAGTCGCGTTCCGCCTGCGGTGGCCAGTGGTCGCGTTGCGCTTGGAGCGCAAGCCAGTTCGCCTAAATGGGTGACTCCATAGATTCCCGTGGTCCGCGCTCTTATGGCCCTCCGGGGGCGTCATAGCGGCCGGTCTGGAGGGTCCAGTCGTGGTAGCCCCTGATGAAGGCGCAGCGGAGCGCCGCCCACTGGCTGGTTACCTCGTACTCATCTTGGATGGCGGGGTCGGGCAGAAGGGTCTTCATCAGCCGGCCCAGTTCCGCGGTCCAGACAGCGACAAGGTGCTTGACCTTCTCCACGGCGTCGGACTGGCTAGCCTGCTCGTGTCGCATGAGCGACAGAACGAGGTTGTGGACGTCACCGAGTTGCTGTTCGCGGTTGAACGACACCAGATCGTTGACGGCACCGGCGATGTCAGAGCTGGCGTCGGTGATAGGGCGGAGGATCTCCCTTGCCAGAGGAGACAGTTCCCCGCAGGCCGTGCGCTCGATTAGCAGCGCGTTGGGCGTGTCGGCCATGCACCTGCGTTTGTGGGCAATCAGGTCGGAGGGGGCAAGGATGTACCCATGCGCACGGTGGGCCGACTCGGCCACATAGGCACGCATCCATGCCTCCAGCTCACTGGTAAGGCAGTTGATCCAGACCGGCCCCATCGACTGGCACGCACGTGCGAGCCAGTCGGCAAAGGCCATCGCCCAAGGGGTGCCGCGCGACCCGGGGCCGGGTCGCCCAGCTCGCGCGGTCTCCAGTACCTCAAGGCAGGGCCTGACGGTCTGGATCGCCAGCTCGGGATCGGTCGACAGCGGCGGGTCGTCAAAGCGGTCATCGAACGACTGGCTGAACAACAGCCACTGGCAAAGCAGTTGGACGTCAGCGCTTTGACGGCAGCCGGGGAAGGCCGCCGCTTCTTGTTCCGGGACCAGCCCGGACTTGAGCATCCGGACGACCTCGGCGCTTTCGAGCAGGTCATGGCTTCGGAGCCAGTCGGTCAAGCCCTGGTTGAGCCCTTCACGGTCAGCATGAACATCTGAGGCCACCCGTGCTGGGAATGCATCGCAGAGGGTGACGTGAACCACGGGCCTCGCACCAGTTGGCTTGGTTGACCGTAGCTTGGTTTCGGGGCTCTCTCCCATACTGCGATCCTCATGCTGAATTGGCGCAATTTATGTAATCAGTTAGTTACGCAAAGCGTAGACAAGCAGTCTACCGGTCAAGCTGGACCTGTCACGGGACTCAATCAACGCGGAGAGCCGAGAGTTCACAAGACCGGGAACTGGCCGGCAAGTCCGAACTCTGGACCTCCCAGCCCGCTGGCGAGCTGATGCGCCACGCCGAACAAGATTGGACATAACTTAACATCTGTCACGGCGACGCAGCCTGCCAAGCTTCGAGCTTTTCAAACAATGTGAATAGTTAAACCTTCGTAAGGCGCTCATTCTCGAAAACAAGGGTCAGTTCTTCACAAAGGGCAGATCCTGCACGTAGTAACCGCGTCCTGCTTTCCAGGTTTCTGGAAGATCGCTCCCGTACGCGCTGCAGCAGGGCATGACGACATATCGTGATGTCGTAATGGCAGCAATCTCTACGTGAAGGTGCCAGAGTCGATGAGTGACAATTGGCAGGGCTGGTACCAGAACAAGCCCGAGTCTGGCTCCGAGCCGGCCGAGACTTACCAGGGTGCCGGGGCGGACCGGGCCAGGGCGTGGCCGAGCCAGCCGCCGAGCCGGTCCGCACCGGGCGAGATGGAACCAGGCGAGCGCGAACCCGGAGGGCGGGACCTAGGCGGTGGCGGCGGGCGGCGCTGGCGGTTCTGGGGGCAGCCGGGGCGGCGCGGCCGGCGGATCGCGCTGATCCTTTGCACGGTCGTGGTCGTGCTGATCGCGGGCTCCGCCGGGACCTACTTCTGGCTGAACGGCAAGCTGAACAGGTCCGTCACGCTGCCGGCGACCTCGTTGACCTCGGCGGGGACGAACTGGCTGATTACCGGCTCGGACAGCCGGGCCGGCTTGTCCCGCGCCCAGATCGACGCCATGCACGTCGGGTTCGACGAGGGGACGCTGAACTCAGATTCCATCATGCTGCTCCACCTGGGCAACGGCCGCCCGGTGCTGGTCAGCATCCCGCGAGACTCCTACGTGGACATCCCTGGTCACGGCTGGAACAAGATTAACGCGGCGCTTGCCTACGGCGGGGCGAACCTGCTGATCCAGACGGTCGAGAATGTCACCGGGCTGAAAATTGACCATTACATGGGGATCGGCTTCGGCGGGCTGGTCGCCGTGGTGAACCAGATCGGCGGGGTGCCGATCTGCCTCAAGACCCCGCTCGACGACTCCTACTCTGGGGTACACCTGTCTGCCGGGTGCCATAACCTCAACGGGGACCAGGCGCTGGCCTTTGTCCGCGACCGGCATTCGTTCGCTACCGAGGACCTGCAGCGGATACAGGACCAGCGTGCCTTTCTTTCCGCCTTGCTGAAGAAAGCCACCTCGCCCGGCATATACCTGAACCCGTTCACGGCGCTGCCGTTCGGGTCAACCGCCGCGAGCTCCATGTCCGTCGACACCGGTACGAGCCTGCTTGACCTGGTGCACGCGGCGTCCGCGCTGCGCAACCCGCAGACGGGCACGGTACCGATCGCCGACGACAACTACCTCACGAGCGCCGGCGACTGCGTGCTGTGGAACAAGGCCCAGGCGACCGAGTTGTTCAACGCGCTCAAGAGCGGCTCGGCCATCCCGAAGGGTTTGCTGTCTGGCACCACCATCGGCTGAGCGCCGGAGATACCTGGCTGAGTGCCGGAGATACCCGGCTGAGCGCCGGAGATACCTGGCTGAGTGCCGGAGATACCCGGGCACGACCGTCCGATAAGCCTAGAATGTAGGCTGGAGTGGGATTTCGGAGGGCGGGCATTGTCGGTAGGCGTCGTGGCGCGACTGCGGCCCGACGCGTTCATGGTTGTCCTGGTCGGCTGGATACGCACGTCGTATGTGGTTACCGGGATCTTGGTGATCGCCGTCCGCGGGCAGCGCGCCTACCTGAACGTCACCGAGCAGCTGCTGCTGTTGCTGGCCGCCACGGTATGGACGGTCGGCCTGTTCCAGGCTGCCCGCCGGGCCGGCCGGTTCAGCCGGGGCAACGCATGGGCGGACGCGGCCGTCGCGGCCGTGCTCCTGCTGCTGGTCACCCGCGGCTGCGTGCCGACCGAGCGGCTGTCCTGGGGCAACTGGGCATTCACCCTCGGCCTGTCCTCAGCGCTGATCGCGGGCGTGGCGTGCGATGCGGCCGAATGCGCGGCGATAACGGCGCTCCTGCTCGGCATATTCGTCGCCGCGCTGTGGCCGTCAATCCTGGCCCATCAGCTCCAGGTTACGAACCTGATCGGCAACCCGCTGGAGTTCGTCTGGTTCGCGGGCATGGCCTTGCTCGGCAGCCGTTACCTGCGCCGCGTCGACACGCGGCTAGACGCGGCCATGGCGGCGCGGATCACGTCCGAGCGGCGGCGAGCGGAACTCCAAGCGCGGATGAGCCACTATGAGACGCTGCACGACACCGTCCTGTCCACGCTGACCGCGATTGCGCGAGGCGGGCTCGATCACCGGACCGACGAGGTCCGGGCCAGGTGCGCACAGGAGGCCGACCACCTGCGACAGTTGATCCACGCCGGTGCCGACGGCGAGCTCACCCAGCCGCAAGGGCTCGACCACACGTTGTCAGAAACGGCACGCGAGGCCGGGGAACTCGGCCTGCGGGTCCGGTACCGCGTGGATTCACTGCCCGAGCTGCCGTCGCCGGTGGTAACGGCGCTCGGCCAGGCGGTCCGCGAGGCACTGAACAACGCGCGGCTGCACTCGGGTGCCGACGAGGCGTGTGTGACGGCCACTGGCGACGGCGGCAAGGTGACGGTCACGGTGGTCGATCGCGGCCGAGGCTTCGACCTGCAGCGCACGCCCGCCAGTTTCGGCATCCGCCGGTCCATCGTCGGCCGGATGGCGGAAGCCCAGGGTACGGCGGAGATCACCTCGGCGTTCGGCGAGGGCACCTCGGTCGAGCTGCGATGGCCGGCGTGACCGCCGCACCGGTATCCGAACCTGGCCCGGACGCCGCGCTCCGGCCGATACCGATAGCCGCGGTAGATGACGACCGGATGCTGCTCGACGGCCTGGCCTCCTGGCTGGAGGCAAGCCCCGACCTGACGCTGATCGCCACCGCCGCCACGGTCGGAGATCTGCTGGCGGGACCGGGCCGGGGGGCGTCGGTCGTGTTGCTCGACCTGCGGCTGCGTGACGGCTCCGACCCCACGTGCAACGTGCGGCGGCTCACCGCCAGCGGCATACGGGTGCTCATGGTGAGCGTGGTCGACCTTCATGAGCACGTGGCTGCGGCATTCCAAGCGGGAGCGGACGGCTACCTCACCAAGGATCATGACCTTGCGTCGCTGGTGAGCGCGGTACGCACGATCGCGGACGGCGGCACCGCATTCTCGCCAGAACTCGCCTTCTCGCTAGTCAGGGACCGGCGTCCAGGACGGCCCCTGCTTTCCCGCCAGGAGATCGCCATCCTCACCGCGTACGCGTCCGGGATGACGCTGCAGAGCGCGGCGCACCGGGCCGGGGTGAAGGTCGGCACTGCCAAGGAATACCTGGACCGGATCAAGGCGAAGTACAGCGCGGCCGGCCGGCCTGCCCACACCAAGCTGGACCTTGCGCGACGCATGCAGGAAGACGGGCTCACCGGCGGCTGATCTGGTTCGTGTCCCCCAAACGGGGGTCGTGCTCTGCTGGCCGGGCGGGGTAACGATAGTGGCGATGGAGCGGGAATTCTCTGCCGTCCCGGCCGCCCGGGACAGTCGGCTCACCGTAGGCGAACTCGGGCGCCGGGTGGGGATGTCGGCACGGAACATCCGGGCCTACCAGGCTCGCCGATTGCTACCCCCGCCGGTCCGCAGCGGCCGGACCGTCTATTACCACGATGGCCATGTGCGCAGGCTGGAGGCCATCCAGGAGCTGCAGCGGCAGGGCTATAACCTGGTCGCCATCGCGACCATCCTCGGCGTCCGCGACCGCGCACCGGACGAGCTGGCCGGGCAGCTAGACCCGCTGCTAGCGCAGCAGCCGCTGCTCATCCACGCGCTGAGCCGGCATGGCGTCGTGGTGCGGGGGGACGATGGCAGGGTCCGGGCGATGCGACCGCGGGTGCTGCAGGCGGCGCTCGCACTCCGCCAGGCTGGCCTGCAGCCGACGCCATCGCTGCAACTCCTCAGCGAGACGCTGGACCGGGTCATGCTGATGGCCGACGAACTGATCCACTCGGTGGGCGCTCACCTGCTGACCGCCATGCCCATCTCCGGCGGTGCACTGGATGATGCCGCGCTCACCGAGAAGCTGGCGGCCATGCTCACCGAGGCGTTCCGGGTGGCGGTGGAGAACAGCGGTCAGGCTTGGGTTCCCGACCAGGCGACGCCGCATGCCAGCGACGGCGAGGTGACCCCGCGAGCCGACGCCGACTTCGGCTGACCCGCCCCGGGTCACACCGCCATCGGCCATGCCGCATCAGTTACGCCGCTATCAGCCACGCCGCGCCCGGTCAGGCGGCGGGGAGCTCCCGGTGGATCAGGCCTAGCTTTACCGCGGACTCCCATAGCCGGGCGGCACTGACCTCGTCGAGCAGTACGGCGTCGCCGACCGCGGCCCGGGTTCTCGGCTCGGCGAAAAGCGCGACGAACGACCTCATCACAGGAGGGAGCAGGACGACGCTGCCGTCCGCCCGGCGGAAGCAGCTGTACGTTCCGCCTTCCGGCACCGGCGGTAGCCCGTACATCGTGGTGTGCATGGCTATAGTCTCCGGATCCGGCATCTCAATGAAGCCGCCGTTGAGGATGAACGGCTGGTCCGCGTGGTCCAGCATGGCCCGGGCGAGCTCGGCGCGGATCCGCGGTCCGTACCGGTCATGGTAGAAGTACGTGTGCGGCGTATCCAGGCCGCCCAGCCATGGCCGCCGGTGGTAGGTGGTACCGCCGATCCTCGCCTTCGCGACCGCCACCTCTTTCCTGGCCTGCAGCGAGATCGGCTCGTCGTAGGCCAGCGCGCGGGCGATGTCCGAGCCGGGAAACGGCCTGATGTTGGAGACGCCGAACCGGTCGGGCTGCCTGGCCACGATGGCCCCCGAGGTCAGCACGAAATCGCCGAGCCCGCCGAACGTCCACTGCTCGCGGTTGTCGGCAAGGAAGTTGATGCTGTCCATGGCCTCCTGCGCGGTCTCGGTGGGGAAGCCGGTGAACCCCATCATCTGCACGGCGATGCCCGCCCCGGTCATCGCCGTGATGGTCTGCTTGACCTGGGCCGGGCGGGTGCCCTTGTTGATCAGGTCGAGTATCCGCTGGTTCCCTGACTCGAAGCCGACCGACACGGCCACGCATCCGCTGCGCCGCAGCAGCTCGCAGCGCTCGTCAGACCAGTACTTCTCCAGGCGGATCTCGGCGCCCCAGCGGATATCCAGCCGTTCGGCCACGGCCCGCTCGGCAAACCGCAAGATGGTGGCGGGCGCCAGCACGTCAACGGAGAAGTAGATGAACCGGGCCTGCTTGGAGATCTCGGTCACGTCACGGATCATCCGGTCCGCGGTATCTTGCCGCCACGGGCTGGTCGGGCTGTCCCCGTTAAGCCCGTAGTCGCAGAAGGTGCACTTATTCCAGTAACAGCCGCGTGTCGGCGCGTAGTACACGAACGGCTCCGGACTCAGGTACAGGTCCCAGGGCAGGTTACTGAAGTCGGGCGTGGGCAGGTCGGCGAGGGGCTCGTAGCGGGCGGGCAGCAGCCGGACCGGGCCGTACCGGGGATGCAGCCTGACGTTGGGATGTGCGGCAGGCAGCCGGCCCGCGCCGACCGCCTCCAGGATGGCCGTATACGCGGTCTCGCCCTCTCCCACCACCGCGGCATCGACGTCGGCGAAAACCTGGAAGAACATGCTCTTGTCCCGCGCGTACTTCCAGGTGTCGGAGACCTCGGTGCCGCCGATGATCAGAAAAACACCGGGCAGGGCCGACCTGATCAGGTGCAGCAGCCACAGCGCGAAGGGCAGCTGCCAGTTATAGGCGACGCTTATGCCGATGACGTCGTACCCGCCGGCCCGCAGGCGAGGAATAAGCACGTCGTCGTAGTACGCCTGGAACGGCCGGCTGTACCTGGCCTGGACCTTGCGATCGGTCAGCGCGGCCACAGATCCCACCGCGACTCCTGGCGTGGCCAGGAGCTGGAATCCGCTGCTGAACTGCCCGGGGAATCCAGCCGCGCCGACGTAGTTCATCCACCCGACCACGTCGTTGACAGCCTGATCGTAGCGTGGGTAATCGTAGAAGAGCTCGGGGTCACGGAGCACCCGTACCGCGGCGCGGACGGCACCGGGGTCGGCCTTCGCCTCCCGGAGCTGGCGGGCGCTGAGCATTTCCGCCGACAACGGCTCGCCGGCCGGCAGGTCCAGCGGCGCCCGGTTGCAGCTGTCCAGCCACGCCATTCCCGCGGGGCTGTATGTGTGATGGAAGGCCTCGATGTTCACGTCGAACAGGTCGGCGGCCGGAAATCCGCGTGCGCGAGCGTAGGAGTCTATGTAGTTCAGCGAATGATATCCGGACGTCGGATCGGTGATTGGCGGATACAGCAGTGCGATCTTCATCGTCCCCTCCTCAGCCCGCGGTGCCGGGTTCCGGCATCGGACCTGGCACACCGAAAACCTTCAGATGCGCCACGAACGGCTCGGCGATTCGCCGCAGTTCGCCGAGATCGGCGATCCCCCGGTCCCACGCCTGCGCCTGTACATCGCTGACGTCGCACTTCCACAGCGCCGCGATAGCCGACTCGATGGCCTCGGCGCGGAATCGCCGCCGTGGGCTGGGCCCGAGCAGCCGCTCGTTGCACATGCGCGCGGCAGCGACGAACTTGCGGCCCCAGGCCAGCATCGACGGCGTGCGCATCTGCGGCGGCAAGCCCCAGCGGGACTCGGCGGGATAGGTGCCAACGGTGCGCACCAGCAAGGTGGCCAGCGCCTCATCGTCGGCCAGCGCCAGATCTGACCCGGTCAGCCAGGCCTGGCCCGTCACGGACAGGCCCATCGAGCGCGCGGTGGCGGCCGCGTGCTCGGTCAGCGCGGGGTGATCGGCCGCCACTCCGGTCAGCCGAGCCAGCAGGTTCCGGCGGTGCGCGTCGCGGAAACCAGGGTGAGCCAGCCGGATCGCGGCGATCGCGTCGGCGTCGCCGACCCATTCGCCGACCGCCGTGTCGCCGCAGAACGTGTTCTCCCAGATGTCGAACAACCAGGTGTGCACGTTGCGGATAGGCAGGTCATCGGGGCCGACCGGGCACAGCGCCGGGTCGCCGGCCGCGGCGGCGGCGAGCATCAGCCGCGCGTCGGCGGCCTTCGCGTCGGTATCACGTCCCGACCGCCAAGCCGAGAACGCGTCGACGTCCGCCCGGCCGCGTGCGGCGCGGTCCATCGCACGGAAGCTGCGGGACCGGAACGGCATCGCCATCGCGAGATCCAGCATGGCCTGCGCGTCCTGCTCGCCGATGGCACCGCCGGTAACCGCGGCGCGAAGCGCTATCCGGATGTTGACCAAGGGCTCGCTGTAGCCCCGATGATCTTCCTCCGCGGTACCGTGCACGATGGCCACCTCGTCGTCGCCATCGATCACGCCGTCGCGGTACAGCCGGTAGATCTCGCCGAAGCCGCGCATGCCGTACTGCCACAGCTCGGCGGCGCGCAGTGCTCCCATGCTTGAACTGCCCGCGACGATGACGCCGTGCCGCAGCAGGTGAAGAATCTCCCTGTGCCGGACCGGCGCGCTCTGCAGGAACAGCCCGTCGATGATCAGCACCCGGTCGCCGGCACCCGCGCCGAGGCGGAGCAGGTCGCCGTGCCGGACCGGAGGCATGATCCGCGCGCCTGGCAGCAGTGACCCAACCTCAGCTGCCCGCAACGTCGGGCCGGCGAAGACGAAGTCAGCGGTCACGGCGCAGACCTCCCATCGGATCCATCGCGCCGAGCAGTTTGTGATCCATCAGCCGCAGTCCGGGCGCGATGACCTTCACCGCGGGGATGCCCAGATCCTCGTGTTCGAGCGAGACCGCGAACGGCTCGGCACCGGTGACCACCGTCACCAGCGAGGCGCAGTGCCTGATCACCGCCTCCAGGTCCGCTCCGCTCGGCCAGCCTGTGTCGGCGCAGAACTCGGCCAGTTCCTCTGGCTCCCGCAGGGTCGCGGTCTGCTCGTAGCTGTTCGCGCTGATGTCGTCGCGGGCGCCGGAGATGGCCGCCAGCCGGGATTGCACTGCCTCGGCCATTGAGCGGCCGAGCGCGATGGCCGGATCGGCGTGGCAGCCGAAGCCGCCGAATCGCAGCGGCACGTCTGGCGACCAGATCACCGCCGCGTAAGCCGGCAGCCCGAGCGGCCCGGTGATGTCGCAAGCCATCACCACGCAGTCCGCTGCCTGCAGTGCGTCGTAAATCTGCCTGGTCAGCGGGTTCGCGCAGCCTGCAGGGTCGACAAAGCGCCGCCGCGAAGCCGCTGACTCCATGTAACCGGTGATGCAATCCCGCTCGATCACTTCGTTCAGGCCATGCAGCACGGCCTCGGCCGCGGTGTTTCCCGTGGCCAGGCCGTTGCTAGTGGCTCGGAACAAAGCGGCCGGCCAGCCCACCGGCCCGGTCAGGTCCAGCCGGATCAGATCGAGCGGGACCAGGACCTCGCGACCGGTGAGCAGGCCGCGGCCGGCCACCCAGTCGAGCACCACGTCCTCGGTCAGCGGGGAGCGCGGGGACAGGTTCAGCGTGCGCACGTCGTAGCCGAGGTCTAGCGCGGCGGCGGGAGCACGTACCGCCACCGGCAGCCGGATGTTCTCGGCGTGCCAGGCCTCAATGCTCTCCATCGCCGCGCCGACCCGCGACTGCGCCGCCGTCGCCCCGGAGCCGATGCTGACCGCGAAGGTGAGGCTGGTCGGCCGGTAGGCCACGTGCACGGGAAGCCCTATGTCGTCCAGCCTGGTGATGTCGGCCACCCGGGTGATGCCGAACTGAGGCAGCATGGGCGCCACCCGCTCCCAGGTCTGTTCGGGCGTGGCCGCCCGGTACGTGCCGAGTCGGTAAGCGATCGCGTCCGGCATCATTGCTCCCAGGTTCGGTCGACTACGCCGCGAGAATGACCAGGCAGATGACGTTGTTGTAGTTGTCGCCCGCGCTGATCAGCTCCAGCTCGGCGTCGGAGAGCTGGCCGGCGTTGATGATCTCCTCGGCGGGCACATGCAGGACGTGCCGCCCCGGGGTCCGGGTCCAGTCCGCGACCACCGTCTCCGCGCTGAGCAGGCCATCGGGCTGTGACCGGTCAAGCTCGACGGTGGCGCCCGAGGCGACCGGCAGGCCCTTCTCGATCGCGTACGCGGTGGGGTCGCGCAGCAGCTTCGCTTCCTCGTCCTTGCTGTGCCAGACATCGCCGATCAGGCTCAGGTAAGTAGTCGTGAATTCGTGGCCGTAGGCGTTCTCGTCGCCGCTCATTCGGGTCTCCTCATGGATGGGAATGGAGTTTGGTCGGGCCCAGGCCTGACGATAGGCAGGCCTGCTCGGGGGCGACAAGAGCAGCTCAGACGATGACATCAGGAGTAGCCGCGATATCCCGAATTAGGGGTAACCGGCGTCGATCGTGACATCAAAACGTGTAATGGTCGCGGCACGGACGGAATGATTCGGAGCCGAGATTACGGTGCCGCGGTTCCCGCGCCGCATACTCCCGGGTAAAGGCTTAGAGGTCAATTCGCCCGCGTGGCGTAAAGCGGAGGCCAGCGTGAACCGGGATCGACGTCAGCACGGCCGGGCTGCGGCGCTGGGGGTGGCGGCGGCGGTCGTGCTGGTCGTGACCGGAGGCTGCGGATCGGCGTCGTCGGCCGGGCACGCCGACCCCCCGGCCGTGCACTCCCAGAGGCCCGCGCTGACCGCGGCGGTGGCGGCTGGCCTGCTGGCCGCGTTCGACCGGTCCGACTCGGCCGCGTCCGCCAGCGGGAACATCGCCGTGCTAGGGGCGGATGAGGCGCCGCCGGCCCTGGACGACAGCATCGCCGCGGTGCACCGTGCCCAGGCGAGCCACTCGCCGCAGCCGACGTTCAGTCACGCGGACCCGGTGTTCGCCATCCCGGGCGGGACACCCAGTTGCTTCCTGGCGGCCGCCACCTTGCATCTTAAGGGCGACGAGATACCGGAGTACGACGTCAGCCAGTTCATCCAGGGCCCGTTGGGCGGGTGGCAGCTGAATCTGCACGTCCTCGTGCCGAGCAGCGCGGAACCCCAGCTAGCGCTGATCGGCGCCCAGCCCGCCACATCTGCCGCAGCGGCGATACCCGCCGCCCGCCGCCAGGCGCTGGTCAGCCAGGTCTTCGCGAGGACCACGGCGGTGGCGCACCCGGACTTCTCGCTGCTGGCCTCCAGCGTGGTACTGGATCAGGAGCTCGGCGCTGGCTGGACGCTCTACCTGCAGGCGTTGCGCGCCGCGCACATGACGGTGAGCCGGACGCTGACCGGCGTCCAGTGGTCGGCGTGCGCCGCGCGCGCGGGCGGCTCGGTGATCGCCTTCCTCACCATCGAGGCGGCGGACACGATCAGGCCGCTGCCGGGCGGTTCCGGCGTGGCGGAGCTGACCGCCCAGGATCCGGACATGATCGGCATCGGCCAGCGGACGACAGTCCGCGGCAGCTCGATCAGCGTGTCCCGGGTCGAGGAGTTCCTGCTCTCGGTGCCCGTCTCGGCCGACGCACCCGCGCAAATACTCGGCCTAGTCGACGCCCCCGTCTCGGTCAGCACGGTCCCGGCCGACCCCTCCTCGGCCAGCACGGTCCCGGCCGACCCCTCCTCGGCCAGCACGGTCCCGGCCGGCACCCCCTCGGCGAAGGCGACGGCGCCGTGAGCACGCGTGGCACAGCCAGGGGGCCCGTGCCACCCCGCCCCGTCGACCGCAAGGAGCTTCGTGCGCCACGAACCCTCACCCCAGGGGGTTCGTGCGCCACGAACCCCCTTCCCGCAAGGGGTGCGGGGCGCCACAACCCCGTTAACCGCGCGGCCACTGCGACCATGCGGGCAGGGAAGCAACCTGTGTGTAGCGCAGTGCCCGTGTGCCTTACGGTCCGGCCTTGGTTCTGGCTCGCATCTCGTGATGATGTCGCTCCCGCCGCAGGACGACCACGCAGGCGCTGCGCGGCAGGCGACTCATACATGGTCAAAACGGGCGCCCGGCGGCTGATCTCGGTTATCGCGTGTACTTACACCCATGGGAGGGGGTGTAAGTACACGCGATCATCCGCTTACTGCCTTCCGGCAGCAGGAGGTGCCCCAGATCCGCCGGCGGCGGCCCATGAGCCCGGGGGCAACGCGTCCCGATCCGCCGTGACCGTCACGAAATGTGTGCCAGAGCCCCGGCCTTGGCCCCGCTCCAGCGTGGCGCTTTACCGCATCGCGGAAGACTACCCGCCGGATACGTATGCCAGATGTACACGAAGCGGTAATCCTCCACGTTGTTTCACGCCGCGCCGCCCCCGCGAGGGCGCCGTAGCGCCGACCCACCACGGCAGGATCTCGTGCCGTCATGGCGCTCCGGCCTGGAATCTGACCGACAATACCGGCGATGCGCCGTGACGATCGCTGACCTGCCGCCGACCTGTGCCCGCCCGCTCCGGCCACGACTGCGGGCGGACTACCGGCTGATCCGGCTGGAGCAAGGACTGCTCGTCCAGGGTGAAACCCGCAGCTTGCTGATCGAAGACCCGGCAACCGCGGACCTGGCCGTCGAACTCGACGGGACGCGGGAAGTCGGCGAGGTGCTGGCGCTGCTGTCCCCGCGCCATCGCCCGACGGCGGTGGCCACGGCACTGCGGCGACTACGCGACCTGGGCCTGCTCGCGCAGGGTCCCGCCGGTCCGCCGCCTGGCACGCTACCGCCCGACCCGCCGCCCGGCGCGCTGCCGCCTGGCGCCGCGGCGGCTTGGGACGCACGGATGGTCGACCCAGGTGCTGCCCAGGCGTGGCTGGACCAAGGCGAGGTGGTCCTCGTCGACGCGGGCTCGGCAGCGCTATCCGATCTGGCCAGGGCGCTGGCCGGGACCGGAATCCGCGTCCGCGTGACCAGCACCGCCGAACTAGAGCAAACCACCGCCCAGCTGGACCAAACCACAGCCCAGCTGGGCCAAACCACAGCCGAGCTGGACCAGGCTAGCGCCGGGACAGCGCCGCGAACGCCGGTCGTCGTCGTGACCGCCTCGATGACCGACCCGTCGCTGGCCATGGTGAATGAATCCTGCATGAGGGCGGGCCGGTCATGGACGCTGATCTGGCCGCACGGCCAGGTGCTGACGCTGGGTCCGCATCTGGTGCCGGGCCAGACTGGCTGCTGGGAGTGCCTGCGTCGGCGCTGGCAGGAGAACGAACAGCTCGCCGCGTTCGTGGCGGCGGCAGGGCGCTCGCCCGTTCCTGATCCGCCAGCGCTGCCGCCGTTGACCTTCGCGCTGGCCGGGCTGCTGGCCGCCGAACTGCCGGTGCTCGCGGTGCGCGGCCGGTCCGAACGGCTGACCGGACGCCTCGTGGCCGTGGACACGCGGGATCTGACGATCAGCCAGCACGAGCTGGTACGGCTGCCGCAGTGCCCGGCGTGCGGAGACCCCGGCGTGCTCCGCGACACCGGGCGCATCGTGCTGCGGCCCGGGCACAGTCAACGCGACGACCGCGCACACGAGGACCGCGCACACGAGGACCGCACACACGACGGCCGCACACACGACGGCCGCACACACGAGGACCGCGCGATAGAGCACGCCGAGGAGACTTGCCGCAAGCTGGAGCGGCACGTGAGCCGGTATCTGGGCGCGATCAGCCGACTCACGCCGATCGCGACCGGCGGTGAGCCGGTAACCTTCGGCTACCGGGCCAGGCATCCGTTCAGCCGGCCGGTCAGCGCGGCCGACCTGCGGGACCAGTTGCGCGGGCTGAGCGGCGGCAAGGGGCGGACCGAAGCGGAGGCTAAGGCCGGCGCGATGGCCGAGGCGGTGGAGCGGTACTGCGGCACCTGGCGGCCAGGCCGCCCGGTACGCCACGCGAGCTATGAGCGGCTAGACGCCGAAGCCGCCATCCGGCTGAACGACATCCTGCTGTTCTCGCCCCGGCAGTACGCCCGCAGGCAGCAGCTCAACCCCAGCCTGGCCCGGTTTCACTGGATCCCCCAGCCGCTCCCCGACGACACGGCGATCGACTGGACGCAGGGCTGGTCGCTGAGCAGGGACCGGCCGGTGGCGCTGCCCGCGGCTTACTGCTGGTACGGCCACCCCGACCTGGACCGGATCCCGTTCTGCGGTGCCGACTCCAACGGCTGCGCCGCCGGCGACACGCTCGAAGAGGCCGTCCTGCGCGGGTTCTGCGAGCTGGCCGAACGGGACGCGGTGGCGCTGTGGTGGTATCACCGGTCACTAATGCCCGGTGTCGACCTCGGCAGCTTCGGCGACGTCTGGCTGGACCAGGTCCAGGAGCTGTGCGCGACGCGGTTCGACCGCGAGATGTGGGTGCTGGACATCACCTCTGACCTGGCCGTCCCGGCATTCGCCGCGGTGTCGCGACAGACCCGGCGGCCGACCGAGGACATCGTCGTCGGCTTCGCCGCGGACCTAGACCCGGCCGCCGCCGTGCGGCGCGCGGTTAGCGAACTGTGCCAGTTCCTGCCGTCCGTGGCGGCGTTCGACGGCCGCCGTACGAGATACGGACTCACCGACCCGGCCGCCCGGCAGTGGCTGGCTACGGCGCGGGTGGCGGAGCAGCCCTGGCTCGCGCCCGCACCGGGAAGCAACGCCAAGCCGGGAAGCAACGCCAAGCCGGGAAGCAACGCCAACCACCCTGACCCGGCGCCGGTCGACGTGCGGCGCTGCCTGGACATCGCCACTGAGGCCGGACTGGAGGTGATCGTGGTGGATCAGAGCATGCCGGATATCGACCTCGCGGTAGCCAGGGTGGTCGTGCCCGGGTTGCGCCACTTCTGGCGGCGGCTCGGACCGGGCCGACTCTGGCAAGTGCCGCGCAGGCTGGGCCGGCATCCGCTGGCCGCCAGCGAAGAGTCGGTGAACCCATACAGCGTTTTTTTCTGAAGGCAGCGTTTTCTGAAGGCAGCGTTTTCTGAGGGCAGCGCTTTTCTGAGGGCGTCGAAGGGAGGGCATATGAAGGTGAGCGCCAAAACCAGCCCAAGGCCGGGCGCGAGGATGCAGCCGGGCGTTCCGGCGGTCCGTGAGCTTTACCGGTTGCGGGCGGACGCGCAGTTGTGCGGCGCGCAGGGCGGGGCCATCAAGCTGCGGCAGGCCCGGTTCGAGGCCGAGATCGCCAACCCGGGCGCGGGCACCCGGGCAATGTTGCTGAGGCTGGCCGAGCAGTGGGTAGATGACGCCGAGATCTGCCGGGTAATCGCGTCGATCGAGGGCGAGCGCGGCATCATGCCCGGTCAGTTGCTGCTGCGGCGGCTGGTCATGCGGTCATGGCTGTGGCGGCGGCTCCAGGCCGGTGACCGGCCGCTGCTCGACGTGATACCGTTCGCGCTTGGCGACGGCACGTTCCCTCGGCCTATCCGGCACGACCCGCTGGCCCTGGTCCGGTTGTCCCGCTTCGCCAGCGTATCCGCGGACGGCGCCGGTCTGCTCGCGCAGACACCATTGTCTACGGTCGCGGTCGCGTTCCCGGACAGTTCCCTGGCCGGCCTGCTAGTCCCCGCTGCCACGTCTGGCTTGACCCCAGCGGACGTAGGCGGCCTGGCTGGGCTGACTGACCGGGCCGCCGGCGCCGTGCTCGATGAGCTGCTCACCGCCAGGATCCTGGTCTCGGCGGCTGAGCATCGCGCCGAGTTCACCGAACCGCCGCAGGCGGTCTGGGCAACCGCCGAGCTGACCCTGCATCACCGGGCCAGGACCGGGCAGCACGCGCTCCCCATCGGGGGCACGCTCCGGTTCCGCGATCAGTTCCCGGCCGAGCCGCTGCAACGCGCCCAGGACCAGGTTCCTGGCGAGACCGACCGGGACGAGTTGCCGGTTCCCGACCTGGACGCGATCAGCCGGACCGAGCCATCGCTCACCGAGGTGATCGGGCGGCGGCGCAGCATAAGAGCCCACGACGCCACCCATCCGATCAACGGCGGTCAGCTCGCCG
>Ga0335074_10006484_pt1 | contig 16237 bp, 12 predicted proteins | sample Lox_Sample_23_FD_206715 | JGI IMG/M metagenome (GOLD analysis project Ga0335074, IMG submission 206715) | Soil microbial communities from Loxahatchee National Wildlife Refuge, Florida, United States - Lox_Sample_2.3 | ecosystem: Environmental > Terrestrial > Soil > Wetlands | place: USA...
TTGCGTCTGTGACTAACAATAATATTAGCGAGGAGTTGAGCTCTGCCGGCCGCCACGTAAAAAGCGAGTAGCCAAGAGCGAAAAGCGGCTCTTCTCAATCCAAATCAAAATCGCGCAGCGGCTTGCCGGTATCGGGCGCTTCCTTGGCGCGCTTAAGGGCTTCCTGAAATTTCTTCTCCAGCAGATCGGACTGGTGTTTCTGCGCCTCGACCGACTGGCGGAAGATCGACTCCTTGCGGCTGTCCTGCTCTTTCATGGCGCGCGCCGCCGCCTCCATGTCTTCGAAGGTTTTGGGGACGGCCTTGGGCGTGTGGGCGATCACTGACTTCACACTGGCATCAATCTTCAGGGTCGCGCCGCAGCACGGGCAGGCCACCTCGAACGCTGGGGAATGCTTGGACATGAGGTGATCTTATCGCAGGCGGAGGGAGCGTGCCAGAGCAAGGGCCAGCACTCAGATCGGCGTAAAATTTGCGGCATGGTCAAATGGAGAGGTTGGCCCGACCGACGAGGTATGGGAGCTCAAAGCGACTTCATCTCGGAACCGTTCGTTCCGGATGAACGTTTCCAGGCGCAACAGAGAGCTATGGCCGAGACTTTGATTCAAGGGGGCCTAAGTCCCGCCGAACTCAGCAAGCTCTCGCTGGGTGAAAATACTGTTCCCATGCCAAAAACCGCGCCAGTACCGGAGAGCGCTTCCATTTCCACTCTGCTGAATCGAATAGCCATGACCGAAACGAAAGCTTATGCTGCGCACTCATCTACGGCTCCTCTTCAACCATTCTCTGTGCTGCGGCGCGATCCCGGGCCCCACGATGTGCAGATCGAGATCGCCTTCTGCGGCGTCTGCCATTCGGACCTGCATACCGTTCGCAATGAGTGGGAAAACTTCATGCCCACCGTGTATCCCGCCGTTCCCGGACACGAGATTGTTGGCCGCGTCGCCAAGCTCGGCAAAGAGGTTCGTAAGTTCAAGGAAGGCGATCTGGCCGCCGTGGGCTGCCTGGTCGATTCCTGCCGCAAATGCGAGAGTTGCAAGGCGGGTCTCGAGAACTACTGCGAGGTGGAATCTGTCTACACCTATAACAGCCCCGATCACCACACGGGCGGCGTGACCTATGGGGGCTATTCGCAGCGCATCGTCGTCGACGAGAACTACGTGCTGAAGGTTCCTACGAATCTTGATTTGGCCGCCGTCGCGCCTCTGCTATGCGCGGGCATCACCACCTATTCGCCGCTGCGTCACTGGAAGGTCGGCAAGGGACAGAAGGTCGGGATCGTCGGCTTGGGAGGTCTGGGCCACATGGGTGTGAAGCTGGCGCATGCTTTTGGCGCCGAGGTAACCCTGTTCACCACCTCGCCCAACAAGAAGCAGGACGCGGCGCGACTGGGCGCGCAACACGTCGTCATCTCGAAAGATCAGGCCGAGATGGAGAAGCACGTCCGCAGCTTCGATTTCATCCTCGACACCGTTTCGGCTGAGCATGACATCAATGCCTATCTGAATTTGCTGAAGCGCGATGGGACGCTGGTGCTGGTGGGCGCGCCGGAGAAGCCGTTGCCGGTGGCGGCCTTCCCGCTGATCATCGCGCGGCGCAATCTGGCGGCATCGGGCATCGGAGGTCTTCCGGAAACGCAGGAGATGCTGGATTTCTGCGGCGAACACAACGTCACCGCCGACATCGAGCTGATCCCCATCCAGAAAATCAACGAAGCCTATGAGCGCCTGCTGAAGAGCGACGTGAAGTATCGCTTCGTGATCGACATGAAGTCGCTGAAGTAGCGGCGTGTCGAGGTTTGCCTCACGCTGCGATATTGTTTCACAACCTGAGGAGCGTGGTGTCGCCGCTACGCGGCTTGTGCGCTCTATATGCAAGTGCTCCCGGGGTTTGCACCCCGGGCTAACTTCATGCCGCCGCTGCGCGGCTATATCTGATGCGTCTCCGACCGCCGCTACGCGGCTTGTGCGCTCTATATGCAGTGCTCCCGGGGTTTGCACCCCGGGCTAACTTCATGCCGCCGCTGCGCGGCTATTTCTGATGCGTCTCCGACCTCCTTCAAGAAAAAACATTTGGAGTCGCGATTCCCCAGGGCGGCTGCGACGCAACTTCCCGTCAACGGAGCATCCTTTGGAGGCGCGGAGCGCCGGCTGCGGTTTAAGCCCGGTGCGCAAGCGCCGGGTATGTCGCGCGTACAGCACGGGGAGCCGCGTCAGCGGCGACAGGAAATCGGCCCAGCGATTTACTTCGCCCCGACGGCTTCCGCCTGCAGCTGCGGGCGGCGTTGCAAGGCTTCCTTCTGGATCACGAAGTTGCCGAGGAACAGCATGTCCATCTCGCTGCGCGAGAAGGTGCTGAAGGCATTCGCCGGGGTGGTGACGATGGGCTCACCCTTCAGGTTGAACGAGGTGTTGAGCACCGCCGGAATTCCGGTCGCCTGGGCAAAGCGGTTGATCAGCCGGTAGTAGCGCGGGTTGGCGTCGTCGAAGACGGTCTGCAATCGGCCGGTGCCGTCCACATGGGTGATCGCCGGCAGTGCGCTGTGTTTGGACGGCCGTACGGGCACAACGTACAGCATGTAGCGCGCTGGGTAGTGCTCGGTCGCGTTTGGAAGTTCGAAGAATTCTTCCGTGCGTTCGGCCAGCACCGAGGGCGCGAACGGACGATAAGGCTCGCGGAACTTGATCTTGGTATTGACGATGTCCTTCATTCGCGGATTACGCGCGTCGGCGATGATGCTGCGATTGCCCAGCGCGCGCGGACCCCACTCGAAGCGCCCCTGATACCAGCCAATCACGTTGCCCTGCTGGAGGCGGTCGACAGCCAGGTCGAGCAGGCGGTCGTCGTTCTCGATGCACTCGTAGGGGATGTTGTTGTCGTGTAGGAATTGATGTACCTCAGCGTCGGAGTACGCTTTGCCCCAGTAAGCGTGGTCCATGCGGAAGCGCCGGGGATTGCCGAGCAGCATGTTGTCGGCCCAGAGCGCAGCGCCCAGCGCGCCGCCGCCATCACCTGCCGCGGGATGAATGAAGATGTCCTCGAAGGGCGTTTCGCGCAGGATGCGATGATTGGCCACGCTGTTCAGGCCGACGCCGCCGGCGATGCAGAGATTCTTGAGGCCGGTCTCCTTATGCAGTTGCCGCGCCATACAGATCAAGACCTCTTCCGTCACCTGCTGGATGCTGGCGGCGATATCGGCATAGTGCTGGTTGACCTTGCAGAGCTCTTTGAAATTTCCGGGCGCCTCGCCGAAGTACGTCGGGAAGCCGGAATCTTCGGTGAAGAACAGCATCTTGGGCGGCCGGGGCTCGCCGAACAACTGCACGAACTTGTTGTTGAAGGTGCGCGTGGTCGAGTGCTGGAAGCAGAAGTAGCTCATGTCCAGCGAGAACGAACCATCGGCTTCCTGCCGGATCAACTTCCAGATTTTATCGACATACCGCGGCTGGCCGTAGGGCGCCATGCCCATCACTTTGTATTCGCCCTCGTTGACTTCGAAGCCGAGAAACGCCGTGAACGCGCTGTACAGCAGGCCGATCGAGTGCGGGAACATCATCTGCTTCCTGATGTCGATCTGGTTGCCGCGCCCGACGCCCCAGGTTCCCGTAACCCATTCGCCGACGCCGTCAACGGTGAGGACGGCAGCTTCTTCAAAGGGCGAGCAGAGGAACGCGCTCGCGGCGTGCGACATGTGATGTTCGGCGTACAAGATCTTATTCGCCGGGATATTCAGCTCGGCGGAGATCTTCGAGCCTACCCAAAGCTTGTCGATCATCCAGGTGATCATCGACTCGCGAAAGACCTTGTACGACTGCGGGTAGGTCTGGAGCACGGTCATCAGGATGCGATCGAACTTGCGGAACGGCTTCTCGTAGAAAACGGCGTAGTCGAGGTCCTCGCCGCGAATGCCACCGCTCTCCAGGCAGAACTGGATCGCGTTATGCGGGAAGCCGAAGTCGTGCTTGACCCGGCTGAAGCGCTCTTCTTCGGCGGCGGCGATGAGCTGGCCATCCTGCAGCAGAGCGGCCGCGGCGTCGTGGTAGTAACACGAGATTCCCAGGATATTCATGTCAGCCTTGGCGTCGCGCCTCTTCCAGAGTGTTGGGGAGCGGAGGATGATCGAACCATCCTTGCGGTCGCTTCTTGATGTGCATGGAATCGGAGAACAGGCGCACCACCAGTCCGAACGGCAGGATCACGACGGCATAGAGCAGGGTGAGAAGGACGCGCGCGTTGAAGTTGCCGATAGCGCGGCCAAACTTCTTCCAGCGGTCCGATATCTTCGTCCGCAGCGCCGCGGACAGCCAGAACCAGACGGCCACGGCGAAAGCCACGACGGCCAGGACCGTCCGCCAATGCAGCTTGATGAAGTGAAGCAACATCCCAAGTTTTCCCTTAGAAGAACGTGTAAATGAACGGCGCGATCGCGGAGCTCTGAGCCAGAATGAGCACCACGGCAAAGATCGCCAGCATGATCAGGATCGGCGTCAGCCACCAGCGCTTGTTGCTCCAGAAGAAAGAAAACAGCTGACCCGCTGTGCCCACGCGCTGACCGGTCGTTCTGAAGATGCCCATAACGCTCTCCCGCGGAACTGGCACAGCTACGGCGACAGGCTCAATTGGCTGGCCAGAGTTGTTCAACGATTGTACCCCAGATTGTAGCGGAGTCAGTGCTCTTGAAGGCTCGAACCTGTCAAGGAAACCCTGGCTAAGTGGCATCGAAACCCCTCAGCGGCTGAAGCCGCAAGGATTTTGCGACACTTTCGGACGGCCTGAAGGCCGTCCCCTTCAAAGATCTGACGTAATCAGATCTCCCTTAAAAAAAGCGGTACAGGAATACGTTGGCGGCGCGGCTTTGATGCGGGATGAGGGTCAGCACCAGCACGCAGGTCATCGCCCAGAGGGGTGCGATCCATACCCAGCGGTCGCGCACGGCGACAGCAACGGCTTCGGCGGTTTGACCTGGCGAGGATACGAGCCGCTCGGCGTAATGGTCGAGGCGATCGATGGTGAAAAGCGCAATCGCGTAACTGGCGGCGACGGTCGCGACCAGCAGGTACAGGCTGGGATGCAACGCCATAGTCGAGTAGGTCGCGGGTGAAACAAGCGCCGAGAACATCTCTCGCGCTTCTGCCAGGGAACTCGAGCGGAAGAAGATCCAGCCGAGGTTCATCAGCAAAATGGTGACCGCCCAGGACAATGCCGTCCATGCCTTCGAGGACGGCTGCCAGTCGAAGCGGCGCTCCACCTGCTGTGTTTGACGATGCAGGATGAGCAGCACGCCGTGATAACAGCCGAAAAGAACGAAGAGCATAGTCGCCCCGTGCCAGATGCCGAAGAGCACCATGGAGATCAGCAGGCCGAGCTTGCGCCACCACTCATCGCGGCGCAGCATCGCTAAGGGCAGGAAGACGTAGTCGCGAATCCAGAACGAGAGCGACATGTGCCAGCGCGTCCAGAAGATCGAAGGCGTGGTGGAGGCGAATGGCCGCGCGAAGTTTTCCGGGACGGTGAAGCCGAGCATGCGCGCCGCGCCGATGGCGATATGCGAGTAGCCGGCGAAGTCGAAGAAGATCTGGAGGCCGTAGCCGAAGGCGAGGCACCAGACGTCGGGGCCGCTCCAGTTGCGGAGCTGGTCGAAGCCGGCGTTGACGCCTTGTCCGGCCAGCAGACCTTTGCCCAGCAGCTGCGCGACCTGCATCATCAGCAGGCCGGTGGCGATGCGCGAGATGCCGCGAGCCTTGTCATCGCGCGAGGGCGGGGCGTCGGAACGGAACTGCGGCAGCATGTCCGGCAGGCGGCAGATCGGGCCGGAGATCGTGACCGGGAAGAACGCCATGAACAACGCGAACTCCACGAACGACGGCTTGAGCTCTTCGTCGCGATAAAGATCGAGCAGGTAGCTCATCGCCTGGAATGTCCAGAAGGAAATGCCGAGAGGCAACGCAAGGTGCGAGAACTTCTGCAGCGACGCAAAGGGAACAGTTACGGCGACACCGGGCAGATATTTGAAGACGGCGAGCAGCAGCAGGTTGAAGATGAGGCCGATCCACAGCAGACCAGCGGTCGGCCGGCGCTGCATCTGGCGGCCGAGCGCGAAGTTCATCACGGTTGAGAGCAACAGCACCGCAAGGAACCACGGTCCCCAGGTGAGATAGAGCGCGTAGCTGACGGCAAGCAAGAAAAGCTGGCGCGTGTTGCGCGAGCGCGAGAGGGTGAAGACCAGCAGCGCGAGGATGAGTCCTAGCGCGTAAAGCAATACTCGTGTTGTCGTCCCAAGTTCCAGGCTCATCACGTTTCTAAAATGACGCTTTCGACGCAGGCACTGATCACAGCCCGCAGGGCGGCACAATCGTAGCCCAGGACGTGAGTCCTGGGTCTGCAAGTTCCAATACAGCGAAGTCCGGCAGGACGGCACAATTTTGTGTCGTCCCTGAAGGGACTTCGAATTCGTACTCTCATGGCCCCCCAGCACTCACGTGCTGGGCTACGTTTGGATCGCGCTCCGCGCTTTGACGTTTCGTCGCCGGCGCGGCTTGCAGGCTCTTCGTGAGCACATCCGCGACGACCGCGTCACCCTCCGAGTTGTAATGCGTGTCGCCGAAGATGAAATGACTCAGGTACCAGCAGCCGGGAGCGTACCGCGGGCACTGATTTTTGATCGCGAAGAAAGCAGGGAAGAGCGTGACGAAGCGTTTACACTTGCCCTGGCACCAGTCGCGCCAGATACGGACTTCTCGCGAGTGAACTGTATCGTGCGCGAGCTGCGCCGGCCAGGGAAAGACAACCACGCTGATGGGAATGTTGCGTGCATGAAGCTCGCTCCATAGCGTGTCCATCTTCGACTTTTCCTTGGCGATGCCGCCTTCGAGGCCCAGCGGCGCGTAGCCGGTTTCATAAGGATCGGTGTCGGAAACCTTGCGATAGGTCCACGCCGAGCGCTCGAGATCGAACTCGTTGCCGCCGTGGCCCAAATCGAGGTGATACCAGCCCAGCCGCACCAGCTCCCGTTCGAAGAAGCTGAAGACATCGTTGGTCAGCAGCAGATTGTTATTGATCCAGAGGCGCGCGTTCGAATACTGGCTGCTCCTGGAGATTTTCTGGCTGGCGATGCCGACCGCACCGGAAGAATCCTTGTCGTGGAAGAATGCGGCTTCGTCCTGCGCGTCGGAGATGTCGATAAAGACGATCGCCTCATCGAAGTCGATCCCACGCTGTAAGACCATGCGGGCGGTGTTGAGATAGTTCGACGGGGAATAGCCTTCGACGCTCCCGTTCAAGAATTCGTATTGCGGGAAACGGGCGGCCACGCGGCCGATGAAGCTGTCCTTCCAACTCGTCATGCCTTCGGGCGCCGAGTCGCCCAGAATCAGAATGCGCGGGCGTGAGCTGGTTGCCGGGACCTCGCGAATGGTTTCGTCGCGAAAGCCCAGGCTGTTGGTCTTGAACTCGTAAGAGCTTCCCAACCAGGGCCGCACGCAGGAGCAATTCGGCAGAAAGGCGAAGGCGCGAACCGGATCGCGGCTGAAGCAGAATCCATGCGGGCCGCCGGAGACGGCCGAACCGAGCATCGCCTTACTGTAGACGTAATCGATGGCGAGAAATGCGGTGATGCTGACCATGAGCGAGCACAGAAAGAGGGCAACGCGGATGCGCCGCTGCCGCTTTGGGTCAACGACAACGGGGTAGCTTGCGATCGCATTGGCAGGAATAGCGCTCAAACTTGGCCCTGGCTCACTGGCGCCGGGCTGAAGCCCGGCCGAACATCCTTATCCGATCGTGCGACGCGCTGAAGCGCCGCTCTACCTACTGCCTGCGTGGTTTGCCGACGCGCTGTGCGGTGGCGAACATCAGGGTCACGGTATCCATGTCCCTGGGTTGAACCTTGCCGGGCGGAATACGGAGGTTCGTCAGGTCTTCGAGCTCGATCAGAAGATCCACCAGCGCCATGGAATCGATCAGGCCGGACGAGACCAGCTTGGTGTTTTCGTCGAGGACGATGCCCGGCTTGCGAATCAGCTTGGCGACGTGCGCAAGCATCTGTTCGGTTTCGGGGTTCACAGCTCGGCGTTCTCCTGGCGTAACTCGGGATGCTCGCGCAAGAGCTTTTCGCGCGTGCTGGAGCGCGCCGGCTTGCCCGCCGTGCTCTTGACGATCCATTTCGGCGGCTTCAGAAAAATCGTACGTACGGCAACTCCTGTGGCGCCGACGATCCGGCTGCGAACTTCGCCTTCGATGGTTCCCACATCGACCTGTGCCGGTTCACCCTCAAGCTCGGCGACTAGAACAATCTCCTCCGTCCCCAGCTCAGGATTGTACAGCCCCAGCGCGACGGCGCGGCCATCGTGAATGGCGGGATGGCTGGCTGCCGCTTCCTCCAGATCCTGCGGGTAGACGTTTTCGCCGCCGATGATCAGCAGGTCCTTTTTGCGACCCACCACGTAGAGCTCGCCCTCGAGGAGGAAGCCGAGATCGCCGGTGTGGTACCAGCCGTCGACGATGGCAGCGGCGGTGAGGTCAGGGCGATTGTAGTAGCCGGCGAAGAGGCAGTCGCCCGCGATCAGGATTTCGCCGACTTGGCCTTCGTCGAGCGTAGCGCCGGAATCGGATACGATGCGCGCCTGGTTGCCCGGCAGCAGCGGTCCTGACGAAGCGAACGAAACCGCTCCCCGAGAATTCTCGGTGACTTCGACGACGCGATGCTCGCTGCGGAAGCGCGCGCCATCGGCCCAGATTGTTGCCGGCTGGCGATATTTGCCGATGCCTGATTGCGTCACCGCAAAGACGTTCTCCGCCATGGCGTAGGAAGATTGCAGCGCTTCGCTCCGAAGTCCGCACTGTGCGAATGCACGATAGAACTCATCCATGCTGGCGGCGCGTACCGGCTCGGAGCAGTTGATGAGCACGCGAACGGAAGAAAGATCGTAGTTTTGCCAGCGCTCGCGTGGCGTCCGCCGCGGCACAAACTGAAACGTGAAATTCGGCAGCCAGGCCAGCGTGCAGCGATGTTCACTGAGGATCTGCAGCATGCTCTCGGGGCGCATCACCCAATCCAGCGGTGACTGCATCACGACGGACAGGTGACACGCCAGCGGCAGCATGAAGCAGGCGATCAGCCCCATGTCGTGATAGAGCGGAAGCCAGCTATACACGCGGTCGGTGGCGCCGTCGATGTGCAGGGCGTCGGTGAGCGTCGTCAACTGCGTCAAGACCGCGCGGTGGGTGAGGGCGACGCCCTTCTGTAATCCGGTCGTTCCCGCCGAGTGCTGAAGAAACGCGAGACTGCCGGGCTCGCAGTGTGGATCGGGGAGATCACAATCGCCGGCTGAGTGAGCGTCGCTCGCGCGCACCAGTTCGGCGGTGTCGCCGAGCGCGACGTGCTCCAGCAGATCGTCGGGAAAGTGCTCGTCGATGACGACAACACGCGCGCGCAGATTCGCCGTAACTCCAGCGAGACCGAAGCGATACTTTGCCGGTTCAACCTTGAAATTGGGATAAGCGAGGATGGCGGGAACTGCGCCCAGCATCATCGCTCCGACGAAGACGCTCATCGCCGCGATGCCCTGCGGCATGATGATCACAACGCGGTCGCCAGACACCACGCCGTGGGAGCGGAGCAGGTTGCCATGCACACGGGCGCGGCGTCGGAAATCGCCGAAGCTGACGGTTTCAAACTCATCCTCGTCGGCCCAGAAGGTGACGAAGTCACGTTGCGCCGGGGCGGCGTTGAGCGCGTCGAGGAGTGTACGGGTCCCGGTGGCAATCATGGAGCGGCGAGCAGCAGTGACTCCGATTATACGTGGCGAGCAGGGCAGAGCAAGCCGCGTAAATGCTGCTTCTTTCCGGCGAACCTACACTGCCACCGCGGCCGCAACCCGCGCCTGATCGGCCCAGCAGATCAGGCCGGGAATGAACTCGGTGGGCAGGTCGGGATGGGTAGGACGCACCCGCACCGTAAAACCGTGCAGCCCGCTGCGATGGATGGAGGTTTCGACAACATACCGGAAGCTGCTGTCCTCCAGATTGCGTTCCGGACTCATCGTTACCGCCTCGCATTCCGCGAGATTGCCGTCGCCGTCGACGCGGCCAAGGTACAGTTCCACCACGACGTCGCGGGGAGAGAGCGGTCCGAGATGCACGTCGGCGCGAACCTTCATCAAAGACGAGACGGGAGCGGTGGCAAGCGGCCCATCCTCCACCTTGGCGATCCACACCTCCTGCCAGGCCCGGCGAATACGTTCCAGGGCCTGCGAGAGTTCGCGCGAACGCCGCGCGTTCTCGGCTTCCAGCGAACGGAACTGGTGATGCGCCGGCAGGTAATACCCTTCGACGTAATCACGCACCATGCGATGGGTGTTGACGAAGTGGCAGAGCGAGTGTACGCAGGCCTTCATACGCTCGACCCAGCGGCGCGGGATGCGATCGGCACCGCGGTCGTAGAACGTGGGGATGACGTCGCGCTCCAGCAAATCGTAGAGCGCTTCGGCTTCCACCTGGTCCTGATAATCGCGGTCGGAATACTCTTCGCCGTTGCCGATCGCCCATCCCATCTTCCTGGACATTGTGGGATCGCGCCAGACTTCGTCCCACCAGCCGTCGGGAATGCTGAGATTCAGCACGGCGTTGGCGGCGGCCTTCATGCCGCTCGTGCCCGAGGCTTCATTTGGACGTAGCGGCGTATTCAGCCAGACATCGACGCCCTGCACCAGCGAACGCGCAACCGCCATATCGTAATTTTCGATGAAGGCGACGTGCCGTCCGAAAACCGGATCGCGGCTGACCTCGGTGATCTTGCGAATGAGTTCTTTACCGGCTTCATCCTGGGGATGCGCCTTGCCGGCGAAGATCAGCTGGACGGGGCGCGCAGGATCGGTCAGGATGCGGCGCAGCCGGTCCATATCGCGCAGGATCAGGGTGGCGCGCTTGTAGGTGGCGAAGCGGCGCGCGAAGCCGATGGTCAGCGCGTCCGGGTCGAGCACTTCGGCGGCAGCGTCGATCTCAGCCTGGGGAGCGGCGCGTCGCATGCGTTGCGCGCTGACGTGGCGGCGCGTCCACGCCACCAGCCGCTCACGACGCCGTTCGTGGGTGCGCCACAGCTCCTCGGCCGGAATGGATTGCACGCGGCTCCAGACGTCGCTATTGGCCGGCTCCTCGCGCCAGTTGGGGCCGAGATAGCGATCATAGAGCTGGTTGAATTCGGCAGAGATCCAGCTGCGGAAGTGAACGCCGTTGGTGACGTGCCGGATGGGGATCTCTTCGAGCGGCAGGCCGGGCCACAGCGATTGCCACATCTTGCGGCTGACCGCGCCGTGCAGTTTGCTGACGCCGTTGGCGCGCGCCGCCGAACGCAGAGCCAGGACGGTCATGCAGAAGTCGGGGTTGCGCTCCGTGCGGCCCAGCTCGAGCAGGTCGTTCAGCGATAAACCGAGCTTTTGCAGATGAGGGCCGAAGTATCGGCTCATCAGTTCGGCGTTGAAGTAATCGTGACCGGCTTCGACGGGAGTATGCGTGGTGAAAACGAGACTTGCCGAAGCCAGCTCGCGCGCCTCCTGAGGGTTGAGACCGTAGGTTGTCATCAGACGGCGAACGTGTTCCAGGGCCAGGAATGCGGAGTGGCCTTCATTCATGTGATAGACCGTCGGCTGCAATCCCAGCTTTTGCAGGGCGCGATAGCCGCCGATACCGAGCAGGATTTCCTGCCGGATACGGGTTTCGCGGTCACCGCCGTAGAGCTGGTCGGTCAGGTCGCGTTCTTCGGGCCGCGCATTCAGCGTGATGTTGGTGTCGAGCAAATAGAGCGGCACGCGTCCCACCTGCGCCTTCCAGAGCTGCGCGTAGGCGGTGCGTTCGGCAAGATTCACCTCGACGATGACTGGATGGCCATCGGCCGCGCGCACCAAGCTGACGGGAAGATTGAAGAAATCATTGGTCGCGTACGACTCCTGCTGCCATCCCGACTGGTTCAGGTACTGGCGAAAGTAGCCTTGCTGATAGAGCAGGCCAACGCCCACCAGAGGCACGCCCAGGTCGCTGGCCGATTTCAGATGGTCGCCGGCCAGAATGCCCAGCCCACCGGCAAAAATCGAGAGGCATTCTGTCAGTCCGAACTCTGCCGAGAAGTAGGCAATCAGAGGAGGGTTGCCGCCGTTATAGGTGCGCCGGAACCAGGTGGATTCGCCGGCCAGGTAGTGTTCGAGACTGGAGCGCACCCGCTGCAGATGCGCCAGGAAGGCGTCATCGTCGGCGGCTTGGTTCAGTTTCTCCTGTTCGATCGAGCCCAGCAGCAGAACGGGGTTGTGGCCGCAGGTTTCCCACAGGTCGCGGTCGAGCCGACGAAACAATTCGACCGACTCGTGGCTCCAGCACCAGCGGAGATTGTGAGCAATATCACGCAGGGATTCGACGGGTTGCGGCAGCGACGGTACGACGCTGAAGGTATGCACGGGACGCATGTGGGGGCTCCTCTGGGCTCGTTGAGCGCCTTGTACTCTTCCGGTGGCGCCGGGTCAAGTTAACTGACCATCAATTAACAGGTCGGCAGACATTGGCGCAGGGATTAAACGAAGAAATGAGTTGCTCGTCCCATTTCGACACCCGAAGGAACCGCCTTACAAAAACTTCGGGGCGCCGGTTAAGGCGCCCCGTTCGTGTTTCAGGTCGCTATAGCACGACCGAGTGGACCACGAGTTAGTGGCAGTTCGGGAACTTCCAGCTGGAGACGTTCGTGCTCCAGTCGAACTGCTGCGTGACCATGTAGTACTCCTGGGTGTACCAGAAGGTGCAATTGTCGCTGGGATCGATTGCCATGGTGCTGTAATCGCCCCAACGATTGGCAGTGCTGACCTGTGAGCCGGTGCCGTTGACGGCAATGACTTCAGGCGACAGCGTGCCCAGGGTGTCGGTGAACTTGCGGCCGGCGACGGCGATCGAGGGGAACACGCTGGTATTCGATTCGCTGTAGCCCAGCAGCACGTCGTCAACGTTATCGCGGGTCAGAGAGCCCATCCAGCGGTAGACACTGTCGCCGGTGGTTCCGACATAGGTGCCCTGCTGGAAGACGGCTAGCGAGGTCACGGGGACCAGTTTCAGGTTAGCCGTGAACTCCATCCAACGAACGCCAATCGCAGAGGTCGCCGAATTCCAAACATCAAGATTCACGTACCAGTGCTGCACCGGCGCCGGAATGGGCGGGGTAGCCGTGGCGTTGGCCGGCGGCTGGTCCTCCCAGTAGGCGAAGCGATACATCAGGCGGTCGCCGAGGGAGTCAACATCACTACCCGAACCGACGTTCGGCTGAGGAACGCAATCGCCGCCGTAGTTGCCGTCGCACGACGGGGTGAAGGCGGCAATCGTAACCAACTGGGTGTCGCCGTTTCCGGTGAAGGTGATGTTGCCGGTCGACCAATCATTGATCGCCATCGAGTAGACGGACAGGACGGTGTTCGGGTTGCTGGGACAACCTGCTCCCAGGCAATCGCCCACGCTGCCGATGAAGAACTCAGCTTCGTTGGCGGGAGGCGGAACCGGTGAATCGCGGTCCGCCGGCAAGAGGCTGTCCTGGTAAAGGTTGTTGTTGCCGGGGTCGTTGGAGAGCTGCATGCAGATCTGCTCGGCGGAAGCATCGCCGACCAGCATCTTGGCGCGGTCGTAACCGCAGGCCACCGGGCCAACGAAACCGCTGCCGCCGGGGCCAAAGTTGTTCCAGTTCTGGTAATAGCCGTCGCTCTGGCCGCCGCTGGACCAGACGCCCCACTTGGGATAGTCCGGGAAGCCGTTGTTGACGACCGGGAACTCGTAGGCATACCACGAGTTGTTGGAGAAGGTTGCCGTCTGCGAAACCGCGACGCAAACCGCGTAAGGAGAAGTGAACACGTTCTGCGCCATGATCCAGCGGTGGGCAGCGCGGTCGAACTTTACGATGATGTCGCCATCGTTATTGTTGGCGCAGAGAGAACCGGGCAGCAGGTTGGCCCAGATGGTGTTGCCTTGGGTGCTCTCCTGTCCGTTCAACGGGATGATTGCGCCCGTGCTCTTATTGAAGTCAGCGTAGGAGACGTTGACCCACTGAACGACTTCGGTATCACCAACAGCCATCGTCGTGTCGGGCGGAGCGTCCGGCACGCTGTAACCGGGGAAGCCGTTGCCCACACCGAGGATGTTGAGGCCAGCATTGAACTCCCCACTGGGAGTCAGGTTTTCATGTTGAACGACAGGATCGTTTGTCGGCTGGAAGTAGGGTTTGGGAATCTTGTGAACCGGGTTGGCCTGGTGGGTACCAAACACAGGCGTCGGGAACGACTGCGTAACATGGCCAGCCGCAAAGCGGGTGGCATGCTGCAGGATCGCCTGCGGCTGCTCATTGGCAGCAAAAACCGGCAGAGTGCAAAGGAAAAGAGCGCCTGTCGCTAACGCGGCAACGCCCCATGCCTTGGTTCTTGTCATTGTTTTCAATTCTCCTTAGTTACTACCTCCCCGCGGCACATTTGAGTTCGCAACGGGCCCGGAGACATGCAAACGAACAGCACAGTTATGGTTTGACACACGCCCGTTCTTAGGGACGGACTGCAGCAAAATGCACTTGGGTGAAATCGCAGTGCCCTTGGCAGGTGCTTGCACTTTTATCACACGGCATTGCGGTGTGCAACTATTAATCGCGTAGTAAATAAAAATTAGGCCGACTTTTCACAATCGGGAGAACTTCCAGGTTACTTCCGCCGGAAAGTAACTTACTCTGTTGCAACAAGTAGCAACTGTAGTTGCAACTGAGGATCCTCCCGGTAGAAAACCGGCGGGCAGGGACTCAGCGGAAGGACTATCGTCGTAGTACGATCCTGATGAAGTGTCAGTCTCGGGTGCAGATCGGTGCCTTGACCTCAGGTCGGTGGGCGCGCGGTTGTCGTTTTCGCAGGCGAAGGCGAAGGAAGAAATTGACAAACCCAAAGGAGCGGTTTTAGGCTCTTCGCACGAGGTAGAACCTTGATTGAGATGTCGACAAGCCAGTCGCGCCCGTATCCGATGCTTGGGCCGCTGGAATTGCAAGTCATGGAAGTGGTTTGGAGCTCGGGGAAGAGCAGCGTTCGCGACGTCGTTGAGAGACTCGAGAGCCGGCTGGCTTATACCACAGTGATGACGACCCTGGACCGTCTTTTCAAGAAGGGCCTGTTGAACCGCTATAAGGCGGAGCGGGCGTTTGTCTATACGGCGCGGGTCTCGAATCAGGAATGGGAGCGGCAACGTGCCGGCGATCTGGTGGCAGGTTTTCTTTCCGGCCCGCAACCGTCGCGCGAACTTTTGTTGTCGTCGCTGGTAGATGCGGTTGGCCAGCACGATGCCATGCTACTGGACGCGCTGGAAGAAAAAATTCGTAACAAACGCCGCGAGCTGATGAAAGCTCCCAAAGCATGAATCTTCCTTACACCATGCGGCTATTGTGCCTTTGCGGCGCGTCATTCTTCATGATCCATATGACGCTGGCGCTGGCGGCCCGTCTGAGCGCCGGCACCGCCGTACGGTGGGCCGAACACATGAAGCCAAGCTCGGGGGCGCGCTTTCTGTTTGTGCTGCGCACTGCGCCCATGGCGCTGACTGTGACCGCGGTGCTGGCTTTCTGTGTTCCCAGTTATCTCTGGCTGGAGCCGGAAATCTCACACGAACGGGTTGGATTCGTCTGTGTGCTGCTGGCGGTGCTGGGAGTTGCGCTTTGGGGTTCAGCGCTTCGCCGGGTGATGGGCGCTGTCCGCGGCACCAGCCGTTACCTGCATGAGTGCGAGCGCCACGGCCGGAAGATCACCGTTCCCGGCGAGGACGCGCCCGCGCTTCTGGTGACAGACAAGAACCCAGTGATGGCAGTTGCCGGTGTGCTTCGTCCGCAGCTGTTAATCTCGCGCCGGGTCATGCGCGGCCTGTCGGCTGAGCAGCGCGAGGCGGCGCTGCGCCACGAGCATGCTCATTTGAGTTCGGGTGACAATCTCAAGCGTCTGCTGATTCTGTTGTCGCCGGACGCCATTCCCTTTGGCAGTACCTTCGGTCATCTGGAAAGGGCGTGGTCAAGATTCACCGAGTGGGCAGCCGATGATCAGGCAACGGGCGGGGATCCGCAGCGCGCCTTGACGCTGGCCTCGGCATTGGTTTCGGTAGCCAAGATGGGATCAGGCCGGCGTCCGACCTATCTTTCCTGCTCGCTGGTCGGTGGGACAAAGGACCTTTCGGAGCGCGTCGAGCGGCTGTTGCGTCCCCAG
>Ga0335074_10006485_pt1 | contig 16236 bp, 16 predicted proteins | sample Lox_Sample_23_FD_206715 | JGI IMG/M metagenome (GOLD analysis project Ga0335074, IMG submission 206715) | Soil microbial communities from Loxahatchee National Wildlife Refuge, Florida, United States - Lox_Sample_2.3 | ecosystem: Environmental > Terrestrial > Soil > Wetlands | place: USA...
CGGATGAACTTGGGAGAGGCCACCCCCGCGCTTGCCCACGGGGGTTCGCACGGCGCCCACGATGAACGCGTCTGGCACGATGTCCCGCCTATTCTTCTGTCTCTGTCGCCTGCTGATGATCGGCCCACCGGGGCGGCCTCCGGTCCAGGAACGCGGCCGCGCCCTCCTGGATGTCGTCGCCGAAAAAGAACGGCAGGTTCAGGAACTGGGCCGCGTCCAGCGCCTGGCCGGCCGGCATATCCGCCAGCAGGGTGAAGGCACGCCGGCCGAGCCTGAGCGCGGTGGGACTGGTGGCCCGGAATTTCTCGCCGTACTCGTCCACACACGTCAGCAGCGATGCTTGATCCGCGCATACCCGGCTGACGAAGCCCAGTCGGTGCGCCTCGTCGGCGTCAATAGGGTCTCCGGTCAGCATCATTTCCAGGAGCCGTTTCCGCGGCATCGCCCGGGCCAGGTGCGCCACGATGATCATGGGAAAGAGGCCGATCTTCGCTTCGGGCAGCGCGAACCGTGCGTCAGTCGTCGCCACGATGATGTCGCACATGCCGGCCAGACCCATCCCGCCCGCGTAGGCGGCCCCGTGGACGGCAGCCATGACCGGCTTAGGCGCCGACAGCATCGTCTGATGCAGGCCCACGATGTACTCCGGCCAGGAGTAGGCTTCATCGACTGGCAACTGCCCAAGGGTCGCCATCTGCTCGAGGTCTCCACCCGAGCAGAACGCCGGCCCGGAACCTGTGATAGTCACGGCGCGGATGTTGGCATCCCCGAAGAACTCACCCAGGCCAGCCAGCAGCTGCTGGGCGGTCTCCCGGTCGAGCGGGTTGCGGTCTTGAGGGCGGTTGAGCGTAAGCACGCCCATCGGCCCCCGGCGGCTGAGCAACACACTGTCACCCATCGGAGGCCTCCGTACGTAGGACGATCAGGGCATCGGCAGCGACGGCTCCCAGCCCGGCTGGCCGGACCATGATCGGGTTGAGGTCGAGTTCCGCCAGCCCATCCCGGTGGGCGGCGGCGAGCCGGGACAGACCGCTGACGACGGCGGCCAGCGCCGCGACGTCACGGGCTGCCGCGCCACGGAAACTGCCAAGCACCGCGTTGCCACGCAGCTCACCCACCATGTCCAGGACATCCTCCGGCGAGACGGGAGCGGGCCGGAGGGCCACGTCCGCGAGCAGCTCGGCCAGTACACCACCCAGGCCCAGCATGACGAAGGGCCCGAACTGGGCATCGATCACCACGCCGGCGATCATCTCGACCGCGTCGCGGACTTGCTCCTCGACGAGTACCGGCACGGTCTCGCCAGATCCGAGCGTCTGGCGTGCCCGGCTAAGCAGCTCACCGAAGGCGGTCCGCACCTCATCCGGCCCGGTCACGCCGAGGACGACGCCACCCACCTCGGTCTTGTGCGCGATCTGCGGCGTAGCCAGCTTCATGACCACCGGGTACCCGATGCTTTCCGCCACCCGAACCGCCGCCTCGGCCTCAGTGGCCAGATCGCCCCGGGGCACCCCGACCCCGTACTCGGCCAGCAAGGCTCGCGTGGCGACTGGGTCGAGGACTCCTCCGGCGGACGCTGCGCTCGCGGGCAGGTCGGCCCTCCGGGCCGCTGGCACCGCAGGCCCGGCTGCAGCCGCCCCCCGGGTGCGGTACCGCGCCAGTACCCGCACGGCGGTGAATAGCTCGGCCGCCGACGCAAATGCCGGGATGCCGTTCGCCTGATAGTGCTCGTGCTCGGCGGGCCCGATATGGCCGTCCATCGCGTAGACAGCCAGCGGGGTGCACGAGCTGGGCCCGGCCGCGGCGGCCAGCGCCTGGGCCGCGCGCGCGCTGGCGCCGCCGGTGAGGGCTTTGCGCACATACACGACCGTGTCGATCGCCGGGTCGGCGTCGAACGCCTGGTACACCAGGGTCGCCAGGTCGGCACGGGTGGCTACGTCACCGGTCAGGTCGCACGGATTCAGCGCCGTCCCGAACGGCAGCAGCTCGGTGAGGCGTTCGCGGGCCGTAGCGCCGATCGGGGGAACGCTCAAGCCGGCGCCCGCCGCGCAGTCGGCCATGGCGCCGGCCTGGCCGCCGGACACCGACATGATGCCCACGGCCGCCGATCGCGGTGCACCGCAGGAGAGGTAAAACTTGGCCACCGCCACGAGTTCGCTGAGCTCGCCCACCCGGATAACCCCAAGGGACCCGAACACGGCGTCGTAGATCCTGTCCGCACCGGCCAGGGCCCCGGTGTGCGCGGCCGCTCGCTGCGCCGCCTGCTGGGTCCGGCCCACCTTGATCAGCACAATGGGCTTGCCCAGCTCCGCAGCCATCCGGGCGACGGCGGTGAAGTCCTCCGGCCGCCGGATGGCTTCCACGAACGACAGCACCATCCGGACCCTGGGGTCCTGCACCGCGACGGACAGATAATCGCAGAGGCCCAGATCGATCTCGTTGCCTGCGCTGGCATACAGCCCGCAGCCGATCCCCTCGGCGGCCAGCCGGGCGATCAGCGAGCCCGCGGACGCACCGCTCTGGGTGATGACCGCGACATCTCCGGCCGGCAGGCCCTCATCGAACAGCGGCTGAATCGACAGCAACGTGCCCGTGGCCAGGTCCCCGAGGCCGTCGGTGTTCGGGCCCACGATCCGCATTCCCGCCGCCCGGGCGGCGGACAGCATCTCTCGTTCGGCAGCCCGGCCGGCTTCGCCGAGCTCGCCGAAGCCCTGAGCGGGCAGAACGACGGCACCCACCTTGGCCGCGGCGCATTCCCGGACGGCCTGCACAGACCTGGCCGCACTCAACGTGATCATCGCGACGTCGATCGGCTCTCCGACCTGCGCGACCGAGGAGAAGCAGCGGACGCCGTCGATCTCGGTGCGAGCCGGGTTCACGGCGAAGAGCTGACCTCCGAAGCCGTAGCGCCGCAACAAGTGCAACGGCCGCCAGCTCAAGGTGCCGGGTCGGCCGGATGCGCCGATCACAACCACCGAGCGGGCCGTAAGCACATGCTCGACATCGTCCTCCGACCCGGTCAGCTGCTGCATTCTGCACTCGCATCGGCCAGGGTCAGCTCCATGCGGAGCAGCCACGCATACATGACCTTGCCCAGGTGGTCCGAGCGCAGCGACATCGTGCCGCCTCCGTCGAGCGCCTGCGTGAGCACGAAGTTCATCGCCCGGATGTTGGGCAGCTCATAGCGCGTGACCGTGCCCTTCACCAGGTCACCAAAATGCTGCTTGACCCGGTCCGCGGTCACTTCGGCGCGAAGAATAGCGAAGCTACGGTCATCGAACGCGACCAGTCCCACGTTGCACATGTCCCCCTTGTCACCGGACCGGCCATGGGCCAGATCGGCGACGCGAATCGTCCTCACGCTGCCTCCCCATCACGGACTTCCAGCATGTCCGTCGATTGCTTGATGTGATCCCTGGGCACCAGGCAGGGCCACAGGGCGAAGAGTTCCTTCAGCGGCGGGCGGGTGCCTACGCCCGCCACCCCGGCGGGCCCGTTGTTATACAGCGGCACGCATTCAGTGAAGACCTTGCGGGCTTGCGCCGCGCTCTCACAGCGGGCCGCGTAGCGGACCACGATCTCGGGCAGGTCGGGGTCGTCGGGTACCGGGAGGCACGACTGCCACATGGAGTTCCATCCGAGATACTCCACGATCTCGCCTTGGGCGCGAAAACCCGAGGCCGCCAGCCGGGTCTTCAGGAAGCTGATGCCGCGCTGCGCTTTGGCGTAGGCATCCGGCCAGGTGTAGGTGAACTGGGTCTCGCCGATGAACCCCGCCTGGTACCCCATGTTGACCTTCAACGTCTCCGGCCGGGGTCGCCCCGTCGCCCCGGTAATCCGCACCTGATCCGGCCCGACCTGCTCCAGCGCGACGTTAGTGAAGTCCGCGGTGACATCGGCGGTCAGGTAGGCGCCAGGATCGAGGATCTCGTACACCAACTGCTCGCTCACCGTGCGCACATCGACCCGGCCGCCAGTCCCAGGCGTCTTGGTGATCACGGCTGTACCGTCCGGTGCGAACTCAGCGATCGGGTACCCGAGGTTCTCCAGCCCGGGCACATCGGCCCAGCCACCCGAGAACAAGCCGCCGGTGGCCTGCCCGCCGCATTCGATGCTGTGCGCTGCGGCCGTGGCCATGCCTAGCCGCTGCCAGTCGTCTGGCGCCCAGCCAAACTCGTGGATGAGGGGCCCCAGGTACAGGGCGATGTCGGTGACGCGGCCGCAGATGACGATGTCAGCGCCCCGGCCCAGGGCCTCGACGATCCCTTCGCTGCCTGTGTAGACGCAGGCGTGCGTGAGCCGCTCGCGCACGGTGGCCAGTGGCTCGCCAGTATCCATATTCCGGAACGGAACCCCTAGGGCCATCAGCCCGTCGATGTCCTGGCCGATGTCATCGCCGGTGACGACAGCAATGCTCAGGCTGGGCAGCCCGAGCTCGGCAGCGAGTTCGGCGACGCGGCTGGCGCAGGCGCGCGGGTTAGCTCCGCCGGCGTTCGTGATGATCCGAGTCCCGTTCGCCACGCAGGTCCGAAGCGTGCCGCGAAGCAGATCCAGGATGTCGGGCGTGTATCCGCGCTCGGGGTTCTTCCTCATCTGCTTGGACAGGATGGACATGGTGAGCTCGGCGAGGTGATCACAGCACAGGTAGTCGATATCGCCGCGTTCCGCCATCTCGATCGCCGGGCGGACCCGGTCTCCCCAGAAGGCCATCCCAGCGCCGAGCCGAACCGTCTTCATCCGGCGACTCCCTCCTTAGACCGCTCGATGTCCAGGATCCAGGCAAGGTTCCTGCCCAGAACTGCGTCTTGGTCTGCGGCACTGAGGCCGAGCGCCCGGATCGCCTCGATCTCTGCGGCCGGGTCGGCCATCGGCCAGTCTGAGCCGAAGACGACCCGGTCGCTGCCATGACGCTCGATCAGCCGCTTGATCCTGGCTGGATCAAGTTCAGCCAGACGCGGCGGCCACGAGGTCTCCAGCACGGCCCGCGAGCCGACGATCTCCGACTCGGCTTCGTCCAGGCGGTGGTATCCGCCGTAGTGGCAGGCGATCACGCGCAGGCCGGGGACAGCCTCCAGCACGCGACGGAGCTGGCCGGGTGCCCCTCGCTCATTGGCCGCCTGGTCACCGCCAGCCCCGGCGTGCGTGATGATGATGATGTCGTCCTCGGCCAGCGCGGCCAGCAGTTCGAGCACGCGCGGATCAGTCAACGTGAGGACCTGGAAGATGGGATGGAGCTTCACTCCCCCGATACCGTTGTCACGAAGCGAGCCGAGGTTCTCGCTCACCGGGAGCTGCGGGTGCACCGTCCCGAAGGGGATGAACCGGCTGCGGTCGACCGAGCCGATGAATTCGTTGGTGGCCCGGACATTCTTTGCCACGTGGGCGATGCCCAGGCACATGGACATGTCCACGCCCGCCCGGTCCATGCAGCGGCGCAGGCCGTCGAGCGTGCCGTCGTGCACCGGGTCTAGGCCGGCGGGCCGGCCCGCGAGGACCCGCGGCGCGATGTGGTCAGGCCAGACGTGCGCGTGCGCATCGATAATCATGCGGTGATCTCCCTGACCAGCCGCCGCGCCAGCGAATCAAGAATGACCTCAGTGGACCCCTCGTAGATCCGCATTGGCCGGGCGGCGCGGTAAAGCCGCTCGATCTTGCTGCCGCGGACCAGCCCGAACCGGCCCATCACCTGGACGGCGCGGTCGACCACCCGGCCGGCCGCCTCAGTCGCACCGACCTTGGCCAGCGATGACAGGTGCAGGCTGGCCAGCGGATCGCCGCTGGCGGCGGAGGCGGCGCGGTAGGTGAGGGCGCGCGCCATCTCGATTTCGGTCCAGGATGTCGCGAGGGTGGCCGGAACTCCGCCCAGGCGGGCCAGCGGCCCGCCGAACAACTCGCGATCAGCGGCGTGCCGCACGGCTTCCTCGAGCGCGGCCTGCGCCAGACCTACGGCGGCCCCCGCCACCGAGACCCGGAAGGTACCCAGAGTGGCCAGGGCAAGCTGGAATCCGCCCCCCAGATCTCCGAGCCGGCTGCCGGCCGGCACGCGGACGCCGTCCAGGATGACATCCCCCAGGACATGCGGGGCAATGATCTGGTGGGGCTGACAAACACTGAGGCCTCTGGAGTCGGCCGGCACAAGCACCATCGAGTACGTGCTGCCAGCTGAGTCCCCACCTGCCTCCCTGGCCAGGACGCAGTAGAAGTCGGCGTCGCCCGCGTTAGTGATGAACGACTTGCGCCCGTCCAGGACGAGGTCTCCGGATTGCTCGGTGACCTGGGTGGTGATCGCCTTCAGATCCGAGCCCACGTCCGGTTCGGTCAGGGCCAGCGCGGCGACGGCGTCGAGGGCGGCCACTGCGGGGAGCCATTGCTTGCAGACGGCGTCGGAACCGCCCGTCGTGATCGGGAAACTGCCGATCCCCTGCATGGCGAACAGCGAATCGGCGTGGGCGCTGTACTGGGCCAGCTGCTCACGGACGACGGTAACCGCCAGTGCGTCCACCCGCTCGGAGCGGCCACCGAAGGCGGCTGGCACCAGCAGCGTGGTGAGGCCGCTGGCCGCCAGGGCCGCGCGGATCTCAGGATCGACCGTGCCCGCCTCGTCCGCCTGGACGGCGATGCCATCCACCGACCGGCCGAGTGAACGCGCCTCTTCCTGGAGCAGGGCGTAGGGAGCGGGCAACTCGAAGAGGCCAGCGGTCACGACGGGACCTGCTGCCGCTGCGAGAATCGCCGCCCGGTCAGCTCGGAGGCGATGCGGATGCGCTGCATCGCAGGGGTCCCCCCCGCGATGGCCCAGCCGTGGGCATCGCGATGCAGTCGTTCGAGGCCGAACTCCTCGGTGTAACCGTTACCGCCGTGCGCCTGCATGGCCAGGTCGGAGACATGCCTGGCCATCTCGTTGGCGAAGCACTTGGCCAGGGACACCTCCAGCGGCGAGGGAAGTCCACGGCCTGCGTTGACCGCCGCCCGGGCTATCAGCAGCCGGGCGGCGTCCACCTGCATTTTCATCTCCGCGATCATCATCTGGATGTTCTGGAAGTCGATCAGGGGCCGGCCGAACTGCTCTCGCTGCTGGACATAGGCCACGGTGCGGTCCAGCGCGGCCTGCCCGATCGCCAGGCTCATCGTGGAGTTGCCGAGGCGCTCGATGGCAAAGACGCGGATGAGCTTGCTGAAGCCACCGGGCGGGATGACCAGGTTCTCCGCCGGGACCTGCGCATCTGTGAAGATGAGGTCGGCGGACGGGATGGATCGCCAGCCCATGAGGTACTCGCGCGGGCCGAACGTCAGGCCAGGTGTGTCCGCGGGCACGATGATGGCGCCGATGCCCGACGCGCCCGGGACATCCGCCATCCGGCAGTACAGCAGGTAGTGATCGGCGTGGCCGCCGTTCGAGATCCACCGCTTGGTGCCGTTCACGATGTAGTGGTCGCTGTCCAGGAAGGCGCGGGTCCGCATGTCGGTGGCGGCGGAGCCGGCGTCGGGCTCGGAAATCCCGATGGCCATGGTGACATCGCCGGTGGCCACCCGGGGCAGGTATTTCTTTTTCTGCTCGTCGGTGCCGAAGAATTCGATGACCCGAGCGGGACCGACGTTCGCCTCGAACACCTGGAAGGCGGCTGGCTGGCATTCCTTGGCCAGCTCCTCGATGACGATCAGGGCGTCGAGGAGGGTGCCTCCTGCGCCGCCGAGCTCCTCGGGGAGAGCGATACCGAGGAAGCCCAAGGCGGCCAGGCGCTGCACTTCGGCCTTGGCCAGCGGCGTGCGCTCGGCGTCCCACTGGGCGGCCTGGGGCCGGTAGACCTTCCGTGCCACGTCGGCGGCGAGATCTCGCAGCTGCAGCTGTTCTGGCGTCAGCGCGGGGAAGGACATGATCGCCGGACCTCCTGCCGCCATCGCCCCGGCTTGCGCCTGGGGCTTCCGTACCCGGATCTGATGGACCTAGACCTGATATTTGTGATCACAATAGTGATAGATTATGGCCAGGTCGGCGGCCCGTCAAGATCCGGGACCGGCACCAGGGCACGCGAGCTGGGACAGCCCGGCCACAGACCCGTAGAGGAGCCAGGGTGGCTAGCATCGAGCCAGGGCCAACCCCTGTGGACCGCGGGTACGGCCTGTCGGGCCGGGTCGCCGTCGTGACCGGGGGCAGCCGAGGCCTGGGCCGGGCCATCGTGTGGTCCCTGGCCCGCGCCGGAGCGCATGTCGTGATCGCCAGCCGCAAACCGGCCGCATGCGCCGAACTGGCTGCCGAGGTCACGACAGGGACCCTGGTCACAGCGATGCCTTGTGCTCTGCACGTCGGGCACTGGGACGAACTTGAGCCCTTTGCTAACACCGTCTACGAGCGCTTCGGTCAGGTCGACATCCTGGTCAACAACGCGGGCATGTCGCCGCTCTACGAATCCGTTGACTCCGTGACCGAGGAACTCTTCGACAAGACCATCGCGGTCAACCTGAAGGGCCCGTTCCGGCTGTCAGCCCTCGTCGGCACCCGGATGGCCCACGACGGGCGGGGCTCCATCATCAACATCAGCAGCGCAGGGGCGGCCCATCCGCGGCCGCACATCCTGCCGTACGCCGCGGCCAAGGCCGGACTCAACGCGCTGACCGTCGGACTAGCCCATACGCTCGGCCCGGCCGTGCGCTGCAACGCCATCATGGCGGGCACATTCAGGACCGACGTCAGCCGCTCCTGGGACCCGGCCCTGATAGCCCGGCGCACGGAGCAGTTCGCGCTTCGCCGGTTGGGCGACCCTGAGGAGATCACCGGAGCTGTGCTCTATCTCGCCAGTGACCTGTCGAGCTACACAACCGGCTCCATCCTGACCGTGGACGGCGGTCAGCCGTAACATGGCCGGCCACGCGCATGGTCTTCGTTGCGGAGAATTTATCGCTCATCATAATTATCCTTGAACTTGGAGGAGAGGCATGCCCCGAGCTGTGATTGTTGACGCCGTTCGCTCTCCGATGGGGCGCGGCCGCCCCACGGGAGCACTGGCCGGCGTCCATCCTGCCGAAATGCTGGGCCAGCTGTTCCAGGCGCTGGTGAGCCGTACTCGCCTCGACCCTGGGTCGGTGGATGACGTCCTGGTCGGCTGCGTCAGCCAGGCCGGCGAGCAGTCGGCCACCCCGGGCCGGCAGGCCTGGCTGGGCGCGGGTTTCCCCGAGCACGTACCGTCCGTCACGATCGAGCGAAAGTGCGGCTCCGGCCAGCAGGCCATCGAGTTCGCGGCGCAAGGCATCGCGGCAGGCGCCTACGACCTGGTGGTCGCAGCCGGGGTCGAATCCATGAGCCGGGTGCCCATGGGCTCCGCCCGGATGGGACAGGATCCCCACGGGCCCCTGGTCCGGCAGCGCTACCCCGGCCTGGTGCCGCAGGGCGTCGCCGCGGAACTCGTTGCCGCCGCCTGGGGCCTGTCCCGCGAGCAGCTGGACGAGTACTCCGCCCGGTCGCACGCCCGCGCGGCCGCGGCCCGCGACTCAGGTGCGTTCGACACCGAGATAGTGCCGATCCTGGTGGACGGCGACGGACCGCCGCGGTCTGTCGACGCGGACGAGACGATACGCGCGGCGACCACACCGGCCAGCCTGGCCGGGCTGAAGACGGCGTTCGATAGCGCGGAATACCGCCGCCAGTTTCCGGCCATGGACTGGAAAGTCACCGCCGGGAACTCCTCGCAGATCACCGACGGGGCCGCGGCCCTGCTGCTGATGAGCGAGGACCGGGCCAGGTCGCTGGGCCAGCGGCCACGCGCCCGGATCGTCGCCTCAGCGGTGTGCGGAGATGATCCCGTGCTCATGCTGACCGGCCCCATCCCCGCCACCCGGAAGGTTCTCGAACGTGCCGCGCTGTCCGTCGACCAACTGGACGCGATCGAGGTGAACGAAGCCTTCGCCTCAGTCCCGCTGGCCTGGCAGGCCGAATTCAAGGCCGACGAGGAACAGCTCAACCCCCGCGGCGGCGCCATCGCGCTGGGCCACCCGCTGGGCGCGTCCGGCTGCCGGCTGATGACCACGCTCATCAACGAGCTACAGCAGACCGGCGGCCGCTACGGACTGCAGGTGATGTGCGAGGCCGGCGGAATGGCGAACGCGACCATCATCGAGGTCTTCGCGGCTGAGGCACCCGGTGATATGGGGGCACGCTCATGAAGTTGCCGGGGGCCGCTGCGCTGGTCACCGGCGGGGCATCGGGCCTGGGACTGGCCACTGCGACCAGCCTCTCGGCCGGCGGAGCCAGCGTGGTGATCCTCGACCTGCCGACTTCGGCGGGGGCGGAGGTAGCCGCCCGGTCAGGCGGCCGGATCCGCTTCGTTCCCGGCGACGTGACCGATCCGGAGTCCGTGTCCGCGGCCCTGCGGACCGCCACGCAGCAGGGCCCGGTCCGGGTGCTCGTGCACTGCGCCGGCCGGGGCGCGACGCTGCGTCTGGTGGACCGCGATGGCGCCCCGGGGGCGCTGGAGACCTTCGAGTCCATCGTCCGCGTCAACCTGGTGGGCACGTTCAACGTGCTGCGCCTGACCGCTGCGCATATGGCGCGGCAGGAGCCATTGGACGGGGAGCGCGGCGTCTGCGTCCTGACCGCCTCCGTGGCCGCCTGGGAAGGGCAGATCGGCCAGATTCCCTACGCATCGTCCAAGGCCGGCATTGTCGGGATGACCCTCGTCGCCGCGCGCGACCTGGCCAGCAAGCTCATCCGGGTCGTCACCATCGCCCCCGGCGTGTTCGACACACCGATCCTGGACCGGCTCCCGGACGCCGCCAAGGACAAGCTCGCCGCGGGTATCCCGCACCCGGCCCGGCTTGGGAGGCCCGCGGAATTTGCCGACCTGGCCCTGCACATTGCCAGTAACCCGATGCTGAACGGCGAGACCATCCGTCTCGACGGAGCCGTTCGGATGCCGGCCCGCTGAGGAGCGCACATGCCTGGACCAGTCATCGTCGAGCAGGCCGACGGTATGCAGCTGATCACGATCAACCGCCCCGCGGTACGCAACGCGATCGACCGCGCGACCGCCGAGGCGATAGCGGCCGCGGTGGATCAGCTCGACGCCAGCCGGGACATCACGGTCGGTGTCATTACTGGCGAGGGCCGGTCCTTCTGCGCCGGGATGGACCTCAAGGCGTTCCTGGCCGGTGAGCGCCCGACGGTACCGGGACGCGGCTTCGCCGGGCTCGTGGAACGGCCGCCGGCCAAGCCGCTCATCGCGGCGGTCGAGGGGCACGCGGTCGCGGGCGGGTTTGAGATCGTGCTGGCCTGCGACCTGGTCGTGGCTTCGGAGACCGCCGTTTTCGGGCTGCCGGAAGTCAGACGGGGGCTGGTCGCGGCGGGGGGCGGGCTGCTGCGGCTGCCGGAACGGATTCCCTACCAGCTGGCGGTGGAATGGGCTCTGACCGGGAAGTCCGTGTCAGCCCGGGAGGCGCACGCGGTGGGCCTGGTTAACCGGCTTGTGCCGCCGGGGGACGCGGTCCGGGCGGCGCGCGAACTCGGCGCGGAGATCGCGGCAAATGCCCCGCTCGCGGTCCTGGCGTCCAAGCAGATCCTGGCGCGGGGCCGTCACTGGGCGCCTGGCGACGCCTTCGACCGGACCCGGCTGATCAGTGAGCCGGTGCGCTGCTCTGCCGACGCCGCCGAGGGTGCCCGGGCCTTCGGCGAGCGCCGCGCGCCCGTCTGGACCGCGCGATAATCCGGGCAGCACGACAGTCCCGGCCGTGCGACTATGGGCCGTGTGACGATCGTCACGCGGGGAAGTCGAACATGGTAATGTTAATCATGAATAACGTTGGATCGTCACCGGCGGAAGAGGTGCGGGATGACTCTTGCCCGCTGGCACACCCGGGGGGCACCGATGGCCAGTTCTGGCCCATTGCTGAGCAGTGCAGGGGGGTCTGATATGACTCCTTCGAACCGGCCGCCCAAAACGGCTGAGCTGGCCGCACAGCGGATCGTCCGTGATGTGGTGCGCGGCGGCCTCAAGCCTGGTGACTTTCTGCCGCCCGAGCGCACGATGCTGGAGATGTACCAGATCGGACGCGGGACGCTGCGCGAGGCGTTGCGACTGCTGGAGGTGCAGGGGGTCATCGCCATCAAGCCCGGGCCGGGCGGCGGGCCTACCCTGCGTGATCCGGACGCCAGTCATCTGGCCAGCACGATCATCCTGCTCATGCAGCTCAGGCAGGCGCCCTTCCGCTCCATCGTCGAGGTGCGGTCCGCGCTGGAGCCGATGATCAGCTCACTGGCCGCAGAGCGGATGAGCGATGAGGCACTCGAAGATCTCGGCCAGAGCATTGAGCAGATGCGCGAATATCTGAAAGACCAGGACGTCTTCTTCGAAACCAACAAGAAATTTCACGACCTGATCGCGTGGTCCTCCGGCAATCCGCTCTTCGGCTATATCGCCGACTCGCTGTTCGGGATCATGGACGGGACCGTGATCGGGATCGACTATCCCACCCGCCGCCGGGAGGCCATTCTTACCGCGCATGAGGAAATTTATGCCGCGCTGCGGGCCCGGGATCCGAAAGAATCGGGAAGCCGGATGGCCGAGCACATCGACGCATACGTGCACTATGCGGAGCGCAAGTACCCGGAGGTCCTTGAGGAAGTAGTTCAGTGGGACCGTCTCCTGTAGAGGGCTCCCTGATTCCCCCGGGCTGAGAGACTTCCCATCCCTGACACCCGTCTAATATAGTGATAACTATAGTCATGTTTGGCATCGTGTCTGGGCACCTGGGAAGCTGTGGTCACATGGGCAGGTTTGACGGCAAGGTCGCGCTCATCACGGGGGCTGCCCGCGGGCAGGGTCGCTCGCACGCGGTCAACCTAGCCCAGCAGGGCGCCGACATCATCGCGGTGGACATCTGCCAGCAGATCCCGTCGGCCCAGCACAGCATGGGGACGGCCGAGGACCTGACGCAGACTGTCGAGCTGGTCGAGAAGGCGGGCCAGCGCATCGTCCCCGTCGAGGCGGACGTCCGGGATTACGACGCGGTCTGCGCGGCTGTCGCCCGTGGCACGAAGGAGTTCGGCCGGCTGGACATCGTGGTGGCCAACGCAGGCATCATGGCCACCACCGGGGAGCCGGCCCAGCAGATGGAGGCCTGGCACGCCAGCATCGACACGATGCTCAGCGGGGTCTACTACACCCTGCGGGCCTCGGTCACGCCGATGATCGACGGCGGCCGTGGCGGCAGCATCGTGATCACCAGCTCCACCTCAGGGCTGCGCGGGGTCGCCTACAGTGTTGACATGCTCAGCCCCGGCCAGATGGGGTACGGCGCGGCCAAGCACGGAGTGCTCGGGCTGATGCGCAATTTCGCGATGGCCCTGGGCCAGTACCAGATCCGGGTGAACGCCATCCATCCCATGGGCGTGCGCACCCCCATGGTGGTGAACGAGTACTTCGCCGGCGTGCAGGGGTCGGCCCCACCCGGATGGATGGCGAACGTCATGCAGGTCGGCCTCATCGAGCCCCAGGACGTGTCTGACACTGTGCTCTGGCTGTGCTCTGACGAGGCCCGCTATGTCACGGGATCGTCGATCGCGGTGGATTCCGGGCAGCTCATCCTCTGATGCTGGCCTGCTGAGGACCAGGTGGCTGGGAACGAGGCGGCTGCGTACCGGGCCAGCGGGAGATGAACTCGCGGGCCTGTCCGGACTCAGGATCAAAAGCATGCCGGGGTAGCGTCCCGATGTCCGCCCCGTAGATATGAATCCCGATGCAGGCTTCGCCGCCGTCCGCGGAGACCTGATGCACGTCCTGGTCGGACGTGCAGCAGACTGTCACGCAGCCGGCCCCGAAAAGGCTTTCGCCCAGCCGGACTGGGGCACCCGCGGCCGGCACCGCGTAGCGGATCTCCCGCTCCACACCGCTCATGATGCCGATCACCCCCCAGGTGCCGTGGTCGTGAATGGGCGTCTGCTGCCCCACGTCCCAGACCGCGCAGGCGATGGAGTAGCTCCCGTCCTCAGCCACTGCGAGCGGGTACATAACGTAGTGCTCCGGGTCCGGCCGGCGCCATTCGGCGGGCACGTCGAGGCCGCCGGCCAGGGCATTGTTCAGTGCCGCCGCAACCTCGGCCGTGATCCGGTATTCGTCACCGCCCGCGTCCAGGATGAGCCTCACCTGGTCGGCCAGGGCGGCCACGGATGGGGTGGGGGTAACTTCGTTCACGATTTCCTCCATTCGCGGAGCACATTGTCGGTGTCCGCGCCGAGCCGGGGCGCGGGGCGGTCCAGCCGCGGCGGCGTCCCGGAGATGCGGACCGGGTACGCAACCGCGGGCGTGCGTCCCGCGACGGGAAGGTCCAGCTCGCCGAGCAGCCCTGTCGCGGTCATGTGATCGTCGCCGAGCATCTGGGCGTACGTGTTCACCGGGCCGCAGGGGACGCCGCGGCTCTGCAGCCGGTCCAGCCAGTGCGCCGTCGGGCCTATAACGAAGACTCCGGCCAGGATCCCGGCCAGCTCCAGCTGGTTGGCGGCCCGGTCGGCCTGGGTTGCGAACCGCGCGTCCGTGGCCAGGTCTGGGAGACCCGCCACCGTGCACACCTCGGCGAACAGCCGGTCGTTCCCGGCCGCCAGGACGAAGGGACCGTCGCTGGCCTGGAAGGCCTGGTAAGGCGCGTTGCGTGGATGCCGGGATCCCAGCGGCTGCGGGTCGCGCCCCGTGCCCCAGAACTCGCTGGTCTGCAGCGCCGACACGGCGATGAGGCAGTCCAGCATGGGGCAGTCCAGGCGCCGCGACTCGCCAGACTGCCGGACCTGCGGCAGCAGTGCGCAGATGGTCACGGCGGCGTAGAGGCCCGCGGTGAAGTCCGCGACGGGGACCCCGCACTTGACCGGGGCGCCGCCAGGCTCGCCGGTGATGCTCATCAGGCCGCTCATGGCCTGGATGACCACGTCGTAGGCACCGCGCCCCGCGTATGGGCTGCCTGGCCCGTACCCGGAGATCGAGCAGTAGATGAGCCCCCGATGGCCGGCGCTCAACGTCTCGAAGCCGAGACCGAGGCGGTCCAGCACGCCAGGCCGCATATTCTCCAGCACCACGTCGGCGTGACTGCAGAGTTCCTGCATGCTGGCGAGCCAGGCCGGATCCTTCAGGTCGGCCACGATGCTGCGCTTGTTCCGGTTGACCGCCGCGAAGTTGTGGCTGAACCGCTCCCCGTCGCTGCCCGTGGCGACCGGCGGCCAGACCCGCATCTGGTCGCCCGCCGGGCCTTCGACCTTCACTACGTCAGCCCCGAGATCGGCCAGGCACATGCCCGCGAACGGCGCGGAGGCCACGTGACCGAACTCTAGGACCCGCACTCCGTGCAGGGGCAGGCCGCCCTCCCCCGGATTTCGCCCGGGGGGCTGGAACGCTCTGGCCGGGACGGTCATGTCAGGACGGGCCGGAGTGGGACCGTCATCCCGCCGTCGATGACGAGGTCGGTCCCTGTAATGAAGCCGGCCTGGCTGCTGGCCAGGAACAAGACGGCGTCGGTGACGTCGGATGCTGTCCCGATCCGCGGGGTCAGCAGCCGGGGCTGCCACACGGCGGAAAGTTCTTCGTCGCTGACTCCGGGTCCGCGGACCATCGCGGTGTCGATCACGCCGGGCAGGACCGCGTTGACCCGGATGCTCATTGGCGCCAGGTCGATGGCTGCGGATCTGGTCAGGCCGCGCACGGCCCACTTGCTGGCCGTGTACGCGGCTGATTCCCGGCCTCCCCGGATTCCCGAGACGGACGAGGTGTTGACGATGGCGCCGCCCCCGGTTTCGGCCATCAGCGGGGCGGCGTGCTTGATTCCCAGGAAGCAGCCGTTCAGGTTGACCCGTACAACCTTGTCGAAGTCCTCGGCAGAGGTGTCGCACAGGTGGGCGAACTGGGTGACGCCAGCGTTGTTCACCAGAACGTCTAGGCGGCCGTGGCGGGAGCGGCAGTAGGCGATGATGTCTGCCCAGGCCTGCTCGTCGCCGACGTCCATGTGCTGGTAGCTGGCGGCGGCACCGATCTCCTTGGCCAGGGCCTCGCCCTCGGCGTCGAGGATGTCGGCGATCAGCACCCGCGCACCCTCGGCCACCAACCCTCTGGCCTCCGCCGCGCCCTGGCCGCGGGCACCGCCCGTGACGATAGTGACCGTACCGTCGAATCGGTTCATGTCTGCCTCGCTAGCTGACGGGAGGGCACCCCTGGCGGGCGCCGGGGGCGAAGACCTTGCCGGGATTGAGGATGTTGTCCGGGTCGAAGA
>Ga0335074_10006486_pt1 | contig 16235 bp, 14 predicted proteins | sample Lox_Sample_23_FD_206715 | JGI IMG/M metagenome (GOLD analysis project Ga0335074, IMG submission 206715) | Soil microbial communities from Loxahatchee National Wildlife Refuge, Florida, United States - Lox_Sample_2.3 | ecosystem: Environmental > Terrestrial > Soil > Wetlands | place: USA...
CGGCCGGCGTGGTCAAGGTGGACGACTACACGGTGGCCTTCCACCTGTCGGCCCCGAACGGAAACTTCCCGTACCTGACCTCGTCAGACAACTACAACATGATCATCATCCCGAACGGCTACAGCCCGGCCGACTGGCAGAGCTCGTTCATCGGCACCGGCCCGTTCGTGCTGAAGAGCTACACGCCGAAGGTCGGCGCGTCGTTCACCCGCAACGAGAAGTACTGGGGCACGAAGGCACTTCCTGCCGGGACCGAGTTCACCTTCTACGCCGACCAGACCCCCGAGAACCTGGCCCTCACGTCGGGGTCGATCGACGTCCTGTCGTCGTTCGCGGTGTCAGGCGGGGAGGAGATCCTCGCCCCCGGTGCCTACAACGTGATCAAGCTGAAGTCCAGCGCGCACCGCGAGCTGTCGATGCGCTGCGACCAGGCGCCGTTCACCGATGCACGGGTACGGCAGGCCATTGCCCTCACGCTGAACCGGCCGGAGATCGTTCAGGCACTTTTCAAGGGATACGCCGACGTCGGGAACGACAGCCCGTTCGCCCCGGTGTTCCCGTCGACAAATACCAGTGTCGCGCAGCGCAAGCAGAACATCACGCAGGCCAAGTCACTGCTGTCGGCGGCCGGGCACCCGTCAGGGTTCAGCACCCAGCTGATCACCGAGCAGCTGTCCGAGATCCCGGAGTACGCCCAGATCGTGGTCGCAGCAGCCAAAGAGATCGGCGTGGACATCAATCTCACCGTCGAGTCCTCAGCTGCGTACTACGGCAAGGCCACGTTCGGGAACTCCGACTGGCTCGACGCCACGATGAGCCTGGTCGACTACGGGCACCGCAGCGTGCCCAACGTGTTCCTGACCGCGCCGCTGCAGACGACCAACGCGGCCAGCGGTACCGGCGCATGGAACGCGGCGCACTTCAGCAACAGCCAGTACGACAGCCTCGTGAACCAGTACATCGCCACCGTCGACCTGTCCACGCAGCGAAACCTGGCCGGGCAGATCGAGACCCTGCTGCTCAGCGAGACCCCGGTGATCTACTCGTACTTCTTCAACTGGCTGGCGGCGACGGCTAACACCGTGAGCGGTGCCTACCCGACAGCGATCGGCCACATTTTCCTGTACAACACAACGAAGAGCTGACGCAGGCGGCGACATCCGGGCGGGTGGCCGCCCGCCCGGAATATCATGATGTGTCTTCTGGGCCATGATGGCCTGTCGCCCCGGGTTAACGTTGGGAGGTTCAGTGTCGCTTGCCACTGTTTCCGCTGGCAGCACGGGCGCACAGCAGTCGGTCCCCGGCGGCGCAGGCCTGACACAGGGCCGCGGTGTCAGCCCGGAGCGGCAGCAGGCAGTCGCCGGCGCACTGCGGGACCTGATCCATCCGCGCGCCGGGCGGCTGTCGCCAGCGCAGCTGCGAGCGGTGACACTCGGCCTGGCCGGGCGGCGCGAGCTGTGGGCGGACCTGGTCGTACACGACCCCGACGTGCGGTGGTACCTGCCGCTGCACCGGTCGGAGTCCTGCGACGTGTGGCTGCTGGCCTGGGAGCGCGGGCAGAACACCGACTGGCACGACCACGGCGGGTCTTCGGGCTCGTTCACCGTGGCCGAGGGCAGCCTGGCTGAGCAGTACCGGGCTCCGAGCGGCGGCAGGCTCAGCCGCAGGATGCTGGACGTCGGTATGGGAATCGCGTTCGGGCCCGGCCACGTGCACGACGTCAGCCACGGCGGCGGCAGCCGCGCCACCAGCATCCACGCGTACTCACCGCCGCTGATGGCGATGACGTACTACAAGCCGACGCCGTACGGGCTGATCGCCGCCTCGACCATGGCGATCGACGGGCCCGAGGGCGACCGTGGCCGCGGCGGGGCGGACACCGCACTGGCCGACGCCACCGCCTCGGCCGCCGGGCTCAGCAGCGACGCGCTGCCCGCCAACGCTCCTGGCATCGACGAGCTGATGGCCGAAGCGCGCAGCGGCCTGGCCCGGCTGCGGCCCGAGGCGGCGTTCGCCGCGCTCACCGACGGCGCCGTGCTCGTCGACATCCGCCCGCTGGAGCAGCGCATCGTGGAAGGCGAGATTCCCGGCGCGATCGTGATCAGCCGCAACGTGTTGGAGTGGCGGCTCGACCCGCGCAGCGAGGCCCGGATCCCGGCCCTCGCCCGGGCCGACGCCCGGATCATCGTGCTGTGCTCCCAGGGTTACGCTTCATCGCTGGCCGCGGCCACGCTGCGGCGGATCGGCCTGCGCGAGGCAACCGACCTCGACGGCGGCTTCCAGGCCTGGAAAGCGGCCGGCCTGCCCACCCACCCGGCCCGTTCCCTGGGCTGACTCCAGCCGTGGAAGGCAGCCGTCGGCGAACCCGCCCCGGCCCGTTCCCCTGAGCTGATTCCAGCTCAAACCGCAAGAAAGAACCGTTGGTCCTGTTATAATCGGACTAACAGTTCTTTCTTCGGCTCATTGAGCGAGGACGATGCATCAGCTATCACAGGGACATCATCCGTCACAGGCGGCCTTGTGACGGATGATGCGCACGGGTACGGCGATGACAGAGGGGCCAGTGGGAGCCCGACGGTGGCCGGGTGGCTCCCTTTAGGTGCGGAGCTGGGGATAATGGGCAGGGTGCATCAGAGGATCGCAGAGGACGTCGGCCATGGCCGCCGGTGACGGGCATTCGCCGCTCCGTCAGGGGCAGGCGCCGCACGGCCGCGGCGAGGTGCACACCCGTGGCGAGGAAGTCCACGGCCACAGCGAGGCGCACGGCCACCACCACCGCGACGTGTCAGGCGGCTGGCTGCGCCCGGCGGTGTTCGGGTCCATGGACGGCCTGGTCACGAATGTGTCGCTGATCGCAGGGGTCGGCGGCGGGGGCGGGTCGCCGCACGCGATCATCCTGGCTGGGCTGGCCGGGCTCAGCGCGGGCGCGTTCTCCATGGCCGCCGGCGAGTACGTCTCCGTGTCCTCGCAGAACGAGCTGATCAACGCCGAGGTCCGCAAGGAGAAAGTGGAGCTCGACACCCATCCCGAAGCCGAGCTGAGAGAACTCGCCGCCGTGTTCCGGCACGGCGGCGTGGAGCCTCGGCTGGCCGACGAGGTGGCCAGGCAGCTTTCCGAGCGCCCGGATGTGGCTCTGCGGCTGCATGTCCGGGAGGAACTCGGCGTCGATCACAAGGATCTGCCGTCCCCGTTCACCGCCGCGGGCGCGTCGCTGCTGACCTTTGCTGTCGGAGCGCTGATCCCGCTGCTCCCCTACCTGATCGGCTTCAGGTCGCTGCTGGTGGCGCTCGTACTGGCCGCAGTGGCGGCATTCAGCGGCGGCGGGCTGGTGGCGCGGGTCACCGACCGGCCGTTCCTGCGCGGTGCCCTGCGCCAACTGCTGCTAGCCGGCGCAGCGGCCGGGCTGACCTATGGGATCGGCAGCCTGGTCGGCCACGCGGTCTCCTGACCGGCTGCCCCCGCACGGCTGTGAACAAGCCGGAGGGGCTTCAAAGCGCCAGCAGGCGAGCGAACCATGACCCGGCCGCGTGGCCCGGCGCCGCGTGTCGTCAACGTCACGCCGGCGGCGCTGATCACCAGCCCGGCGAGGGCGAGCCAGCCAAGGCTCTGACCGAGGAAGACGTAGGCCAGGATTGCCGTCACCGACGGAGTGAGAAAGAACAGGCTGCTCACCTGGCTGGCCGAGCGGTGCCGCAGCATCACGTACAGCAGCATGAACGTGCCGATCGAGTTTGGATGAGCGCCCGCGCGGACGCCGCGTGCAGGTCGATGCGGCCAGCCACCGCGAGCACGACACCGGCTGCACCGAGGCAGAACCCGAGCCGCTGCAGCGGTCTCGTACGCTCGCCCGCGAGCAGCCACGCCGCCACGGCCGTGACCACCGGGGTAAGGCCCTGGACCAGCGCGGTGAGGGCAGCGGGAAGGCCGAGTGCTGAACGCGGCGGCCACAGCGGCCCCGGTCACCGCCCGGCTGACCGACGATGGCCAGTCAGGGCTGGCGGTATCCCGGAACGGGAATGCGGGCGCTGTGGTCGCGACCGTGGCCCGCGCAGCGGTTGCTGCGGCAACCGCGTCAAGGTCGCAGGCTTCCGCTCGCGCTCCGTTCGCGGGGGCTCCGGGACGGCGGCCGGAGCCCCGGGCTAAGTCAGGCTGCTACCAGCCGTCCGGGCCGAACGAGCCCTCGTCATATCCGCCGGGCTCCGAGAGCAGCTTCAGGTCGGCCTCGACCATCATCGCGACCAGTTCCTCGAAGCCGATCTTCGGCCCCCAGCCGAGCTCGGCCGCGGCCCTAGCCGGGTCCGCGCACAGCCGGTCCACTTCGGCAGGCCGGATGAACGCCGCGTCGGTCACCACGTGGTCCTGCCAGTCCAGGCCGGCCACCTCGAACGCGAGCCGCACCAGATCACCGACCTGGTGGGTCACGCCCGTGCCCACCACGTAATCGGCGGGCTCATCCTGTCCCATCATCAGGTGCATCGCGCGCACATAGTCGCCAGCGAAGCCCCAGTCCCGGCTGGCGTTCAGGTTGCCAAGGCGCAGCTTCTGCTCGTACCCGAGCTTGATCTTGGCCACGCCGAGCGTCACCTTCCTGGTGACGAACTCCGCTCCACGGCGCGGTGACTCGTGATTGAACAAGATCCCGGACACCGCGTACATCCCGTAGGACTCGCGGTAGTTCTGGGTCAGGTGATGGCCGTACGCCTTGGCCACCCCATACGGGCTCCGCGGGTGGAACGGTGTCTGCTCGTTCTGTGGCGACTCGCGCACCTTGCCGAACATCTCCGACGACGACGCCTGGTAGAACCGGATCTGGCCGCGCGCCGGGCTGCGGGACGCGCTGATGCCGCTGCACACCCGGATGGCTTCCAGCACCCGGAGCACGCCGAGCCCGGTCACCTCACCGGTCAGCTCGGCCTGCTCCCAGGACATGGGCACGTAGGAGATCGCGGCGAGGTTGTAGACCTCGTCGGGCTGGACGCGTTCCACGGCCGAGATCAGGCTGCGCTGGTCGAGCAGATCCCCGCGGACAAGCTGCACGTCGCCGAGGATCTGGCGCACACGGCGCAGCCGCGGGTTGGCCTGGCCCCGTACCAGGCCCCACACCTGGTATCCCTCGGCCAGCAGGTGCTCGGCCAGGTAGGAGCCATCCTGGCCGGTTATGCCGGTGATCAGAGCACGTCGTGTCAGCAGAGTCTCCGCATCTTCCAGGCCGCCCCGCGATCGCGGCCGGCCACAGGTTCACGTCGCGGCAGCTTACCGATAACACACCTGCTAAAGCACTCGCGCTTACGGATGGTGCGCGAGAGTACCCGTGGTACCGCCTGGTAATGTTCCCTGCCAAAGCACCGAACGGGCGCTCTTTCGCGCCGTGCCAAGAGGGCGCGGCGCTTCCCCCCGCGCCAAAGGGGCGCGGTGCCGACTTGTACTGAGGAGCGAGGGAGCTTGCGACCGAGCGACGAGGGAAAGTCGGCGCCCCAAAGCGCCCCGGAGGCGCAAAGCAAACTCAGAGTCGCGCTCGTGTCCTACCGGAGCAAGCCGCACTGCGGCGGCCAGGGAGTCTTCGTCCGGCACCTGTCCCGGGAACTGGCCGCGCTCGGCCACCATGTCGAGGTTTTCTCCGGCCAGCCGTACCCGGAACTTGAGCCCGGCCCGGTGCTGCGCCCCCTGCCGAGCCTCGACCTGTACCGGGAACCTGACCCGTTCCGCACGCCGCACCTGCGCGAATACCGCGACTGGATCGACGCGCTCGAAGTCGCCATGATGTGGACCGGGGCCTTCCCTGAGCCGTTCACGTTCAGTCTCCGGGCACTGCGGGCTCTGCGGGCGCGCCGCAATGACTTTGACGTCGTCCACGACAACCAGGTGCTGGCCTATGGCCTGCTCGGCGTGGCCAGGCTCGGGCTGCCGGTGGTGACGAGTATCCACCACCCGATCAGCGTGGACAGGCGGATCGAGCTGGCGGAGGCCAGTGGCCTGGCGCGGCTGTCCAAGCGGCGCTGGTACTCCTTCGTCCGGATGCAGGCCCGGGTGGCCCGCCGCGTCAGCCCCATCCTGACCGGCTCGCAGTCGTCCCGGGACGACATCCTCCGTGACTTCAAAGTGCCAGGCTCGCACGTGCACGTGATCCCGCTGGGAGTGGACACCCGCCTGTTCCACCCCCGGCCGGAGCCGCGCGTCGCGGGCCGGATCGTCGCCGTTGCCAGCGCCGACTCGCCCGTGAAAGGGATCTCGACGCTGCTTCGCGCTGTTGCCAAGGTCACGACAGAACGAGACGTCGCACTGACCGTGGTCGGCAAGCCAGCCCCCGGCGGGCCCACCGAACGCCTCGTCGGCGAGCTCGCCCTGGGTGACCGGGTGCGGTTCGTCAGCGGGATCACCGATGCCGAGCTGGCCGAACTCATCGCGACAGCGGAGATCGCCGTCGTGCCATCCCTCTACGAGGGCTTCTCACTGCCGGCCGTCGAGCACATGGCTTCGGGCACGCCGCTGATCGCCAGCAGGACCGGGGCGCTGCCCGAGGTGACCGGGGACGCGGCGCTCCTGGTCACGCCGGGTGATGCCGAGGAACTCGCCGCCGCGCTGCGGACGCTGCATGACTCGCAGGCCGAGCGGCAGCGGCTGTCGACCCTGGCCCTGCACCGGGTACACGAACGGTTTGCCTGGTCCGCCGTTGCCCGCGCCACCGTGGATCACTACCGGCGAGCCATCCAGGAATCCAGTGGCGGCCAGGCGCCGCCGGACGCGCCGCCGTGCTGACGGTCGACTTCGGCCGGTTCCCCATCGCCCCCGGGGACCGGGTCCTCGACCTGGGCTGCGGTGCCGGGAGGCACGCGTTCGAGGCCCTGCGGCGAGGCGCGCACGTGCTGGCGCTCGACACTGACCAGGCAGAACTGCGGCAGGTGGCCGCCATGTTCGCGGCGATGAACGAGGCAGGCGAGGTGCCCGCGGGCGGGTCGGCCGGTGTCGCAGCCGCCGACGCGACCGCGATGCCGTTCCCGGACGGCTGCTTCGACCGGGTGATCGCCGCCGAGGTACTCGAGCACATCCCGGCCGACCAGGCCGCGATCAACGAACTGGCGCGGGTGCTGCGGCCGGGCGGTCTGGCCGCCGTCACCGTGCCCGCCTGGCTGCCTGAACGAGTCTGCTGGCGGCTGTCCGACGACTACCACAACGTTCCAGGCGGTCACGTGCGGATCTTCACCCGCGACGAGCTGCAGGTGAAGCTGGCCCGGGCGGGCCTCGCCGTCGGCGGGCACCACCACGCTCACGCACTGCACGCCCCGTACTGGTGGCTCAAGTGCGCGGTCGGCGTGCACGACGACACACACCCGCTGGCTCAGGCCTATCACCGGCTGCTGGTCTGGCAGATCATGAAGAACCCGGCTGCCCTGCGGCTCGCCGACCGGGCGCTGAACCCGCTGATCGGCAAGAGTGTGGTGGTGTACGCGGTCAAGCCGCTGGCCGCCCAGGCGGGCGAGCCGCGGGAGTCCCCTGCCGGAGCCCAGGTTCCTTCAGATACCGCGCCGACGCCCCGCGAGAGAGCGCATGCGGCAGCCTGAAAGCCTCGCTGGGTCGCAGCGGACTTCAGACAGCACAGGGGGCTGCCTGCCTTCGGTGCCCGGGATCCTGACCCCCGATGAGATCCTGGCGACGGGCCTGTCGATCGCCGCCGTGCAGCAGGGCGACGGCTCGATCGGGTGGCCGGACGGCCACGTCGACGCCTGGAACCACATTGAGTGCGTCATGGCGCTGAGCGTGTGCGGGCTGCGGGACGCAGCCCGGCGGGGCTACGAGTGGCTGCGCGCTACCCAGCGGCCGGACGGGTCGTGGCCCAAGCGCTGCGACGGCGGCACGGTCACCGACGCCGCCGCTGAGAGCAACCACGCGGCTTATCCAGCCGTCGGCGTCTGGCATGAGCTCCAGGTGACCCGCGACGAAGCGTTCGGAAATCTGATGTGGCCGTTGGTGCGCGCAGGGATCAATTTCGCGCTCGGCCTTCAGCAGCCGCGTGGTGAGATCGTGTGGCAGCGCGACGCGGACGGTGTGCCTGCCTCCTATGCCCTGCTGGCCGGCTGCTCCAGCGTGCACCAGGCGCTGCGCTGCGCGATCGCGCTGGCCGAGCAGGTCGGCGAGCCGCAGCCGGACTGGGAGCTTGCCGTCGGGCAGCTCGGGCACGCGCTGGCCTGCCATCCCGAAGCGTTCGCCGACAAGAGCACGTTCTCGATGGACTGGTACTACCCGGTGCTCGGCGGGGCGCTGCGCGGCGCCGCTGCCCGTGGCCGGCTGGCAGCGGAGTGGGACACGTTCGTAGTACCTGGCCTGGGCATTCGTTGCGTTAGCGACCAGCCCTGGGTGACGGGCGCTGAGACCTGCGAGCTGGCGCTCGCCCTCGACGCCATCGGCGACCGCTCGCGCGCGCTGGAGCTGTTTGCCGAGGTCCAGCACCTGCGCGCCGACGATGGCGGCTACTGGACCGGCTGGCAGTTCGCCAACGGCGCTCATTTCCCGAACGAGCAGAGCAGCTGGACCGCCGCTGCTGTCGTGCTCGCCGCCGACACCCTGTCCGGGACCACCAGCGGCTCGCGTATCTTCGCCGACGCCGCCGCGCGATGGGCCGTAGGCTCCCCCGCCGATCCGGCGGCGTGCGGCTGCGAGGAACCGGGCTCCGGGCTGCCCGTGCTCTCAGCCGATCCCTTGGCCAGTCCGCTCCAGGACCCGTAGCGAGCCTTCGACCCGTACCTCGCTGAACGCACCCGACTTCAGCGCCCGCTGGTAGATCCGGTACGGCGCCTGGCCTCCATCCGCGGGGTCGGGGAACACGTCGTGGATGGCGAGCGCCCCGCCGTCGGCCACCCACGGGGCCCACCCCTCGTAGTCGGCTATGGCCGCGGCGTCGGTGTGCCCGCCGTCGATGAACAGCATCCCGAGCGGTGCCCGCCACAGCGCGGCCACGTCAGCTGACCTGCCGACGATCGCGATCACGTGCTCTTCAAGACCGGTAGCCGCGAGCGTGGACCGGAAGTGCGGCAGCGTGTCCAGCCGCCCGGTCGCCGGGTCGACGAGCCCCGGGTCGTGGTACTCCCAGCCGGGCTGGTTCTCTTCGGAGCCGTGGTGGTGGTCGACGGTGATGACTACCTGGCTAGCCTCGCGGGCGGCCGCGGCCAGGTAGATCGTCGACTTGCCACAGTAGGTCCCGATCTCGGCCACCGGGCCGAGTGGCGCGTACACGGCGGCGGTCTCGAAGAGCGCTAGGCCCTCGGGCTCAGGCATGAAGCCGGTGGCGGCCAGGGCGGCGCTAGCCAGCCCTTGGGGAAGTCCGTTCAGCATGGCTGACAGTCTCCCGCTGCCCTCCCCCAACCTGCACCAGCCCCTGCCATTCCCGCTCCGCCCGAGCCCATGCGCGCCCCGTGATCGTGGAGACTTGACTGCGCTATTCACTGGGAACTCTCCGCACTCTGAGCTGGCGGCGGTGTCGCGGCGACGGGCGGGAAATGGCGGCGGAGGTGGCGGGCGATGCGCTGGAGGGCAAGCTGGGCTTCGGGCGTGCCGGGCGCTGTGGCCGGGAAGGCATGCACGGCGTCTTCGGTGACCTCGAGGGTGGCGGCCACCCCGGCCTGACGGGCCCGCTCGGCCAGCCGGCGCGCGTCGTCGACGAGGCGCTCGGTGCTGCCGACCTCGAGATGTACCGGCGGCAGGCCCGCCCAGTCGGCGAACAGCGGGGACACAAGCGGCTGCGCCGGGTCCTGGCCCGGCGGCAGGTAGTCGTGGACCGCGGCCGCGAGCTGCCCGGCGTCAGCGGCCAGCGGGTCACGGCTGGCCGGGTCGTGCACTGACGGGCTGCTCAGCGTCAGGTCGGTCATCGGCGACAGCGCGAACGCCGACGAGGGCAGCGGCAGGCCGGCCTCACGGGCGGCCGCGAGCGTCGCCAGCGCCAGGGTGCCGCCGCCGATCGACTCGCCGCCGAAGGCCACGGACGACGCCGGGTACCCGGCGTCGAGCAGGCCCCGGTACCCCGCGACCGCGTCCTCCAGAGCGGCCGGGTACTTGTGCTCGGGTGCCAGCCGGTAGCCGAGCACAGCCACCCTGGCCCCCGACACGCGGGCGAGCCGGCCAGCGAACTGGACGGATCCGCGCGGCGAACCTGCCCGGAAGCCGCCGCCATGGAAATGCAGGACCACCCGGTCGGCTAGGACGCCGGCGGCCCAGACCGACACCGCGGGCACACCGCCGAGTGTCGTCGGCTCCACCTGGATGTCCGGGTCGGGCGGGCGCCGGGCGACGAGCGCCTCGTGCATGGCCCGGTGCTGTTCGACGCTCAGGATGCCGTCCTCGGGCACGCGTGTCCGCACGAGGTCGATGAACGCTTGCATCTGCGCACTCGGCACTGTTCTCCCCCTCAGCCGTGCATCGCGACTTCGTAGGTTTCCAGGTGCAGCGCCGTGAGTCCCGTCGCTGGAAGGTGCTCGGTCTGAATGCCGGATTCCCCGGCCCCGGCTGTGACCGCATCCATCTGTTCACGGGTCTCCCACAGCGAGATCATTACGGCCTTGCCGGTCTCAGCGTCGGTAAGCAGGTAATAGCCGCTGAAACCGGGCGTCTGGCCGGCGCCGGGCAGCTGCTGCTTGGCAATGCGGATTATGTCGTCGAACCCCTGGGTCCCTGCCTGGGCTGTGATCACGCGCGCGAACATCGCTCTCCTTCGGGCTTGCGGCCGGAGTTCCTTCGAGCAACAGATTCGCATCACGATAATCGATATGTCAATTATTGGCATCGCAAGATCTGCCGCCTACGATGGGCGCCATGCCGGGCATCGCAGAGACTCGTGAGATCGCCAAGCTGCTGATCGCCCTGGTCGGGCAGACGGCGGCGCAGGTCGAGCTGTGCGCGCAGCAGTGCGGGCTGTCTATCGTTCAGTCGTCCGCGTTGCTGCAGATCGATGGCAGCATGACGATGCGCGAGCTGGCGGCGCGGCTCGGCGGGCACGCTTCGAACGCCACCGGGATCACTGACCGCCTCGCCGCCCGCGGCCTGGTGGAACGACGCGACGATCCAGCCGACCGGCGAGTGAAACGGTTGAGCCTCACCGCCGCAGGCGCGCAGGCCAAGGCCAGGCTGACGGCGTGCATGGAATCGGCCCCAGTGCCGTTCGCGCGCCTGTCCGGCGAGCAGCGGGAGCAGTTGCTCGACTTGCTGAAACTAGCCCTCGACCCGCAGACCGACCTGACCGAGGCCCAGCTTCAGGCGACCCGGATCCTCGGCATCCCTGTCGACTGACCGAGCGGGCCGTCAGCGGTGGGCTGGCTCGCGGCGGGTAGCAGCGATCGCGACGGCGTCGCGCAGCCAGGCGATCTCGTCGTCGCTGACCCGGTCCAGGAACCTGCGCATGATGGCCCGGTGGTTCCCCCCGGAATGGAGTGCCTCGTCCATCAGCCGGGCGTCGTGGTCCTCCCTGGCCTCGGCGGGCCAGTACTGCCAGGCGCGGCCGCGCTTCTCGCGGCGCAGCACTCCCTTGCCGTGCAGGATGCTCATCACGGTCATGACCGTCGTGTAGGCGACCGGCCGCCCATAGCGCAGCCGCTCCCGCACCTCACGAACGGCATAAGGCCGGTCTCCGGCCCAGATCACGTCCATGATGGCTCTCTCGAGCCGACCGAACTCGCCCACGGTTCCCTCCCCGTCACCGCTTCCGCGAACCAGCCAAGCACAGGTGCCGGTGAAAGCCGGGGAACCCTGCGCGCCGCGGGGGAGGAAAGCTGCACCGGAGCGATGATTCATCTCCCGGCGGGTGTCAGTCGCTGCGCTGCTCGGCTCCCAGGCCACCGGGCCCGCCGGGCTTCGCGTCGCCGGGCTCGTCTGACTGCCCGGAAATGGGACCGGGTGTGGATTCTTCTCCCGCCATGGCGCGCGCGGCCACGCGGTGGCGGCGCACCGACCACGCGGCCAGCGCGGCCACGACGACAGCGGCGACCGCGATCGCGAGCGCTGTACCGACCTTGCTCTCCACCGCCGAGTACGCCGAGCCCGCCAGAAACCCAACCAGGCAGTACCCCACACCCCAGACGACCGCCCCGATGACGTCGTAGATGACGAAGGACCGGTAGCGCACCCCGACGGCACCAGCGGCGGATGGCATCACCGCCCGCACGAACACCACGAACCTTCCGAGCAGGACCGCGAGGGCGCCCCGCTCACGCAAGATGGACCGGGCCCGCTCCGGCCCGCCGGGCACGCGCCGCAAGAAGCGGCTGGCGAATACCCGGTCGCCCATCCGCTTGCCGATCTCGTAGCCCACCAGCGGGCCTGCTATCGCTGTCACGACGACCACGGCCGTCAGCACTGCCAGTGAAATGTGACCGCGGCTGGCCAGGACGCCGCCGAGGACCGCGGCGGTCTCGCCGGGCAGCACGAACCCGAGGAAGATCGCGGTCTCCCCGAAGACGAGCGCTCCGACGACGATGCAGGCCACCCAGCCATTGAGGTGGGTCAGCCCGCTGACAATCGAGCTCAACGGGTGTCCCTTCCCGCGTTACCATGCCGCGTTGTAGCCGCGGCGGGCTCCCGCCCCGTACGGCGGCCTGCACAAACCACCCTGAATGCCCTAGCCAGCCGTGGTCCTAGTGGTCTAGTAGTAGGAGACGCCGCAGCATCTTGTCCAGCCGCGAAGGGAGGATCGTGCACTCCGCACCTCAGTCGGTGTCAGCGACATCCTCCGTAGGCGGCCTCATCCGCCAGTCGGGCACATTCTCGGGCAAGGTCACGAGGGACGGATCGAGCGGATTCCTGGCCGAACCTGCGCGCTACCAACTGTACGCATCGCTGGCTGACCCATGGTCGCAGCGGGCGCTGATCGTCCGTCGGCTGCTCGGGCTGGACCGGGTCATCGGCCTGAGCCTGGTTGACCCCATAGCCGATGACCGCGGCTGGCGGTTCCCGGAGCGGCTCGGCGGCCGTGACCCGGTCACCGGCGCACGGTTCGTCTCCGAGCTCTACCTGGCCACCGAGCCGCGCTACAACGGTGAGTGCACGCTGCCGATCCTGTGGGACGCCAAGAACCAGCGGATCGTCAGCAACGACGTGTCCCGGCTGACCGTGATGCTCGAGACCGAGTTCGCCGATTTCGTCCGGCCGGGCGCACCCAACCTGTACCCAGTGCCCCAGCAGCAGGAGATAGAGGCGATCTCCACGCTGATCCACCATGCGGTCAACAACGGCGTCTACAAGGCCGGGCTCGCGACCACGCAGGCCGCCTACGAAGAGGCGTTCGACGGGCTGTTCGACATGATGGACGCGCTGGACGAGCGGCTAGGCCGGCGCCGGTTCCTGCTTGGCGCCCAGCTGACCGAGGCGGACGTGCGGCTGTTCCCGACGCTGGTCAGGTTCGACGCCGTCTACTACATCCACTTCAAGTGCAACCTGCGGCGGCTGGTCGACTACCACTACCTGTGGGGCTACGCGCGCGACCTGTTCCAGCGCCCAGGATTCGGCGACACCACCGACTTCGACCAGATCAAGCGCCACTATTACCAGACCCAGGCCTGGATCAACCCCAACCGGATTGTGCCGAAAGGCCCGTTCGTCAGCTGGCTCGAGCCACACGGCCGGGACCGCCTCTCGGGCTAGCTGCGGCAAAGCGCCAAAGGGCAGCGCCCTTAAGCGGCCCGGCGGCGCAAGGCAAACACGGCACGGTGCCGCTTTCGTCCCGCTATCGTCGGGCACCTGGGGTGGTCACCGCACAGGTAGCCTTGTGCGGGGAAATCACACATGGACCAACACGTGGAAGAGGGCGATCTCCGCCGTGTCTGCTGAGTCTGCTGAGTCTGCGCGGGCGTCCGCGGAACTCACTGTCCAGGCAAACGGCAAGTCGGCCGCCCATGAGCCGGCGCCTGACTTCGGGCCCAACGAATGGCTGGTAGACGAGCTGTACCAGCGTTACCAGGCCGACCCGGCTTCGGTTGACCGGGCCTGGTGGAACTTCTTCGCCGACTACCATCCGACTCCGCACGTTCCGCCGCGCGCAACCACGCCTGCGCCGGCCGCAGCGCCGGGAAGCGCGGCGCCGCCCGCTGCCGGCGCGCCAGCCAGGCAAGCGCCCGCGGCTGCGTCGGCGCCGTCACGTTCAGCCCCGCCGCCGACCGGCCAGGCCCAGGCGGCGCCGCCCGCCAAGCGGCAGCCCGCGCCGCAGCCGCAGCCCGGGCCGGCCGCGCCTCAGTCGGCGCCTTCAGCCCTGGTCCCGGTCCGCCTCCGAGGGGCGGCCGCCCGCACAGCGGCGAACATGTCGGCGAGTCTCACCGTGCCCACAGCGACCAGCGTGCGGGCTGTCCCGGCCAAGCTGCTGGTGGACAACCGCATCGTGATCAACAATCACCTCAGCCGGGCGCGGGGCGGCAAGGTCTCCTTCACCCACCTGATCGGCTTCGCGGTCGTCAGGGCGCTGGCCTCGGTGCCGGAGATGAACGACTCCTACTCCGAGGACGACGGCAAGCCCGCCCTGGTCCAGCCACGGCACGTGAACCTCGGCATCGCCATCGACGTGCGCCGGGACGACGGGAGCCGGCAGCTGCTCGTGCCGAACATCAAAGCTGCCGAGACGATGGACTTCCGGCAGTTCTGGACGGCCTACGAGGACGTGGTGCGCAAAGCGCGGGCGGGCAGGCTCGCGGTGGACGACTTCGCGGGCACCACGATCAGCCTCACCAACCCGGGCACGATCGGCACTGAGCACTCGATCCCGCGGCTGATGCCGGGGCAGGGCTGCATCGTGGGCGTGGGTGCCATGGAGTACCCGGCCGCCTACCAGGGCGCTTCCAGCGAGACGCTGGCCAGGCTGGCGATCAGCAAGACGATCACCCTGACGTCCACCTACGACCACCGGATCATCCAGGGTGCCGTCTCAGGTGAGTTCCTCCGGGTAGTTCACTCACTGCTGCTCGGTGAGCACGACTTCTACGAGGAGATCTTCCAGTCGCTGCGGGTCCCCTACGAGCCGGTCCGCTGGGTCCAGGATATCCCGGCCGTGCACGAGGACGACATCAGCAAGGCTGCGCGGGTCTATGAGCTGATCCACGCCTACCGGGTCCGCGGCCACCTGATGGCCGACACCGACCCGCTGGAGTACAAGCAGCGCAAGCACCCCGATCTTGACATCAACCAGCACGGCCTGACCCTGTGGGACCTGGAGCGGGAGTTCGCCACCGGCGGCTTCGGCGGCAGGCCGCGGATGACGCTGCGGGACATCCTCGGTGTGCTGCGGGACTCCTACTGCCGCACGGTCGGCATCGAGTACATGCACATCCAGAACCCGGACGAGCGGGCCTGGATGCAGGCCCGGGTGGAACGGCCGCATCCCAAGGCCGACCACGACGAGCAGATCCGGATCCTGTCCAGGCTGAACGTCGCTGAGGCGTTCGAGATGTTCCTGCAGACCAAGTTTGTCGGCCAGCGCAGGTTCTCGCTGGAAGGCGCCGAGTCGCTGATCCCGCTGCTCGACGCGGTGCTCACCGAGGCGGCCCACGACGCGCTGGACGAGGCCGTGATCGGCATGGCCCACCGCGGCCGGCTCAACGTGCTCGCGAACATCGTGGGCAAGTCGTACGGCCAGATCTTCAAGGAGTTCGAGGGCAACCTGGACCCGGCCAGCACCCACGGGTCCGGTGACGTCAAGTACCACCTCGGCGCGGAGGGCAAGTTCACCTCGGCCGACGGGTCGGTGATCCCGACCTCTCTGGTGGCGAACCCGAGCCACCTGGAGGCAGTCGACCCGGTGCTTGAAGGCGTCGTCCGGGCCAAGCAGGACGTGATCGACATGGGCGAGCCCGGGTTCACCGTGCTGCCGGTGCTGATCCACGGCGACGCGGCCATGGCCGGGCAGGGCGTGGTGGCCGAGACCCTGGAACTGTCCCAGCTGCGCGGCTACCGCACAGGCGGCACCGTGCACATCGTGGTCAACAACCAGGTCGGGTTCACCACAGCGCCGGAGTACTCCCGCTCGAGCGTGTACTCCACCGACGTCGCCCGGATGATCCAGGCGCCGATCTTCCACGTCAACGGGGACGACCCGGAGGCCGTCGTCTGGACGGCCAGGCTCGCGTTCGCCTACCGCCAGGAGTTCGGCAAGGACGTCGTCATCGACATGATCTGCTACCGGCGGCGCGGGCACAACGAGGCCGACAACCCCTCGTTCACCCAGCCGCTGATGTACGACCTGATCGACGCCAAGAGGTCGGTGCGCAAGCTCT
>Ga0335074_10006489_pt1 | contig 16234 bp, 12 predicted proteins | sample Lox_Sample_23_FD_206715 | JGI IMG/M metagenome (GOLD analysis project Ga0335074, IMG submission 206715) | Soil microbial communities from Loxahatchee National Wildlife Refuge, Florida, United States - Lox_Sample_2.3 | ecosystem: Environmental > Terrestrial > Soil > Wetlands | place: USA...
GACCGATGCACTCGAGATCTCGTGCCGTATATGCCGCGCTCATCCTCATGAGCTCACCGCTCAGCGCCCGCTTCGCGGTTGCCAAGCCGACCGTCGACGGCGAGGCGGTCTTCCGCCGGGTGTGTGCGGCCTGTCACCTCGGGCTCGCGCAGCTCGGTCCGGCAGCCGGAGTCAATCCACTCGGCGGCGTGGGCCTCGGCGCGCACGCCGTGCCTCGCGAGATGCTGCATACCTACCCGCCCGAGGCAATCCTCAATGCGCTCACCAACGGCAAGATGCAGGCGCAGGGGGCCCTCTTGAGCGATGCGGAGCGCCGCGCCGTCGCCGAGTATGCGAGCGGGCGCAGCTTCTCAACCGCGCGTCCGCTCGATCCGGCGATCGAGTCCGGGAAGGCTTGCCCGGACGAGCCACCGTTCGCGGATCCCGAGCGCGGTCCGGGCTGGAACGGCTGGGGCAACGGGGTCGAGAACACGCGTTTTCAGTCGCGGGCGCGCGGCGGTCTCACCGCGCGCGACTTGCCGCACTTGAAGCTCGAATGGGCGTTCGGCTTCGTGAACGTCGCCTCGGTGCGCTCGCAGCCGGCGGTGGCCTCGGGGCGGCTGTTCGTCGCGAGTGATAACGGCGAGGTGCATGCGCTCGATGCGCGACGCGGCTGTACGTACTGGAGCTTCAAGGCGCGCGCGGGGATCGGAGCGGCGCTCTCCGTCGCCCGCTACACGAGCGCGACTCGCGCCACCCGCTACGCCGTGTACTTCGCAGACCGCAAGACCAACACCTACGCGGTCGATGCCGAGACCGGGCGGCTCGTGTGGATGCGCCAAGTCGACTCGCAGCCGTCCGCCTCGATCACCGGATCACCCACGGTATACGGCGGCCGGGTATTCGTGCCCGTGCAGGGAATCGGCGAGGAGGGCCGCGCGGCACGCGGCGACTACGCCTGCTGTACGTTCCGCGGCAATGTCACCGCACTCGATGCGAGCACCGGGGCTATCCTGTGGAAGACGTACACGGTCGGGGAAAACCGGCTGCGCGGCAGGAGCAAGGACGGCGTCGCGCTCTACGGCCCGGCCGGCGGCGGCATCTGGTCCGCTCCGACGGTCGATGCGCGGCGCGGGCTCGTATACGTCGCGACCGGCAACGGCTACGCCGAGCCCGCACAGCCCACCACCGATGCCGTACTGGCGCTCGATCTGCGCACCGGTGCCCTGCGCTGGGCGCGCCAGGTGCTGGCGGGGGACATCTGGGTGATGGGCTGCGAGGCGCACAACCCGGACAATCCCACCTGTCCGCCGACGCTCGGGCCCGACTTCGACTTCTCCGCCTCACCGGCGCTCGCGCGCATCGGAGCGCGCGAGCTCATCGTGCTGCCGCAGAAATCCGGCCTCGCCTTCGCGCTCGATCCGGATGCGGGTGGACGGATCCTGTGGCGCTATCGGTTCGGGCACGGCAGCGGCCTCGGCGGGCAGTGGGGCGGGGCGATCGAGGGCTCGAGAGTCTTCTTCGGCGTGGGCGACGTGCTCACGCTCACGCCCGGGGGCGTGCACGCTGTGCGGCTCGCCGATGGCGCGCGGCTCTGGCGCGATCCGCCGCCGAAGGCGCTCTGCGGCGCACACCTCGGCTGCAGCGTCGGACAGGGCGGCGCACTGACGGCGATTCCGGGCGCGGTGTTGAGTGGGGCGCTCGACGGGGGCGTGCGCGCCTATTCGACGCGCGACGGGTCGCTGTTGTGGATGTTCGACACCAACCGGCCGTTCAAGACCGTGAACGGGGTGCACGCGCACGGCGGTGGCATCGACGGACCGGGTCCGATCGTCGCGGGTGGAATGCTCTACGTCAACTCGGGCAATGGCGGGATCGTCGGCATTCCGGGCAACGTGCTGCTCGCCTTCGGCCTGAAGTGAGCTCGCCCCCCTCTCCCTCGCGGGGAGAAGGGGGCGAGTGGCGAGGACGGGACCCGAGAATCAGCCGAGCTGCACCGGCACGAAGATCCGCTCATCGCCGTGCTGGATGAGGAGCGCAATCGCGTTCTTCTTCTCGCTGTCGCGCACGATGCGCTGGAGCTGCTGGACACTGTCGAGCGGCTTGCCGTCGGCCGAGAGCACGATGTCGCCGGGCTCGATGCCCGCATCGGCGGCCGGTCCGCTCGAGCTCTCCACCAGCAGCCCTTCCGGTACGCCGGCCTGCGCGCGCTCCTCGGGGGTGAGTGGGCGCACGGCGAGCCCGAGCTTCGCGTGCCCGGACCCCTCGCTCGTGCTTGCGAGCTCGGTGGGGTTTGCCGCATTGCCGAGCGTCACGTCGATCGTGAGCGGCTTGCCGTTGCGCCACACCTCGAGCGTCGCGTGCGAGCCCGGATCGAGCATGCCGATCTGAGCTGCGAGCGAAGCGTTGTCCCGCACCGCATTCCCGTCGAGCCTGAGGATCACATCGCCTGCGCGAAGGCCGGCGCGCGAGGCGGCGCTGTCCGGCTCGACCTTGGAGACCAGGGCGCCCTGCGGCGCGTTGAGGCCGAACGACCCGGCGAGCGCCTGATTCACGGGCTGCACCAACACGCCAAGCCGTGCGTGCTCGACTTTGCCGTTCTTGAGGATCTCCTGCTCATCGTGCATCACGACGCTGATCGGGATGGCGAAGGAGATGCCCTCGAAGCCCCCGGTGTTGCTGTAGATCTGCGAGTTGATCCCCACGACGCCGCCGTGCTCATTGAACAATGGGCCGCCGGAGTTGCCCGGATTTACCGCCACGTCCGTCTGGATGAACGGCACGTAGGAGTTGTCCCCGAGCGAGCGTCCGATCGCGCTCACGATGCCCGCGGTGGCGCTCTCCTCGAGCCCGTACGGCGCCCCGAGCGCGAGCACGTAATTCCCGACCCGCAGCTTTCCGGAGTCGCCGATCCGCACGGTCGGGAGGTTGTGCGCATCGATCTTGAGCACCGCCACGTCGGTTGCGGTGTCGAGCCCTATCACCTTGGCGCGGTACTCGCGATTGTCGGAGAGCTTTACGGTCACGTGCGTCGCATCGCGCACGACGTGAGCGTTCGTGAGAATGATGCCGTCCGAGCGCACCAGGAAGCCCGAGCCGAGGCTTTGCACCGGTACGTTGCGCGGTGTCGGAATCTCCTGGAAGAATTTGAAGAACGGATCGCCGTCGAACGGCGAGTTGTTGCCGAACATGCCGTTCATGTCCGGCTGCTGCTCCTGCTCGACGCTGCGGCTCGTGATGCTCACCACCGCCGCACGATTCTCGGTCACGATCGCAGCCCAATCGGGCGCCGAGCCGAGCGCGACCGGGGCCGGCGGCGTCGAGGGAGCGCGCGTCGTCTCCATCGCCGCCGCAGTCGCGGTGTTCATCAGGGTCGGCGCCAACCAACCGGCCGCCACGCCGCAGGCGAACAGCCCGCCGGCGGACAGCGCCAGTGTCGTCGCTCTAAGTTGCATGATTCCTTTCTCCTCGACTCGCTCCAGAGGCGGAGCCCATGGCGTGAAGCTTCCGCGCGCGGCCTTAAGCGAGTCTTAAGCGGAGAGGGGCGGCGGGAACGACACCGTCACGCGCACGCCATGGGGGAGGGCCTCCTCGAGTGCGAGGCGCGCACGGTGGCGGTCGGCGATCGCCTTGACGATCGCGAGGCCGAGCCCACTGCCGCCCTCGGCCGCGTCGGGGCGGCGATAGAAGCGGTCGAACGCGCGGTCGCGCTCGGCGGCGGGGATCCCAGGTCCCGTGTCCTCGACCGTGAGCCGCGGACCGCCGCACGCGTCGGGGCCAGGTCCCTGCACGCGCACCTGCACACGGCCGCCACGCGGGGTGTACCGGACCGAATTGTCGATGAGATTACGGGCGAGGATCCGCAGCGCATCCGCATCGCCGCTCACCCCCGTTGCGCCGTCCGTCTCGAGCCCGAGATCGATGCCACGCTCGCGTGCGAGTGCATGCACGTCCGCGACGGCCTCGCGCGCGGCGGCGGCGAGGTCGCTCGGCACGAGCGCAACCGGCGCGCCCTCCGGCTCATTGCGCGCGAGGGTGAGGAGCTGTGCGACGAGATGGATCGCCCGCTCGACGGCACCGCCGAGCTTGGCGCGAGCCTCCCGGCGCGCCGCCTCGTCGGGTGCCCGATCGAGAAGCTGCAGCTGCAGGGACAGTGCGGTGAGCGGTGAGCGCAACTCGTGCGCGGCGTCGGCGACGAACGCGCGTTGCTGCTCGAATGCCGCGGCGAGGCGCGCGAGCAGCCGATTGAGCTCTTCGATGAGCGGTGCGGCCTCCTCCGGGAGTTGGGGCGCCTCGATCGGCGCAAGACTGTGCACGTCGCGCCGCTCGACCTCGCTCGCGAGACGCTTGAGCGGTGCAAGGCTGCCGCTCACGACCCAGACCAGCGCCGCCGCCATCGCCACGAGCAAGAGCGTGAGTCCCGCGAGCACGTGCCACGCCGCGGCGCGCGCGAGCTGCTCGCGTACGCGCCACGGCTGCGCAACCTGGATGACGGCATCCGCCGTATAGAGGCTGAACACCCTCCAGCGCTCCCCGTTGATGATCATGTCGGTGTAGCCGAGGACCGCCCGATCGATGAAAATCCCGGGACGCGAGGACCAGATCTGATCGCCGAAGAGATCGAAGATCTGTACGTAGATATCCCCAACGTCCGGGTGCGGCACGCGCACGGTGCCGGGCGCGATCTCGGCCTGATCCTGCATCGACAGCGCCATCTGTCGCAGCTGGTAGTCGAACAGGCTCGAGGCCTCATCGAGCACTCGCCGGTAGGTGGTGATCCCCGCGGTAAGCGTCGTCACCGCGACGAGCGCGAGCAGCCCGAGGAGCAGCCGCGCGCGGATGGAGCGCATGGCGCCGAGCGTTTTCACGTCGGCAGACAGTAGCCGACGCCGCGCACGGTGCGGATCGCATCGGCTCCGAGCTTGCGCCGCAGCGAGTGGATGTAGACCTCCACGGCGTTGCTCTCGATCTCCTCCGCCCAGCCGTACAGCCGATCCTCGAGCTGTGCGCGGGAGAGGATCGCCCCCGGGCGGATGAGCAGCGCCTCGAGCACCGCGTACTCGCGCGCCGAGAGCGCGACGGGCTCGCCGTCCCGAGACACCTCGTGCGTGACGGGATTGAGCCGGATGCCGCGGTGCTCGAGCAGCGGCTCGCCGCGCCCGGCGCCGCGCCGCAGGACCGAGCGCATCCGCGCGGCGAGCTCATCGAGATCGAACGGCTTGACGAGGTAATCGTCGGCGCCGGAGTCGAGTCCGGCGATGCGGCTCTGTACATCGTCGCGCGCCGTGATGACGATCATCGGGGTGACGTTGCCGCGGGCGCGCGCCTCGCGCAGCACTGCGAGGCCGTCGCGCTTCGGCAGCCCGAGATCGAGGAGCACGATATCGAAGCCCGAGGCCGCAAGCGCCGCCGCCGCGCCCACACCGTCGCGGATCCAGTCGACCGTGTAGCCGTCCTGCTCGAGGGCCGTTCGCACGGCCTCGGCGATCATGCGATCGTCTTCGACCAGCAGCGCGCGCATGCGGCCCAGTCTCGCCGAGCAGGGCCGCGGCGATCAACCGGACCGGACTTCCGCGCCGACGTGCCTCTAGGCGCGAGTGCTCAGGAGGTTGCCGACCGTGGACCGCGCGGAGAGGTCGTTCTGGAAGGTATTGAGGAAGTTCGTGAGCGTGGCGGGGCTCGCGCTCGATCCGCCGAGCGCCGCGACTAAAGTGGCGAAGCTCTGCTGGAGCGAGGTGAGGCTCGCGCTCGAGGCGGCGCCGGCGCTGCTGCTCGTGCCGGTCGTGCCGGTCGCGCCGGTCGTGCCGGCCGTGCTGCTGGCAGTGATGCTCCCGGTGGTGCCGGTGCTGCCGGTGCTGCCGGTGGTGCTCGTTCCGCCGCTGCCGCTCGGCGTCGTGCCGCTCAGCTGCTGAATGAGACTCTGCAGCCCCGCGCCCGTGCCGCGGTGGCCGTGATGACGGCCGTGGTGGGTCGCGGTAGCGCCCGCCTGCCCCGTCGCCGCACTCGTGCCCGTTGTGCCGCTGCCGCCGGGTCCGTTCTGCGCCTGAATCGCTGCGAACAGGGTCTGGATGAAGCTTTGCAGCGCCTGCTGCGTCGACTGCTGCGTGGCCGAGGCGCTCTGTGTCGCCGACGAACCGGATGCAGCGCTCGACGCCGATGTGCTCGCGGACGAGGCCGAGGCCGCGCTCGTCGGAACGCTGATCCCGACCTGCGAGAGCGCTTGAATCACGGTACCGTAGAGACCGCCGCCCCCGCTGCCGGAGGCAGCCGGGCTCGAGCCGCCGTAGAGGTTCGTGAGTTTGCCCTGCCGGAGCGCGGTGCCATACAGGTTGAGCTGCGAGAGCAGCGGCTGAGCGTGGGAAAGGCTGCCAAGTGTCATGTCGCGAGATCTCCAGGATCGGTGGGCAGAGCAAGCACTCGTGCGATACCAAGCAACATCCTCGCCAGCGGCACCGCGAGCGATGTGCGCCACGTTCCAGAATTTGCGCGACGGCCGGGGAGCGCTGGAAAAGCGCATGATTCTCGAGCCCGGTGCCGCGCTCTGCGCCCGCTCCGCGGCCTTGGGCTTGCTGCGAGCGCCGGGGATCGAGCTCGGAGACGGCGATTCCTTGCCGCTTGGAGGCAACGGGCTGCCGCGGCGGAGGGCACCGGCGCGTTCGCGCAAATCACCCGTGACCGCGTGGCGAGCCGCTGCGCTCGCCGTTCTCCTCGCCGCCCCCGTCGCAAGGCCTGCGCAGGCGCAGTGGCGCGCGCTCGGGGCGCTCGAGCGCGCCGGCGCCGCCGTGAGCGCCTCGGCGCTCGATCTGGAGAGCGGTGAGGTCATCGAGCAGCTGAATCCCCGGGAGCGGCTGACGCCGGCCTCTCTCACCAAGCTCGTCACCGCGGCAGCCGCGCTCGATGCGTGGCCCGCGGACCAGATGTTCCATACGCGGCTCATCGGCGCAGCTCAGCTCCGCGGAGCGACGCTCGAGGGGGACCTCGTTCTCCAGGGCGCCGGCGATCCCTCGCTCGACGACGATGCGCTGTGGGCGCTCGCGGCGCAGCTTCGCGGCACGGGCCTCGCGCGCGTGCACGGCCGGCTCATCGTCGCTCCGGCGCCGTTCGGCCTCGTCACCTGCGAGACGCGCGATCGCTGCGATGCGCTGCAGCGAAGCGATTCCGCGTACAACGCGCCACTCGCCGCGGCCGGGGTCGATTTCGGCGACTGGTGCGTCTTGGTACGCCCGACTTACGCCGGCGCATCGGCGCGGGTGCGGGGCTGCGGCGTCGCGGCCCTCCCGATCCCCGTCGAGGGTGTCATTCGCACCGTGCGCGGCGATGCGCGTCAGACGCTGTGGGTCGAGCGGATCACGGATGTGCGCGGAGACGTGCTGCACGTTGGCGGCGATGTGCCGCTCGGCGACGGTGTCGAGGTCTACCGTTCCATGTCCGACCCGGCGCGCGGGGTGGGCCTGCTCCTCAAGGAGACGCTGCGCGAGATCGGCATCGACGTAGAGGGGCCTGTCGTCGTGAGCGCAGACCCGGTGCCTGGACGCCTCACGGTGCTGGCCGACACCGAGGGGCTCACTCTGCGCGAGCAACTCGACCGCATGCTCAGGTTCTCGAACAACTACATCGCCGATGTGCTGACGCTCGACCTTGCCGCGAGCTTGGGGCGCCCCCGATCGACGCTCTCCGCCGCCGGGCAGGTGCTCACGGACTTTCTCTGGCGGCTCGAGCGTGCGGGCGGACGGGCGGATCCGTCCCCGCCGATCCTGCTGAGCGGCAGCGGACTGACCCCGGACAACCGGCTCTCGGCAGCCGACCTCGTGGCGCTGCTCGCCCATGAATACCGTGATCCGCGCCACTTCCCGGCCTTCTACGGCGGTCTCGTCGTGCCGCGCGATGCGCCGTTCGCGTTCCTGCGCGCAGGCACTGCGGCATGGCTCGACCGAGTCGCGCTCAAGACCGGCACGATGGACGATCCACGCTCGGTGTGCGGCATCGCCGGCTACGCGCGCAAGCGCGACGGCGGCTGGATCGCCTTCGCCGCGATCGTGAACGGCACGCGGCGGCTGGCTCATGTGCCGCTCTTCCGCGCGCTCGACGCGGAGCGTGCCGACCTCGTCGCGCTGCTCGGCGCGCATTGAGCGCAGCGCGCAGCGGCCACCCTAGCGCGCGGTGAGCGCCTGGGTCTGCTCGGCCCAGAACACCGCATCCACGTACGCGGCGCGTACGAGCGATGCGGGCAGCGCGGAGAAGGAGATGCGGCCCCACGAGGCGCGCTCGTACGCGCGCGCGCAGCGCAGCGCCGCGCCGAGCGGGCCCTCCTGCGCGACGAGGGCGCGCTCCACCGCCGGTGCGAGGGGCAGCTGATCGAGGAGCTGCGGAGTCGGAATTCCCGTGAGCACGTCGAGGAGCGAGAACAGTCCGGTGATGAAGTACGCACCGGTATCCTTCATGCCCGCGAGCCGCGCGAGCTGCTCGCACATGCGCGCGCGCGTCATCGCGGTGAGAAAGAGCACGGACGGGCGGTCGTCGATGCCTTGCAGCGCGACGAGCGAGGCGAGCTGACGCAGGTTGTCGAGACCGAGCACGACGATCGCCTGGCGCACCGACTCGATCCTGCGCGGCAGGCTGTAGTAGCTCGAATTGATGCAGCGGAGCACGCGGTAGGAGATCGTGAGGTCCTGCGAGACGAGCCGCTCGACCTCCTCGATCGAGTAATCCTCGTTCTGCAGGGCGGCGATCAGCCGCAGGGTCGCAAGCCGCGCCGCGGGCAGCCGCTGTGCGCGGAAGGTCTGCGGACGATGCAGAAAATCGCCCTGAAAGCCCTCGAATCCGAGCTGCACGCAGCGCTCGAACTGCTCGATGGTCTCGACCTCCTGCGCGATGAGCCGCAGGCCGCGCTGGATCAGGTCCGGGGCAGCGCGTGCGAGGTCCTCGATGCTGTGCTGCGAGACATCGATCTTCACGATGTCCACCACCTCGAGCAGCGCCGGACTGTTGAGCTCGGTCGAGAAGTCCTCGAGCGCGATGCGGTGCCCGCGCGCCCGCAGCGCGCGGATGCCCGCGATGAGCGCCGCGTCGCAGGGAATGTCCTCATTGACCTCGATCACCACGCGCTCGGGGTGCACCGAGAGGGGCGGCTCCTCGAGGAGCAGCTCGCGGGGATAGTTGATGTGCACGGGGAGCCCGCCGGCGAGCCGATCGAGACCGATCTCGAGCGCGGCGTCCGCAATCACGCGCACGGTCGCCTCGCGGGTATCCGCATCACGTCCATCGCCCGGCGCGCACTGCTCATAAAGCAGCTCGAATGCTGCGACCGTGAATGCTGCGCCGTAGATCGGCTGGCGCGCGACGAGCGCCGTGGTGCCCGCGTGCACCGGAGCGGCCTCGGGAGTGGCGGGCGCGAGCGCGCGCCGCCTGTCGGTCGTTCTACCCATCAAGAGCTCCGGCGTTGGTCTTTGGGAGCGAAGGCTAGCCGCTCCGGCGGAGGAGTTCGGTGCACGGATGCGCAACTTTGTGCGTGCGCCGCAGGGGAGCGAGTTTCACATAAGGCGTCGGAAATCGAAGCCGAGCGTCGCGCTCGCGCGGCGAGGAGCCGCCCCCCCGCGCGGGCGACCGACCGCGCGTACGCGTGGCGCGGACTCGGCATGCAGCGGTAGCATCGGCGTCGGTCACGGTCTCCGGGGAAGGAAAGCTCATGCTTCCGCGCAAGCCCGAGGCGCCGCTGTTCTCCAGGGGGTACCGGACCTGGATGCTCGCGGCGCTGGTTGTCATGAACGCGCTCAACCTCGCCGATCGGCAGGGAATCGCCGTATCGCTGCAGTCGATCAAGATCGACCTCAGGCTGAGCGATTGGATTCTCGGGCTCATCCAGGGCTTCGGGTTTGCAATCTTCTACTCCCTGATGGGCTTACCTCTCGCCCGGCTCGCCGAGCACGCGAGTCGCACGAAGATCATCGCGGCCTCCGTCGCGCTCTTCGGTGCGATGTCGGCACTCTGCGGAACCGCGAAGAGCTGGGTCGCCCTGCTGCTCTTTCGGGTGGGCGTGGGCGTGGGCGATGCGGGCCTCGGGCCACCGGTCGCCTCCCTCATCGGAGACTGCTATCCGATGGGCAAGCGCTCCTCGGTGATGTCGATCATCTGGCTCGGGGCTCCACTCGGGGTGATCGCCGGCTCGGCCGGTGCGGGCTGGATCACGCAGCATGTGAGCTGGCGCGCAACGTTCGCCGCGATCGGGATTCCAGCCATGGTGTTCTCCGTGGTCGCGCTCTTCACGATGCGCGAGCCGCCGCGCGGGCTCCTCGACACGGGCAACATCTCACGCGAGCCGCCGCCCACGATCTGGACGGTGATGCGGTTCCTCTTTGCGAAGCGCTCGATGTGGCACGTGCTCATCGGGTGCGCACTCGCCGCGACCGCGATGAACGCGATCGGCCAGTTCCTCGCGCCGTTCCTGCAGCGAAATTTCCACCTCGGCGCCGCCGCCGCCGGACGCCTGGTCGCGCTGATCGCGGGGGCCGCCATGGCCTCGGGGCTGCTTCTCGGAGGGTTCGGCGTGGACTGGGCGAGCCGTGTGGACCGGCGCTGGTTCGTCTGGGGGCCTGCGCTCGGCCTCACGCTCTCCGCGCCGCTTTTCCTGCTCGGGTTCACGCAGCTCGCGGTGCCGGCCGCCGTGGTGCTGTTCATCGCCGCGCACGTCGCCATGTTCGTCTACTACGCCCCGACGCTCGGCCTCGCCCAGAACATGGTCGGCGCGGACATGCGCGCCTCGTCGGCTTTCTTCGTGGCGCTCGTGCTCGGGCTCGTGGGGATCGGCCTCGGCCCCACGCTGGTCGGATTCCTGAGCGTTCATTTCGCGACCCAGGCCTTCGGGCTCGGAGCCTATGCCGCGTCCTGCCCCGGAGGCCTTCCGGCGCCGGGTGCGCCGCAGGCGCTCGCCGCCGCGTGCGCGAGCGCCTCGGCGACCGGGCTCAAGCACGCGCTGATGGTGATGTCGCTCCTCAGTTTGTGGGCGGCGGCGCACTACGGGCTCGCGGGGCGCCGACTGCGCGAGGATCTCGATCGGCGCTACCAGCCGATCGCCGCGGCGCTCGATGCCACGACCCCCGCGCGTCCCTGATGCGCGGTCCGGTGCGACGTTGCGAAGTCAACGGGGGGCGCTATCATGGTGGCGAGCGACCGTCGAGGGGGAATGAGCGATGAGAGTCCTGCCAGGATGCACGCAGAGGTGGCGAGCGCTTGCGTGCATCGCGGCGTTGGGGGTGGCCGCGCCGGCGCTCGCCCACCACTCGTTCGCGATGTTCGATCACGACCACCAAGTCAAGCTCACGGGCACGGTCAAGTACTTCCAGTGGACCAATCCCCATGTCTACATCTATCTCGACGCCATGAGCCCCGCCGGGGCCACCAAGAACTACACGATCGAGTGCGCGAGCCCCGGCATCCTCGACCGCGTGGGCTGGAAGTGGAACATGGTGAAGGTCGGCGACAAGGTGACCACGATCATCGCGCCGCTGCGCTCGGGCGAGGCGGGCGGGCTCCTCAAGGAGATCACGCTCCCCGATGGGCGCAAGTTCAACAACGGTCCGGCCGCCGGCAAGGCCAACATCCACTAACGCGGCGCACGCCGGCCGCACGATCGAGTCGCACCCCGATGCGCGCATTGCTGCTCACGATCCTGGCGCTCTCCGCCTGCCTTGCTCGGGCGGCCGATCTCCCGCTCGTTCCCCACGTGCGTCTCAACGGCACCTGGGATCGCTATCACGACCCGAAGACGTTCGGGGCCCGGCTCGATCCCCGCTTCACGACGGGCCTGCAGATTCCCGCACCGCCGCTCAAGCCGCAGTTCGTTGCCGCGTGGCATGCGCGCCAGCAGGCGATCCGCGCGGCCGATCAACGCGGTCAGCCGCTGTTCAGCGGCTACGCGCAGTGCATTCCGGACGGCATGCCGGCGATGATGATGGCGATGTTCCCGATGGAGGTGCTCGAGTCTCCCGGGCAGGTGACGATCATCGAGGAGGCCTACAACCAGGTGCGCCGCATCTACCTCGATGAGAAACAGATCGCAATCGACGATGCCGAGCCGGGTTTCTGGGGCCACTCCGTCGGCCACTGGGACGGTGACACCCTGATCGTCAATACGGTAGGCATCAAGGAGCGGGTGCAGCTCGACAACGTACCCCACAGCGACCGGATGCAGATCGACGAGCGCATCACGCTCACCTCGCCCGATTCGTTCCAGGACCGCATTACCGTCACCGATCCGGTGTACTTGAGCGGACCGTGGGCCTGGACCTGGACCTACAAGCGCCGTCCGCACTACAAGATCCTCGAGTACGTCTGCGAGGCCAATCGCGAGTACCAGGACCCGAGCACCGGCGGCACCCGCCTCGCTCCCCTTGCCCCGCCGAGCAAGCCGCCGAACTGACCCGCGTCACGGATAATCCGCGCGCATCGGCGCAGACTCGCCGATCCGCGTAGATACTAAGCAGTTGATATCATATCTATAGATATGATATCGTGTGTAGCATGAATCGCGACGCGACCGACCTGCATCGGAATTTCGGCTTTCTGCTGAAGGACGTGAGTCGTCTGTATACGCGCCGCTTCGAGGAGCGTGCACAGGCGATCGCGCTCACCCTTCCGCAATGCAAGGCGCTCGCCTATCTGGCGAAGTACGAGGGCGTGAGCCAGAAGCGGCTCGCCGAGCTCATCGAAGTCGAGCCGATGACGCTCGTGCGCATGCTCGATCGAATGGAAGCCGACGGATGGGTGGAGCGGCGCTCGGATCCGGAGGATCGCCGCGCGCGCTCGCTCGTGATCACCGAGAAGGCGAAACCGCTCATCGAGCACATTTGGGGGCTCGCAGGCGCGACCCGTGCCGAGGCGTTCGACGGGCTCGCCGAGCGCGAGCGCGCACAGCTCTTGGAGCTCCTCGAGCGGGTGCACGCGAATCTCCTCGCCGTGAAGCCGCTCGCGAGCGGCGCCTCCGCGGCGCGCTTGACCGCGGAGCCGCAGGACGCGGCGGGCGAGCTCCGATGAACGCCGTCGTCGACGACAAGCCCGGGCCCGAGCCCGAGCCGCGGCGCGATACCGCGAAAGTCGCGCTCCTGGAGCAGGAGAAAGAGCGCCCGACGGCGAGCCGCGCGCCGCCACCGCGGGCCTGGCGCGAGCGGGCGCGGCTCCCCCTCATGGTCGGCGTTCCCGTGCTCGCCCTCGCGGGCGCCGCGGTCTTCTATCTCATGAGCGGCCGCTACGAGTCGACCGACGATGCGTACGTGCATGCCGCCGCGGTTTCGATCAGCTCGAACGTCTCCGGTCGGGTGAGCGAGGTCGACGTGCACGACAACCAGCGCGTGCACCGCGGCGAGACGCTCTTCCGGCTGGACGATCGGCCGTTCCGTATCGCGCTCGAGGAGGCCCAGGCGCGCCTCGCGAGCGCGCGGCTGCAGGTCGAGGCGCTCAAGGCGACCTACCGCCAGCGGGTCGCGGACTTACGGGCGGTCCAGAGCGCGCTCGATTACGGCCAACGCGAGCTCGAGCGCCAGAGCCGGCTGTTGAAAAGCGGCATTGCTTCCCAGGCGCAGGTCGATCGCGCGCTGCTCGCACGCAACGAGGCGCAGGCGAACGTGCTTGCCGATCAGCAGCAGATCACCTCCGCGCTCGCGAGTCTCGGAGGTAACCCGAACATTCCCGTCGAGCGTCACCCGATGGTCGAGGAGGCCCAGGCGGAGCGCGACCGCGCGTTGCTCAATCTGTCGTATACCGTGATCTCGGCGCCGATCGACGGCGTAGTCACCCGGGTCGACCAGCTGCAGGTCGGGGACTACCTCAATGCCGCGACTCCGGCATTCGCGCTCGTTTCTGCGCGCGATGTGTGGGTCGAGGCGAACTTCAAGGAAGACCAGCTCGGGCACATGCGCGTCGGGGACACCGCGCGCGTGACGATCGATGCCTACCCCGATCGGAGCTTTCGTGCGCGGGTGGCGAGCGTGAGTCCGGGGACGGGCTCGGAGTTCTCGCTCCTGCCTCCGGAGAACGCAACCGGCAACTGGGTGAAGGTCGTGCAGCGCTTGCCGGTGCGCTTGCAGCTCGAAGGGGACGTGCCGCCGCTTCGCGCCGGCCTGAGTGCCGATGTGAGCGTCGATACCGGATACCGGCGCAGGCTGTTCGGATCGGCGAGTACACGCACTGCGGCCCTGAGCGCCCCGACGGCCAAGTAACCACTTCGCGCTTGAGGCCGTAAGCCCGTGGACCCTCGCGAGTCAGCGCACCGACTGCCGATCACGGTCTCGGTGATGCTCGCGTCGATCCTGCAATCAATCGACACCACCATCGCCAACGTGGCACTGCCCCACATTCGCGGCAGTCTCTCCGCCACGCTCGAGCAGGTGGGTTGGGTGCTCACCTCCTACATCGTCACCTCCGCGATCATGACGCCGCTCGCGGGCTGGCTCGCCGGCCAGTACGGCCGCAAGAAGGTCCTCGCATTCTCCGTCATGGCCTTCACGGTGGCCTCGGCGCTTTGCGGCATGGCGCACTCGCTCACGCAGATCGTGATGTTCCGCGCGCTGCAAGGCATCGGCGGCGCGGCGCTCGTGCCGCTCTCCCAGGCCGTGCTGCTCGACATCAATCCGCCCGAGCGCCACGGCCGGGCGACCGCCGTCTGGGCGATGGGGGTGCTGGTGGGGCCGATCATCGGGCCCACGTTGGGCGGCTGGCTCACGGACAACTACAGCTGGCGCTGGGTCTTCTACATCAACGTGCCGTTCGGAATCCTCTCGGTGCTCGGCGTGCTCACCTACCTGCGCGAGACGCCGCGGCGCGGCGCGCCCTTCGACTTCTTCGGGTTCGCGTTCCTGAGCCTCGCGATCGGTGCACTGCAGATCATGCTCGACCGCGGGCAACTGCTCGACTGGTTCAGCTCGGCTGAGATCTGCATCGAGGCCGCGGTCTGCGGAGTCTCGTTCTACCTCTTCGTCGTCCATACGCTCACGGCGCGTCACCCGTTCGTGAGCCCGGCGCTGTTTCGCGACCGCAATTTCGCCGTCGGGAGTCTCTTCATCTTCGTGGTCGGAGTGGTGCTGTTCGCGACGCTCGCGCTGCTGCCGCCGCTCCTGCAGGAGCTCATGGGCTACCCGGCCACGACCACGGGGCTCGTCACCTCGCCGCGCGGCATCGGTGCGTTCGTCACCATGGCGCTCGTCGGACGGCTGATCGGACGCGTCGATACGCGCATTCTGATCGGTGCGGGGCTCGGCGTGACCGCACTGTCGCTGTGGTTCATGTGCGGCTTCTCGCCGCAGATGGACGAGCGGCTCGTCGTCTGGAGCGGATTCCTGCAAGGGGTGGGTACGGGCTTCGCGTACGTGCCGCTCGCTGCGGTGAGCTTCGCGACGCTCGCACCCTACTTCCGCTACGAGGCGACCGCAATCTTCAACCTGCTGCGCAACGTCGGCAGCAGCATCGGCATCTCGGTCGTCGAGGCGCTGCTCACGCGCAATACCCAGGTCGCGCACGCGAGCCTCGCGGCTCACGTGCTGCCGTTCGGACGCCTCGCGCGGAGCTCGGGCGCAGGCGATCTGTCGAGCCCACACGGTCTTGCGGCGCTCAATGCCATCGTCACGCGTCAGGCCGAGTGGATTGCCTATCTCGATGATTTCAAGCTCCTGCTGCTCCTCACCCTCGTCGCACTGCCGCTGCTCTTCATGCTGCGCTCGGGACGCGGCGCGGGCGCCGTTGCAACCGTCGTGGCGGAGTGACCCCGTGAGCCGCCCCCTTGCCTCATCGCATCCCGCGCTCGCGCTCGCGCTGCTCGCGGGGCTCGCGGCGTGCACCGTCGGGCCGTCGTTCCGGCGCCCGAACCCGCCTGCGCCGCCCTCGTATCTCGCTCCCGGCGAGCCCGGCGCGGATCCCGCGAGCGCCGCCTTCGCGCAGCGGATCGAGCGCGGGGGTACCGTGCCCGTGCGGTGGTGGAGCACGTTTCAATCCCCGGCGCTCGATGAGCTCGTGCGCGAAGCGGTCGCGCACAACCCCACGCTCGCCGCCGCGCGCGCGAGCCTCGAGGAGGCCGAGGAGCTGGTGCGCGCGCAGGCGGGCGCCCGCTACCCTCAGGTCACCCTCAACGGTGGCGCGGGGCGCCAGCAGTACGGCAAGGAGTTCTTGGGCTCGTTCTTCGCATTGCCCGCCTTCAGCTACACCTCCGTGGGCGCATCGGTGAGCTATAACCTCGACTACCTGGGCGGGGTCGCGCGCTCGATCGAGGAGC
>Ga0335074_10006492_pt1 | contig 16230 bp, 15 predicted proteins | sample Lox_Sample_23_FD_206715 | JGI IMG/M metagenome (GOLD analysis project Ga0335074, IMG submission 206715) | Soil microbial communities from Loxahatchee National Wildlife Refuge, Florida, United States - Lox_Sample_2.3 | ecosystem: Environmental > Terrestrial > Soil > Wetlands | place: USA...
GCGGCGACCCACTTCCAGTCACGCAACAACAGCTACTTTGTCATCTTACATTGTAGATGTGCGATATACCCGCAATTAACTTCGACTTATCCCAAATCAATCATTTTTGGCTGCCCAAGAAGAAATGCAACGGTGCAACAATGTTTGATCGCACGCGATTCATAGACGACGAGCGGCCGCAGCGCCCACGCGTCTTTTCTCCGCCGGCATTTCCCCAGTACTTGGATTGCCGTTTGGCAAGCTTCCAATATCGGCAACGCTGTTGGTTCCAACATCTACGCGCCGAGCTGCATCTTCTAGGATGCTCGTCATGAAAGACCGCCATACGATCAACCTGGGCGATTTGGTGATTCTCATCGCCGATCCGAATTCGTACCTTCGCCGTCTCATTTTCGGAATGCTGCGCGGCTTTGGGGCCAACAAGTTGCTTGAGGTTGACCAGTCACTGGATCTGCTGCGGACATTGACCGGCCAGAAGATCGACATTCTTCTCTGCGACGCGCGGTTTCCCCCCCATGGCGGCCTCTCGCTCACAAAAAATATCCGCCGCGATATACACAACGAAAATCGCACCATTCCTATCTTGATCATGTCCAGTGACGGACGCGAGGCAACGATCAAGAGCTCGCGCGACGCGGGCGCGAACATGGTGATAGCGAAACCGATATCTCCCAAGGTCCTCTACGATCGGTTGGCCTGGATCGCCTTCAGTTCGCGCAAGTTCGTCGACACGGCTACCTATTTTGGGCCGGACCGGCGATTCAAGATCGAAGGTTATCCCAACGGAGTGGGACGCCGCAAAGAGGACAAGGTCATCGAAGTCGCCGAAGAGGTCGGTCCGGCTCTCGGGCAAGATGACATCGATAGCCTCTTCACCGCTACCCGCATCGGACAGTCCTGATGGCCAAATCCACCAAGCGCACTGCCCGCACTAAATCGGTCAGGCACGATGCTCGCATTTTCGCCGTCGGTACTCGCTTCCAGAAAATGGCGAGGCGCCCCGGCGGCGTGCCCCGCGATCAGGCCATCGAGCGGGCACAGAATTTCATCGATGAATTAAAGCCCGAATTCGTAAATTGGCTAGATCGCAAATTGCAGGAACTCGGCACGGCGATTCAGCAGGCTGAGGGAAGTTCGTTCGACGTGTCATGGCATGAGCGCGCTTATCGCAGCAGCTGCCAATTGCAGGATGTCGGCGCGACCATGGGCTTCGAACTCATTACATTCGTTGCCAACAATCTCTGCAAAATTCTTGAGGTCATCAAGATGGGCATTGCCTATGATAGAGAGATAATCAAATGCCATCTCGATGCCTTGCTTCTCGCCAAAAGCGAGCCGTATCGTAATCTTTGTCCCGAGCAGCTGCCCGAAATGACTGGCGGCCTGCAGCGCGTCGTTGAGCTTTTGGGCAAACTCCCGGACCGCGAGGTCAAATGACGCCATCACGCCGGTTATAGGGCGCAATCAGGTCCAATATGGAATTGTCGGCAAGACTGCAAACGAGATCGGCAGATACGCACTTCTTCAGCACGCGCGAAGATTTGATCCGCTTTAATCGGCGGAAGACGACGTTGCCTTCTGCCGTTTGCACTGAATCTCGATCACTTCTTGTGCCGTCTCGCGCTTCAACCGATTAAAGGCGACCAGGGATTGTTCAAGCGCATGAGAGGACATGCCGCGCTGGCCGGCACGAAGCAGCAACACCGCCCTCGCGGTGGGCCACGAGAGCCCGATTGCCTTAATCGCGATCAGAATGGCCTCCTCGCGATCCTGCACCATCGCCCGCTCGATAAGATCGATTGGCAGACCGGACAGCGCCGCAAGGGCGGCAGTGGTCTCCTCGAATTTGCGGGCACGCGCGAACGCCTCGACGTCGGTTTCACCGAGTCGACCTAATGTCCGCATCGCTTCGATAAGTGCTTGCGCCGCCGCATAGTTCCGCGACGTCGCCGCCGCCTTTGTCTGGATCTCCGTCGCGGCCTCGGCTACGGCACGCTTAATCTCGCTAGCATGCTCCGGGTGGGCGGCCTCGAGGGCAAGCCGGACGGCTTTCGAGGCCGTGGTGAGAAGCTTCAGGAAATGGTGCCGAGGGATTTCAGGTCGCGCGCCGACAGATCGTGCGAGCTCTTCATCTCCGTCCGAGCGCTTGATGAGCCTGACGTAACCGACCTCCGAGAATTTGGCGCTTGCATTCTTTGCGACATTCAGCGCCACCTCTCTGTTGCCGCGTTCCACAAGCACGTCGGTGACGGTTTCGGGGAGTACCTTGCGCCGGGTGATCGCCAGGAGATGCTGCTGGCTCTTGGTGCTGGCGTTCTCGACCAGCGAGACATTGTCGAGCGCCTCCGATTGCGCGAGAACCGGGCCGGCAACTTCGATCATGTCATCGAATGCCAGCGTCCTGATTACCTTGCGCGGAGCCGTCGGGATCGAAGCCAACCGGCTGGCAAGTGCCGCACGCGCAGAAAGCTCGATGTCGGCGATGAGATGGTTAAATACACCGTCGAAGACCGCAACATGATCGTCGGAAAAATGACTCGATCCAAAAATGAAAAGATCGGTGACACGCCGAAGTACCTTGGCACGCCGCTCGGTGGATTGCTTTGAGAGCGCCTCTTCGAGTTCGTTTATTATATTATGTTGAACGGTCATCGATTTTCATCTCTCGATGGTGGATTCCTCTACAGTCTGATCGAGCGTGCGGCATTCATCTTCACCTCTTTACATCCAACTATTCGGCTCAAGACCGGATACCATGCCCGTTCCCTGATCTAAAAAACCACGTCGACGCCTACTTCCGCGGCGAGGTCCAATACTTGCGGCGCGGCAACCTCAGGCAGGTTGTCGCGAAGGCGGCGCATGAGTTGATCCTTAAGCTCGGCGATCGTGATAGCCGCGATTACCTGCTGTCCGAGTTGCGCGCGCTCCTCCCCGGCCTGCGGCACTTCATTCGTCGATTGCGCATACCGCGTAAGCGCATCGCCCAGCGCCTCGAACTCTTGCTTCAGACGATCGAAGCCTTGAAGCGCAACGACCAATTCCCGATCAGGCCGTCCGCTGCCGATCACTAGATCCGTCACCCGACCGACGGTCTCTTCAAACCGCACGACGTTGTCCAGCAGCAGCGCGGCGAATACCGCAAGAAACGCCCCCACATCATTGGCGGGCCCTTGTGCTGTCACAACGATTTTCCCTAGCCGGCAAAGCCGAACGCCGCCGTTATCATGTCCCCGGCCATCAAGACAATTTCCCCATGACCTGCTCGACCTTTTCGCGCAAAATCGCTGCCGTAAACGGCTTAACCAGATAATTGTTGACGCCGGCCTGCGCCGCTTTGACGACGAGCTCGCGATCGCCGCGCCCCGTCAGCAAGATAAACGGAACCTTGCGCGCGACGGGATGCCCTCGTACCGCTCGCAGGAAATTTAGACCGTCCATTTCAGGCATGTTAAAATCGGAGATGATCAGATCGAGGGGCTGAAGACCGGCGATATCCATTCCCTGGCGGCCATTTTCCGCCTCGTGGATATGCCGGATGCCGATCTCTTCCAGAGTCATGCGCGTCATTTGGCGCACACTATTCTGATCATCAACAACCAGAACCTTGAGAGCTACCGCGTTTGGCATCTTGAGTACTCCCGATCAGCGGCCAAGTTCTCGTTTGCGTCAGGGCCGTATTGTAAAACGCATGAGTTGATGTCGATCATTGCGGCCTATGCGGCATTCCTTGAACGGCCGGCGCCTGAGGATGGGCCGACCGCAAGGTCGGACAGCTTCTCAATGTCGAGGATAAATGCCACGCGCCCATTTCCGAGAATTGTGGCGGCTGCGATTCCGGGTACGGATCCGTAGCTCTCCTCGATGCTCTTGATCACGACCTGCTGGTGACCGCACAGCTCATCGACGACAAGCCCGAACCGCGAGCCTTCTCCTGCATCGGTAATGATGACAACGCTTTCGTTGGAATCACCCGCTGCGGAGGTGATGTCCAAAAGATCGCCGAGATTTACCAGCGGCAGAAGATCGCCCCGCAATTTGAGCATGCCGCAGGTGCCGACCAAATCGTTGACGTCTGACCGGGTCGGCCGGAGGCATTCAACAATGGCCGACAGCGGCATGACATAAGTCTCTCGGCCGACTTTAATGACCATGCCGTCCATGACCGCCAGTGTCAGCGGCAGGGCGAGTTGGATCGTCATTCCTCGACCGCGCTCCGACTTGAGCGAAATCCGCCCGCCAATTTCCTGGATATTGCTGCGAACGACGTCCATACCGACGCCGCGGCCCGAGATGTCGGACACCGTTTCGGCCGTCGAAAATCCGGGCAGCATGATCAGATTGCTGATCTCGTCCTCGCTGAGCGCGGCGTCTGGACTGATGAGGCCCTTTTCCCGGGCCTTTCTGAGCACACGCTCGGAATTGATCCCTGCCCCATCGTCGATGACCTCGATGACAATCCGGCCGCCACGATGCTCGGCCGCAAGCCGAACCGTCCCTTCCTCGTTCTTTCCGGCGGCTGCCCGATCGGCGGGAGCTTCGATGCCGTGATCGACCGAATTGCGAATGATATGGGTCAGTGGATCACCCAGTCGCTCGATGATCGACCTATCAACTTCGGTGGTCTCACCGAGCATTTCGAGCCGAACCTTCTTGCCCGTCTTTGCCGACAATTCACGGACAAGCCGCGGCATACGCTGAAAAACCGCTCCGACCGGTTGCGCGCGCATCGACATAACGCTGTCTTTGAGTTCTCGGGTGTGATGGACGACCTCCTCGAGAATCTGCGATAGCCGGCCGCTAGTGCCTTCCGGAAGATCCTGAACGATTTGCCCCAACATCGCCTGTGCAATCACCAATTCACCCACCATGTTCACGACGCGATCGATCCTTTCGAGCTCGATTCGGGTCGTTGTGGCAGCGGGCTTGGCCGCCGGAGATCGGTTTGTGTTGGTCGCTTCCGCGGCCTCGGCGGCTTTACTCGCAGTGGAGCCGACTTCCAGAGCGGGCGCCGTGGAGACAACAACTTGCGCCTGTGTCGCGTGTTCGGGCGCATCGGCTTTCCCGAAGTCGCCGGCCGTGGCGGAGGCGGGATCCACTTCTATGATCTCAAGATCGCAATCGCCCACCACAAACTCGAACACCTCGTCGATCTGCGCCCGTGCAGCCGAGGTTCTCAGCGTGCCTGTCCATCCGATGTAAGGGCGATCAGGCACGAGATCCGCCAACGAGGGCAGCGATTCCGTTTCCGCAGTCAGATCGAGCTCGCCCAGCTTTCGCAGTTCGCGGATGATATAGAGGGGTTCGTTCGCCTTCTTGAGCATCTCGGCCTTCGGCCGGAATGTGATCGCGTAGGATCGCAACGCGTCCGCGCCGCGGGAAAAGTCGTCAGCGTTGGCGGGGACCGGCGTGAAATCAAAGCCGTCGGCTGGCACAGGTGTAAAATCAATGCCCTCGAATTCAGCCGGTGCGGGAGAATTGTCGTCAGCAGCGCCACCTTCGCCCGCCTGATCGCTTCGAATGATTTGTTCGAGAGCCGAGCGGCTTTCGCTGCCGAATCCGGGCGCGATGGGTTGACCAGACTGCGACATATGCACCAGATCGGATAGGACATCGCCGGCGGCCAGCAGCACATCAACGTTATCGGCCGTCGCCGTCAGGCTACCGCGCCGGACGCCATCGAGTACGGTCTCGAACACGTGCGCAAACTCGACAAGCGCTTCGAAGCCGAAAATTCCGGCGCCCCCCTTTACCGAATGAACGGCGCGAAAAACCGCATTGATCGTGTCATCCGAACTATGGCCCTGCCGAATGTCCGTAAGCCCAGCTTCGATCTGCTGCATCGCCTCGGCACATTCGTCGAAGAAAGTTTGCTTTAGCTGGTCCATATTGGCCATAGTTATCAACCCTCAACCGCCGACCCACACTAGTGGGCGACTTTACGTACCGTTGCCACCAATCGATCGGGATCAAATGGTTTTACCATCCATCCCGTAGCTCCAGCTTCGCGGGCAAGATTTTTCTTCTGCCCCTCGCTTTCAGTCGTGAGCACGAGGATCGGCATGGTTTTGTATTCGGGATTTCCGCGCAGCTGGCGAATAACCTCGTAGCCATCCATCCTGGGCATGTTGATGTCGGTGATAACGACATCCACTCGTTCCTTGCCGAGTACATCGAGCCCATCCTGCCCATCGACGGCTTGCAGCACGTCGAAGCCAGCGTCGGCCAGTGTCAGCATGAGCATGTCGCGCATTGTCTTGGAGTCGTCGATGGTCAGAATTCGTTTTGCCATGATTGATTCACTCATTTGGTGAGGGTCGAGATGAAGGGACTGGTTGTTCATCCCGGCACCATCGGCGTCCTGCCGTTGATTCGTCTCGGGACTAAGGCCTTGGCCTAGATCGTCGGGTGGCTGCGGCTCTTGGTCTTTTGGATCTTGGTCTTTTGGCTCTTGGTCTTTCGGCTCTTGGCCTTGCGGCTCTCGGCTTTGTTGCTCTTGGCTTTCTTGTTGATTGAATTTCAAATCCTGCATCCAATCGATGCCCAAATCCTCGAAAGCGCTGACGAAAGCAATCGACGGATTTTTGATCGATATCCGCTCGTGATTGCGCGCCGCCACCAAGATGATTTGGATGCAGGGAAGGGTCAGCGTTTGAACGGTAGAGGCGTCAATGCAACCCGGTTGCCCGCCCTGCAGGCGCTGCCGCATCAGTTCAAGAAAACCGTCGGCTGCCGCAAGGTCGAGGACTTCCGGGAGCATCAGCGGTGCATTGTCGGGGTCGCATTGCGGGGCCGTGACCTGCATGTCTCATCACCCCACGTTTGTATTTGACGAGGCAGCGCGGATCATGCGGCCAAGATTCGCATCCTGCGCTTTCGATTCAGTGTCGCAGGCATCGATAATCGCATCGGCCATGTGAGATAGCGAATACTGGCGCATCACGGCGCCACGCTCGAACGCCGCTCTCGGCATTCCGTATATGAGCGACGAGGCTTCGTCCTGGCCAAGCGTGATGGCTCCCGCAGCCCGGAGCTCAAGAAGGCCCTCCGCGCCATCCTTGCCCATGCCGGTGAGGATCGCGGCGATCGCGATCTTTTTTGCGACGCGGGCGACCGACCGAAACAGCACATCTACCGACGGCCGATGGCCTGAGACCGTGGGTCCGTCGCTCAAGCTGCACCGGTAATGACCGCCGGTGTGGACCAGCTCAAGGTGATGCGAGCCCGGCGCGATATAAACATGGTTAGGCTCGACGAGTTCGCCGTGCATGGCTTCCGAGACCGTCATCGGGCATTCCCGGTTCAGACGTTCAGCGAACGCAGTGGTAAAGCGCGGCGGCATGTGTTGCGTAATGAGGATGGGCGGACATTCAGCAGGCAGGCCCATCAGCACCAATTTGAGTGCCTCCACGCCGCCCGTCGATGCACCGATTGCGACGATCCTATCGTTGCAACGGACCTGCCGTACGCGTCTTGACGCGGTCGCGGGGACACGACGTGGAGTGATCCTTGTATGGGCGGCCGCCTTGACCTTCGCCTGAAGCTCGCCGGCGAGGTCGGCCATCGCGTTGGCGACATCCTGCGTCGGCTTGGCGACGAAATCGACGGCGCCGATCTCCAGCGCCTCGAGCGTTGTTTCGGCGCCGGCCTTAGTGAGGGTAGAGATCATAATCACCGGCATCGGCCGCAGTGTCATGATCTTGCGTAAAAACGTCACGCCGTCCATGTGCGGCATTTCGATGTCGAGCGTGACGACATCGGGGTTGAGTTCCTTGATCCGATCACGCGCGATGTACGGATCTCCGGCGGTGCCGACGACTTCGATCTCGGGATCTTCTGAAAGCAAAGCCGAAAGCAGCTGCCGGATCACCGCCGAGTCATCAACGATCAGCACCCGTATCCGCTTGTTCATGTGGCACCGATTACTCGTCAAAAAGTTCGATATCGCCCGCGGTCGTTCGCGACGACAGCCGGCTTGCGTATTCGGTCTCTTCGCGTTCGACGGCGAGGATCTCGCTGGTGCCCAGCAGCCGGCGCACCACTCGTCCCGTCGCGGGGTAATAATGGATGCGCCGCGGCAGTTGTCCGCCGAGATCCTGGGCTACACATCTCAGCCCTTCCGCTTCCAGATAGCGCAGGACGAATTCGGAATTCTCGGTGCCGATCGCGTTGTGGCTGTTGGTAACGTTGCCGCCGCCGAAAACCTTGATCTCAAGCGAATCGCGCGAGCATCCGGACTTCATCAGCTCGTTGATGAGCTTCTCCATGGCAAAATTGCCGAACCGGGTCGATTGAAGGTCGCCTGCCCAATTGCCGATATGACAATGCGGAAGCATGAAATGGTTTATGCCGCCGATGCCCGCTTGCGGATCGCGGATACAGGCGGATACGCACGAGCCAAGAACAGTAACCAGCACTTCGTCAGATTTCGCCGTGAGGTAGTACTCGCCGGGGAATACCTTCATCATCCATGAAGTGCTCGCGGCGTCGTAGAACCTCCTTGTGGCACTGACGCAACCGGCATCGTCGGCCCCAGCATAATGCAATGCGGCTGCACCGGTCATGATTCCCTCTGGTAGACGGTGCGACCGACAAGCTGCAGGCCGGGATGTAAACCGATCAACGATTCGGAGTGGCCGATATAAAGCCAGCCGCCCGGCTTGATGTGCTCCGTGAAGCGTTCGACCAGCGTCGATTTCGTGGCGGCGTCGAAATAGATCATGACGTTGCGGCAAAAGATCGCGTCGAATTGGCCGCGGAAGGGCCAAGGCGTCGTCAGTAGGTTGAGGTGGCGGAAGGCAATCAGCGATCGAACTTCGTCGTCGACGATGATTTTCGCAGCCGCACGCGCGCCGGCGGACTGGAAAAACCTGCGATAGCCATCGGGAACTTCCTCGATCGAATTTTCCGGATATTCGCCGCGAGCACCTTTGGCGATGACCTCAGTGTCGATATCGGTCGCAAGAATCCGGACGTCTTGGCGGCCGATGTCGCGGATCTCGCGCTTGAGCACGACCGCAATCGAGTACGGCTCCTCTCCGGTCGAACATCCGGCGGACCAAACCCGTAGACGGCAGCCGGTAGCCTTCTGCGCCGCGTGCGCGAACGGCACGGCGACCCGCGCGTGGAAATGATCGAAATGGTGGGCTTCGCGAAAGAACTTGGTGAGGTTGGTCGAGATTGCGTTGATGAATGCTTCCAATTCGGACTCGTTGGCCGAAAGGAATTCTCGATATTCACGAAACGTATTCAGGCCAAGCGCGCGCAGGCGGCGCGATAAGCGGCTGTAGATGAGATTGCGCTTGCTGTCCGCCAGCGCGATTCCAGCCTGATCGTAAGCGAATTGTACCAAGCTGCGAAAGTCGGCGTCGGAAAAAACAAACTCGCGCGGCGGCTCTGCGGCAGCGGGTTCGCTGGAAGCGAACGCCGCTGCGGCACCACGGAGACCATGCGACATGCTGACGCTCTCTTATCGCGAGTATCTGCCGTCCCGGAATTTCTAGAACTCTTTCCAGTCCGGATCGTTTTTGACCGCGGTGGCAATCGCCGCCTGCATGCGGCCGACTGGTCCACTACCATTGCTTCCCGCTGCGACGCGCCTGGGCGCTGCGGCGGGTTGCCGCTTCGGCGCGGCTGGCGCTGCCTTTGCCGGAGGCGCGGCGGCCTGGCGATGTTCGCGCAGCTCCGCCGGGCGTTTCGCCGCTGCGGACTCCGCCTCGTCATCGATGCGGAAGGAGTTGACGCGCTCGTTCATCGCATTCGCTTGATGCTCGAGCGTCTTCGCGGTTGCTGCATTCTCCTCAACCAGCGCGGAGTTCTGCTGGGTGACCTCGTCCATCTGCGCTAGCGCTTTGTTGACCTGTTCCAAACCGGTCGCCTGTTCGGCGCTAGCCGCGGCGATGTCGGAGACGATCACGGCAACCTTCTTGATCGAATCAACGATTTCGGTGAGCGCCGCACCCGCCTTGTTGACGAGGTCGACCCCATCCTTGACCTGACCGTTGGAGTTGGTGATCAGGTCTTTGATGTCCTTGGCTGCCTGCGAGGAACGTTGCGCCAGGCTTCGGACCTCGGAAGCGACCACGGCAAAGCCGCGCCCCGCCTCGCCCGCGCGGGCAGCCTCGACAGCGGCGTTGAGCGCCAGCAAGTTGGTCTGGCGGGCGATTTCATCGATCACCCCGATGATATCGGAGATCTTGCGTGACGATTCCTCGATCTTCGCCATGGCGTCGACCGCTTTGGCGACGACTTGGCCGCCGCGATCTGCGACTTCGCGGGTGCCAGTCGCCGACTGGCTCGCTTGCTGAGCGTTCTCGGCATTCTTTTTCACCGTGGCGGAAATTTCCTCCATCGAGGCCGAAGTTTCCTCCAGACTCGCGGCTTGTTCCTCGGTCCGCTGCGAGAGGTCCGTCGTGCTAGCAGCGATCTCGCCCGAAGCGTTGGTGACCTCGCGCGCTGACAGCTTGATCTCCGCGATAACGGAAGCCATGTTGTCCAGCAACCCGTTGATCCCGGAGCACAGCGATTCGATCTCGCCGGACTTGCCCTCAAGGGGGATACGCCGCGTGAGATTGTTTTCCTTGGCGGCGACGACAACTTCCTGTGTCTGTTGAACCGCTAACTGCAGCGCCTGGGTGGCCAGTACCTGCTTGGTGACGTCGGTAGCGTATTTGACGACTTTGAACGGCTTACCGCTCGCATCCATGATCGGATTGTAGCTCGCCTGGATCCAGATTTCCTTGCCGCCCTTGCCGATGCGCTTGTATTGACCGGCATCGTATTCGCCACGGCCGAGCTTTTCCCAGAACATGCGATATTCCGGACCCTGGCTGTCCTTGGCCTCGACAAACATGCTGTGGTGCCGTCCACGGATTTCGTCGAGCACGTATCCAAGCGTGTTGAGGAAGTTCGCGTTGGCATTGAGAATCTTGCCGTCGAGCGAGAATTCGATCACCGCCTGGGCCTTGCTGATCGCGGCGAGCTGGCCCTCAAAGTCGGAGTTTTTGAGCTTCTGCTCGGTTATGTCGGTGGCAAACTTGACGACCTTGAACGCCTTGCCGTTCGCGTCCAAGATCGGGTTGTAGCTCGCCTGGATCCAGATTTCCTTGCCGCCCTTGCCGATGCGCTTGTATTGACCGGCATCGTATTCGCCGCGGCCGAGCTTTTCCCAGAACATGCGATAATCCGGGCTCAGGCGATAGGACGGCTCCACGAACATTGAATGATGTTGACCGCGGACTTCATCGAGCGTGTATCCGAGGGTATGAAGGAAGTTCTTGTTGGCGTTCGTAATCTTGCCGTCGACCGTGAATTCAATGGTCGCTTGGGCGCGGTCGATCGCAGCCAGGATTCCCTCGTTCAAGCGCATCGTCGTCACGTCTCTCCATTCGAGAACGTTGCCGACATGGTTGCCCTTGGCGTCGAAGCAGCCGTTGACCAGTAGGGCGACCTTGAGATCGCCGATACTGATTTCGGTGCGGATCGGCAATTTCGACGGATCGGACAAAAGACCGCGCTGATGCGCGGGATTCTTGTGAAATGCGTCGATGCAGGTGCCGATAATCTTATCAGGATCGAAGGTCGGCCAAATCGCACGGAATGCGGCCGCATTCTTGCTGAGCAATTCCTGAGTCGGCCCGTTCACGTAGGTGACTTTGAGATCGCGATCCACCATCATGATCGCCGATGTGATCTTGTCCACTAGATCGCCTTTGAGGGCGGCAATGTCGTGGACATCTGCCTTATTCGAAGACGTCGATTTCTTTAGCCACGACATGATGATGATCTCCATTAGTCGCTTAGATATTTGATGAAAGTGCCGTCCGGTTGGGGCCGATGCCTACGCCGTTCTGGCGGCTTTGCGTTCTGGGTTTGCGGACTCATCGTCCTCGATTTGCGCCGAAAGAAGATTGGCCAGATTGATCAACGCGATCATTCCGCTTTCGATCGTCACCAAGCCGGCGAGAAAATTGATGCGCGAGCCGCTGGCGATGCGCGGCACAGGTTGCACCTGCGAAGCTTCGAACGAGACGATGTCCAGCACCCGGTCGGCAAGCAGGCCGACCTGCCGTGTGGCGATCTGAACGATGATGACGATGTGCAGCGGCGATGCCTCGGTCTGGCCCTGGCCGAACCGGCAGCGTAAATCGATGATCGGAACGATGGCGCCGCGCAAATTGAGCACGCCGCGCACATATTCCGGTTGCCGGGGCAAATGAGTAATCTCCGACCAGCCCTTGATCTCGCGCACCGCCATGATGTCGACGCCGTATTGGTCGTCGCCGATGGCGAAGCTGATGAACTGAGTCGGCGCCGCCGCGTTGCGCGCCGACTCGGCGGCGCTCCAGTCAACTGGATTGCCCTGGGTGGCGGCGCCATCCGACGGAGCGGCAATTTGATTTGTGCTCATGACTTACTTCTTGCAGCCTCTTGTGAGGTCGGCTTCGTCGACACGCCCATCAAGCCAGATCGTTTTGAAGGCAAGACAAGGTGAATGACCGCCAAGGCACGTTGCCCGGCACTGCAACTACCACGGCAAGAACTTAGGTTAATCCCGTTAGTAAACGCTTTAATTGCGCCTACATGTGAGACAACAATTTAGACCGATAAAACAGATTAAGGTGACGCGCGGCGAGTGCGTTGCGCGGACGCGTTGCAAACGTCTGAATTCAGTTAGGTCATATTGGGCAGTATGCACCCGGCCGCCGTCGTTAAGTCAATTTTGCCGGTTTTCACGTATGCGTCTTGACGGATTTCGATCTTGCTTGCGAGTCGAAGCATTTTTTGGATCGAGACAGATCAAACATGATGCCCGATGCACAATCGCTTATCGCCGAGGTCGACAGCAAGCTGAGCAACGCTTCGACAAAACGGCATTCGGCGATTCTGCGCCGGCTAACGGATCTATTCCTCACCGGCGCGGAGACCTATTCCGATGATCATGTCGCTTTATTTGACGACATCATCGGCCACCTAATTGCGAAATCCGATCCGGCGGCCCTGATCGAATTGAGCGCCAGACTGGCGCCGATCCGCAACGCGCCGAGGCGCTTGGTCGGCCATTTGTCACGCAACGACGATATGGCCATTTCCGCTCCGCTGCTCGGCAACTCGAGCGTGCTTACAGACGATATCCTCGTTGAGATCGCCGGGACAAAGAGTCAACGCCATCTTGCCGCGATTGCCGGTCGCGCGCGGATCAGCGAAGCCGTTACGGACATCCTGATCCACCGCGGCGATGCTACGGTTGCGCGCAAAGTGACTGATAATCAAAGCGCCCGTCTTTCCGAACTCGGCTTTGTCAAATTGATTAACCGAGCTAAAGATGACAGGGGCTTAGCCGTAGCGATTGAAAATCGAACTGACCTACCGTCCGAACTGCAACCCTTTCTGAAACTGACGCTTGTCTGAACTGGCCTTGTTCGCGGCAAAACCATGGCGCGATGAGCCCGCGCACGGCGCGCCACATTCGAAGAAATTCCGAACGTCAACGTTTTTCTCGCAAGGCGGCGAGGGCTTTTTTCTTAATAAAGCGAAACGCAACCGGCGACCTCGGAAAATGAGCCCCGAGGGCTGGTCAATGACACAAGCTAGCTGTGAACTTTCAGGAGGTTGTCCATTCGGCCCTGGCCGGTAACGCTGATGTCGCCAGACAGAAGCGATTCGCGGAGAACCGAATGGATACTCACAAGAATGCTCGCCTGACCCCGAAAGGTCGAGAGGGCATGGTGCGCGCCATGGTGGATAATGGATTGACCAAGGCCGAGGTCGCGCGCCGTTACAACACCACACCGAAGACTGTCGCCAAAGTGGGTCGAGATGGCGAGGCGGAGATTTCAAGGCCTATCTACTAAAGTGTCGCCGTTACGCGCCGCTCCGCCCCGCTATCGGCACCCCGCGAAAGGTACCGAAGTGCGCCGCCGAACGCGTTCGATGCAATGATTTTCCGTTCGCTATTCTCTCCGATACGAACTCGAAAGAAAGACGCGACTATGTGCCGGACTGGCATGGTCGTCGAAAGGATGTGCCAGAACAGAGCCCGGGCCTGAAATCCGCCGCTTGGAAAGAGGCGCGCTAGTCTAAAAAGTTCGTCGTCAACCAGCAGCCGCAGCGCCGCGCGCAGTTGGCCGCCGCCCCCGACCAGGCGAAGCCGAGATCGGCAACAGATGTCCCATTTTTTGAGCACTTTATTGATGATTTCCGACCACGGCTCGTCCTGAGCTTGGTTCGGTTACTACCCAGTCGGCGTTGTGCGGCAGGAGCCGGCGTCTCGCGACAGACGGGTTTGAATTCGTCGACCTCACAAGAAGGACAACAAACCAAGGCTCTTCTTACTGCAAAATACAAAGCTTAGCGGTCTTGGTTGTGTGGCGCGAAAAAGCCCATTGGCGGCCTCATCCGCTTGTTTGGACGAGGCGGCGACGACCGTGGAGCGGTTAAAACTTTATCATCAGTGCATAATGTTTACTCTTGAGAACACTTGATAGGTCGGTATCCTTTGGAAAATTGATTTCGTTGTAGGAAATCTGTCGCTGGAGGCGAAGATGCGGTCAAGTCGTCGATCATTCCTAAAGACAACAGCGACGGGTATCGGTGTGGCCGCCGCCGCCCCCTACGTATTCGTTCGCAATATCGATCAGGCGTGGGGTGCGCAGTCGTGGCTGAAGAAAGGAGAGCCGATCAAGATTGGCGTGCTCTTCTCGCTGACCGGCGGTCTGGCGGTTCCAGAGGAAGACTCGACGCTGGTGATGCAATACGCCATCGACGAGATTAACAAGAACGGCGGCATCGCCGGTCTGCCGATCAAGCCGATCATCATCGACGCCAAATCCAATTTCGACGTCTACTCGGAGAAGACCAAAGAACTCATCCTCCGCGACAGAGTGATCGCGATTTTCGGTTGCTACACGTCGGCGAGCCGGAAGGCGATCCTCCCCACCATCATGAGCCACGATCATCTGCTCTACTACCCGACCTGCTACGAAGGGGCAGAATGTACACAAAACACCATCTGCACTGGCCCATTGGCCAACCAGCATTCCAAGCACCTCATTCCGTTTATGGTAAAACAATTTGGCAAGAAGGTATTTTTCGTCGGCTCTAACTATGTGTGGCCGAAGGAATCGAACAAGAATGCCAAAGTTTGGCTGCAGAACGCCGGCGGGGAACTACTCGGCGAGGAATACATCCCGCTCGGCAGTTCCGAATTTGGTCCCGTGCTGAACAAAATCCGTGATGCGAAGCCGAGCTTCATCTTCTCGACCGTGGTCGGCGCTTCCGACATCGCCTTCCATAAGCAGTTCAAGCAGGATGGCTTCAAGGTCGACTCGATGCCGATCGCCTCGCTGACCACCGGCGAGATCGAAACCCGGGCCATGGGCAACGAATATGGCGCCGGTCACTTCCTATCCGCGCCTTATTTCGAGGCCCTGGACAATCCAACGAACAAAAAGTTCGTGGAAAGCTTCCTCAAGAGCAAATACGGCAAGAACGGCGTTACGCACTACAACATGGAGGAAACCTATATCTCCGCCTACGTCTTCAAATACGGCCTCGAAAAGACCATCAAGGCGATCGGTCTCGAGAGCGTAACACCGCGGTCGATCCGCGATCATTCCGGCGGCATCGCGGTCGACGCCGACGTGGCTCCCGAAGGCAAGATCTGGATCGACGACCAGAATTTCAATACCTGGCTCAGACCGAAGATCGGCCAATGCCAGGCCAACGGCAGCTTCAAGATCGTCGAGGCATCGGCGGACTATGTTGCGCCGGATCCGTATTCGATCTATCCGCAGCTCGGAAAGTGCACGTTCGACGGACTCAAAGCGCCCGACGGAAAGATCCGCAAAGACGTGATCTGAGGTGGGCCGCTATCGCCTCGATCTAAACTAAGGCGCGGGGCGTGACGCGGCGGTTTTTCCGCAGTGGCGAGACGCCGCCCATCGGGGGCCGCTTGCAAAGTGGTGCGTTCAGCGCGGGAGTACGGTTACGCGTCGATGATCCCGCCGTCGTGGAGCAGGCATGACACTGGGATCGTTAGTCGGCTCGATTGATTTGAGTGCGTTTCTCAACGCTCTAATCCTCGGCATCAGCATCGCCAGCATATGGCTGATCGCTGCGCTCGGTCTCACCATCATCTATGGCACGGCTGGCGTCATCAACATGGCGCACGGCGAGCTCATCATGTTGGGCGCCTATAGCTCGTATACGCTGCAGCACTTTCTCGGCGTTCCG
>Ga0335074_10006493_pt1 | contig 16229 bp, 10 predicted proteins | sample Lox_Sample_23_FD_206715 | JGI IMG/M metagenome (GOLD analysis project Ga0335074, IMG submission 206715) | Soil microbial communities from Loxahatchee National Wildlife Refuge, Florida, United States - Lox_Sample_2.3 | ecosystem: Environmental > Terrestrial > Soil > Wetlands | place: USA...
GTCGCGAGATCCACGTCAGCCATGGTTAATGGATTGTTTCGTAAATGAGAACGGCTGCTTCTCAGGAACATCAAGGTGTCGTTTTAGCGCTCTGGCGGGGTCAACTTAGCGCCCCTCGCGAGACCACTACTTTACGCGGGACGCGTAGGAGGATAACGAGCGCGTCAACAACCATACTGTGCAGCTTCACCATCGAGTAAAGACATTGCAACCGAGGACACGCAAACCTTAATAGTGTAATCAGAGATAATGGCTGAGCATGCAGCTTCTAAAATTACCCAAGGTGCTCTGGAGTAAGTGCCTACCTACTCACAGATCTGCTAGATTTAACCAAAGTCTGGCGCAGCGCAATCTTCAACAGCCCCGAGAGACTACAGAGTGAATTCCCGGTGCCAGTATGTCAGTGTGTGCAGATAAAACCGCTCACTGCTCAAAATCCTGGCAATCCTGCGCGGTATAGGATTGTTCTCAGCGACATCAGGAACTTTGCCCAAAGCATGCTCGCCACTGGTCCGTTCAGGTGCCCGATATCTGTTTAATAGTCTATTACTGACCTTGGACTAGGAGCCAATCATGTAATTCATGAAGGCAAACTCAAGAAAGGGTCTTTTGTGAGACTGAAGTCGTATCAGGCAAATGCAGTGAAGGGCAAGAGGTGGGGCCGCTTGGTCGGACCGGTCGTAGATGGTTCGCTGACACACATAGGATTTTGATCATCTTAGATCTCGAAGTTATTGAAGAGCTGGGAGAGTTCGAGAAAATAGGTGATCCCCAAGCTCTTAAGGTGAAAGGAGAAGAAGATGATGCAAAACCCATTTCGACAACCCTCGCCAGTAATGGGTTCTACGGAGAACGACCCCAGCAAGTCCCAGCACAAGATCGTGCTCTACCATCGAGATCTGGCCCTACAAGTTCGTCTTCGCATGCAAATATTTATCCAATCGAGGCACTCTCGCCTTACGCTCACAAGTGGACAATTAAGGCTAGGGTCACAAATAAATCAGAAATCAGGACATGGCATAAGCAAAGTGGAGAGGGCAAGCTCTTCAGTGTCAATCTTCTCGATGAGAGTGGTGAGATCAAAGCAACGGGTTTCAACGATCAATGCGATCAACTGTACGATGTGTTCCAGGAAGGATCTGTGTACTACATCTCGTCTCCTTGCAGGGTTAATCTGGCGAAGAAGCAGTTCACAAACCTTCCCAATGACTACGAGCTCAGTTTCGAACGCGAGACTTTGGTTGAAAAAGCCGAGGACCAGGAGAATGTCCCGCAGGTCCGCTTCAACTTCACGACAATTGGAGATCTACAATCCGTGGAGAAAGATACCACGATTGATGTCATCGGCGTACTGAAAGAGGTGACTGAAGTCACGCAAATCACTTCTAAGTCAACCAGCAAGCCGTACGATAAAAGGGAATTGACTTTAGTGGATGATAGTGGCTTTTCAGTTCGCTTGACGATCTGGGGAAAGACTGCACTGACGTTCGATACTCCTCCGGAGTCTATTGTTGCCTTCAAAGGTGCGAAAGTCTCTGATTTTGGTGGAAGAAGCTTGAGCTTATTGTCATCCGGTTCCATGACCATCGATCCTGATATACAGGAAGCACACAAACTCAAAGGGTGGTATGATTCGCAAGGACGCACAAATACGTTTGCCACTCATTCCAGTATGGCTATGGCTGGCGCAGCTGGCGGCCGTCAAGATCCTTTGAAGACGATCGGTCAAGTGCGAGATGAGAACCTCGGCATGTCCGAGAATAACGATTACTTCTCCGTCAAAGCTACGATTATTTACATCAAGCAAGACAATGTTGCATACCCAGCGTGCCTGAATGAAAGCTGTAACAAAAAAGTCATTGATATGGGCGATGGTACATGGCGTTGCGAGAAGTGTGACCAATCTCATCCAAAGCCAGAATATCGATATATCATGTCGTTGAATGTGAATGATCACACAGGCCAACTGTGGCTAAGCTGCTTTGATGATGTTGGGCGTATGATCATGGGAATGAGTGCGGATCAATTGATGCAGTTGAAGGAGAACGACGAGGCTTCTGCGTCACGCGCATTTGAAGAGGCGAACTGTAAGACTATGATATTCAAAGTCAGAGCCAAAATGGACAGTTTCCAGGACCAGCAAAGGTAAGTTCTGGGAAATGCCTAGCACTAACACTAAGGATTGACATTGCTTTACAGAGTTCGTTTCCAAGTCATCGGAGCCAGCCCCATAAACTTCTCAACAGAAGCACAGAAGCTTGCAGAGTTGATTCGTATGTACAACATTGATTGAAGAGAATATTTGTGCGACAGGCTGTTTTTATAGCGTTCTCGCTCCTCTGGGCGTCAAATGTCGCATTAGTGGACAATAAAGTACTTGTAGCTATTCTTATTACAAGCAATGGATGGTTGTGGTATGATTCAGGGTCGTTTACCACATGGCGATCATGATACTGGCCGTTCAAGAACATCACGAGGACGAATGGTGTGAAGATCGCGAAGCTGCTAAATCAGCGTGACGTTTCTTGAAATGTCGCCAAGTCCTTTTGCTCTAGTCTATACGGCCTGTCTATGGCTTTTCAACTCCTCAACTGAAGTGCAGCAAAAAATTGACACATAAGATCCCTGCGTTGGAAATGTGGAGTTGCCTTTCATAAATGCTCAAAAAAGTAGATATATGCAAACTTCTTCATCTCTTCCACGTCAACCGCCTTAACAACTTTTTCATCGTTATAGAGAACCCAAGCCATATGCTCATCATTCGGATCTTGCTTTCGTGTGAAAGCGACGTAGTGGCTAATAATTGTCAGCAAAGTCATCTTGATCTCTTTCACCACATGACAGATAGGGAAGGCGTAAAAGAGAGTTAGCTCACCCTGCATGGACACTCGCTCCCTTATGACAAATAATTGATCGTAATTGGAATTTGGCGGGTAATAGTTCGCTGCCAGGTAACTTTCTTGGTGAGGCTCCAGTTGAGTCCTCTCTGCCTTCATCAAAGTCGCCTTGCTCATCGGGATGATTAAAAAGCCAATCGACAGCGCGTTCCATGTCACCACCGGTCTCTTTTAAGGCTTTGCGGGCTTGAGGTGGCCCAAAGCCCATTTGACCCAAAGCTTCGATCTTCTCAGGATCAACTATTTCGGGTGCTTTTGAACCAGGGCCAAGATCAAGAGGCATATCGATGTCAGGGTCTTCCATGTGCGCAAAGAGCCATTCCATAGCCGTATTCGCATCAGAATTACCGGTGGCATGTAAAGCCTTTTCACAGCGATTAAGTGGGAATCCCATTTGCTGCAGAGTTTGTACAGCATCTTGATTAGCAATGAAAGAAGGCTCGATGCGTGCCGCAGTATCCTCTGGTAGTAATTCTTCTAATGGTTGGTGGCCAGGGGATTTGTAGCTGTCAAGTAGGAAAGGCTCATCTCCTACTACGACTGGAACATCTACCTTAGTTGGGACCCAATTTATGATTACGAAGCGCTTTGCGTTAACGACCAGGATCTCAGGAAATGTCTTGAACAGCGACCGCTTCGAAAAGCCATTCTTGCTGCCGCAAGACGCGCAAGTAAGTTCGACGGTCTCTTCAGCTGTGAAGCTGTCTAAACATTCTTTCAGAGACACTGGCTGATATTTGTCGACAGCATCCGTCCCTTCGATTCCACTCAATGGAGGGGCTTGTTGCGGCAATTTACGTATGGGAACAGGAATGGAAATGTTATCCTGCTCATCAACGCTGTAGCGAACCTTCTTACAGTTCAAACATTGCAAACGTTGCTCCATGATGAACCGAAACGCTTGAGTCGGGTCGGGTAATGACGCTGACTGATGAGACCGAGTGATAAGCTTAAAAAGATGCAGTAGGAATTCGAAGGCGTCTTGTTGACGCATGGTGGAGAATTCAGCATGACCTCTCCCAACAAGATGCTTGAGCATGGAAGGGGCAAGACCTTTCTGGTGAAGAATTTCTGGCGAGAGCTCTGATGCCACAACATCTGAATATGGATGAGAATATCTTCCCGAGAGTAGACCATCAGCCAGCTTGCGCAACTGCGTCTCGAGGTCTTGAGCAGGATCTTGGACAAGCGGTAGCTCCTTCTCAGGCTGATAGTAGCGTTGCTGAAATTGTGGCAGAGCAAATAAACACTGGAGACTGCTCGCGAGATAGCAGCTATTACCAAGATTCTTGAGACCTGTAAATCCTTTGCCAAATAATGGCTCCAATTCTTGGCCATTTTCAGCAGTCATGGAGAAATCCCATCGCATATTCTGCTCGATCTGCATTTCTGTCAAGCTTTTCTCAGTCTTCTGCCGATCCGCAAGCATAATTCCCCAGTGAGCAAGATGTGTCCCGAGGTTCTCATCGACTCTTTCTTCGTCACACTGATAGCAGTATACATCGGCAGTGCCGTCTGGTGTAATTGACCCGAGCTTCACAGCTACAGCATGATTTGAGCTATTAGCGTGAGCCAGTCCATGAGAATGCCCCCCAACACCTGCAAATTGTGCCCGACCACAGCCAAGATTCCCACATTGGAGGCAGAGCCATAGATTCTCTTGTAGGTCACACATGGAGCAGTGGCCGAGATCCTGCGACTGTATCTGCCTTTTGGGTTCTTGGCTTAGTGTGAGAATATGTTCACAGGATATCATCTCCTGCTCCCATGCCTTGATCTCCTCCTGCCGCGAGAAGGTATTTGCCTTCATGACACCTTCGATCACAGCCGGTAGCTGACCTGACGACTGGTCCACATCTTCGATATTGCATTCAAAGCACCGGACTTTAGTCTGTGTTTCATATCTATCGGACTCTGTTTCCGCAGAAATGGCCAGTTTGGATATCTTTTGAGGAGGCTCATTTCGGACAATCATCCTTCTCGTTCGTCGAATATTGAGAGCCAACGGGTGCTGTGTGGTTGCATAATGAAGAGAACTGTGTTGCCTCTCCCCCGTGCAACCGCCATTAAAGCAGCTGAGGCAGACATCAAGGCCTGTTGGATCGTCCTATAGCTCTTATTTCAGATGGATTGGATAAGGATTATAAAATGAACTTACGATAGAGTCAAAACACTGGGTGCAGTCTTCGCGATAGACAGCCTGGCTTGGTCGAGGTGCATGTAGGCCTACCCGCTCATCAGTTTCGTCAAGCCTGAGACATATTTTGGGACGTATAGTACTGACCTGCGGCATCAACGTGCTTGCAGGTCATTTCGAAGCTTACTGAGTTGATATGAACAGGATGAAGAAGGTAAAGGTCTGAAGCTCTCTGATAAACATAGAAGTGGGGATAGTAGTGAGCAAACCGTACAAACTCGGGTGCCCGCGGCAGGGGTCTTTGCTTTGAAGTCAAGAAAGGGGCAATTTGGATCGGTTTCCTTCAAAGTCGTAAAGCACTCGGAGAGGAAGAATCTTAAGACCCTTCTCGGCTTGGAGATGATTTAGATTCAAGGAACTATTCTCAAGTGAAAAGTGTATGGGAGTCAGTTGCTGATGCTATTGGTTGTTGACTCCCCGGATTTTGTGCTGACTGCAACGCGACGTCACGTGGCTCCGAAAGTTCAGTTATTCGCCACTGACTGACATAATGATTTGAATGACAACCCCTCAAAGCTTCGCATATCAATCTACCTTTCCAATTGCATCGTCGAATTTTCATTCAAAGCCACCCAAGACATCGACTTTACGATTGTAAAATTAATCAGGACCTTCAAAATGCTCAGGAGAGCAACGACTACTATGCCTCGTGCGGCAGCTCGAGCTCTATCAGTTACCAGACCTTCCGTCAGACAATTTCCATCACATTTGGTCGGTCCAGCTACCGTTGCGGCTCGAAGACAATATCACGAGAAAGTCCTTGATCACTACTCTCGACCACGCAATGTCGGAAGCATGTCGAAGACAGATAATGATGTTGGTACAGGATTAGTCGGAGCACCGGCATGTGGAGATGTGATGAAGTTACAGATTCGGGTGGACCCAACGAACAATACGATTTCTGATGTGAAATTCAAGACTTTCGGATGTGGCTCTGCCATTGCGTCTTCATCATATCTGACGGAACTAGTGAGAGGAATGACTTTGGAAGAGGCGGGCCGAGTTCGGAATACAGAGATTGCAAAAGAACTATGCTTGCCGCCTGTTAAGCGTAAGTTCTCTTACAGAAGGCTCCCCTATAGCAATGGCTGACAGGTCATAGTTCACTGTTCGATGCTTGCTGAGGATGCCATCAAGTCAGCTATATCAAATTACTACACCAAGAATCCGAAGGCGAGGTCAACAAATCTCGGAGGCACCGGCTCCAGCATGCCGAAGGTAGACGTTGAGACCATCATGGAGTCGACACAAGACCGGACGGCAACCGCCTAAGTTTTGGGTGAGTGTTTCTGAAGGGCAAGTTGGATGACCCAGACGGCGAGGGATCTCTGCAGCGGGAGCGACCACAATGCACTTTCATTTCTCCAAAGGAGCGCACGTGATATGAATTTATCATCAAAGGGCGGTCACTATTTTAATGATTGAAGTTGATAGGACTCAGCGTAAAGTGCAGGAAGTCATGGAATAGGCTCGAACTGATTGATCAGCTTTCAGTGTAGTCTTAAAAATTTGTAGTATCACCAATAGTGTCACAAAAATGAAAGAATACCATCCAATCATTATCCATTTTTGCAAATTTTGGTAGATCGTTATCGGTGAAATGTTCTTCCGGGAACACAAAATTTATTCTTCGCAGAGCTGGATGTAGATTTCGCATAACAGACGCCCATCATGGCTAAAAGGGTTTTGGAAGAGTCAGAGTCTGTAAATATTGAATTGGTGATCCAGGATGACTCTCTGGCAAAAAAGAAAAGTCGCGAGGAGAAGCGTGATCCTGAATCAAAGGAATACCAAACTCCTCGCAAAGCCGTTGACGGCGAGGAGAAAGAAAGCAAAGAGCAGCGAAAAGAGCGAAAACAGTTGAAGAAAGCCAGGAAGCTCGGAACGGGTGGAAAGTTCGATAATGGGAGTACTGTGCAGCCATTTGATCTTGGCGATACAGATGTCAAAAGCGCCAGGAAGGCTGAAAAGGCGAAACGGAAGGCCGTGGAGCAAGGACAGCAGCAGCTTTCCCGACATCCAGCAGATGATAAGCTGCCGCCCTTGGTTCTGCGTCCCGAAACATCCGTTCCAAATGGTTCTGGACTTTCTTACACTGAGAATTTGACACTGAAGAGTCTTGATCAGGCCCTGATTGACAAATTCATTACCGAAAACTTTATAAGTATCAGCGATCCTACTTCTGCTACACAATCTCTCCGCCCAATCACCAGTTTCTCTTATCTTCCAGCTACAGATCATGACAATCAAGCGCCATTCAAAAACTTCAAGGCCCCTACTCCGATCCAAGCTGCTGCTTGGCCTTTTCTATTCGCAGGCAGAGATGTCATAGGGATTTCAGAAACTGGCTCCGGAAAAACTATGGCCTTTGCAGTTCCTTGTGTGCGTTACATAACGTCTTCAGTCAAGAGATTTGTGGGCGCTAAAGCAGTCATTGTCTCTCCCACTCGGGAGCTGGCAATACAGAGCTATGAGCAAGTAAGGCAATTAGCGACCCTGGCAAGTCTGCGTACTGCATGTATCTACGGTGGGGTACCCAAGGACGAACAGCGGAAGACCTTGAAGAATGCAGACATTGTTGTGGCAACTCCTGGGCGTCTGAATGATCTCATTAATGAAGGCTCCGCAGATTTGGGCAAAGTCGGATACGTCGTCCTTGATGAAGCGGATAGGATGCTAGACAAAGGATTCGAGGAAGAGATCAGGAAGATTATCAACACCACATTACCTTTGGGAAAGCGACAAACGCTCATGTTTACAGCTACCTGGCCAGAGTCGGTCAGAATGCTGGCTGCCACGTTCATGACATCTCCTATCAAGATCACTATTGGGGACAATCCTTCCGGAGACCTTCGTGCCAATGCTCGTATCGTCCAAAAAGTCGAACTTGTTGACCCTCGTAACAAGGAATATCGCCTCTTACAGCTTTTGAAACAATATCAGAGTGGCTGCCAGAAGGACGACCGAATACTTGTCTTCTGTTTATATAAAAAGGAGGCTACAAGAATTGAAAGCTTCATACGTTCCAAAGGGATCAGAGTAGCCGGCATTCATGGGGATCTTAGCCAGGAGCAAAGAACGAGGAGTTTGGATGCTTTCAGGAAAGGCAGCACACCTGTTCTTGTTGCAACTGATGTTGCTGCTAGAGGATTAGATATACCAGCGGTCAAGCTTGTTATAAATTGTACTTTCCCGTTGACTGTGGAGGATTATGTTCACCGAATTGGACGGACAGGCAGAGCTGGAAAGGATGGTTTGGCAATTACTTTATTTACAGAGCATGACAAGGCACTGTCTGGGGCGTAAGTCGATCACACGACGATTTAATACGGATTCACTGACCCTGCCATAGTTTGATAAATGTCCTCAAGGCAGCAAACCAACCAGTTCCGGAAGAGCTACTCAAATTTGGTACAACAGTTAAAAAGAAGGGTCATGACGCATATGGTGCTTTCTTTAAGGATGTCGATTCCACGAAAATGGCAACGAAAATAAAATTTTGATTAATTGAATTCATAGAAGCAAGGTTGCTATTGGTTACCCCGGAGGGAGCGGTAACACTGTTGAAGGTACTGGCGTTCAGAGATGGCGCTATTTGCATTAGGCACTGTTGGAGTTCTTAGATGGGAATTACCGTACTTACAGTAAAACAACAAAGACTCCCGCTACCACACCGCTTTTGATTATATCAATGACCCCACCTGTAAAGTTTGCCTGCATCTGAGACAATACCGCTGCTGTGCTTACCCCAACCGCAATAGTAGCTGGCTGTGGCATTATTGCCGACATGCTGAAACGACTCCCATTGCGCTTGAGATATGAACTGATGAAGGAGCTGCTCCAAAGTATTCGCAATGCCATATTTATGGCGTTGGCCCAAACTAAGCCTTCCGCACCCATGTTAAGGAGCCGAAGAAATACATAGCCTGCTGCAGCAAATCCCACTGAAAACGCAAACATCCACATTGATTGGTGGTTGAGCTCCGACTCAGTTGCGATCGACGATATAAAGGCCTCGGTTACTCCGTTTACGGCAAGCAGGGGAATATAATAGCAGTATTTTGCAAGGACCTCACCTGCTCCGGTAGATGTCCATCTTGATCCCGCAACAAGGCTCAACAGAAGAGGGGCGATTGTCGGACCAACCGAAACAGCAGACAATGAGAGAAGACCATAAAATCTAAGGAGATTGTGTAGGTTTCTGCTCCCGGATTCTATCATGGCCTTAGAGGGCTTTCCATCGACGGTGGATAATAGCTTGCCGAAGTAATTTCGACTGCTTTCTTCGATTGGTTGGAAAATCATCCGAGCAATGAGCCCACCATAGTTCGATGCTAATGCATATATGCCCTGATCCTGTAGAGAGGCTAGGTACGAAACAAGGAATACATCTCCTTGAGTAAGGAGATGTTTAACGACACCCTGCACAAAGAGACTCATACCTAGAGCCAGGAGTGATCGAGAGAAATATGAAAATATAGTATCACCCTTGTTGCTATTAAGCATCAGTCTTTGTCACAAGGGAAGCAGATACCGCAATATGGTACCTTGAACGTATCGGACATGCCATCAATGAAAACCCACCGGCAGTTGCGATAGCTGAGACACTTCTGTAGTAAACAGAGAGGAGCAATAGACCATATGTGCATTGGCCAAGTGCGAAAGGGAGGACCCCAATGTTTGTCCCATTACGTGCAGCTAGAATAGCTGATCCACATGTCATAAGACAACGCGAGACTGTGGCGAATGACTCCGCAGCTGCACGTATTCTGTATTCGGATTTTTGCTGCACGACAATGAAGCATGGCTCTGCCAGTAATTCCAGAAAAGTTGCAAATCCATATAACTGAAGAGATTGCCTGAAATATGGCGTTCCAAGGACCGAAGGGTTAGAGCCCAGAGATTGAAGATAGGCCCACGCCAGTACAAGCACAAAAAAAAGGCCGAGGGATATGGAGATGTAGGCGAGGTTCACGACTTCCTGTGTCTTCCTAGCTGCCAAGCTCTTTTCGTCTTCGACTTTTGAGCCAGAGTGCTGCTGATGATTCCTTTCATCCTCAATATTTGTATCCCTTTGACGTTGAATGGCCACACGAAGAGATTCCCGAGCGAAAAACAGGACAGAAATTGAGTATACCTCGAGCTGTGTGGATATGCCAAGAAGCTCTGGAGACAAATATCGAAGAAGTAGTTGGTTTGCAACAAACGTCAAGGCACGTGAGCCGACCTGGAGCACAATGAGGAAGGTGGCACCTTCAGCAGACCTTGAGAGAAGAGATGGTCTCCCTGGAGCCGGAGCCGGCCTGCTGGCGGAAGCTATGTCTGGAGATTTCAGATCCATTAAAGATGTTGATTTTCGGACGAGCGAGGCTGAGAAATTATGTGTTCTGGCCAAATATTAATCCGACGCAAGGCTACTTCGACTAGCCCCAATTTCGCCGCCTTTCTGCTCAGAAACCGGAGCCAGAAGTCAGTATGCTGCGTATAGTACGTTATTGATAAAGCATGTCCTACACCTCCATTTGCCTAAAGTTCACGTGGCCGCTGAGTCACGGGACATAGTTCTGTATAAACATACCGCGCACCTGTGTGAGAGGTCCGTGTGTACCTTACAATGTAAGGTGCTGGGGCAAGGAATCTGCTCCTGTCCGTGGCTTCAACGCTTGCTGCTTCCTAGCTATAAGGATGAGAGTCGTGGTGTGCATTGATTAGAAGCTGGTCGACCACCTTGACAAGCCCGAGCGTCCTCTTTAACCACCCTCGAGCTTGAGCAGGCAGCACATCCTAACAGTAAACCCCACACCGCGAGGACATGAAGAAAGCTTTCTCCTCGACAAGGACAACTGATATGTCACTCCTAAGGGCTACGGCTTGCTCTAAATTAAATGATGGTGGGCTAATAATGTATATAGTGGGGCATGTTTGGAAAGTGTCCGCAGCACAGCGTAGTGTCTCAGGGAACAATTTACTACCCTCTCTCATTTCTATATCTGGGACACGATTTCCTCAAGATGCGAGCACGCTTCATTCGCTTTATCATCCGTGGATTATCGGGTTGCTAACGAAGCGTAAGGACCTGCGTTGTGCGATCCGTGTAACCTACCTAAGATTGACTCAGGCCCGAGGCATAGATAAAAGGGGACAGTTTTTCTTCCAATTACCATCTAGGGATTTGTATTACCTAGAGAAGAGTGCGCTGGAAATATGCGAAGATATAGTGCTTGATTCTTTAGTATAACTATCGCCCTGACTATATCACCGCTTGGCGTCAACGCGGTTTATCTCATCGCCTCCGCTTTCATCAAATCGTGCCAATCTACTAATGCCGCTCTCCTAGTAATGGCTTGCCCCTCTCTAACTCCCGTGTCGACAACTGCAGTGGTGCTGTTATCGATCTCGAACCGAAGGTGGTAGCAGGAGCTGGTTTCTTCGCTACTTTTGTCTGTGGCTCATTACAGTTCAAATCTAGGGCATCAAGAACGGTATGGTCATAGTCGAGGTGCCAATGAATATCAATGACAAGCATATGTGTTCTTAGCCAAGGATAACAGTGGCAACGTCACTGATCCTAATGTCCTCTATGGCCCTGCCATCGAGGTTACTCCTAACTCACCTACTTTCACCCTTACGATTATGCAAGGGTACCAAGATGCACCTTATCGCTAAACTGGTACTTCTGCGAGGATTAAGTGTCCTAGACTTTTGAAATGCAATAAAAACACTCTTTCCCATGACTTCTCTACCATGCTCTGCGCTTTACTTGCCGTATTTCAGTGGTTCAAATTTCCCTTGCGATAAGGGTGTAGAAGATCTCGTTCTTTGGAGCTTAAGAGGGATGGAATGATGGGTCCCTATTTCGCCGACATTCAAATTAGGTGGTTTGTCTACGCAATATCAGATGTTCCTACGTTGACATAGGTAGAAGGATCCAACCCTTAATCATTTTCTTCTTCATCATCCTCGTCATATGATTCAGAAACATCTGCCCAGCCGCAACCCCATCTCTGGCCCCCTTCCTCTCCGCCCGTCCTCAACTTACGTGCAAAAGGGCCTTCTCGCCAGCAGCGGACCAGGAAGTCATCCCCAACTGTGACAAGCTCTCCATCAGAAGTCCAGGTTAATGCACCCACTTCTCTCTCATGCCCTCGGATCAGAGGGGTACCGTACTCTGACATGGGTATGCTATCCTCAGTGCGTAAGCATGTGCCAATGCTGCTTCCATACCGCCGCAGAGTTGGATGAGTGGCTAGTTCTTGCTGTGAGGGCTTCTGGCCCATTTCGACATATCGTTCATCTGTGGGGAAAAGTATTGTGCATCCGTCACAGCTTCCTACCGCAAGCATTTCCGTCTTGTCTGCCTTTGCTGGTCGAATTGCAGCCTTGACATAGAAGGATGTTGCATGCAGTTGACGGTGTCGAAATCCATACAGAGGGCCGAGACCTTCACGAATCTCGTTTTGCTGGTGCCGCCTCCGCGATATATTGGCAGATAGCTCAGGAGCATGCCCAAGGATCAAGTGAGCAGTGGAATATGCATAAACGGTATTATCTCTACATAGGGCATAGATCCTGCTACCATTACCACTTAGACTTAGCGAATTGATTCCGAAATGCCGCCATTGATTGTGGCTCTCCGGCAGAGCCGTGCAAGACAGGGGGAGAGCTGTTTTTCGCCGAGTGTGGTGCAAAAATCGCACGTCCCACAGCTTGATAGAAGCATTCGCCTCAGAAGCTGTTAACAATATGTGCTCCTTACCTTCTGGGAGGAAGGTGATTGCGGTCACAGACACGTCGCCTATTCTTCCGGGCAGCTCGCCTCTTGAAGGTCCATCTCTAGCGATAGCTGAAGGCGGTAGACGTCCGTGAAGGCCGGGTCGATGGGCGTCATATATGCTGTTAACTATACAGCCGTAAGTCAACGAGCCCACTTGAGATTGTGTCGCAAGGAGACTCGTTGGGTCCATAGGTATATGAATATCACGGACAGGACCCTGGGCTCCTTTACATCTTAAATCCCATATCTGAACGCTGCCATCTCGACTGGATGTGGCAATGACGTTGTTGTTAGCGGCACCCGGCTGAAATTTGACTTGCTTTAAGGATGCGGAGTGTTGAGCAAGGATAGATGTAGTTCTCTGTGTTGTCATGTCTACCACTCTGGCAGTCTGGTCTCCAGATGCGGTTGCAAGTAATGAATCATCAAGTGAGAAACACATATCAATAACAGCATTTGAATGAGGCCGGAATGCTAGAAAGATATCCTTAAATTGAGGTTTTCCGTCCTTGGCAGATTCGAGCAGCCTGATATGGCCTTCTTCATCTCCAACAGCGACGAGACTATTGGCTTTGTTATGTCAGTAAAAGCTTTCTGCATATCAAGGATTCATAAACTCACCGTTGCAGCTTGCAGCACAAAAGGGTATACTACGAGCGGAGCTTTCAATACTAGTACAGAAATGTGTATCACTTGGACCGCTATAAAACTCTGCAGTGTGATCTCGCCAATCTATACTAAAGTATCAGTCAAATGCATCCTTCAACCTCAGGGACACTAACCATTGTCTGGATAATTGAGACATTGGTTTTTACCGGCCTTGCCAGAGCTAAGGCTGAGCTGTAGCAGTTGGCCAGCAAGTCCCCGTGACTTTAGTTGCCTGATATTTTTTGCTGAGTTGAGAGGAGGCAATTCTAGCTTTTGAAGCCCCCCCAGACTACTTTCGGTAGATTCTGAGGTATGAAGATTGTCATGGTCATCCGGGAAACTGTCCTCGAAGACATTGCGTTGATCGAAAAGGTATTCTTTCTCTGAACTAGAATCATCGGGCGATGGGCTGGGTGTGTGTAACAATTTCCTCCTTTTCATTTCTCGCGTGAAAGTTGTTGGGCTGTTCTCAACTCCCCTTCCATTACTGAAAGGTCGTATTGGACCCGATTGAGTACCGTTGCGGTTGTTTGCTGGCGCTGTAATATCCTCCAAAGCTCCTCGTGGCAATTTGATGGTGAGGCGTCCATGGAGCCGTGGCGTGAAAAAGCGACTAAACTTTCGAGGAGTAATTGATGGCTGCCGTTTCTCTTTTCGACCATCGAGCCTGTATAAAGCTGTCTCCTGGGAAGAACTATGGCACTCGCAGAACGTGGGCGAGCTTTCTCCCCCTGCTTGTTGGTCACCACTGTTGGACATTGCAATTAGCATAGACCGTTATGATGCCTTTCGTTCCAATATGTCATAGATCAAGGGAGTAAGATACCAATATTGACCTGGCTACGTAACAAGATGATCAGCGACATGAAATCTAGAATTTATTCGCGACCGACGCGTTCCTGTCCAGACGTGACGAGAGTACTTTAAGCCGAATATGGCCTAGCTGCTGCATTCCTCTCGCATTAGCTTCCGGACGATTAATCCGATCCGAGATCTTGCACGAGCAAATAATTTATTTTAGACTTCGGATGATGAGGGTCACTTCACGTCAAGATGGGAATACAAAAGAAACACGGCAAAGGCCGACTTGACAAGTGGTATAAGTTAGCTAAGGAGAAGGGTTATCGCGCTCGAGCTGCCTTTAAGCTAATTCAGCTTAACAAGAAATATGGGTTCCTCGAGAAGAGCAAGGTCCTATTGGATCTTTGCGCTGCGCCAGGAGTAAGTCCTGCATAAGAAACCTAAAGAACTTCGCTAACTTGCCAAGTCGTGGTGCCAAGTTGCGGCCGAAACCATGCCTGTGAACAGCCTTATTGTTGGTGTCGATTTGTCCCCTATCAAACCAATTCCTCGGGTTATAACATTCCAAAGCGACATCACGACTGATAAGTGTCGAGCCACGATACGTCAACATTTCAAAACGTGGAAAGCCGACACTGTCCTACATGATGGTGCACCAAATGTTGGAACTGCATGGGTACAGGACTCTTTCAACCAGGCTGAATTAGCCTTGCAAGCTATGAAACTTGCTACCGAATTCCTTGTCGAAGGAGGCACATTCGTTACGAAGGTGTTCAGATCTAAAGATTATAATAGTCTTCTATGGGTCTTTAGTCAGTTGTTCGGAAAGGTTGAAGCTACAAAACCGCCTTCATCTCGAAACGTTTCTGCCGAAATATTCGTTGTATGCAGAGGTTACAAGGCGCCAAAGCGGATTGATCCAAAGTTTCTAGACCCAAGGGCTGTATTCGCTGAGTTAGCAGATCCGACACCGAATAACGAAGCCAGGGTTTTCAACCCAGAGGTCAAGAAGCGGAAAAGGGACGGATATGAAGAGGGCAATTATACCCAGTTTAAAGAGGTTCCCGCAAGCGAATTCATCCAAACTACCGACCCCATAGCTATGCTTGGCAGTCTCAATCGATTAAGTTTTGAGCAGTCCCCCAATGGCAATGTAGCCCTTGCAGCTTTGGACAAACTACCGGAGACGACGAAGGAGATCCGTGACTGTTGTACGGACCTTCGCGTGCTCGGTAGGAAAGAATTCAGAAATCTGTTACGATGGCGACTCAAAGTTCGAGAGAAATTTGGCTTCACGACGAAGAAAGCTCAAGAAAACGGAAGTGCTGGAGAGATAGTAGAAGTAGAGCCCATGGATGAGGAGCTTCGTATTCAAGCGGAACTTCAGTCTCTTAGCGAGAAGGAAACATCTCGAAGGAAACGCGAGCGACGACGAGAGAACGAGAAAAGGCAGAGAGAAATTATCCGAATGCAGTTGCATATGACTGCTCCCACGGATATTGGCCTTGAACAGGGCGGTCCAAGCGGAGAAGGCTCCATGTTTGCGCTCAAAGCAGTCGATGAGTATGGCGCAATCGATCACATTGTGAAAGGCAAGATGGGCATACTTACAGATGGAAATGAGCGTAAAGATCATGATAGTGCCATCGGATCGTCTGAGACAGATGAGGAGAGCGACGCCGAGGACCGGCTGGATCGATATCTAGACTCAATGTACGAGCAATATCAATCCCGCAAGTCTGAGGTAGATGCTAAGTTCCGCGCGAAAAAGGTTCGAAAAGAATACGAGGATGGAGATTGGGAGGGTTTCTCCGGAGATGATCACGGGAATTGTAATGATGATGGGAGTGACTTGGAGGAAGATAGCAACGACTTCTCTTCTGATGAGGAGACAACAAAACCACGGCAATCA
>Ga0335074_10006495_pt1 | contig 16228 bp, 12 predicted proteins | sample Lox_Sample_23_FD_206715 | JGI IMG/M metagenome (GOLD analysis project Ga0335074, IMG submission 206715) | Soil microbial communities from Loxahatchee National Wildlife Refuge, Florida, United States - Lox_Sample_2.3 | ecosystem: Environmental > Terrestrial > Soil > Wetlands | place: USA...
TCGCGGCGCGCGTCGCACAGGAACACTGACGTCTGCCCGGCGCCGAACGCGTCCTCGGCTCCCATCATGATCGGGATGGAGAAGCGGCCCTCCAGATCCGTCGTGAGCAGGCCGACGGTGCCGCTGCGCGCTTCAGGTAGCCCCTTCGCGAGCCCGTTCGGGCGGAATGAGAGCTTCTCGGCAGCTGCGAGCACTCGGTCGCGAGTCTCGATGCGCACATCGTCTCGGCCGTTGAGCGCGCGAGACGCCGTCGCGATCGAGACGCCCGCCAACTGCGCGACCTGGCTGAGCGTCGCGGCCTTCGGAGATTGCAACGCCCTGGTCCGCCAATCCTCGCGCTGGAAAGTCAGCGTCATGATGTTCCGGTAAATCTGCAGACATGATTACACGATGTACCGCTTGACGCAAGAACAACCAGCTAGCTACGCTACGGCAAGCTTCCAGCGTTCCGGTAATTTGCGGAACGCGTCATGCGAGGAGGAACATGAGCGCAGAGGCCGTGACGGGCTCCGCGGCCGTCACAGTGGCATCGGGGCGCGGGGCGTTGACGCCGCTCGGCGTCGATTCGGTCCGCATTACGGGCGGCTTCTGGGCTGATCGACAAGAAGTCAACTCCCGTACGACGCTGAAGCACTGCCTCGGCTGGATGGAGCGCCTGGGCTGGATCGCGAACTTCGACCGGACCGCGGCGGGCGAAGGCGGAGAGCGGGCGGGCCGTTCGTTCTCCGACTCCGAGATCTACAAGCTCCTCGAGGCGCTGGCGTGGGAGTCCGCGCGCAGCGGCGACGCCTGGGCCGAGACCGCCTTCTCCGAACTCTCGCAGCGGGTGATCGCCGCTCAGCAGCCCGATGGCTACCTGCACACGAAGTTCGGCGGGCCGGGACAGCCGCCGCGATACTCCGACCTCGAATGGGGCCACGAGCTCTACTGCGCCGGGCACCTCCTGCAGGCTGCCGTGGCCCGCGCGCGGACCGTCGGCGCGGATGGCCTGGTCGCCACAGCAGTGAGCCTGGCCGACCACATCTGCCGCGTCTTCGGCCCGGATGGCATTCAGGCGGTGTGCGGGCATCCCGAGATTGAGGCAGCCCTGGTGGAGCTCTACCGGGTCACGGGCGAGCACCGGTACCTCGAGCAGGCGGTGCTCTTCGTCGCCCGCCGGGGCCACGGCACTCTCGAAACCGGGGAAGTTACCTCCGCGTACTTCGTCGACGACGTACCGGTCCGCGATGCCGATGTCCTGCGCGGGCATGCCGTGCGCGCCCTGTACCTCGCGGCGGGCGCTGTTGACGTCGCGATCGAGAGCGGCGACGCCGAACTCCTCACCGCCCTCCGGGCACAGTGGCGCAGCACGGTGAGCCGGCGAACCTACCTGACCGGGGGCATGGGGTCAAGGCACGAGGGCGAGTCCTTCGGCGAAGATTTCGAACTTCCGGCCGACCGGGCCTACTCCGAGACCTGCGCGGGGGTCGGCTCGGTGATGTTCAGCTGGCGCCAGCTGCTGGCCCATGGCGACGAGGCCTATGCCGACCTCATCGAGCGGACCCTCTACAACGTCATCGCGACCAGCCCGAACGAGACCGGAGACGAGTTTTTCTACGTCAACCCGCTGCAGCGCGACACACCCGGTCAGGAGAGCGCGCGCGACGTCCCCAGCCCTCGTGCGGCCTCCAGCCAGCGCGCACCGTGGTTCGAGGTCTCCTGCTGTCCCACGAACGTCGCGCGCACCTTCGCGAGCCTCGCGGCCTACATCGCCACATTCGACGCCTCGGGATTGCAGGTCCACCAGTACGCTCCGTCGACCATCGCTGCCGTCCTGCCCGATGGCCGCGCGGTCGCCATGCATGTCGAGACGGAGTATCCCGACTCGGGATCCGTGGTTGTGACCGTGGACGACAGTCCCAGCACGCCCTGGACACTGAGCCTGCGCGTACCCGCCTGGGCGCTGGACGGAGCAACGATCGAATCCGGCGGCCGCCGGGAGGCCGTGTCCGGCCGGGTGGCCAGGGTCACCCAGGTCTTCCGCCCCGGAGACCGGGTCGTCCTGGAACTGCCGCTCGTGCCCCGCCTGACGTTTCCTCATCCCAGCGTCGACGATCTGCGCGGCACGGCAGCGCTCGAGGTCGGCCCGCTCGTCTATTGCCTGGAGTCGGTCGACCAGCCAGATGTCCCGCTCCTCAATCTTCGTCTCGATGCAGCCGCGACGCCGGCGCACGACCTGCATCCGGGCCAGGGACAGGTTCGCATGCGGGGTTATCTCGCGGGGCTGCCCGCCGAGCCTGATCCCGCCTGGCCGTACTCGCCGACGCCGCAGGAAGAAACGCTCGAGGAGCGCGAGCTCGTCTTCATCCCGTATCACCACTGGGCCGAGCGCGGCCCGTCGACAATGCGCGTGTTCGTGCCACTGGCCGACGCCGGCGACACCCAGGGCCTGTCAGGGGCCCGCTAATCCGCACCATCCGACTACAGCAACCAATCCCCCAACAGCACGGACTGCCCAGGGCTAGGAGGTCCGAAGTGAGAAGACGCCGACTCGTCTCCCTCTCCATCGCCGTCATCGCAGTGACCGGCGTGGTCACTGCGTGCGGAAGCTCGAACTCCGGCGGCGGCTCGTCGTCAGGCAAGCTGACCGGGACCGTCACGCTCGGCTTCGCCGGCGGCGGCAACATCAACACCTACATGGCTGACGTCATCAAGCACGCCGAGAAGGCGCTGCCTGGCGTCACAATCAAGGAGGTCGTCTACCCCACCTACGACGACCAGCTGAACGAGCTGCCCACCGACTTCGCCGCCGGGACCGCGCCGGACATCACCATGTGGGACAACTCCGCGCCCATCGCCGAGTTCGCGACGCAGGGCGCTATCGCGTCCATGAGCAGCTTGATCGGCGCTACCTCTATTAACCTGTCGGACTTCCCGCAGGCCCTCGTCAACGGCTGGAAGATCAACGGCAAACTGTACGGTGTGCCGGCGTACCTGCAGAACTCGGCCTACGTGTACAACCATGACGTGCTCAGCAAGGCGGGTATCACCAGCTACCCAACGTCCATAGCCCAGGTAGGCACGGATGCCCAGCAGGTCAAGACGAAGACCGGCAAGGCAGGCATCGTCATCCTGGAGAACCTCTTCCACCTGACGCAGTACATGATCGCGTTCGGCGGCGGCTACAACTACGGCAAGACCATCGACTCGGCGCAGAACGTGGCGGGCCTCAACTTCCTGCTCAAGCTGTTCGCGACCGGCGCTGCGGCCTCGTCGGAGCAGCTCGGCGCCAGCTGGGACGGCGTCGCGATCGGCGACAACAACGCGGCGATGGCCGACGGCGGGCCCTGGTACATCGGCTACATGTCGGCGTCGGCGCCGAAGGTGTCGTATTCGCTTGAGCCGATCCCGAGCAGCACGCCTGGCAAGTCCGTGGTCACGACCTACGGCGGTGCCTACAGCATCTCCGCTAAGTCACCCGACAAGGCTCTCGACATGGCGGTCATCGCCCAGCTAACCAACGCCTGGTCGCAGAACGAGGAGATCACGACGAACCTCGGCTTCGTCCCGGCCATGACGAAGTACGTGGCCGACTACCGGGCGCACACTCCCGAGTACGCGCCCTTCACCAACGGCGTGCTGGCCGCCGGCGCGTCACTGAATTACCCCATCAAGACCACGCCATTCGGCAACGCCCTCGTGACCGGCTTCCAGCAGCTGGTCGCTTCGCACAAGACGTCGTCCGCGGCCCTCCTCAAGCAGCTCCAGCAGCAGTACGGGAGCTGACAGGGCCGGACCGTCTTCCCGGCGGGGGCTGGCAGCCCGAACGCCAGCCCCCGCCCTCCGCATTCGGCGATAGGGATCGTATTGACCGCCACCACATCGAAGAACCAGATTCTCCAACCGGGTAGACGCAGCGGGCTGCGACGCTTCCGGGCCAGCGACAATCCAGCCGCATGGCTGATGCTGGCGCCCGCGATAGCGCTGCTGATCTGGTGGTACGCCGTTCCGATCGTGGAGTCCGTCGTGCTGAGCTTCCAGCACGTGGCCGAGTTCAACTTCGGCCAGCGGACCTTCGCCGGACTCCAGAACTACCAGCAGCTGATCAGCGATCCCGCGTTCCGCAAGTCGCTGGAAATAACCGGCACGTTCGTGATCGGCGTGGTGCCCGCCCAGACCGTACTCGCGCTCCTGATCGCCGCGCTCCTGCACAGCGTCTCCCGGGCGCAGGGAACCTTCCGCGCGGCGTACTTCGTGCCCTACATGACCTCGACGATCGCGATCACGACAATCTTTATGGAGTTGTTCGTCAAGGGGGGCGTTGCGGCGACTGCGCTGTCGGTCGTGGGCGTTCCCAACGAGACCTGGTATGCGAGCACGCACCTCGCGCTGGCGTTCCTCGTCATCGTCTACGTCTACATGTTCGTAGGCCTCTACATCGTGATCTTTACCGGCGGCATGGAGACCATCCCCAAGGACCTGTACGAGGCTGCCAGCATCGACGGAGCCGGCCCCTTCAGGCAGTTCTGGTCGGTGACCTTGCCGGGCGTCCGGCCGTTCCTGGCCTTCGTGCTGATCACCGGCATCATCCAGGCGGTCCAGGTCTTCGACCAGGCTTACGTGATCGCGGGCGGCACTGTTCTGGGCAGCCCAGCCGGCGCGACGTCAACCATCGTGATCTTCATCTATGAGGAGGCCTTCCGGCTGCTGGACATCGGGTACGCGAGCGCCGCCACCGTGTTCCTCCTGGCCTGCATGATCGTCCTCGGCTTGCTGAGCAGGCGCTTCACGCCGAAAGACGACCGGCGGTGACCGTATACCGGGCCCGGCGCCGGGCGGTACGCGTGATCCAGTACTCGATCCTGACGGTGTTCGCCCTGATCATGGCGGCACCGCTGATCTTCGTGATCTACGCGTCCCTGCTAGCGCCGTCCGAGTACTTCCACATCGTGGCCCCTGACCAGCTCACGCTGCAAAACTACTCGTACGTGTTCGGCCATGCCCCGATCGCGCGCTGGTACCTCAACACCGCCTTCGTTACCGGCAGCGTTGTTCTCGGGGCGGTGATCGTCAACACCCTGGGGAGCTGGGCTCTTGCTCGCTTCAACTTCACGGGCAAGCGGGCGGTGTTCCTGGCGGTCATCCTGATCCTGCTGGTACCTATCCAGGCGTACTTGATTCCGCTCTATCTTCAGGTCGTCAACCTGAACTGGCTGAACACGTACTGGTCGCTGATCGTGCCCTTCCTGGTCAACCCACTGCTTCTGTTCCTGATGCGGCAGTACTTCAGCAGGCTCCCGAAGGACCTCGAAGAGGCGGCGGCAATCGATGGGGCCAACAGATTCCGGATCTTCTGGCGCGTCGGCGTCCCCCTAACCATGACCGGCATCGCCACCCAGGCCATTCTTGCTGGAACATGGACCTGGAACGCGTTCCTTGTCCCCGTGACCTTCATCAACAACCCCAGCATGTTCGTCCTCACGCTGGGCCTCGACAGCCTGCAGGCGCAGAACTACACCCTTCCCACCGTGCAGATGGCTGGCGTCGTGCTGCTGACATTGCCGATCGTGATCATGTTCCTGATCTTCCAGCGCTTTATCGTGCCCAGCATCGCCTCGACCGGGATCAAGGGCTAGCGTGACCGGTCAGGCACTGGAGTTGATAGCCGGTGCTGGGGAAGCCGGTGCCAAGGGTCAGGGTGTCGAGTTCCGGCTCTCTGGCGAGGGCTTTTCCGCGCCCGTCCCGCTCGTGGTGTTCGTGGAGCAGAACACCGCGCGGCGCGAACTGCGCGCCGCGTACTCCGCGGCCCGGCGGTTGGACGGCGGGCTCACCGGCGAGGTCGAAGTCGAGCCCGCTCCGGGCGTCAGGCTGAGTGTCACCGACTGCTGGTCGCTGACGGATTACGGGGTCGAACTGCGCCGGCTGGTTCGCGTCGTCGGAACCGGGGCAGGCACCGGGGCGAGCGCCGGGCTTGCGTCCTTCGGCACCGCCGTCGCCGTCAGCGCGGAGCGAGCCGGGGGCTGGCGCGAGGTGGAGCCGTTCGCCCCGGGCGTGGCATACGGGAACGGGGAGCCGGTGGTACCGCTCGCTCTTGCGGGTGCGCCAGCGCGAAGCTCCGGGGTCGGCACGGTGCTCATCCGTGCGGACCGTCTCACTGCCCCGGCCTTCGCGCTCCGCTACCCGGGCGGCGGCTGGATTGCCGTGCTCGACCCGGCGCCGGATGGAGCGACGGTAGCCGCCGACGGCCTCGCCGAGGACGGCGGCGAGTCGCTGTGCGACGAACGAATGCGATTCCTGTCGCTCGGCGCCCGGCTGGTCCGGCCCGCCCTGCTCGAATTGCTCGCCTGCTGCCCAGGGACAGAAGGAGAGCACACCTATAGCAGCGGCCGTCTGCCTCTCCAGCAACTCCGGGCCTGGCGCCGCCGTTCGCACCCGTTGCGCGACGGGTTCGTGCAGCAATACCGGGTCGGCTTCGCCGCGGGCTCGGCCGGAACTTTCGGAAACTTCCGGGATGAAGTCTGGCGGCTGGCCTGGTCGCTCCTCGCGCCCGCCGTCGCGCCCGCCGATATGACGGCCGTCGTCGATCGCTCCGCGGACGTCCTTGCCAGTCAGGTCGTCGAACGCCACGGGATCACCGGGGTGCGACTTGAGAGCGACGCCGTCGTCAGCGAGCGCCACGACGAGGACAACTCGGCTGTGATGGGCTTCGTGGGCGCCAACACCGACGCGGGCTATGTCCTGCTGCGCATCGGAGACTCCCGCAGCGGTGCCGGGGCCCGCAGGTACCGCCTGCTGGGCGAGGGCATCCTCGACAGCTTCTCTCGCCTTCCCATGAACCCTCCTGCTGGCGAGGGCTTCGATATGAACACCGGCGAGCTGACCACCTACCGGCGGTTCCGGGGCAGGCCGGCGGTCTATGCTCGCGCACTCGCTGAGGGTGGTCTGGCCGCGCTGCAGGCCGCCGGCTGGGAGCTGCAGCGGCATGCAGCGCAGCGTCCGTGCTGGCTGGAGTGGGCGGCCAGTATCGGTGACTGGCTAACCGGCCAGCAGGAATCCGGCGGCGGGCTCGCGCGAGCCTGGGAGGCGGGAACCGGGGCAGTGCTGGACTCCTCTACTACCGCCGGGTACACCGTCGTCCCGTTCCTCCTCGCCCTGGACCGTTCCCGCACGGATGCCGGTTACGGAGAGGCGGCGCTGCGCGCCGCAGAGTACTCCTGGTCGCACGGCGGCCGACGGGGGGTCTTCGCCGGGGCCACCCTCGACAATCCGGATGTAATCGACAAGGAGGCGGCGATCCTCTCTGCCGAGGCGTACCTCGCCGCGTTTGACGCCACTGCTGAGCGACGCTGGCTCGACCGGGCGATCGAAGCGGCGCGGGCCGCCGAGACCTGGATATACATCTGGAACGTACCGATGCCCGTAGACGCCGACGACCAGCTGCTGCACTGGAAACGCGGAGTGCCAACTATCGGGCATCAGCTCATCGCCACGGGCGTTTCCATGACCGACGGATTCCTCGCCGCGAACGCCGCCGTGTTCGCACGGCTGTTCCAGGAGACAGAGGACCGGCACTGGCTCGACCTCGCCCGCATTGTCGTGCACGGGACGACCACCATGCTCGCGCTCGACGGGCGCGTCTTCGACCTGCGCGGGCCGGGATGGCAGCAAGAACACTGGTCGTTCTCGCCGCGGCGTGGCTTCGGTCTGAACCGGCGCTGGCTGCCCTGGGTGCCCGTCGCTCACATCCGAGGCGTGCATCGTATTGAAGACCTCGGCACGGACATCGCCCGGCTCGTGCTCTCCTGGGACGGGACGCCGTAACTGCGAGTCGTCTCGCCGTCACTGTTCTCCAAGCACGTTGGCTCGCACCCAGTCATTGATGAACTTGCCGCCGGGATCGAGCTTCTTCTGGAGGCTGATGAAGTCCCCGTGCCTCTCGTACTTAGCGGCAACAGGCGGCTGGGTGCGGGTGAAGACCTTGCCCCAGTGCGGGCGGGGGTCAAAGGGCGAGAGGACCTGTTCCACAAGCTGTACCGCCGCGCTGACACCTGCGACATCGACGTCCCACGTCATGTGGAAGGCGACGCTGTCGCGGTGGTACTGCGGGCTCAGCCACAGCGAATCAGCCTTGATCACGCGTATCTCCCACACCTGCAGGACATGACTGAGCCTGTCACGAAGCTGCCGGACGGCCCGGATCGCTTCGGGCCCGCACGCGGCCGGGATGTGGAACTCAGACTGGATCTCTTCGCCATTGCTCGGCGTGAACTCCATCCGGAAGTGGGGCAGGCGGTCTGACCAGAGGCCGGGTACGCCGAGCTGCGAGGTGCAGTTGGCCGGGTCAAGCCCCGGCAGCGGGTGCACGTCACGGGTTGCAGTCCTCGCCCCGAACAGCGTCGCCGGCGACTCGGGCCAGTCTGAGCGCTGCTTGAGCCAGACCTGTGCAGCATGCTGAGCGCGGTCGGTGAACACGCTGACGCTGTAGGCGGCGCTCATGAGCTCCTCGAAGTTCTCGGTAACTACCTCCCAGGGAAGGTTCTCGTACACCCTCTGGGCTACCTGGAACTCGCGCTCAACCTTCAGGGTCAGCCTGGAGACGACTCCGAGCGCGCCCAGGTGCACCACCGCGCCGCCGAACCACGCATCTCCTGCGGATAGCTCGATTAGCTCGCCGTTCGCCAGTACGAACTGGATACCTTGCACTGCCGTTGCAAGGTTGCCATTGTTCCGGCCGGACCCGTGGGTTGCGGTGGCTATCGCGCCAGCCACCGAGATGTGCGGAAGCGAGGCGAGGTTCGCCAGCGCCAGGCCGTCCTTGTGAAGCTGTTTGGCCAGGGCTCCATAAGTGATGCCGGGGGGAACGGTCACGGTCTGCCGATCGCTGCTGACTTCGATGGCCGCAGGCAGGTCTGCGACTGAGACGGCGAGGGGGCCATCGGTGATGCCGGTGAAGGAGTGGCGCGAGCCGACCGCTTTGACCTGGCTAGCCCCGGCGACAAGATCCTGCAGCTCGCTGACCGACGCTGGTGTCAAGATTTTGTCGAATGCGTAGCGGTAGGTGGCCGACCAGTTGAACTGGCCGCGGGCCGTCGCGTCCGGCTGCGTCAACGGCGTTCCCTTCCTTTTCTTGCACTAAAAGCAGGCGGCGCTCGCCTGCGGCATGCTCCCGGCGACGAGCACGCAGCGGCGGCAGCACTACGGCGGCAGATCAGACAGCTCCGATTTCAGCCGTCCCAGCTGAAGTCGAGTGCGACGTTGTTGGCATAGGTCTCCCCTGGCCGGAGGACCGGAGAGGGGAAGTGAGGGTGATTGACGGAGTCGGGGAAGGTCTGGGTCTCCAGTGTGAAGCCTGCGAAGGAGGCATAGCTCCCGCCGCCCTTGGCACTCACCCCCGCCAGATAGCCGCCGGCGTAGAACTGGAGGCCGGGCTGGTTGGTGCTCAGGTCGACGGCGCGTCCCGATGTCCGGTCCTCGAACCGAGCGACGCGGCGCACGCCGGAGCCGTTGAGCACCCAGTTATGGTCATAACCCGCCACCCCGCGGCCGGCTGCCCCGTTCTCAACCTGCGCCATACCTGCCTCAATGCGCTTTGGCGTCCGAAAGTCAAAGGGAGTGTCCGCAACCGACCGGATCTCCCCGGTCGGCACGAGCTCGTCGTCGACTGGTGTGTAGTGATCGGCGTAGATCTGCGCGATGTGGCCGAGCACGGAGCCCGAGTCGTGTCCCGCTAGGTTGAGGTAGGCGTGATTGACGAGGTTGACGATGGTGGGCCTGTCAGTCGTCGCGGTGAGTGTGATCTCGAGCCTGCGGCCCGCAAGCGCGTACCGCGCCGTGGCGTGGAGAGTCCCTGGGTACCCCTCCTCACCGTCGGCGGAGACGAGTTGGAAGGTCACCGCGTCCGTTTCAGCCGTTGCCGACCATGCCCGCTGGTCGAACCCGATGCGCCCGCCGTGGAGATGGTTGTCGCCCTCGTTCAGGGTCAGCTGGCAGGCCCGGCCGTCTAGGGTGAACTTGCCGCGTCGGATCCGGTTGGCGTAACGGCCAGCGGTCGAGCCCATGTAATGGGGATCGCTAGCCGCCTCGGTCAGGTTCGCGCGGCCGAGGACCACGTCGGCGGGCACGCCGTCGCGGTCGGGCACCCAGAGCTCTAGCAGCCTGGCTCCGATGTCGGTGAGAACGACGCGAAGGTCATCATTCTGAAGCATGAAGAGGCGCGCCGGATAGGCGCTGATCGCTGTCTCCTCGATATGCGTCACTGGTGAGGATCTTTCGTTGTGCCGATCTGGACAGTGCGGTCTCGGGCTTGCGGCAGCTATGAGCGAGCCAGGCCGGCCAGCACCTCGCGCTCCCGGACCGGGTCCAGGCCGTGCGCCGGACGGCCGGGCGCGGCTGGCGGATCACCTTCCCGCTGCAGCCAGGCCCAGGTGTCCGCTACCGTTTCCCCGACCGGCCGGCAGCTGAGCCCGGCAGCATAGACGGCGCTGACGTCACCCGAGTGGAGTCCAGCGCCCTCGCCGTCGGGCGGCAGCCAGATCGGCAACTCGATCCACGGAGCGATGCCTGCGGCCAGGATGACTTCTGGCGGAGCCCAGACCAGCCGGGCATCGGACTTGGTGGCGGCGATAGCCGCCTCGAGCAGGCTCGCCATCGTCGCATGACCAGGTCTGCTGACGGTGTTAAACGGTCCTGCGATGCCCTCCTCGGCGGCGTGCAGCAGCCACCGCGCCAGGTCACGGCAGTCGATGTACTGCAGCTTCAGGTCGGCTGGCCCTGGTGCCAGAACATCGCCGCCGCGTTCGATCCGGCGCAGCCACCATGGCATCCGCCCGACGATCTCGTACGGCCCAAGGATCAGCCCGGCCCTGGCCAGCACAGTTCGGTCAGCGCCGAAACCCTCCTGCGCCGCGAGCTCGCCACCGCGCTTGGCGGACGCGTAGTCGTCACTTGCCTCGCTTGTGGCCTCCCCGTCCACGACCGGCCCCGACTCGTCCAGCCCGATCGCCGGCGGCCACTGGTACACCGACCGGCTGGACACATAGCCGTAATGGCCCGCCCGTCCCGCCAGCACAGTGGCCGACTCGAGGACGACACGCGGCGCGCCGCTCCAGGTGTCGATGACAGCGTCCCAGGTGGAGTCGCCCAGCGCGGCGCGTAGTGCGACCGAATCGGTGCGATCGGCGTGCAAGGCTAGCGCTCCGGGCGCTGATGGCCCGCTGACTCCGCGCGTCAGCGTGGTGACCTCGTCACCGCGGGCCAGTCCCTCCTCGACGACCGCACGGCCGACATGGTGGGTTCCGCCAAGTACCAGCAGTCTCATGACTTCATGCTGCCTGCCCGAACCACAGTTGTGCAGCGCGTTCATCGTGGGCGTAGCGTCCGGCACGTGCCAGCCCATCATCAGCCTCGGCCATCTCGAGGCTTAGCCCATTCCAGCGCGCCTTGACCGGGCGGCAGCAACCTGCCTGACATGACGACGAGCCGGTCGGGCTCGCTTGGCCACGGCGGGGTCTCAGCCTGGGAGAATTTCGAATCCGCTTCGCAATGATGACAGTCACGCGGTTCCCCGGACCGCGACAGGAGGGCCGTCATGGACGCCAGGCATGCCATCTTGTTTGAGCCGGTCAGGATCGGCCCGAAGACGCTGCCGAACAGGTTTTACCAGGTTCCGCACGCGTCAGGCTTTGGCTCGGGCAAACCGCGCACGCAGGCGGCCTTCCGGGCCGTCAAAGCCGAAGGTGGCTGGGGCGGCGTGTGCGTGGAGTATGCCCCGATCTCGCGGGACTCCGACGAGATACCGGCCATCGGCGCAGACATCTGGGACGACCGCGACGCCCGGGCACTGGGGATGTCCGCCGACGCGATTCATGCTCACGGGTCACTGGCCGGGCTCGAGCTCTACCATGGCGGCGCATCCAGCCCCAACGGCGGCTCACGGGCGGTCCGTCTGGCCCCGAGCCAGCTGACCTCGGAGGTGCAGTGGGGCGGGCTGGCCAAGGAGATGGACGCTTCCGACATCGCCCGCGTCCAGCGTGACTGGGCGCGGGCCGCCCGCCGCGCCGCCGACGTCGGCTTCGACATCGTCTACGTGTACGGGGCGCACGGCTATCTCATGACCCAGTTTCTGTCTGCGCATGCCAACCGGAGGACCGATCGCTACGGCGGCGGCGTAGCAGACCGAGGCCGGTTCTGGCTGGAGACCCTGGCTGCAGTGCGGGAAGCGGTGGGCGGCGACTGCGCGATCGCTACCAGGATCGCCGTGCACGGCGACTCGGGGGTGCCGGGGGCGGAGGGCCTGCCTGGCATTGACGTCGACGACATGCTGACTCTGGTGCGGCTGGCAGACGACCTGGTGGACCTGTGGGACGTGACCGTCGGGTCCTGGCCCGAGGATTCGGGCACCTCCCGGTACTACCCGGAGGGCCATGAGCGGCCGTGGGCACACCGGGTCAGAGAGGCAACGGCCAAGCCCGTGGTCGCAGTGGGCCGCTACACCAGCCCGGATCTGATGGCCGAGGTGATCAGGTCGGGCAAGGTGGACCTGATCGGCTCGGCCAGGCAGGCGATCGCCGACCCGTTCCTTCCTCGCAAGATCGCGGAAGGAAGGCTCGAGGAGATCCGCGAGTGCACTGGCTCGAACATCTGCATCCTGCGGGAAGAGACCTTCCGCCACGTCGGCTGCGTGCAGAACGCCACCGCCGGGGAGGAGTTCCGCCGCGGCTGGCATCCTGAGTCCTTCGCGCCCGCAGCCGGTCCTGACCGGTCAGTGCTCATCGTGGGCGCCGGGCCGGCTGGTATGGAGTGTGCCGTCGTCCTCGGTAAGCGCGGCTTCACCGCAGTGCACCTGGTGGAGGCAGAGCCGGAGATCGGGGGCAGGCTGCGGTGGGCCAGGCGGCTGCCGACCCTGGGCGCCTGGGGGCGGATCATCGACTGGCGTGTGGTGCAGCTCGCCAGACTGCCGGGAATCGAGGTGATCACCGGCCGACGGCTCACCACGGCAGACGTCCTGGAGTACGGCGCTGACCTCGTCATTATCGCCACCGGCTCAGCATGGCGCGGAGATGGTGCCCAGGCTGGCTACCCTGACCCAATGCCCGGGGCCAACCCAGCCTTGCCGCATGTGCTCACCCCGGAGCAGGTCTGCGCGGGCGAGAGGCCGCCCGGACCCAGGGTCGTCGTGTACGACACCGATGGCTACTACGTTGCTCCTGGCGTGGCGGAGCTGCTGGCCGCCGAAGGGTTCCAGGTGAGCGTGGTGACCACGTTTGATGTTCTCTCCCCCGTCAGCGATGAGACCCTCGAAGGTGAGATGCTCCGCGCCCACCTGCACCAGGCCGGCGTAGACGTCCGCCATGCGACTACCGTCACCCAGATCGGCCCCGGGTCGGTCACAGGCCATGACCGCTACGGCGAACCATGGTCCGCCACATGCGACGGGATCGTGCTTGTCACCCAGCAAGTCTCGAAGGACGCCCTGTACCGCGAGCTGGCCAGCGACGCGGCTGCGCTCACTCGATCGGGGATCGGCGGGCTCTACCGCATCGGCGACGCAGTCGCGCCGCGGATGATCTCAGAGGCGATCTTCGACGGGCATCGGCTTGCCCGCGAAATCGATGCCGACGACCCCGGCCAGCCGGCCCCCTACCGGCGGGAACGAAGCAGTCTTGCGTAGCCGCGAGTAAGCGCTGAATGTCATCGACGTTAGCCGAGGACCGTGTCGGCCGACTGCTTCAGCGCCTCGATGAAGCGGTCCAGGTCTGCCCCGTCGAACGCTAGTGGCGGCCGGATCTTCAGCACGTTGCCATGCGGGCCGCTCGCAGAGATGAGGACCCGGCGCCCGCGAGCATTGCCTGGTGCACGGTCGGATCGAACTCGCTCATCGGCCTGCCGGGAAGAAATTCGAGCACGCGCAAGACCCGGGCGTGGCGTCCGCCCGTATCGAAGAGCACCTGGCCCTCGCCGGCCAGCGTGCGCTGGACCCGTTGCACAGGCAGCCACGGCGCGCTGAATTCAAGGCGGGCCGGCGCCGCGGTCTGCAGGTCGACGATCTCGGTGTCCTCCGAGCTCGGTGAACACTTAACCAGGCGCGTTGACCCAGCGGCGAGCCGGAATGCGTCGTCCCTGTCGGTAGCAATGCGTATAAGCGTTCCTGACAGCCCGTGATACTTGCGCAGCATCGCACCGACCAGGCCAGGGTCAATCGGGTCGGCTTCCCAGGCCACCGCCGACTCGGTGACCACCTCGTCGAAAAGCTCACCGCTCCGCTCATCATCCAGCGCGAGCCCTGCCCATTCCAGTCCAGTAGGCACGCCGCAGGCACTGGTGACAGCGGGCGGGTACGCATCCGCCGACCGAAACCCTTGGTTGGCGGAGGCGGACGGGAATCGAACCCGCCGGCGACGCGGAGCGCCGCCCACTGGTTTTGAAGACCAGGGGGGCCACCAGGCACCCTGACGCCTCCGGGACCAGACCCTACCGGCGTGGCGATGCACTGCAGCACGTCGGGCCGTCGCAGCGAACCGGGCTGACGGGTCAGGCCACTCGTCGTGCTCCGGGGCCTGGTACTGGCGTTACCTCCCGGGCCGAGCCGAGCTGATGGCCTTGTGAGCAGGCAAGCTGCAAGGACACCGGCGCTCCGCAGTCCCGGTGCGTCAGCTCGACGGCCGGACCACCAGGCGCGGCCGCGTATTTGTCCCCCCAGGCGAGCAGCGCCACGATCACCGGGTACAGCTCGATTCCCTTCTCGGTCAGCCGGTACTCGTGCCGCGGCCGCTGGCCCGCCTCCTGGTACGGCGTTTTGCGCAGGATGCCCTCCGCGACCAGCCGGGATAGCCGGCTGCTCAGCACCTGCCTGGGCGCACCGGTGCGGCGCTGCATGTCGTCGAACCTCCGGACGCCGTTGAAGGCCTCCCGCAGCACGAGGAACATCCACTTCTCGCCAACGACCGCCAGCGCGGCCGCGATGTTGCAGTTCGCTGTGTCGTAATCCAGCGCCCAGGACTTTGCCATATTCAAAGGCTAAGTTCACTTGACAGACTTAGCAAGCCGCGTGAGGCTGGGTCCATGAAACGAACCCCGGTCGCCGCCGGCGCCGTGGCCGACAGCAACGGCGCGGTCAGCGGCCGCGCGACACGATGCGGCGGGACTGGCCGCGACGGGCTTGGCCTGCCCGGCGGTGGCTGCGGTGAGACCGGCGCGGCAGCCAGCAGCCACGGTCGCGCCGGCCCTGCAGGCAAGAGCACCGGTGAGAGCTGCGACCGTGGGACCTCCTCCGCCGTCGCGGCCAGCAACGCGTTGATCCGGGAGGTCGGCCCGGACGATGCCGGTCATATCCGCGAGTTCGTCTGCGGCCTGACGCCTCAGTCGCAGTACCTGCGTTTCTTTGCCACCGTGGCACCGCCGAGCACCGGCTTGCTGCGTGTGCTGTGCGGCAGCACCGGGGCCGACATCCTGCTCGTTACCGACGACAGCGGGAGTGTCATCGCGCACGGCATGGCGGCCGACACCTCCGTGTCTGCCGGCCTTGCGAGCAACATCGGGCTAGTCGTCGCGGACTCGTGGCAGCAGCAAGGACTCGGCACCCTGCTGCTCAGCACTCTGATCGGCCGTGCCTCGCACCGCGGCGTCGGCTCACTGGTACTGGACGTGCTGCCCTCGAACGACCGCATGCTCGGCATCATTGCCCGCCGGTGGCCGGACGCGCCGCGGGAGCGAACCAGGGACGCCATCATCATCAGTCCCGTCATCACCCCACAACAGGCAGCCGGCGGCAGCGCCGTGCCTGCCGTGATCAGCCTCCCGCGTGACCATAAGACTCGTCAGTCAGGAGATCTCCGTGCATCAAACCGGGCTGCCGCGTAACCCGCCCGCCCCCGACGCGAGCAGCCTCAACGGAAGCGTCCGGCCGTCCAGTACGCCGGACGCGGGCGCGCGAACGCGGAGCTACACCTGGGACGATCCGGCGGTCTCCGCGGCCGCTGCGAGAGAACAGGACGGCACCGCCTTCCTGCAGGCCATACTCGATGGCACCCTGCCCGGGGCACCGATCGCCCGCACGCTGGATTTCGCGCCCGTCAGCGTCGAACCTGGCACCGTCGTGTTCGAGTTCACGCCCGCGGAGTTCCACTACAACCCGATCGGCTCGGTGCACGGCGGCGTGATCTCCACGCTGTGCGACTCAGCCTGCGGCTGCGCGGTGCAGAGCTTGCTGCCGGCCGGGACGTACTACACGAGTCTCGATCTCAGCGTGAAA
>Ga0335074_10006496_pt1 | contig 16228 bp, 11 predicted proteins | sample Lox_Sample_23_FD_206715 | JGI IMG/M metagenome (GOLD analysis project Ga0335074, IMG submission 206715) | Soil microbial communities from Loxahatchee National Wildlife Refuge, Florida, United States - Lox_Sample_2.3 | ecosystem: Environmental > Terrestrial > Soil > Wetlands | place: USA...
CTCGTTTCCCTGATTATCACGACGTGTAAGCTTTCTTCATCCGCTATGCGTCATTTGCCTGGTTCACCGGGATGCCGCGCTAATCGGGTGAAAAGCGACCGGCGGCTGGCTCAGCCGCGCTGGCTTAACTAGGGACGCGCTCGGTTCTTATCTCAGGCTGAGCCCGATGCACGCACGTTTCCGGCCCGGCATAGTTACCGGCTAGTAGTCATTACTTGCCGGTAACTTCAGCCCCCGCTTCCGCGATCACTCCCCGACGCCAGTCGTGCGAACGTTTGCAGGCCCGGTGGTGGGTAATCCGGCGAGGTCCGAAGGAGGGAGGACCCCATGGCGATCACAGAATGTGCTGGCCATGGCGACCGGGCCCGGTTCGAGTCGGATGCTCTGCCGTACCTGCCGCAGATGTTCCCGACGGCCCTGCGGCTCACCGGGAACCGGCGCGATGCAGAGGACCTGCTCCAGGAGACCTTTGCTCGCGCATATGCCAAGTTCCACCAGTACACACCGGGCGCGAGCCTGCGAGCGTGGCTGTACACCATCATGACCCGGACTTTCTACAGCGCCTGCCGGGCGCGCAGCTGCCGGCCTGCCGAGGTGCCTGCCGCCGACGCGGTGGCAGACATCCCCGGCCAGAGCGGAATGTCACTGTCGCCGGCGGCGGAAGCCGAGGCGCTCGAGCGTCTCGGCGACTCGGCCGTCATGCGCGCGCTGGCAGACCTGCCGCAGCACTTGAAGACCGTCATCTACCTCGCCGACGTCCAGGGCTACCGCTACGCCGAGATCGCGCAGCTCATCGATGCGCCAGTCGGCACGGTCAAGACGCGCATCCACCGGGCCAGAAAGATGCTTCGCACCAGGCTCGGCTCGCGCCAGCTGGCCAGTGCGGCGAGCGCGGCAGGCCCGGGGCTCGACGCTGCCGCTGCGGCGTGATGTGCTCGCCGCGCACGGCTGAGTAATCCCTTGCCAGCGGGCAGTCAGCTACGACCAGACCCCAAGCTGGTGACGAAGCTGGGCGTGATCCGGCGGAACCGAGCCCTGAACGGGCGACGTTCCGCTGGGCCGGGCGATAATGGCGCATGCGCTCCGCAATAATGACTCATGAGTAAGACCCCTGCGGCTCCCCCGCCTGGCGACAAGCCGGTCGGCAATGCGCCGCCTCAGCCGCCTGGCTGGCGCCACTGGATCTGGCTGCTGTGGCTCGTGATCATCCTGCTCTGGGTGGTCCCGGAGTTCATCCACACGACGCCGACGCAGACGCTGACGTTCAGTCAGTTCCAGTACGACATCGCGGCGCACAAGATCAAGAGCGTCGACATCCCGAGCCCGGCTTCGGACGGTGCGAACGTCACGGTGACCGGCACGCTGTCCGACGGCAAGGCATTCCAGGCCGTCACGCCGCCGATCGTGCCCGGAACGCCGCTAGCAGACAGCCTGCACACAACTGGTGTGAGCACTTCCTACGAGGCGCCGTCCAGCTCACTCGGAGGCGTGCTGCTCGAAGTCGTGCTGTTCCTCGTGCTCCCCTTTGTCCTGATTTTCTTCTTCTTCCGCTATATTTCGCGCCAGTCCGGCAGATCGCTGCAGGGCGTCATGGGCGTCGGCAGGTCGCGTGCGAAGGTGTTTGACGCGGAGCGGCCGACGACCAGGTTCTCCGACGTGGCTGGCTACCAGGGCGTCAAGGCCGAGATCAACGAGGTCGTCGACTTCCTGCGGAATCCGGCCAGGTACAAGGCGGCAGGCGCGATGGCTCCGCGCGGCGTGCTGATGGTCGGTCCGCCCGGCACCGGGAAGACGCTGCTCGCCAGAGCGGTTGCCGGCGAGGCTTCGGTGCCCTTCTTTTCCGTGACAGGCTCCAGCTTTGTGGAGCTGTTCGTCGGCGTCGGTGCCGCGCGGGTGCGCGATTTGTTCGCAGAGGCCAGGAAGGCGGCCCCGGCCATTATCTTCATCGACGAGATCGACGCCATCGGCCAGCGACGAGCAGGGACCGGAGCCGTCGTCGCGAACGACGAGCGCGAGCAGACGCTGAACCAGCTGCTGGCCGAGATGGACGGCTTCGATGTGAGCGCGGGGATCGTCGTGCTCGGCGCCACTAACCGCCCTGAGGTACTCGACCCCGCGCTGCTGCGGCCCGGCCGGTTCGACCGGCAGGTGGTGATCCCGCTGCCAACGCTGGACGAGCGCGCCGCGATCCTGGCGGTGCACTGCCGGGACAAGAAGCTCGGGCCTGACGTCGACCTGACCGTGGTGGCACGTGGCACACCTGGCTTCTCCGGCGCGGACCTGGCCAACCTGGCAAACGAGGCGGCGATCGTCGCCGTCAGGAACAACCGCGACGTCCTGACGGCCGGGGACTTTGACGAGGCCAGGGACCGGATCCTGCTCGGTCGCCGGGAGGGCTCGAACGTGCTGCTGCCCGATGAGAAGCACTCGGTGGCGGTGCACGAGTCCGGACATGCGATCGTCGCGGCGCTGTCCGATCACGCTGACCCCGTCGAGAAGATCACGATCCTGCCGGCCGGTCAGGCGCTTGGCGTCACGCAGCAGCTTCCGCTGTTCGAGCGGCATCTGTACCCCGAGGACTACCTGACCGATTCGCTTGCCGTCCGGCTCGGCGGCCGTGCGGCCGAGCTGGTCGAGATCGGCCAGGGTTCTACCGGCGCGGCGAACGACCTCGCCTCGGCGACGGATCTGGCGACCAAGATGGTGCGCGAGTTCGGCCTCTCACCGGCACTTGGCCCGATCGGCTATCCCGAGGGCGGTTCGGTCTTCCTCGGCGGCGGCGGCCAGGCGATGTCGAGCCGCCCGTTCGCCGACGAGACGCAGGCGACGATCGACTCGGAGGTATCGCGGCTGCTTCGCGAGGCCGAGGAGCGCGCGGTCAGCCTGCTCCGCGGGCATCATGACGAGCTCATGCAGCTTGTCGCGCTGCTACTGGAGCGAGAGACAGTCGACGGTGCCGAGGTCTACCGGATTGTCGGCCGGCCCGTGCCGGAGCGGCAGCCGGCGGAGATGACCATCGCGCCGCACGGCGCCAGCGCAGTGAGCGGCGCCACTGGAATCACCGGCGGATCGTCCACCGCCGATGGCGCCGCCGCCGGCTAACGCCTCCCTGTCCGGCTAGCGCCACCATGGACGGCGGCGCAGCTGGGCCAGGCGCTCCGCCGGCCCGGCCACGTCTGGCAGGTGTGCCTCCAGGTGGTCGAGGTGATGACCGACCCACAGGGCGTACGGCTGGTAGGGCGGCGCGCCATCGGCCTCCGGTGCGGCTGTGGCGATACCGCTCACCGGCAGCTGCGCGAGCGCGGGCTCGGGCGCTCCGCGTACGGGCCTGGCGACGAGCGCGGCGAGCTGCTCGTACCAGGCGGACAGGCCAGCGCTCTGCCGGCCGAGCGCGGCGTGCACCGCGCTGTCGTCACCGTGGCGCACGGCCCGGCCTGGCAGGCTCGCCATGGAATGCGCGGTGAGCCGCACGCGCAGCGTCGCCATGACGAGCGTCCACAGATCCGTCTTCGTGAGCCGCTTCGAGCCCTGCTCCGTCAGGTAACCGCGGACCGCGTCGTCAAGCCGGTTGCCGGCCGTGATAGCGGCGGAAGCACGCTCCGGCCGGTGCTGGCGGTCGCCAAGAGCCCAGCTGACCGCGTCCCCGAGATAGCCAGATCCGCTGCGGAAGGCGACGGCGAGGTTGTCGCCCACGACCGACGAGGCACCGCGCGGCCAGAACAGGAGCCCGACGACGAGGCTGACGGCGCAGCCGATAGCGACGTCCTCGACGCGCAGCAGCCCGACCTTCCACCCAGCAGGCACGAGCAGGTTGAAGAGGACCACGATCGTCACAGTGAACGCTGCCTGGCCGGCCACGAACGGCGCGGTGCCCGGCGTATAGGCGGCGGCGAGGACGGCCAGCGGGAAGGCGACCCAGAGCGCGACCGGACTGACTCCGATGCCAACGAGCAGCGCGGCTCCGACCGCGAATCCGGCGACCGTCCCGGCCAGTGCCCTGAGTGCGGTGGCGCCGGTTGCGGTGGCGTTCGTCCGCAGCACCGACAGCGTGCCGAGCACAACCCAGAACGCGTGCTGGACGTCGATCAGCCTGGCCACTGCGACCGCTGCGGCCAGCGCGACCGCGCCGCGGGCGCTGTTGCGGAACCAGACCGAGCGCAGGCTCGCGTCCGCGCTCAGCATGCTGAGCCTGCGCGCCGGGAGCATGGCCGCCCAGATCGCCGGACGTGCGGGCGTATCGGAACGGCTGCGGCGGCCGGCGTCAGAGTCGGGCTCCTCGTCCGGCATGCGTGCGAGCCAGTCACGCCGGAGCTCAGCAACCCTGGCAGGAGTGGCCAGCCGGGCGGCGATCAGCGTCTCGGCGGCCGTGGCGGTCGTTGCTATGCCGATGACCTGCGCGTGGTAGGCGTAGTCGGTCTGGCGTACCGCTTCAGCCGGTTCGGCACTGACGGCATGCAGGTGGCGCGCGCTGACGTGCCGCGCCTGCCAGAGCGGCTCGAGGTCAAGGCTGAGCTTGCGGCCGGACAGCACCTCCGCGACCTGGTGCATGGTGCTGGCAGATGTCGCCATCAGCTCGCGATCTGCCGCCGCGGCATCGGGCCAGCTCAGGTCACCGTCTGCGGCATCGCAAGCCAGCGAGGTGCACCACTCAAGCAAGTGGACCACGTTGGCCAGGCCGACGTCAGCGACAGCCAGGCCCACCGGGCGGTACGGCGTCGCCACGAACGTGTCCAGCAGCGCCTGCCTGGCCGACAGCAGCGCCTCTCGCTGCGCGCTGCGGGCGGCTGTGCTCGTGGCGGCCCCGTTCCCGCTCTGGGCTTTGCCGGCAGTCAGGATCGCGTCGAGCTCGTCCGCGAGCGCGGCGGCAAGGCGGGCCGCCTGCGCCCGGAGCCGGTTGCCCGGCGGCGGTGTCGAGAGCAGCAGTACGGCGATGGTGCCGGCCGCCGAGGCGAGCCACCAGCCCTCCAGCCTGGACGGCAGGACGGCGGCCGTGCCCTGGGACGCGATCGGCAGCACGAAGGCGAACAGGCAGGGGGTGACGCCGGCGGCCGCGTTCTGGCCGGCGGAGCCGCTCAGGTACACGGTGAACGCAACCGGGACGGCCACCACCGCAGCCAGCCACGCCTGCCCGCTGGCCAGGGTGCCGATCACGATCACGACGCTGCCCGCCGCGGCAAGCCCGAGATGCGCGAACGCCTTGTCCCGTTTCGTGCCGCCGAACGAGGTCACGACCAGAGTCGCGAACCCGCCGAATACCGCGAACAAGGTCATCTGCGCATCGTCAATGACCTTGAAGGTCAGCGCGAACAAGCACGGGATCACGATGGTCGCGCGGACGGCACGCAGCGCCGCCGCGGCCGACCAGGACACCCGCCACCACTGGGTGCCACGCGGACCGGAGGTGCGGCCGGGTGCAGTGGTGCGCTCGGCGTTGGTCGCCTGGGCGACGCAGGGCTGGGACATGTCGTGCCAACTCTGTCATCCGCGTGGCCGCGGCGTACATCCGTGCCCCTGGCGCGCGCGGAGCCGGGTGCGGTAGGCGCTTACCGCCGCCGTCACCGGTGGCTGAGACGGTCCGGCTAGGCTTGCGCAGTGGCCAGTAGCCCCGAGGGCAGGAACGAGGACTCCCGGCGGATTCCCGCTCCGATGCGGCGGGACGTTCGCGAGCTCGGTGCGATCCTCGGCCAGGTGATCGCTGAGTCCGAAGGCCAGGAGCTCCTTGACGATGTCGAGGACCTGCGCCGCAGGGCGATCGCGGGGCGCCGCCACGACACGGCCGATGGCACCAGGGACCCGGCGCAGATCGCGGCCGACAACGACATCGCCGGACTGGTGGCTGGCTGGCCGCTGGCCAGGGCCGAGGCCGTTGCGCGGGCCTTCACCGTCTACTTCCATCTCGCCAACCTGGCGGAGGAACATCAGCGGATCCGCACGCTGCGCGAGCGCGATACTGGCCGTGAGCCAGTCCGGGAGTCGCTGGCCGCCGCCATGGCTGACCTCGGCCGGGCCATCGGCACGGACCAGCGGGCTGAGCTGCTCGGCCGGCTAGAAGTGCACCCGGTGCTGACCGCGCATCCGACTGAGGCACGGCGGCGCGCCGTCACCGAGTCGCTGCGCCGCATCGGCGCGCAACTGGATGTGCTGGACGACGCCCGGCTCGGCGCTGCGACACGGGCTGAGGCTGAGCGGCGGCTGCGGGAGGAGATCGACCTGCTGTGGCGCACCTCCGCCGTGCGGACGCAGGCGATGCAGCCACTGGACGAGGTGCGATCTGGCGCCGCCGTTTTCGACGAGACGCTGTTCCGGCTCGCGCCGAGCGTGTACCGCGCGCTCGATCGCGCGCTGCAAGGAGAGCGGTCCGGAGCCGAGCCGCCGGCGGCGCCGCCGTTTCTGCGGTTCGGCAGCTGGATCGGTGCCGACCGGGACGGCAACCCGTTCGTCACGGCGGAGGTGACCCGTCAGGCCGCGCAGATCCAGGCCGACCACGCGCTGCGGGCGCTGGAGAACGCGGCCACCAGAATCGGCCGCTCGCTGACGATCGATGCCGCGCGGCTCTGCGGGAACGGGCTGCGCGGGCCGGCCGGTGCGGAGCTGGACGCCGAGCTAGCCGCCGCGGCTGCCGCCCACCCGGAAGTCGTCGGCGAGCTCGCCGCACGGTCGCCAGGCGAGCCGTACCGCACGTTCCTGCTGTACACCGCGCACCGGCTGCGGGCGACCCGGCACTCGCTCCCGGCAGCGCACGGCGGCGCCGGCGAGAGCGGCGCGGAGCCGGGCCTTCGGTACGAGTCGGCGGCAGACTTCATCGCCGATCTGCGCATGCTGCAGCGCGCGCTGGCCGAGGCAGGCGCGCGCCGGCAGGCCTACGGTGAGCTGCAGCACCTGGCCTGGCAGGCTGAGACATTCGGGTTCCACCTGGCTGAGCTTGAGGTCCGCCAGCACAGCGCGGTGCATGCGGCGGCGCTGCGCGAGCTGCGCTCCGGCCGGCAACCATCCGCCGGGACGCGTGAGGTGCTCGACACGATCGCCGCGATCGCCGCGATCCAGGACCGGCACGGCGCGGACGCTTGCCGCCGGTACGTGGTCAGCTTCACCACCTCCGCAGCCGACATTGCCGCGGTGTATGAGCTGGCCGAGTTCGCCTGCCCTGACGGGCCGCCCGTGCTCGACGTCGTCCCGCTGTTCGAGAGCGGCGACGACCTGGCCAGGGCGGTGCCGATCCTGGATCAGATGGTGGCCCTCGAGCCGGTCGCGCACAGGCTGGCCACTAACGGCCGCCGGCTCGAGGTGATGCTTGGCTACTCCGACTCCGCCAAGGAGCTCGGCATGGTCAGCGCGACATTGCGGCTGTTCGACACCCAGTGGCAGCTGGCCCGGTGGGCTGCGGCGAACACGATCAGCCTGGTGCTGTTCCATGGTCGCGGTGGCGCCCTGGGCCGCGGCGGCGGGCCGGCCGGGCGCGCAGTTCTGGCTCAGGCGCCTGGTTCAGTCGACGGCCGGTTCAAGGTAACCGAGCAGGGTGAGGTGATCTTCGCCCGCTACGGCCACCCAGTCATCGCGCAACGACACGTGGAGCAGGTCACCTCGGCCGTGCTGCTCGCTTCCGCTGGTCCGCCCGACGGCGCCGGGGATGGCGTGCTGCCGGCTGCGGACGCCCCGGCCGTCGCCGCACTGGAGTCGGGTGCGCTCCAGGCGTACCGCTCGCTCGTCACCGCCGAGGGGTTCGCCGAGTGGTTCGCGCGGCTCAGCCCGCTCGGCGAGATCGGCAGCATGCGGCTCGGCTCCCGCCCTGCCCGCCGCGGTCTGTCCGCTCCGGTCGGCCTGGCTGACCTGCGGGCGATTCCGTGGGTGTTTGCCTGGTCGCAGACCCGGGTGAACCTGCCCGGCTGGTACGGCCTCGGCAGCGGCCTGGCAGCTGCCATTGATGAGACCGGCGGTCTGGCCGCAGTTCAGGCTGCCTACCGGGACTGGCCGCTGCTCGCCGTGCTGCTGGACAACGCCGAGATGAGCCTGGCCAAAACCAACCGCCGGATCGCGGTCAGGTACCTGGCGCTTGGCGGTAACGACTGCCTGGCCAGCCGGGTACTGGCCGAGTACGACCTGACCAGGCGCCTGGTCCTCGCGGTCACCGGGCACGAGCGACTGCTCGAGGGCCGCGTCGTCCTCTCCAGGGCGGTGGCCCTTCGCGATCCGTACGTCGACGCGCTGTCACATCTGCAGTTGCGCGCGCTCGCCGCGCTGCGTGCCTGCACTGACCCGGCCGAGCAGGGCCCGCTGGAGCGCTTCCTGCTGCTGACGGTGAACGGAGTCGCGGCAGGGCTGCAGAACACCGGCTGATCAGCCTGCCGTGCTGTTAGAAGCGGAGCCGCTGTCGGTCGGCACCGCTCCCGCTGGACGCCTGCCGGCCGTATCCGAGCGATGGCGCTCTCCGCTCGCCGGACGGGTCGTCCGTCAGTAGCGGCGGCGCGGACTCCTCCTCGGCCGTGTCTGGCTCGCTTGGCCAGCGCAGCAACAGCGCGACGACGAAGGGCCAGGTGGTCTGCACCGAGGCGGTCAGCCGCTCGGCCAGCCCCAGATCGGTGCCGCCGTGGGTCTGCACGACCGTCCAGGCGAGCATGGCCAGGAAACTGGCGGTGACGATAGCGCAGCCGCGGGCGGTCAGCAGGAAGTGCCGACGCGGCCCGCCCCACGCGGCGGCGGCGGGCCAGGTGGCTATCATCACCGCGCCCACGCCGGTAAAGGTCAGGTGCACGACCGAGGGCCCGGCGGCCGGCTCGGGCGATGCCGCGATCCCGAAGCTGCACAGGCCCGCGATGATCAGCATGAGCCTGGCCCACCACCCCACCGCTCGCAGTCCGGCTGCCGTGATCAGGTAACAGGTGCCGACGGCGAGCAGGGCGGCAGTCATCACCCACCTGTCAGTGCCGTGCTGCCCGGCCATCACGCTGACCGTCTGGCGGATCGGGTTATACGAGGGCGGCTGCAGGCGGCCCGCGACCAGCCAGCCGACCGTCAGTACCAGCGGCGACAGAATTGCGGACATAACCGCCCAGCGCGGCGTCGTCAGCCGAATCATGACAGTCCGGACCGGCCTGGCATGCGGCCGCGGCGGGTACGAGCGCGGCGCGCTGGGTTCGGGTGCGGCAGAGCCTCAAGCCACAGAGCAGGTACGGTCCCCATGGTGGTCCCCGTTCGGACTCGTCTGCACATACTTGTTCTGAGCTATGTGGAGAAGTCCCTCCGGAAGTACCTTAACATCTGCGGAGGCCGCCTCCAGATATGCGGGTACTCCGCTGGCGCCGTCAGCCGGATAGCTACCTGAGCGAGTTGAGCGCCGCGGCAGTCACGGCGCGCGCGGTGTGCACCGCGCTGCGGATTGCATCCTCGGGCGGCAGCCCGCACAGATCGGTGAGAGTGAAGAGCGCCTCGGCACTGACGATGATGGCCAGATCAAGCTTGAGTTGCCCGAACGCGGCCGGATCGGTAACGGCGAGCGTCTTCTCCAGCGGCGCCAGTGCCGTCTCGATGAGGCCGAACCGCCGGGTGGGACGAAGCCCTGCCACGTCCGGTCGCACGACCGACGCGGAGATCATCGCGCGGACCGCGCGGTCGGCCGCCACTACTTCCCGCAGGAGGTGCTGGGTCGCCCAGCCGATGCGCTCGACCGGGTCGTCGGAGCCGGCTACCGGCGCAAGTGCCTCCTCCGGGCTCGGCCAGTCGTGTATGACTGCCTCGCGCAGCAGCGACACCAGGTCAGGGAAGTACCGGTAGGCGGTGGCCTCGGACACCATCGCGGCACTCGCCACCGCAGGCATCGTGATCTCGCTCCCGGTCCTGATGAGACTGCGGGTGGCGTCCACGATGGCAGTGCGGGAGAACTCTCACGACGACCGACCACGGAGGCGATCATGACCTCGACCAGCCGCCCTCTATCGACCCGGACCGTCACTGTCGACGGACTCGGGCCCGTGCCCGTCACCTTCTCCGACACCGGCAGCCCCGCCAACACCGGCCAGTCCGTCCTGCTGCTGCACGGCGGGGCGGGGCCGCTCTCGGTGGCCGGCTTTGCCGAGCTGCTGCCCGCTAACGAGAGAGTCATCGTTCCGGTGCATCCTGGCTTCGACGGCACACCCAGGCCACCGCAGCTGGCCAGCGTCCGCGCCCTGGCCGCTGTCTACGCCCAGCTGGTCAGGGACCTCGGCCTGACCGGAATCCGCGTGATCGGCAATTCAGTCGGAGGATGGATAGCCGCCGAGCTTGCGCTGGCCGAGAGCGCGGCGGCAGCCAGCCCGGTCAGTTCCGTCGTCCTCGTCGATGCGGCCGGCCTGCAGGTCGACGGAGCGCCAGTGCCGGACGTGTCCCGGCTCGCACCGGACCAGATAGCGCAGCTCAGCTACTTCAGCCCGGAGAAGTTCCGGATTGACCCGGCAACGATGACCGACCAGCAGCGAGCTGGCAGGGCAGCGAACTTCGGCGCGCTGGCGGCGTACGGCGGAAGCTCCATGGCCGATCCCACTCTCCTGGACCGGCTTCCGGCGGTTGCCATCCCGGCCCTCGTCGTCTGGGGTGCGGCGGACCGCATGATCCCGATCGAGCATGGCCGTGCCTACGCAGCGGCCATCCCCGGCGCTCGGTTCGCCCTGATCGAGGAGGCCGGGCATCTGCCGCAGCTGGAGGCGCCCGCCCAGCTCGCCGCAGTGATCGCGGAGTTCGCCACCGAGTCCGCGGGTCACCCGGCCAGGGTGTCCGTGGTGGAGCCGGAGGACGGCGACATCGCGCTGACCGGTCCTATCCGGCTGCGGATCCTGGAGGACGGCAGCACAACCTCGCACCGCCTGGGCATCGCGGAGATCACGATCGCCCCGCATACGGCCGGGCCGCCGCAGCACCGCCATGCCCGGCATGACGAGGGCTTTTACGTCGTGGCCGGCACGGCGCAGTTCACCGTAGGTGACGACAGCTACCTGGCCGGCCAGGGATCCCTCGTGATGGTCCCGCCCGGCGCCCCGCACACGTTCGGGAACGCCGGCGATGAGCCGGTGGTGCTGCTGAACACCTTCACCCCCGACCTGTACGTGCAGTACTTCCGGGATCTGCGCGCCATGCTGGCGACGCCCGGAGGTCAGCTCCCGCCGCAGGCCATCGTCGACGTGATGGCACGCTACGGCACGGAGCCAGCGACGGAGTACGCGACGCCGAGCGGTTAGTGCGCAGCGGGCAACCGCGTCGGGTCTAGGTCGGCCACGAACACGCGCTGCAGCATGTGCCAGTCGGCGGGATGCTCGGCAATGCCGTGCTCGAACGCGTCGGCGAGCTGCTGGCTCATTGCCTGGATCTGCTCACGCTGGTCGCCGTCAGCCGGGACGGGGATCTCCGGGTAGATGCGTGCTCCCCAGCCGTCGCCGTCGAACCACAGCGCCACGGGCATCAGCGCTGCGCCGGTGGCCACGGCGAGTGCCGCGGGCCCGGCGGCGATCCTGGCTGGCTCGCCGAAGAGCTTCACTTCTGCGCCGTGGGCGGTCAGGTCACGATCGCAGACCAGGCAGACCAGTTTCCCCGCGCGCAGCCGGTCCTCAAGGACGCCGAACGGCCCCGGACCGCCGGCGTGCGGCAGTACCTCCATGCCAAGGCTCTGCCGGAAGGCCAGGAAACGCTCGAACACCGCCGGAGACCCGAGCCGCTCGGCCACCGTGGTGAACGACCCGGCGCCCCGCCGGATGATCCATGCGCCGGCTACCTCGTAGTTGCCCATGTGCGGCAGGGCGAAGATCACGCCGCGGCCGGCCGCGAGGTGGCCGAAGGCGATCTCTTCCTGGTCGCCGTGCATGCGGAACTCGGTCATATAGCGTTGCGGCGGGATGACCGGCAGCCTGAAGACCTCCAGCCAGTACCGGAGGTAAGAGCGCAGGCCGGCCCGCGACAGCTTGCGCAGCTCATCCTCGGACCTGTCAGAGCCGATCACCCGGCGCAGGTTGGCCTCCAGGCGCTGCACGCCCTTGCCCTGCCGTCGCCACAGCACGTCTGCGACGAGCGCGAACAGCCCCCGCGCCAGTGGCTCCGGCAGGCGGCAGACGACAGCCCAGGCCAGCAGGTAGAGCCGGGCTGTCAGCAGTTCGCCAAGCCCGCGGGCCCGCGTCGCGGTGGCCGTCGCACCTGACGTGCGGCCGGCCGTGCCGGTCTCGCCTCGAGCCACGGACTGTCGCATTGACCACCTCTCAGATACCACGCTAGTAGCATCCGGAGGCTACCTCTGCATTCCAGAACTAGGGGGCCGGTTCGCCAGGGCTGGATACAGCAGTCTGCCGATGCCGCAGACTGGGCGGAGGCTCTTAGGAAAGGAGAACGGATGGCACGGCAGGTGCCGTATGTCAGCTATCTGAGCCTCGACGGCGAGCCCCATCTGGTCGCGCACGAGTGCGCCAGCTGCGGGGCGCTGTTCCTTGACCGGCGTAACGCATGCGCGAACTGCGGCGCCCGCGTCTTCCGCAGCCGGAACCTGGCCAATACCGGTGTGCTGCGCGCCTTCACGATCGTCCACCGCGCCAGCCCGGGCGTGACGGTCCCGTACATTTCGGGGATTGTGGACGTCGACGGCGGGGGCGTTGTCAAGGCGAACATCGTCGGCGTCGCCGCGGAGCCCGGCAACCTGGCGCTCGGCATGCGGGTGAAACTGACGACGTTCCCGGCCGGAACCGACTCGGACGGAACGGAGGCTGTGGCTTTCGGCTACCAGCGGGCCTGATATCAATAGGCCCATGGCGAGCCTGGCCTTCCCCGTGATCGGCACTCCAGGGACCGGACTGCCCGAGTTGCTGTCGCTGGAGCGGATCGAGGACGACCTGTTCCGCACAGTGGTCGTGCACTCGGAACCGGCCGGCCTGTTCGGCGGCCAGGTCGCGGCCCAGGCACTACGCGCTGCGGCGGAGACCGTGCCCGCTGACCGGCATCCGCACTCGCTGCACGGCTACTTCCTCAGTCGCGGCGACGCCTCGCAGCGAGTGCTGCTGACCGTCAGCCGGGACCGGGACGGCGGCTCGTTCTCGAACCGCCGGGTTATCGCCGTGCAGAACGGCAAGGTCATCTTCAACATGGCGGCGTCGTTCCACGGCATCGAGGAGGGCTCGAACTACCAGGCCCATCCCGCGCCCGCCGTCGAGGCGCCCGAGGACCTGCCGGACGACGAGCGCTGGCACCGGATGCACGGCGTCGAGATCCGGCTGCCGCCGCAGCCGCATCCGGGCCAGCGCATGCCGTCGCGCATGTGGATCAGGTCCAAGCACCGCCTGGACGGCGACATGCTGAACGCCTGCGCGCTGACCTACGTGTCGGACATGTTCACCGGACTCGCGGCCGCGCCTGGCGTGGTGATCTCGGGGCCGGTTACCAGCCTCGACCACTCCGTGTGGTTCCACCGCAAGGTGGCTCTCGACGAGTGGGTGCTGATGGACCTCGTCCCGGAGTCCGCGTCCGGCGGCCGCAGCATGTATACGGGGCGGATCTTCAGCCGGGACGGCGTGCTCGCGGCGGGCCTCGCGCAGGAGACCCTGTTCCGTCCGGGCGTGGCCCACGTCGGCCCGCTCGGCCGGTAGGCCTCTCCGGCCTACGCCACAGTAGCGAGGTCGTTGCCGGCCAGGTGCCCGAGCGGCGGCTCATCAGATACGGCTCGCTCAAATCCCGGCCGCCGGGCGGGACATCCTCGTGATGCCCGGATAGATTCGAGGCTGGCGTGCGGGGTTGCAAGGCCGGGCTCGAATCTGGCTGGCATAGGCGGCAGGAGGGTCGCAGGATGGCCGACTCACTCTGGATCATCGGCGTCTCGATGACGAAATTCATGCGCTACGCGGACAAGGACCTGCTCGACCTCGGCAGTGAGGCGACGACGGCGGCACTCACCGACGCGGGCCTGACGATCTTCGATGTCGATATCCTCGCGGCAGGCTGCCTGTACGACACCAACGGCATCGGCCAGCGAATCCTGAAGCAGGTCGGCCAGACCGGCATCCCGGTCTACAACGTCACGAACGCCTGCGCGACCGGAGCAACGGCGTTCCGGATCGCGGCCATGGCGATCAAGGCAGGCGAGGCAAGCATCGGCCTCGCTGTCGGCCTGGAGCAGATGGGCAAGGTCGGGCTGCTCGGCGCGCAGGCAGCGAAGGCGAAGGACAAGCCGTTCCAGCCGTCGGGCCGGTACGGCGCGGTCGGCCCGGTGGAGGGCGTCCTCGGCACCGGCCTGATGCCCGGCACGTTCGCCCAGGCCGGGATGGAGTACGCCTACCAGCACGACGGCGTCGGGTTCGAGCAGTTCGCGAAGGTGGCCGAGAAGAACCACGCGCACTCGACCCTCAACCCGCTGGCCCAGTACCAGAAGGCGTTCTCACTCGAGCAGGTCATGGCAGCCGAGATGATCGCCTACCCGAACACGCTGCTGATGTGCTGCCCGACCGGCGACGGCGCCGCGGCGGCCGTGCTGTGCAGTGGCGAGCGGCTGCGGTCCATGCCGGACATCGTGCGCAGGCGGGCGGTCAAGGTGACGGCGTCGGTGCTCACCAGCGACCCGTACGCGGACGGCGGCTCGGTCCAGTACGACGTGAACACACTGACCCGCCAGGCTGCCGACAAGGCGTACGAGCTTGCCGGGGTCAGCCCGCGGGACCTGGATCTGGTCGAGCTGCACGACTGCTTCGCCACCGCGGAACTGTGCCACTACGACAACCTGCGGCTCTGCCCGGACGGCGGCGCAGGCGAGTGGATCGACAAGCGCGGGCCCTGGCGGGACGGTGAGATCCCGGTGAACGTCTCTGGCGGGCTGCTGTCCAAGGGCCACCCGCTCGGCGCCACCGGCATCGCCAACATCTACGAGGTGTCCACGCACCTGCGCGGCGAGGCAGGCGACCGGCAGATCGACGGCGCGAAGGTCGGTCTCACGCACGTGATCGGCCTCGGCAGTGCCTGCGCCGTCCACATCCTGGAGAAGGCGGCCGCGTGACCTCGCAGCTTCGTCTGCTCGCCGGGACGGCGCCGGACCAGACAGTCGGTTACAGCCTGGCCGGCCTCGGCTATACCGAGCAGGAGTTCCTGCTGACCGGCACCGCGGAGTCCTACCGGCTCGCTGACGCGCGCGGCTTCGACGGGCGGTGGAGCGTGCGCCCGGCGGAGGCAGCCCCCTTCACCACTAGGGTGCTGCTGCGCAGGCCCGCAGCCGACGCCGACTTCAGCGGCACCGTCGTGGTCGAGTGGCTGAACGTATCCGGCGGCCTCGACGCGGCACCGGACTGGATGATGGCCCACACCCACCTGCTGCGCAGCGGGCATGCGTGGGCGGGCGTCTCCGCGCAGCGCGCCGGCATCGAGGGCGGCGGCATGGTAGCCGGACTGCATCTCAAGAAGGCGCACACCGACCGCTACGCCATGCTCGAGCATCCGGGCGACGCGTGGGCGTTCGACATCTTCAGCCAGGCCGGGCACGCCCTCCGCGGCGAGCCCGGGCTGCTGCCGCCGCCGACCAGCACCAGGCCGCTCCGGCTGCTGGCCTGCGGTCATTCCCAGTCCGGCGCGTTCCTGGTGACCTACGTCAACGCGATCGACCCGATCGCGGCCGTCTACGACGGCTTCCTGGTGCACGGCCGCACCGGCTCGGGCGCCGCGCTGGACACCGGCTTCGAGCCTGGCTCGGCCACCGGAGCTGGCGAGCAGATCCGGGCGGACCTGCGGGTCCCGGTCATCGTGCTGCAGACCGAGACCGACGTGACGCTCCTCGGCAGCGCCCTTGCCGACCAGCCGGACAGCGACCTGCTGCGCAACTGGGAGATCGCCGGAGCTGCTCACGCCGACACGTATCTGCTGATGGCGGCCTACCGCGACAACGGCCGCCTGCCTGCCGCGGAGCTGGCGCAGCTGGTCCGGCCGACGACCAACATCCTGTTCGGGACGACGCCGCTGCCGGTCAACAGTGGCCTGCAGCACCACTACGTGGAGTGCGCGGCGGTCGCGCACCTGGATGCGTGGGTGGCCGGCCGGGGCGCACCGCCCGCGGCGGCCAGGCTGGCCGTTGCCGCTGGCGGGCGTGAGCTGAAACGCGACGACCTCGGCGTCGCGCTGGGCGGCATCCGGACACCCTGGACCGACGTGCCGGCGGCGATCCTGTCGGGAACGGGGCAGCGCGGCGAGCTGTTCGCGTTCCTGTTCGGGACGACTGGCGAACTCGGGGCGGCCGAGCTGGCGCGCCTGTATC